>Ga0214545_1001895_pt1 | contig 40021 bp, 25 predicted proteins | sample CNSS4metaG_FD_160064 | JGI IMG/M metagenome (GOLD analysis project Ga0214545, IMG submission 160064) | Root nodule microbial communities from cowpea collected in UCLA plant growth center, Los Angeles, California, USA - CNSS4 | ecosystem: Host-associated > Plants > Roots > Nodule | place: USA... | reverse complement strand
TATATATATATATATATAATCTCATCACATATTTTTTTCGATCTTAACTTATTTTTTACTTTTATAATATTTTTCTATCTTTCTTTTTGTTTTTTCAATTTAGGAGTGAATCTTTTCATTTTCTTTAATAAGTTACAATAAATGGTTGTATGTTATGGACCCCGAAATTTTTATGTTGAAACATCATGAGATGACATAAAATTTAATATTGAAGATTTTTTTGAACAAGATCTTGAATCATAGTAATAAAATAATATATTTCTATCTTAAAAAATATAGTTGTATTAAAGAAGTATTAATGAAGTGTAAGTTTTGTAAAAAATTTGTAGTAAAAGTTAGAGAACAGTTAAAAAATAATAACAGAATATATTAACATTTAAAGTTAACATGTTGATTTAATAACTAAAAAGTCTTGTTTATATTGAAAAGTAATTATAGAGAAGAATTCAAAATTACAAAACAGTCATAACAAGGGTTTGTCTAGAATAATTCATAGTTATTTTTAAAATAAAGAAAGAAAACATGACATTAATTTTTTTTATAAAATAAAACTATTTGATGCATGAAATAATTTGTAGAAATTATTCATATTAGCTTCTATTAAACTTTTTTTTTAATTTATATAAAAAGTAGTTCAAATTTATAATTTATTTTTTTCATTATTTCTTCCATAAGAGTATTATAGGGATAATTTTTCCATATCCTAAGTCATTAATCTCATTAATATTAAGTTTAGATTTTTGTTAGTAATATTTTAATTTTGAAGTGGTGAATGAAAAATAAACATAACTAAAAAAAGCTATCCAATGTAATGGGTTAATTCTCCATAATAGAAAAAAAAAAGACAATAAAGCTACATAAACTTTTAGCTAAAGATAACTTGGTACCAAATTTGAAGAGAAAACCGTTAAAAAAAACAGTACTATTTAGCAAAAACGAAGTAAGTTATATTCATTGTCAGAGTTAAGTACACCAGCTATCTATCCAATCCAACATATACTATCAAGACCTGCAAAAAATGTAGTTTTTAGTTATTAGCAATTATGACTAATCAAGCATTGAGATGATAACTCATTTATGATTTACTTTTTTTGATGGGTTTAAAGTATAGTTTGTTTCTGACATTAAATTAGACAACCTTTCATTTTCTAAAACTTTGTTGTGAGACATTAAACATGATTCTATACTCAGTGTTGTTATGTTTTGTTGTTAGAGAGAAAAAGCAAACCACAAAACTAGAATTCTCTTATTTGAGGGAAATAAAAAAGAAACTGAATTGTGCCATTGAAGGAATCCCCAAGGTGGTCACGAGAAAAGAACTTGCAGCAGAGGTCTGTGGGGGACGCCATGAACATACCGAGCTGTAATGGTGGTCACATTACAAACGCACGTACTCCAAAATAATAACTTCATACTTTGAAGAAACAAAACTCTGATACGTTTGAATTAAAAAATAATATGAGCAAATGCAGACGAACACATAATTAAATTGAAGTTATTAGTGTTAACAGGAACACCAATGATTAAAAAGCTCTCATTAGATGGCAATAGCAACAGGAATAGCATGAATCCGACGACGGTTAGGCGTTTTTGTTTTCATGTTTGAATTGTAGTTTTCCGTTTTAACAACGGTGGCCCTGACAGTGGCACGCAATTCTGGCATTGGCACGCAATTTAACTAAGGACTGTGTTTTTTCTCTGTTTCCTACTCTGTCCCTTTATTCTCTCCCCATTTTATGGTGTTTGCCCTTGTGATTGTATTTTCTTCATCATTACTATTTTCAATTTTATTTGGCCCGTCACATTTTTCTACTCTCTTTCTTCTTCTATTCTTCAGTATTTAACCAACACACAATCCACAATGCATTCCCATCTTCTTCAACCTCTCTCTCTCTATATATACCAAGGCCTTGTGATCTAAACTAAATTCAATCCAACTTTAACATTCTTGAGTTGATTGCTGCATTATTTGTTTAGTTCGATTCAGTTTTTTCTTTTACTGGTAATAGAATATTTTCTTTTCGGTTGTTTATTTTGTGAGAGTGAAGTTGTCTGTATCTATTTTCGTGGTTGTGTTGCTTGTTTGATGGCACTGAGTTTTGTTGATTTCAGGTACTGAGTTGTCGTTTTTGTGATTTTTGATCGCGGCGGAGAAGGTATGCTGCACTGCATGCGTTAGTGTTGAGGTCGTTTCTGCTCTGCTTTGGTATATATATTGTTCCGATTGTTAGTGTTGGTTGAGTTTGCAGGTTTTGGTGTGGAAATGTTCGGGGCTGGGACGAGTAGAGGGCAGGGGAGCGGTGAGCCGGTGGGACCCGTTTTGGTTTCGAGGCGTTTTGTTTGGCCTCACGGTGGAAGAATGGTGTTTCTAACAGGTTCCTTCACGAGGTAACGACTTGAGTTATTGAATTGTTTATTGCCACGGTGGTTCTGTTGTAGCCGTTTTGATCTTTTAGATACGCGTGTGTGCGTTATTAAACATGGGGAAGTGTGACCGTGCGATGGTGTGTGTGTGTGTCACTGAATGTCACTTTGATTGCTTTTTTTTTTTGGCTGTTTTCTAACTTTTTTGTTGTTTGTTTTTTTTTTTTAACTGCAGAATATAATTAATTTAAATACTTCCCCTTTTTTGTACTCAGATGGCAGGCAATTGTACCTATGTCACCCAGGGAAGGATGTCCGACTGAATTTGAAGTTATTTGCGCCTTAACGCCTGGATATCATAAGGTTGTTTGGCTTGGCCTCTATGAATTTTCGAAAACCTGAGGAAACTAACTTATAATAAAAAGAATTGTCTTGTTCCCATATATGGTCAATGTTTTAGGTCAGAATGCACCTCTTTCTCTTTATCAGAGTTGGGGATCAGGAGGTCACTGTCACTCACAGAGAAAGGATAAACAAGGAGCTTGCTTGTGAACTAATTGCGTTAAACAACTGAGATTTTAATGTCATAGAATAGTCAAAGAAACAAGTAAACAACTTCATGATGATATTTATCTTTCTTAACCAGTTTGTTTAACTTATAGTCTCATTTTTATTTTTATGCTGTAAATATGATTTCAAAATTAAATGTCAATGGTTGAAATTTAAAATCAAGTACTTTTTGGTAATTTGCATCATTCAAGAAAGTCATATATGCAATTTTTTCACAGACAACATGACCATCTAGATTGTAGGTTAGATTAAAAGGTATTGTTGATGTTATCATGTAATGCTTAAAGTTCTGTGTCTTTGTGCTTAGTCCAGATGGAAGATTAGACCACCTTCTATCTAAAACTTTAATAATATGACTATGGAGAAAGACACATTGCTGTTCAAGCAACCCATTTAACAAAATCTTTTATCATGTCATGTTGATTCACATCAATTAAAAACTTGTATTAATTTTTATTCTTACTGCATGTCATCCGATAAAAGGAAGAATTAAAATAAATAATCATGCCCTTTTTAAAGACACATTGAGGGTGCAAGTACTTGAGTGGCCTATTGGACGATTGAACCAGATGGTATATAATTTCAGTGAGAATTAAACCCTTTTTTGTATTAAATTTGATTCATTTGAAGGTGCAATTTCTGATGCGATTAATTTTTCTAAAACTTTGTTTTGCTGATGCTTTGGCCTAGCTTATGTAAAACTTCTATTCAATCCCTTATAAAGCAAAAAAAAAAAAAAGGAGAGTAAGCTTTATGAGATTTTCTACGAATTGACACGGGTAAATATACACTCTTGATCAGGTATACAATTTTTCAGTAACATATAGCTTTATTATGATCTTTCTATTTATATTCTTTCTTTGCTTGAGAATCAGTTTCTTTATTGTTGGTGTAAACATTTTCATAGTTACATTTATGGACTGTTAGAATGTAAGAAGAATATGTAATAGTATCTTGATTGTTCTTAGCATAATTTAGCGCATCTTTGATTATCTTGAAGATTAGTTTAATATTTCCCTGTTATATGATGATTTGTTTCCTGATATAATTAACATTATGATCTAGTATTACGGTATTAGTATAAATAAGTGTGCTTTATATTTTATATCATCCCGTAACTCATTAAAATTCACCAGATTTTTATTCAAACTTGCTATTCTGTCAACTTTCTCCTTCAATAATTAAAAACTTACAGTTTCAATATGATATCAGAGTGGCAATATCCTCCTTGACTGGTCATGTCACTATAGTATTCTGCGGTGGCGTTCCCATAAAATCTGACTACTCCCTTTTACCATTGTTGTTTGCCACTGCCGGCAAGTTTTCCTGTGGCCGCAAATTTTTTTTCTGAGATGTAACTCAAGCTTCATTCTTAGTCCTTGTCATTGGCCATGGTCACTTTTGTTTCTATCCTAAACCATCTGATGTTCGTCATGATGTTTTATGTTCACTGCTGATTGTCTGGGTAATTTAGTTTTTCCAATGAGTTAGTGATAGACTGACTGATTCATACCAGCCTCTTACTGAATCATTCTGATGGCGATTTCTCGAGTCTGACTGATAAGTCATGCACCTGGTCATGCAACATTCCAGCTAACTCTCTAGGATGATGATCATTCCAGATATGATAGAGCCCATGTTATATTGAAAGAATTTATTTGTAACAACCATAAAGCTTACAAGCTAAACTTGAGTGGGTGTTAGAGTATATATGAAAATATCCAATAAGCTTTGGATTATTAACCTCAGTAATCTTTAACTGCAGGGTGAGTAATAGAATATATGAAAATTTACCATTAGTGTCTTGATTTATCTTGGAAGAATTAGGAGTATCCTAAATCATCTCTTCGGATTAGTTTCCGTTTTCTTTATTTAGCTTTAGGACTATGATCAGTTATCGGTATAAAGAAGGGTCAGCACTTTGTGCTCTGTAAAAATATTGAACACATCAAATATTTCATAATTCGATTCTAAATGACCATTCATCCTCAATACCTTAAGCCCTATATGTTCAACAAGGACATTAGTAGATTTGGTTCTTATAATTTAAACAGGATTACAAATTTAAGTCATTGCATATTTGGTATGAATATTTAAATTTTGATAACATGTTTGTTCTACATGATGACATAGTTTGTAGCTTTGCTTTTGCTTTTTCTTTGACGTTTTTTACATTTTGGCCTGTAATAATCACTAATTTGTTGCTATTGTTTAATATAATACAACTGTCTTGCACAGTAACTGATATTTACGGGAAAATTGTGATATGGAAAGTGTATTTCTTTCATTATTACGTTTATAACATTGTTTCCACTTTTGTGCAGTACAAATTTAATGTAGATGGTGAGTGGCGGCATGATGCGCATCAGCCATTTGTATATGGGGACGATGGGATATTTAATATTTTTTATGTAGGGAGACAACCAGTTATTTTTCCTCCTATCTTAAGTGCTGAAACACCTGGTCGATCCCACATGGAGGTTGACAACGATGTCGTTGGGCATGTGGTAAGTTTTTTCTCCAATACGATCTTTATCGCCTTGACTGTTGCATATATGTGTTTGGATAGTATTCTAAAGAATATAGAGTATTACAAGTGAATGAAACTTACAGCTATCGTTATCCTTAAAGTATATTTTCTTCTGTTAACTTAAACTAGCATGCATGCATTTTAGTCCTACTTGGACATTTTTATCATGTGTGTGTGAAACTACCTATGTAGCTGACGTTTCTGATTTTGATGAAAGGCAAGAAGATGCTGATGTGATATAACTTAAGATATTAAATGATAAATTCATGACTACTCTCATTTTTCCACAAATCCACCCAAAAAAGTGCAAGAACCTTCTTTGCTTGCTTACCTGGAAGTGGATAGGAATTTTGAGCTTACTTGTAACGCCATGTATGTGACAGTTGTTGCTGCTAGGGTCAAGACAATTTGTTGCTAACAGGGTCATGTCATGGCAGTAGTAAATCCCATTTCCTTAAATGACCGAACTTAGAATTTAAGATGAGAATCATATATTGATTAGAAGAAATAATGAAGATTTATTTACTTTAAGGCGACTTCTTTTCCTTTTATGATGATATAGAAGCAATCTTCAGCCTTCATCTTTCATAAGCGTTTGGAATAATTGGTATTTGACATGGTATCAAAGCCTCTTATGAGTTTTGACCAAGTGGTTGGGATTTCAATCCTTCACACCCTCACTTTTCAAAATAAAAAGTTCAATGTCAGCAAACAGTAGAGTAGACTGATGCATGTCAGCATTTCAAGCTCAAAGGGCACTTGTGTAAGGGAGTTGTAGCAGTAAAAAACTATAAAAACAAATTAAGACTAAAAATCTAGGTAAGAGTCTTGTTCAGCACTCTATGTACCCAATCTTAAGCATTAAGTTAATAACCTAAGTTTTTGGAACAATTAATATTTGACGGCCTTGTTCCTCTTACCACAGTGACACAGCAAAAGGAAATCATTAGAAGAAACTTATTCTTAAAGGATTATTTTAATAACTTTCAAGGTCAAATGTGTTTACCTGATTCCCTTAAGGAGTTTCCTTTTCTCGGTGAGAGATAATTTTTGTGGACATTCCCTTGCCCATTTTGTGGAACAATGTCTTTTGTTTAGCTTCAAAGGCTATGGACTGAGTAGGGAAAGTCTCTATAGTGATGCACTGGCTATGCTGTTCTATGTCATGTCTGGCTCGAGAGATATGTTGTATGTTCAAGAACTCTCTTCTAAGCCTCTAGATCTAACAAGGGACTGTCATTTTTCTGGCATCTCTTTTGGGTAAAACCTATAATCTATTTAACTGATTCTTTATCACATATGTACAAAGGGGTTGGAGAACCTTATTCTATTGACAATTTTGTTTTTGTTTTTCTTGTTTCTTGTTTCTTTCTTATATAAGATGTTGTTAACTTGTACTCTCTCTCTGGGGTGTGTGTGTGTGCACACTTTCTTTCTTTCCTGTAGTAATATTTCTTTTTTTACTCAAATAAAAAAATTATGCTGGAAATTCTTGAATCCTTTAAGCATTAATGTTTGCTCGAAAGAAAGAAAGAAATTTTTTGTATTCTATATCCTTTTCTTAAAATGGCGTCAGAATTAGTTTGGTTCCATAATCCTTTTCGTCCTGAAATTATGTTAAACTAAAAAATCTACCTTGACATTGAAACTTTTTCAGGAAGCTAAACCCAGGATGTCAGAGTCTGATCTGCAGGTCTCACAACATCGTGTTTCGGTTTTCTTGTCTACACATACTGCTTATGAGTTGCTTCCCGAGTCAGGCAAGGTATGAATACTTCTTCTCTCCTAATCTTTTAATGTGTCCAACTGGCCATTCAATAATAGTTTCTGTTCTTATGTGAAGCTCAACATCAGCTATAGATTTGATTTATTGAAATTTCAGGTTGTTGCCTTGGATACAACTTTACCAGTTAAGCAAGCATTCCATACTCTTTATCAAGAAGTATGTTTTTTTCTTCCACTCTTAAAACTAATAATGAATAGGTGTTTATCTCTTTTTTTTCAAATCAGAGAATACACCCACACTCGTTATGTATGTTTATCTGCTTTCAGGGAATATCTACAGCTCCTGTGTGGGATTCTAGCAAGTGCCAGTTTGTTGGAATGCTTAGTGCTATGGACTTCATTTTAATACTAAAAGAGGTTTGTCAGGAATAACATTTTATTAAAACATCCTGTGTCAGGTTCTAGTGTAAGTAACTAAAAAAGAAAACTTGTCAAATGGTAATTAATGACAAAAAATGAAATTTCCAAAATGTATATCTTGAACTATGCTTAGACTATTGTGAAGTTGAAAGAAATCACAAGGAACGTGATAATACTTGATCTATTCTTTGGTTTATTCATGGCATACATTAATGTTGCAAATCTTAGTTGTACTTTGCCATCACTGGTAAACATGTATTTTCGTCCAATTACCAATCATTTTGGCTTTACATGCGACTAGTTAATCTCATGAAATATTTTAGTGAATTTTTCTAAGGAGAACATTGAATATGTGCCTGCTGGATCCTTGATGCTTTGTTCTTGTGAAACTTTTAATTCTTTTTCCCCTCTCCTCACTGTGTCCTTGTTGCAGCAGCAGTTGTATATCTTTTCTTGCTTCTGTTCTGTCCTATTTGTCACTTTTGATGCCAAACAAAACCATAAGTTCTTCCTGAATTCTTTAACTTAACACGGTATTGGAGCTGAAATTGATGCCCTCTCCGTAGTTCCCAGTGGTTTTTTTCGCAGTCAAATTCAAACCTTTATTCTTTTTTCCCTCTCCTTCTCATTGTCCTTGTTCTAGCAGTAATTTTTCTATAGATATTTCTGGACTGCATCCTGGCTGCTGTTCTATTCTATTTTCTGTTGTTGACGATCAAGAAAACCCTAATTTCTTCAACAAAATCTTGTTCTATTGTGACCCTATAGAGCTTTTATTAATGGAGTTGTTTTCATCTTCACAAACGGCGTGCTTTGTTTAGTCACTTGATGGTTTTCTGACAACCTGGGTGTAATGCTAGATATCTACCATCCTAAGTTATTATAGTGTATACCTGTCCAGAAGACTTTCCATTCTCTGATTGCTCTGATTTTCTTTCTCCTAGAAAGCCCTCATGAGCAAATCAATGGAATCTGTCATGCCTTGCCCTGTTGGCATGTGAAGATCGTTACTGGCCCTATACTGGTCTACACTTCTCGTGATTCAGTTACACGGATAAATTTTTTCTCTAAAATACCATCTGATTCAACATCTTTGATTTTTATAGCACTCTTATAGAGAAATACACAGCTATATCACTCTTATAGAGAAATACACGGCACGTTTCTGTAAATTCTGTGGCTCATCTAACATGCTTAATTTCAGTTGGGGATTCATGAAACAAACATGACTGAAGAACAACTTGAGACACATACTATAGCAGCATGGAGAGAGGCAAAGGAACAAGAAGGCGCAATTGATAGCAGAGGGAAAAAATACCCTCAACATTTAGTTCATGTAAGTGCTTCTGAGCAGTTGCGACAAATATTCCACGTATCAAATTTATTTTCCAATTTCATATATTCGTGATATTGTTTACATTTTAGGTAAGTTCAAAAGGTCGTATGCTCTAGAAATAGGGAATTAATCCGGGATTCCACTACATATGATTGACTAAAATTATATTTATTAATCGATAGATAGATAGATAGATAAATTAAATGTGATTTCAACATTATAACTTTGATGGGATTGCTTGTTAGTCATGTATTTCCTGCTGATTGTGATTTCATGTTATCTTTTATGATTGTATAGTATTTCATTGCTATGTTTATACATATTCTGCAGGCTGGGCCCCTTGAGTGTCTAAAAGATGTTGCTTTAAAAATTTTGCAAAACAAGGTGGCAACAGTTCCTATTATCCATTCCTCTTCAGAGGATGGTTCATTTCCTCAGCTGCTACACCTTGCTTCCCTCTCAGAAATACTAAAATGTAAGCTTCTAGATTTATTGGCTAAGCATAAATGGTTTGGAACTAAAGTATGGACTTACTTTTCAGGTATATGCAGGCATTTTAAGCACTCTTGGGATTCCTTGCCAATTCTTCAGCTACCAATTAGTATGTTACCTATAGGTACATGGGTGTCAAAATTGGGGGAATCCAATAAACAGCCACTTGCTATGCTATGGCCACATGCTTCTCTTAGTGAAGCTCTGTCTCTGTTGATTCAAGGTGACTATTCTTCTCTTTCAAAGCAGGTCAAGTCTTTTGTTCTGGCTAGATGTTGAATGGTCATTAAGTTTGTTTCCTCAAGTTACAGTTATTTTTCCTCCTCAACAAAAGGAATTCTTTCAAAGCCTTATATTTAAAAAGTGTGTATCACTAAAGGAAGGGAACAGAAAATCGAAAGATAGATTTTTGGATAGATGCATCTGATGCACCATTATGCACCGAGTGTCTAAACCTATAGAAACAAGTAGTGAGTTGGTCAAAACAGCATGATGGGACTCAAATCCGAAAATATCATGTCAATTGTGTGTTTTTATTATCCAGCTTACAGAGAAAATGATATACCACTTCTACCTTGGTATTTTCAAATTTGGAGTTTTTCATTCTTTGATACGGGAATAATTTTCCCCTTGCAATAGGAACTAAGAACTTCATAATTCTTGATTTATTATATAGTAGTGGTATTAATGTTAGAAGCAAAATAAATCCATATTAATTATTCTGTATCTTGTGGTATCTTATGTTTGCTGTCGTTTGCAGCTGGAATTAGCTCCATACCAATTGTGGATATTAATTATTCATTACAAGATATCTATTCTAGAAGGTAGAAAATCTCATTTTTTTCCTGTGTTCACATTTGTGATTCTCACTTTTATGCTTAAAAGGAGATGTTCCATAAAAATAAGCATCTATGTGATTTGTATTGATATTTTCTTCTCAGGGACATTATTGCCTTGGTTAGAGATAAAATTTATGCAAGGATAGATCTGCATGGGTTTAGTATCCATCAGGTAATTCCTCTCTCTCTCTCTCTCTCTAAATTCGTGTGACTCTATTGGTAACTTATCCTTAATTATTGTATTTTTTGTAATGAAAGCTAATCAATAATGTAATCTTTTGTTTTGATGACTCTCAAAGGTCACCGCAGCCTTTAGTCCTCTACATCTAAAAGTGAATCATTCCTAACCCACTAGCAATGATCATATTTTAATGAACTGTATCTCTTGTGTGTTTTTCTTTCCTCCTAATCACTAGTTGCACACGTATCTTGTGGTATTTGAACCTGAACCATATAACATGCCACTTCTACTTCAACCTGAGACTGAGTCAGCATGAATGTTGTTTAGTTGAGCATTCTTGTATTGAAAATATACCTAAGGTTTGGACTCTAGTTTTGGCTTATTTTAGAGTGTGCTTAATTGATGCCAAAAGAAAAAAAAATCGTTTATTGTGTGATGAACTTGTATAAATTGGGCTTTATGGTTGCAGGCATTGCTTTTGGGACGAGATGCAGGTTTTCCCAGCGGGCTCCCGAATGGGCCGAGATGTCATATGTGTTTGAGATCTGATTCATTATACCAAGTGATGGAGCGGTTGACAGACCCTGGTATTTCTTCTGCACTCACAAACAATCCCCTCCCTCCCCCTTTCTTCATCAAAAACAAAAAACCAATAAATAGATTCTCTTTACAGGTGTTAGAAGACTGGTGGTTGTGGAGGCGGGTACCCTGCGTGTGGAAGGTATCATTTCCATTGGTGACATCTTCAGATTCTTGTTATGCTGCTAGTTGGGGAGATATAGCTATCATTTTGAATAAAGGGAATAATTGCAGTGCAAGCCCCGGAAAGTACTTGTTCTATCAAAACTATTTATTTTATCTCAGTTATTTATGAACCTGCCATCGTTATTTGCTTCATTTTGGTCTTTGGTTACTTACACGGGCACCTTCAGCTGTGACCCGAAAACTACTCTAAATTCAGGGATTAGTTATTTATCCTTTAAACAACTTCACAGTGTCATGATTTTCTCCTTCGTGCTGTGCTAACAGAAATCAAGGACGAACAAAAAAAGAAAGGACCTGTAATAGGGTAAATATTTTGCTGGCACATCACTGGCTGGCTGATCCTATGCGACTAGGATTAAAAGTGGATTAAAAAGGTTTTTAGCCTCTAAACATTGACCTCAAATTTGAATTGAATCTCAAACCAGATTTTGATATAATTTAATTTCTAAATTTTAAAAAGTAAATTAAAATATTCTGACCAGGTTAAATTTTTTGTTTTGACGTGTAAAATATTATTTTAGACTGATGTTTGAGCTATCACAACCGTTCGACACTTTTTAAGTCAAATACTAAGATATAACACTATTTAACATGAAAAACTTAAAGTTTGGGTGAAGAAAGTTATATCTATCTAGTTTCAAAGTTTGAGAATAGATGAGTTTTATAGACCACGAACATGTTTAACTACAATAATGAATTTTAATTTGATATCAAATTTAGAAACCACGAACATATTTAACTACAGTTATATCTTATATGTCATTCATGGTTCTGAAAAGTCATTCTCTTAAAAGAAATCCTCAAGCTCAAAGTTGAATGATTCTTTCTCTGTTAATATTTAGCACACACCATAAGCCTGTTACTTTGGTGCATTTTTTTTTTTTTTTTTTACTTAGTGCAGGTGGTGATTGAAACTAGGCAATTACTTTCTCACTTTCATGATTCCTTCTTTAACTATACTTTTTCAAAATTCTTACATTTTTTTTCTTAAAGAAACTATCTGTAATATAGTTAAAAGTTCATAAATAGAACTTTTAAAGGTATTTCAGAAAGTTTTATTTGAAAATTTGGAATAAATTGTATACTATAGAATCTGAAATTAACATTTAACAATTTTAAGGTGAACATTAACATTACAGAATTTATTTATAAAGTGAAGTTCATAATTTCATATTTTTTATGTATAAATTATAATTTAGTTTATTTTTAGTTAAATATTTTTCAAAAGTAATGATTTTAGAATATTGTTTTCCTGGAGCAAGTAAAACATGGGTGAGAAAAGAATTGGTGTGACATACACAGGTTGAAGTCCCGCGAACTCTTTGAATGGATTAATTCAGAGTCCAAAATTTCTAATGATGTTTTTGGTGTTGATTTTTATTGAACATTAAAAATATATCGTATTAATATTTTAAATATTTTTTTAATATATTTTAAAACGTTAAAATTAATAATAATCAATATATTATAAAAATACAATAAAGAAACAGTAAAAAAAAAATAGCATAGAGAATTCAAATTCGTAAATTCAATTTGGTCCAATGAATGGAGTTTACATGACTTCTTAATGGCGACTATTTTGATTTTTGTCTTTTGTCAAGATCGTATTTTGATTCAAAAGTTTTGAATCTTGTCTCCTAAAAAGTCGTAATATACAAATGTAACAAGTTTTGATTAGAAATAATTGAAAACGCGAAGGTCTTTGATCAGTTGTTAAAATATTTAGTCTATACAACCTATATTGTGTTATCGGTTGATAAATGATCTAATTGAATTCCATGAATAAAAACTCTCTTTTTAATGCTTCTTCCTAAAATGCTTCCTGTTTTTTTCTCAAATTATTATTGAAATAGTATTTTTGTGATGTTATCTAATAGTAATTAGTGTTGGTTTTTAATGTATTAGATCTTAATCTTTAGAGGAAAACTTTTTTTTTTAGCATTGAAGACATTTTTCTTAATTTTCTTCAAATTCTTAAGAAAATGTGATTAGATATAGAAGAGTAATGAGATACAAGGAAGATAGTATGGAACAAGTGCAAATAGAATACCTCAGCTGTTGGCTAAGGCTAGTCACCTCAAATGAGTGAATTTTCCTTTTTCATATGAATTAAAAATTTTATTTAATTTCTTTACATTTTTATTTATAATTTGTGTATAAAAAAATAATTTTATTTTTTATTTATATTCTTCGTCCTATAAATATTTTTAAAAACTGTTTGTTCAAAAACATATCTCAAAGTTAAGTAACTTAAGTAGTTACTTAGGTCTTGTTTGTTTCCAACGACGGAAACACGTTGATCACAGAAATGCGATAATTTTGATTAGATCGATGCAGATATTCAAGGAAAAAGTTGTGTAGAGTTTTTTTTTTTGCTGGTAAGGTGAAAAATACGAAGTTAGTGAGTTATTTAAATGTTATATTAATTTTTATTTATAAAATAATTTTATATTCAATTAAAAATAATAAACAAATAAAATTTTTATTTATAAAATAATTTTATATTCAATTTAAATGTAGTGGTTGTTATGTTAATCTCTTATCTTCTTTCCCTTAATTCAAACACTCTTACATTCATCTCATTTTCTCTTCAAATTTACTTAAATCCAGTCTTTCAAATCCATATTCAAATCTATATAGTGTTTTATGCTGTGTTTGGATTAGGGTGTGAATTTGGGAGAGTGAATTTGCGTTGATTTACAAGTAAATATGAGATTGTTTGAATTAAAGGAAAGATGATATGATTTGAGTGGATATAAGTGAAAAGTTTATGAAAGTTTATGTATGACGTGATTGATAAAATTTAATAAATAATAATTATTAAGAGAATAAATTGTATGATTATCATTTTATCCTTCAATATAAATAGAAGAAAAGATATTTAAATAAAATTAAAAATGTTATTTAAAATTACAAAAATAATATTTATCCATATTATAACCAATAACTTAGAATAATTATTATTATTCTCAATTATAACTTCAAATAATTTATAATATAGGTAGTTTAATTTTAACTCCACATTTATTTAAATATATTTTATTTTATACAATTAATTCATTTACAAAATATATTTATTTAAATAATAATAATATTATTATTATATAATACTAATTATTATAATAATTAAAATTAAAATTATATATATAATAATAATAATATACAGTGTTATTAATATCTATATAATTATTATATATATTATTTATTATATAATACTAATTATTGTAATAATTATAATTATAATAATAATAATTGTTATTATATATATATATATATATATGTATATTTGTTATAATATGTATATTTGGAAAAAAAGAAACTAATAAATATAATAAATATAAGTAAATTAAATTGTTAAAAGAGAGAGACAATAAAGTAATTTTAATACGATGATTTGGCTTTCTCCGCACTTCTCTTCATTTTAGAGAGTGTCAAAATTAGCAACTCACTTACAAATCCACACTCAAATCATCGCAAACAAACAGGTCCAAACACGTTTTGAAGTCACTTTCCATCCACATGAACAATATTCATGCGGATCCAAAGACAACATTAGTGATAATTTAAAGAATGATGAATTTTTATGATCACAAATTTAGTTTTCTTTAAGAGTTGAATTTTCAGATAATGATCTGTGTATCATTAACATACTATTTTTAAGTGTATATAAACTACAATAAAAATAATTTTATGATTATCAAATTGATAAAAATAATATATTAAAAAATGGCATTAAAATTATTATGGCTATAAGTGATTCAAGTTTAATTGACTTATTAATTTTAACCCAATCTAGTTAATATTATCTAAATTTATCTTCTATTTTAATTTAGCATCTTAATTATCATTAAGTTATGTTGGATTATTAGATTGAATGATCAAAAAAATGTCAGCTTTTATTAAAGTAACCTTTGCGCAAAAACATGTGTATTGTACTTGTTAATGTATGTAGACAACATCTTTATGGTAAATCAATATAAAGATGAAAAGGCTTAAAAGACCTCGGTGAAGTAAATACTTGGGATGAATTCATACAAATTAGATAATGAAAAAAATTACATTTATGTCACTAAGTTATTTGAAGGTGGATGAAAATTTAAGATGCATCAATCTAAATCAGTAAGTAACAATTCTTTGTTATCCAAATTTGTGGTTTTGAAACACGTGTGCACGAAAGATTATTATTACAAGTGACTTCAATTAGAATAAGATCTTTCAAAAGTCAGATTAATCAAAAAATTCGACGAGGATAAACTATAAATAAACCCATATAAGAATTTTTAACATCACACCCAATGTAAAATGTGAAAAGTTAATATTATATCTTGACCATTTTCTATTACATTTGAATATTATACAAAAGTTTTGTTTTGATAGTTTTATTATAAATAATTATCTGATGTGTAAGTGACTTTTTTTATTATAAGTGGTTATTTTAAGTTTAAAATAAATAACTATTTAAAGATAAAATTGAAAAAATTATATAAAATAAAAAAGTAGTTAAACATAAAATAATATGATTTCTAAATAAATAATAATATTTTGATTCATTTTAACCTGTCACTTTAATTACCCTTTAATTATCTATTTTAATTTCTTTTAAAAGTGTAATGTGATGATCTCAAAATGAATAATGAATTAAAAATAGATAAAAATAAATAAATCAAAATATCACCATCCTTTTTAAATACTCATCGCCAACCCCCAAAAATGTCTACTTTGACCACCGAAGGTTTATTTTTCCTCCGGCGCGCAGTTACAAAATAACCCATATCAAAGTTTAAAAGATCCAATTCCCATCAAACCGAAGCTTTACTAGCTTGTCTATCTGCAGATTAAGATGTTTCCCTAAAACAGATAAGAAAAAAGAAAAACATAGTGTTTTTTTATTAATTACTTAAAGAAAAGTAGATTTTGAAAATAATGAATAATTTTTATTGAATATTTTTTTATTAAGAAGCAGCATTTGACGCAAGATTAAAAAGACAGGGCAGTGAATTGCTTGCATGATTTCTACTACCACCGTTTGACCTATTGGTGTGGAGTAAAAGAAATTATTGTAGCTCAATAAAAAGACATGACAAAGTGGGCAAAGAACCCGTATGTGATCTGAACAATATTTCAGATCATATGTACATCAGCTACATTGGATACAAATCAAGTAGGAATCAGAGCTAAAATCTGTGTTTTGATTCTTCCCATGCACATTTGAATTTCTCTATAAATAGGAAGGTTTTGAGGACAGCATGGATGCAAGCTGCTAACTGCAGAATCTAATATCTGAGCCACGTCAGCTGGAGGGTATTGCCGTTCAGTACAAGTCTGCGAGTCAAAACAACATTCCTGTTTCGTTAACAAGATTTGTTCCATAAACTTGAAATCTTTAGAAAACAAGTTTGGCCGGATCAAAAATATATACAAAATAATCAGAGAAAAGAATACAAAAATTACCTGAATCATGATTAATGTAGCAACACATGAAGTGATAAGATCTGATGGAAGTTCAGTATCAAATTTGTCAGAATAATTATGTAGTTTTGCACCAGATGGATCATTAAGTATAGACTCTGATACACTGCAAGTTGAATTATTAACGTGATAGAAACTGCCATTTGCGTTCACTTGCTCTTGAGACCTGATCACAGGTAACCTAGACTTGGAGGCCAACTGCTGATGATTAATAGAATCCAATGCTTGCCCAATCTTCACGAAAGCATCTTCACCTTCCTTTGTCAAAGACAATGCCTGAATTATAGCATCCAAAAGGGTCAAAAGTTTTCACAAAAATTAGAGTTCGAGAAAATACTTGAACGATCCATAGACAGGACATACCTTAAATGCAGCATCTACCATTGCATGTGCCCTTGACCTGGATCCTTTAATAATTTGAACAACAGTTGACCCAATCTCTTGTGTAAGAGAACCATCCAACATATTGGGAAGATCGTCATGAACACTAAAACCTGCTTGTGGCTTCATCCATGGTGGCAGAGAGTTTCCTCTGTAGGTATTGCGCTGCCTCAGTTGTAACATTGCATCAGAAACCTGTAAGTTACAACCAATCAAAATTTGGTTCAAGATTGATGCAGAACGTTGTAATGAAAGAAATAATCCATTGGAAGCCACATGCCTGCCCACTGGCTTCCTTTAGCTCTACCAGTACCGTGGCATAATGCTTCTTGAAAACCTCAGAATCGTTTAAGCATTCTATGCCATTTTGGTTTTCCAATATATCGCTATTTGAACTTCGAAGTTCCATCAACAATGTCTCCTGTAAGAGCAGCCAACAGAAAAGTAGGTGCAAGTTCACCCATAGCAATGTAAATTTACGTATAGGATAGACTAGCGCAATTAATATTAAGAAAATAACAAATTGATAATAATTGTCTACTTCAAAAAGTATAAACCTTTTTATCTAGAGCACGCTTTAGTTCAGAAAGTGCATGTATGTCAGCTTCCCTAGCTTGATGGTGTGTTACTTTACATGGTTGAACACAACCTGCTTGTGCACAGAAGTTATCGACGGTAGCAACCATAGCCTGGGCAAATAACATTATTAACAACGTGCAAATGAAAAAATAAATTCGTTTGCTTATTGGTTAAATGTTTCAAGCATCAATGTTTCACCCATTAGTGGTGAAATCTGGAGTGCCAATCCAAGCAAAACGGATGAAAATTTCAATAACCACTACAACACCTGTATTGTGAATTCCTTCAGCCAATTTTATTTTAACTTCAGAAAAGTATTAGGCAGGTAAATCCATCCAGTTAACCACAGAGCAGAACAACAGGAATATATGTGAATGTTTGTCCACTACTCAAAAAAGTCATAGTGAAATAACTGGCATCAATCATCAAAAGTAAAAACAATGAAGCTCTACCATCAACTGCTCAAGCTTATTTTATTTCAGATAAAAGGGCAGAAAAATATTATATTTCAATGAAAAAAATTAAGCGCTTAATTTTGATGCACTGTTATCTTAAATATTTTTAACACTACTATAAAGTGATCTGTTAACAGATGATTATATGTTGAACCTTTAGAGTAGCAAATATTACAGTTAAACTCCTTGAATAAGTGAAAATTCATGAAGATAGCTGAATCAAATTAAACCTAAATTCTAATGTCAGTATTTGAATGTATAAAATAAAAGGGTAAGCACCAAATTTAGGTTTAATATCAATACATTGATACGTGTTAGCAATCTAACCTTTCCATGCATTACTAAAGCACTTGATGAAGTATGTACCTTCAAAGGTGAGGAATGATTTTCGCACCCCCCAAAATTTGAATTTCCATTAATATGTGGCTCTATAGGCATAAAAGATCCTTTTCTGTCATCAATATGCCTCCTCAGAGCTTCTGGCATATTATCTAATGGATTGAAAGGCATACAATCAATGTCCTGAACCAAAAATCCACTCATCAAAAACAAGAAAACGAGAACCAAGTTCATGCTTCAAAATATCAAGCTAGTTTATTCATCTGGAACAAAAATCTTTAGTTAAGCCTTTCCTTATTTATTTACAGCATGTGGCACACGAAGACCATTTATATATTTTATAAATACCAAAACAATTTCCTTCATTTGGAGTTGCCAAAATGTGACCTGTAGAACACACTGTCTTGAAATCGACCTATTGAAAAATGCAAGGCTACCTTCAATACACACATTGGGTCCAACCTTTCCCTAGACACTCTGAATTGCAGGAGCCTTACAGCACAAGGTAGTTTTTTTTACTGTTTATTACAATGGCACGCATATGGTTCAACTTATTTTAAGGAAACAATGACTTTTCGGAATCAACCGAAGAAGCTTTTGGAAAAACAAAGTAAAAGCAAATTTTCCCCCACAATTAAACTGAAACAAATGTGCCACAAACTGATTGAAATGTCCTATGGAAGAATGGCCATAACATTTAAAAAGCAGCATGATAATAAGAAATGTCATTACCATTACAAACTCAACACCTAATTCAGGACGGTCAAACTGAATCCTGCACTTGTCATAATCAACAGTAAGCACGCTACCATCATGAATCTCTCTTGTTTTTGGATGAACAGCAATTACTCTCTGTCCAACACATAATGGTCTAGCTAAATCAGTTGGAAGTCCATCCCTAATACCAGTCCGCAGTTCAGCATAATGCTTTCTCACTGATTCCCGATACTCTGCAAGTTTTTGCCTTTCATCACGAAGAAAATGTTCAGAAAGCCGCCGAGGTTTGCCAAGGGAACTGCCAAAAACAAGTACAGTACGGCAATTTAAAATAAATCCTAAACTGTTCACAAGGTTTAGCAGAAGATCATAATAACCTTAACTGAATTTCATACCCTCTAACAACACTCCACTCAACACGAGTTAACCTTGGGATATTCCCTAGTCCGACATGATTTAAGTATTCCATCAATTCCCTTTTGGCAAACCATGGATAATCAATTGCACTATAAAACCATTCAAACATAAACCATCTGCGAACCATATTAGATGACAAGCAACTAGAAAGCTTTTCCTGCAAGTTATAAAAAAGATATTATTTAGACAAAAAATATTGAAGTCGCTCAAAGAATCAAAGCACACAATCAATTTAAATTTAAAAAAAAAAAAACTGCTGTACCTTTAGAGCAGAGTGCTTGTTAGCTTGACTTTTCAATATGGAATCAGAAGACTTTTCCTTAGCAGAGGAAGTTCTCTGTAAATTCATCTTCCGTCTACTTCGTTTAGTTGGTAAACTAACTTCGTTCAGAAGTGGAGTCTCCACCACTGGTACTGTCAAATCTTTCTGATCAATACACAAGGAACTCTCTGATGATTTAACGGTCTTCAATTGCTTTGGTAGGGTAAAAACCTGATCACCATGTTTTCCTTTAACTACTGGTTTTTTCTCGTCATCTAAAGCCTACAGGAACACAACTTTGATGAGTAGAATATTTCCCAGCATTTTCTAAGATCAGGAAATAAAATAACTTCTACAACAATTGGACACATTACTATATATTCAAAAAGAAAATACAAAAAATTGGATTTTCTAGCTTCACATGAATGTGATTTAATGTTTTCTTCAGATACTTTTCTGTATCTATATCAATATAAACAAGGTGAGCATATCTAACGATACCAAACTTAACGTGGCTATCCACCAATGGATTTCTTTAAATAACTAATTGTGCCTATACATCAATGAATTACAGGGCACAAGAAATGAACATCAAACTTAATGTGGCTTAACATACAACAAACTATAGACCTATATTAGTGGCCAAAACAGAGAAAATTCTTGTTGAAGCTAGCCAACAATTAAACCTCAATCCAAATGCACCCAAACACTTCATGTGACTGACTGGCTATTGATTTTATAACATATATATGTAGTGAATGTGATCCTGGAAATATTGGTATTTTCCCTTGTTTCGACTGCATAAACTCCTTAAAATTCCTAGCCAGGCCACACCTCAAGCATGCCCGATTAGATCACACTTCCAGCCACACCCAAATTAAATACAATGCCGCTTTACAGAATTAGAAAAAAGTTGAGTTGAATGTTTTATCAACTGAAAACTTAAATGGCGTTTTAATCAAGAATTCCAGATCATCTGTCACAGACCCAGTAACTAAAGTGATCTCCCATTCACATATGAAACTTTCCTGTCATGCTTTGGAGGGTGGGGAATGAGGGATTTATGCCATGAAAACGTAGGCAGGAAATAAAATTGAAACTCAAATAGAATGAACATGTTAGGAAACAACCCATTAATAAGGTCTATATTAGAAAATGGCATAGGCATTTAATAACTAATGTAACAGACTGAACTGCATAGCTACAAGTGATTTACAAAAGGAAAATTGAGTGATTTATCCAAACCAATAAAAGGAAATCATGGACGAAAGTTGACCTATATAGTTACAACAAAGGAGTTAGGAAGAAGAAAAACATGTACGAAAAGTTGAGAAGCCAGCGAGGGTCTCCCAAACACCCTGTACTACCTTTCGTGTATGTACTTTTGGTTCTGGTACTGCCATCAATTGGTACCAGAATTAAAATAAGAATAAGAAAAATTACCCCAGTGCAGAGTGTTTTGATCCAGTCTCTAACAAAACATACTTTGATGTGAAGTTAAATCTGACCAGAATTAAATTAAACTATAGTTTTAAACATTTGTAAACCTTTAACAGATAGAATGCACAATTCCTGAAACTATTTTTTAAAATTGACTAGGCTATCCACACTATATTAATAGTCAAGCTCCACTTCTATCTCTTGAAAGGGAAAACTAAAATTTTAATAACATTAAACTTCGAAACTGCAGAGGTTTACATATATAGTCCAGAAAAAAAAATGACTTGCATACCTCATCTTTCAAGGGACCAGTTGGACAAGAATCAAGCTTTGCATTTGCAACCTACAGCCAAACAAAACCTTCCCTCACTAATTGAGTTGTTACAAAATGTTATGAAATTAAATTGACAATTTGAATTCATTGGATACATAGAAAAACAGACCAGAATTAATTGGATCAGAAAAAAAAATTGAGAATGCATAGAAAAACTATCATGACGGTCAGAATACATTATTCCGCAATGCAATAACAATATGAAAAGTGTCGTGGCAACTATCACTTGCATACATACACATGATTGGCCTTGTAAGAGACAAGGCCTAATCAGCCAAAAAAATCATCACAGCAAGACTATCAGACACCCACACATGTTTATAGCAATCTTCAACCTTAGTTAGCTTTAGCTTAAGGGGAAGAGTTGAAATATCTCTAATGTCAATATTATATTAAAGTTATCATAGGATTATTTCTTAAGATATTTTCTTAGTTTCCACATATTTTAGAAAGTACAGCATAATTTTGCACATGATATAGTGTTGATTGGGGAATCAAGAGGAGCGATTAACACTAAAATTGAGCTTTTGAGACAGACTCGGGAATCAAAGAGTTTTTCTTTTGTAAGAGTAACAGAGTATATGTATTGCAATTTCAATAAGAAACAAGAGAATGACTCGAATGTAAAAATAGGAGAAAATGTCTGTTAGTAACAGGTCTCACATTAGGAGTTTATGTAAGAAGATTTAGGAAGGAATTGGGCCCAAAAAGCTCAAAGTTCAGTAATTAGTGAAGTCCATAGTATACAGTAAGAAGGAGGAGAAGATATGATATTATGAGGGTTTGATCAGGCTCTTGAATTCCAGTAAAACATTCTTCAATCATTTTACTGCAGTAGGGATATTATGTTCCCAAGTAAGTGAATAAAATAAAGATCTGTTATTTCTTCTATACTTTCTATTATATTCAATCCTTTCTATACCACAAGTTTTTAAAAGTTATCAAAGATCAAAATTCAAAACTTAAAGGAAAATTATCTAGTTGTCACATAAGAAACAAACTAGAAAGTTAAAATGGAGAGTAAAGGAAACAAGGATTATTTGTGATTGCAAAGTACCTACCAAGCACAAAGGAAAGTTTATTATAGTGATATGCATCCAGTATTTCTCTATGATAATGAATGTTGAACTTTAAAGGAACAAGATAAAAAGGAAGGAGTAGCATAAATGAGAATTTTAAGGTGGGTGCATGGCCTTCATGAAAGAACAAGATACAAAAAGATGTATATACTGGTCTAACACCGAGGTAAAGATAATAGAAAAAATAAAAACTAAGGTGGGTCTGCAAATGTAATGTAAGCTACTACCAGAACCAGTGAGGAGAGTACAAATAATGTGCTATTTCTAGTTTTATGAAAACGAAAAGGGAAAGATCAAGTAGGGCATTGGTGGCAGCTTGCTAAGAGGACTTTTGTAGTGAGTAATATCTCAGAATTTGATATTTAATGAAGTCCTACGGTATTGCGATCCTTGTAATCAACCTCCCTTAGTACAATAAGGATTTTGTTTTTGTTGTTTTTCATGTCTTCTAATATTTTGTGATTTGCTTTTAATTTTATTGGGATAATTAGTATCAACAAGGATGAGTTTATTAACACATTATGTTTATTGAGGGTACAATGGCATTTATTTCCAAAACTTCTAAAATAATTTTAAACAATCACTTTCAGGAATATTTTTGTCAAAAAGCTAGAGCACCAGAATTTTTTGCTAGAATTGTTTGGCATGCTTGTTGACACCTAGTAAGGTGATTGATCCCTGGCGCTAACCCAATATCCATAGCAGGGTGATATAACAATACTATTTGTTTTAAGGCTAGAAGTTGATATTATTCAAAAAGCAATTAAGTTTCTGCAACAACATTTATTTTATTAATCCAAGTTGTTCAAGAGAAAATATTTTCTTGACTAGAAAGCTGTTTTGAAAAGAAAACAAAAAACAAAAAGACTCTATATAAAATATGTTCAAAAAAGCATACAAAAGATGTATTTACCTTCGAAACCACAGACTTCCGTTTTCTTTTCCATGTTGCATCAGCAAAAGGAAGTTGTTCTTTTGATTCAGAAAGCACGCTAGTATCCTTTGTTGATTCCTTTCCAAGCTTGGACTTTTTGGAGGTTGAAACCTCAATTTCAGGCACTACACTGTGTTTATGTTTATGTCTCTTATGGCTTGTTAATGTTCCTTCAGGTAGAGCAGACTTACCATCTTTATCAGTAGAAATCCTGTCTCCCTTCAATTGGATAGATGATTCTAGATGGGCAAGGGGGAAACAACAAAAAGAAAAGAAAAAAAAGACCTTAGATTTGTCTGATAAAGAACTGATTTTTTTGTTAAATCTCACTAATGACTACAACAACAAACATGATCGAGGGCAGAAACAAAAAGTAGACCCCAGGCTGAGCGTTTGAGTTGAATAAGGGAAAAAGGCAGTTCAAATAACACTTTTTACATTTCTTTTTGAAGTGTCATTTAAGGTTCTTTTGGAAAAAGCAATAAACTTTCTTGATCTTAGTACAATATTTGTAAGAATTTTTTTAGTTTACCACTTTCATTTCTATATCACAATAAATGCATATATACAATATAATATGAGAGTAGGTGAAAAGTAAAGGTATAGATGAAAAGAGTTATTAATGTTATCTTGAACTTCGAAAAATGACAGTAAAACAAAAACAAAAGTCTTTCAAAAATTCAACAGTCAAAGAGAAACAGAGGAATATGAAGTGAGGAGTTAACTTAAAAGTGCAGCTAATAACATTCAAGGAAGATGAACCAAAATAAGGTAAATCAATCTCAACTAGTACTGAACACAGAGAGAAAGAAAAACTGTATGATTGAATTTTTGAATATTGAAATGTGAATACTAGTCAGTTTGTATAGTTTATAGATGCCTTTTGTACAACTGTAGGTTTACCTGTAAACTACTTAACTACTTTGTACAGCTGTAAGTTCCTATACAGCTACTGGTGAATCACATCTATAAATACATGTTCTACTCATCTTTTTAAAAGTGTGATACAAAATAAAAATATTCAGTTCATGTTTGATTCTCTCTCTCTCTCTATTTTCTAATCAGCTTCTCTAAGAGAATGATTACAAAAAAGGGCACTAAGCTTCAGTGCACCAGAAATATATTTGAAGTGTCTAGCAGAAAACTATATCTCCATGAGGTGACAACTGTGACGGTTATTACCGTCAAAATGCCAGTTACAATTGTCCGACAGAACTAAACAAAAAAGAATGACATAATATCCTACAATTGTGCAATAGCGTTGAATGTGAAAACAATAAAGTTTGGATTTTTTTTTTTGTCTGGTTTAGATATTGCTCTGTGGCACATGCATGCAAAAGCCTCTTACAATTACATTTTATTGAAGATAAATATATCACTTTATACTTACCAGAATCTATTGTAGATATTGGCATCATTAGAGACAGGTCTGCCAAAGTTTGCAACGCATTCAAGGCAGGGGTTTCATCTGTCAAATGAAGTAATTAAATATTGTAAGTACAAAGATGAAAAGGAAAAGTCAATTTCACAGAAGTCCAACCTCACCTTGACCAAAGGCTAAGGGGGGGAAGGAACTAAAAGTGGCACAAACAATTTGCATACATGTCTAGTGACAGAATTACCTCCAAAGAAGAGTTTCTTGTTCCGTTTCCTCCCACCTTTTGGAGAGATTTTTTCAAGCTTTTCATTAGTAACCTCAATATCAACCATTTCCTTTAGTGAACAACTAAGCCCTTCTTCAGTGCCGCTGCATGCTTCCCCGCCATCATCAAGCTGATGGTTTCCAACATTTTTCACTCTCTCTTTCTTTCTGTAAATTTTCCCCCCTTTCTGAAGAACTTCAACTGTTCCTGTGCCCTCCATATCTATCAATGAACTATTATCTCTTGCATATTCTCCATTGTCAGCTCCCCTGCTTTCTATACTACCGTCTAATAACTCTTCATCCACTGAAAGATTGTGTAACTTGGCACGAGCTGTCTCTGACAGTTGCTGCTAGTTGACAAATTGTAAAATAATAACATTATCAAAATAGAATGTATCGAACACAAGCATATCATTCACAAAGATTACCATTCCATTGTATTGTAACATGCAAAGTTTGAAGTAATAATAATACAGCCAACAAATACAAGATAATGGAAGAAATGGGCATTGAACAGTTAATACCTTTCTTTCCCAACGCTGGACAGGTGAGGGTTTTTTTTCTGCTCTTCTACATGGTGATTGAGAAACTTGGGGAGACCCTCCTCTCTGTGCAGCCTCAGTTAAGGCCAAAGCTACAACATGTGCAACTTCATCATCATTAGCATCAGTAGTTGACTTTAGGCTTCTTCTATAAGGCGAAACATAATTTTCTGTATAATCTTTCTTATAAGAATAAGAAACTGGGACGCGAGGAGTCCTTTTACCAACAGCATGAGGCACAATACCTGATTAATTGATTAATCGTTAATACTGCAATCCAGTGCAGAATATTTTGCATAACATGATTACAAGGAATGTGGGCAAGATTAACAATTTAGAATAATCAATAATGTTACTATATAAATATTTGGGTTTAAAGAAGTTGAAATACGATAATATTCTTCCTGTGCATTTTGTACCATTAGAAATGAACTGGAAAAAGGAGGGGTAGTTCAGGAAAGGTTTAAAAGCATTATCTGAAATTCAATTTAGATGAATGACAGCAGCAAGGATTGAACACTTGGCTACTTGGTTGTAAAAGGCTTTGATAACACGTTATAGATCAACTCTCCTTAAAACTTAAGCTATTACGTAAAGAAACTATTTGATGAATTTAATATCTTGCAAGTGACCTTCTACTAGCATAAAAATAAAGTCCAAAAACATATATTAAATCTGTCATAAGAATCCTTATTGGAGTTTTTGTATAATATGAAAGAACTTTGCTGGTATCCATTTGTTACATAACCACTAGTCTACTACTTTCCGGTTGCAAGGATAAAAACCACAGTAACGTCTGTCACCTGGGTGGAATAAAAGCAATTTGTAGAAAGGCAAACCAAAAATGGTTCTCTGGATGAGGAAAGAACAGAGGAAGTGGTACCACAATGGGTATTTTACCATCTAAGCGTCTCTTCTTCAATAAAGAGAGGCAACCATCACTGGCAGCAATTGAATGAGACTGATCTTTAGAGACACTAAGCTGAACTTTTTCCCGCTTTCGTTTTACAAATTTCCGAGATCCTAGTGCATCATTGCTCTCCATTTCACTGTCACTCTCTTCCTGTCAAATTTGAGTCCAGAAAATGACAACTCACAAATGCATAGTCAAAGCCAATATAACATACCATGAGGAAGGGAGCAAGAAAAAAGGATGTAACTAGACAGAGAAGAACACAGCTTACACAAATACTAATATGTTCCAATAAATATAAAGACAAATGCAAATCCAAAAGTGAGCATGAAATACATCAATTGTAATGTCGCGATGGAAAAAGAAATTGAAAAGATTATAATATAACAAGAGATGCCATGGCAAATAATGAGAACAGAATTTTGATTAAGTTTTCACCTTCTTTCTAGCAAAACATATCTACTAAAAAAATCAACTTTTAACTTACCAGGACATTGTAGTGATCAGTCATCATTGCTATGAGGCCAACAACAGAAGCCGTGCCCTCTGGCAGAGAGAGGTATGCCTGTAGATTACAACTTGTAGTTTCAATGACACTTACAACAAAATCTACACAAAATTAATAAATCAATTTGTGATAGCTAGAAGCAAGAACTTGTACATAAGCAAGGACCTAAACATGTCAACTAGCCTTATGGGAGCATAACCATTACAATTTCATGGACTGAAAGCCATAGCTTGATATCACATAATGTCCCAGTTAAAAATGGTTATGAAGAAAATAAGGGTAGAGTAAGATGGAGCAAAAGAAGAGGAAGAACAAAAGTTTTAAGTTCCATTGGCAGATTCAACATATATTGTCATCTAGGCTTTTAGTCAACTCAGTTACACCAAAAAAAGCATGCACACAAAGGAAAAATGTCAAACAAAAGGTAGAATGTTCAAAAGAAAAATAAATTACTACTATAGATTAAGGCTCAATAATATTGATTTACCCTATTCATATTGTAAAGAGCTTCTACCGTTTCAGTGGTTCTATTTCGTACAACACTAGCCACCTGCAAATCGAAATAAATAAGAACAGAGAACAGTAACAAAAACTCTACCTGTAATTGACATGATAATGATAGGAGAAAAGGAAAGAACAAACCCAATTGTCCTCAAATATCCTAATAAACAAGTATGATGGTGAGAAAAAAAGACCACAACAAAAGCACACCTTCTTCCAGTCTTTCCCATACATTCTATATGCTTCATAAAATCTCTCTAATTCTTCCTTGCTCCACTGAGATCCCAGTTTATCAGTCAACTTTTTCTTCTGTGCAAATGACACACATTAACAAGGATTCAAAATTTCAAGACTAAAATGATAAATGAAATCAAAAATAAATTTGTATTTCATATAATATATGCAGCATCTCATGTCATAATTTTCAAAAGATATAATTATATCTGTGTATCAAGTCTTATCATTGGTACCTGTGCAACATAGTTCACAACTTTTCAAGTTAAATGCAAAAATACTGACACCAATATTCTGAAACTCAAAAACTGCCACTTTAGCATGTTTGTAAAACTATTCTAAAAAATAAGCAAGATGCAGTATTGTATTCATATATTTTAATTTTTGTGTCCTACTACATCTAGTTTCAGAATGAAAAAGTCATCTGATCATGACATACCCGTTGCTTGTTTTTGTTTGAACTAACTCCATCTTTCTCAGGAGAAAGATCATTTGAACTTGAAATCCGCTTATTAACACTTCTAGATTTCCTTGTTGGTGCCATTGAGCCCTTATGTCGTTGAACCCAAAAACAAAGCCACAATCAACAATGTTAAGTTCAAACTCCGCTAATGAACTAATCAATAATGCAATAGAAACAACAATAATTCAAGGCAATATAGAAGCATAGACAAGAGCTAAGTTCTTTTTTGTGGACCAATGAACATCAACTCCCCAGCTGACAATTAGGCATTCAAACTTTTCAAAAAAAAATCAAAAAAATACAGACACTTAGATCATATTGCTACTCTTTTTAATTAAGGCAGCAAATTCCAAACCAAATTAGGAAATTACAGTTATTTACCCCCCACCACCCAAGAGAGCCGAGCATCAGTTAAGTCTATACTGACAGCAAACTAACATATATGCGGCAAATTCAGAATGCACCTGAAACATTTTCAAACTGTCAGGACAGACAGCAAATTGAAATAGTTGCAAGCTACACACAACTACCTGACAACAAAGATCCGCATCTTCCAAACTGAACTCACAATCACATTGAATTTACTAATTAACAACATGCTTCACAACATTGAAATCTCCACCGGTTAAAACATAAAACCTTCACCATGGACCACCTCAAATATTTTCTAAATAATCGAAATAGAAGGCAGATTCAAAATTTAGAAAGAAACAAATTCAATCATCACACGACCGGCTCCAACCAGCTTGTTTCTTCAGAAAAAGAGACAAAAGAAAAGCAAAGAAGCAAGCAAGAACAAAAACTACCAATAGCGAATGTAAGCGGACAAATTACTTCTAATTAACAAAAAGATTAACCAAATTGTATTTTCCTTTCCGAATTCAAACCCTAGATTACAGATCGGAATGAGGAGATGGTGACGTGACACTCACCCCTCTCATAGGGTTCCGATACCCGTTGAAGCACGATGCAAGAAGAGAAAAACGGGAGTGCCAGGGTTTACACGGAAAGAGATAAAGAGTAACGCATTGCCGCGAAACTTGAATAAAACGAGGGCATTAACCAATGGGATTTTTTGCTCTCCGCATCGTCCACAGCACGGTCGAGGAGGGAGAATACGGATCCGTGTTATCATATCACTCACCCTACACGTCAGTAGCTACCTCCCATCAATGATCAACATTGTGCGTCTCAATGGGGATGCATAGTTTCGTTCGTACAGGATTATATTTGAAATTTTGGAAGAGAATCTTGCACATGTTTCCCGTCATTTTCTGTAAATTTGAATTGAGTTTTAATTTATGGTTGGTGTAAAAAGAGTAAAAAGAGTAAAAAGATGTTATTGTTATTTATTATACTATAAAGGGAATTTTTCTTCTGCTATATATATATTTTTTAATTTTATTTACTAACTAATATTTTTAAATTAAAAAAATATATTTTACTAATTTTGTTTTTAAACTAATATTTTAGAAATTTAATTATTTTTATTTGACTATTGTTTTAAATTAAAATAATTATATATAAAAATGTATTTGTAAATTATTTAATGAAATAAGGAAAATAATTTATTTATTTTTATAATTAAAATAATAAATTTATTATTTATTATTTATTATAAAGAAATAAATTCACGTGCATGTACATATTTTCAATGATTTATAATAACAATAATTTATTTTATTTTATCTTATTATTCAATATCATATCTATAGAAGAATATTACTAAAAAAATAATATTGATTAAGGGATTATTAAATTATACCAACCGATCACAGGTTGTGTTTGCTTTTTTAATGTTATTAATAGCAACTTATTTGCAAATATATAATGTAATCTTTTTTTAAAATAAAAAATATTAAAATAGTTTAAGAAAGTGATTCTTGTTAAATAACTAAAAGATTGTTGAAAAAACAAGGATCAATTTGAAAATTTTAGGACTAATATAATAATTTATAGTTAAGAAATTAATTGTAAATTTTTGCATGGTTATTTACAGTTTGCATAAGAAATTTATATTTTATTTTTGGTTGATAAATTTTCAAACAATATTTTTTATTCCAATATTTTCTGGAAAAAAAAAATTCTAAAAACTGTATTTTCCTGCGTAGTAAAATATAGGTAAATATTTTGCATACTTTTTTTTTACAAATAATATGTTACATTTAAGGAAATAGAGGGAATAGTAATATCAAATTAAATATTTTATAGCATTTACATTAAATCATTTAAACTCCTTCTTTAATGTTGTTTTTATTGCTTATTATTTTATCACTTGAAATTTTAAAAATGTTTAATTACCGATTACTGTTGAGTAAATTTTTAATTTAATAGATAATCAAACATGTCATATACAGCTAAGATGATGTTGTCAGTTCAAAACGACATCATGCGGGGACACATCATCTTGGAACACACATATAGATTGTGACAATTCATCAATTTATAATGACATTATATCGATAGACACATTTCAGACATAGGAATAGCACGTATCTCAATCCTGTTAAGTGACACAAATATTAGAACATGAGATGAAATGGTAAAATCTTAAGCAGCCTAAGAAAGATAACCACCTAGTTGACTTAGGTGAGCGGATAAAAAGTTGATGAAATTATTATAAATAACATTGTTCATCAGGTCATTATTATGAATTCATTATAACATTACGCACAAGTCAGATTACACTAATGATTGAGAAAGTACATCTCAGTCTCGAAACATAGAAAAAGTCATAAGTATTTTATGGGAATCGTCAAAGTTATATTTCAATCCTACAAAAACATCAAAATAGTTTATATACTTTTTTTTATTTAAAAAAAAAGTTTTTTACTATCTCTTTAGAGTTTGATATTCAAAATCTTGAAAACATTTTTCTCTCTCAATGTTCTCAAAAGTATAATATGTTATACTTATCATGAAATTTTAGTTACATTTAATTGTTTACTCTCGTATATAAAGTTAAATAAATTATTTAATTCCAACATTTGATTAATTTTTCAATGCAATTGTGATAATTTTAAAACTTTTTATTTAATCTCTAACTTAATTCAAATAAGTCAACATGATCCATTTTATTATATTCATGTGGAGTGAACACAACTTGTAATAAAGTGATGACGTGAGGCTATAAACATCAAATGAGAGGAATAAATAACTAAAATTATTAAAAATGCATCAGTTTTTGCTGTATATCCTTCTGATTACTTGAAATTCAACTCGTTACACTTATAACCTCTCATTTCATTACCTTTATATTCAATAAAACAAACATGTTTAAGACGACTTATAAGTTATTTACACTTTTATATTCAATAAAACAAACATGTTTAACGAGTCTATACAAATTAATGTCATTAGGTTAAAAAGACTATATTCAATTATTTTTATATTTAATTATTTCTGAAGTTTTAAATCAAGATATATCAAAATTTGAAACAATGACAAATTTTAATTTCATATTTAAATTTGAGACTAAAAATCTATTTAAGCTTTTATTTTATTTATAATGAGATTTGAATATCAAACTTTTAAATATGCAAATTTCAAAGGAGCAAGGAGATTCCGTGTAGACAAATCTATGGGGGAACATCGTGAAGATAGTCCCGAGTGAGGTTAGTTACATTATACTACAAATACTAAACCTAACTACCATTCTGTTTATAAGAAAGAAAAAAAGAAACGAAAGTTAAAAGGTTCATATGTCAATGAGAATGAGCGTTAGAGTGTTCATCTTTTTCTTTATTTCCCGAATGCAGTTTGCCTAAGTCCAAATAATTAAAAAGTTCACGGAGCCAAAGAAAAAGGCGAAACAATCTACAACATAAATCATGATTCAAATTAAGCAAGCCCCGAAAGTTCATTATTATTTATCACAACTAAAGACAAGACCCTTCAGATTGAGATACTATTAGGAACCCCCATGCCAGTTAGTCCACCTTTACTTGTTGGATAAAGCAAAGTGTATGGCATCTTAACCGGACCAAACCGATTTCTGAATTTCTCATCACTGTTCATTCTCAAGATCCTTTCCTCAATGCTCGCGAGTTTTTGGCCAAATTTCTCAAACGCCTGCAATGGCTCTGCATCAGATGTCCAATCTGGAGTCTCTCTCTGCCCAAGGTAAACCTCATCACTAGAATGTTTGGACAAGATTTCTACAAGTGAAATGCCAAGAACAGCCTGAAACTGTGAACTGATTGTTTTCAGATAACCCTTCACAGGATCTGCCACCAGTTCATCGTATTCTGGAGTTCCTTTTTCTGGCATGAATCGCCGGCTTATAGCTGGGCGACTTGGTGGGAAACCCCCAAATGGATACTGTCCGAAGTTGATTGCAGCATGGAGAGCTGAGGCAACCCATATGAGAATAGTGCAGGTCTGAATCAGATCTTCACATGTCTGCATCTTTGGCCACCAAGGTTCATTTTTCTTGTCTCCATGACCCACCTCTCTTATTTCCTTCCACCAAGATTGAAGTTCATTATCTTTCTTCACTGCGTCATCCTCCCTGTAGTAAAAGGAGCAGTAGTCCTGAACCCATGTTCTGATAGCAAACCAAATCTCTAACCCATCAACCGCAAAAGGGTAATCCTCAATCAGTAACCGAAGACCATATTGGGAAGTTGGGTCCTCCACAGCCACTCCTCTGAAAGAAGCAAATATTCAGAAAATGAAAAACAATTGATGATTCTAAAGGGTGTTTTGCTTGAATGGTTTAGTTACCTCTTGAGAAGATCTTCAGGCAGTGCCTGCTCAGGGAAAACCCAGTCCTTGTAAAGAACAGATGAAAACTCCATAGAATACCTAGAGGGGCAAACCGTTGATTCTAGAGCACCACCTGCATTAATGAGAATCTGTCTTCCTAGTGCATTTATATTCATGGTGTCACGAAAGTGAGGCTGCAGTAGTTTATGAATAGGGTGAAGCACACTAAGCTGTCTATTTGTTGCTAGAATGAATGGCTCAATGACTGCATGAGTATGCAACCTGTGACAGTGACACAGGTGTGACATCTAGAGTTAATTTCAATAGTACACAAACTAAGATTGTATTTAGTTTTTCTCTGATAGAGTTATACCAGTGGCTGATAAGTTGATGATAGCCTGAGTCCACTACCACTACATAAGCTTTGGCTAATTGCCAGAACGATTTTTCCACGCCTTGCTCCTCTGGAGTGTAAACTTTGCTGATTGCACCATATTGATCTCCTTCAGGATGAGGCAAACTCAACTCAATGGCTAGGGGCTTTAAAATTCCATTTTTTTGCAAGAACAGAATTGTCCTGCTGGCATATGTCTTTGTAGAAGTAGAGTTTATCCTTCTAATGTATGGTATCACTGCGTCATGGAGATCTAAAATGAACAATCTCCTTTCTTTAATTGCCTATTCAGCCAAATGCAAATAATTAGTATGCATCTCAACATTGGCTAAGAGTAAAAAACTATGTTTTAACAACATCTTAATGTGAAGACTGAAAAATTACCTCATCTACAGTGAGCCCTTCCAGGTTACTTTCGATGTGTTCCTTGGTTATTGTACTGGTTTGATTACCATAGAGTTTAGGATCTAACTTGCTTGCAGGTGGGAACTCCTGCAGTTATTTAGGATGACAGTGAGTGGGACAATTCTTAATTGGATACTGATTCTGAAATACATTAGAAATGGTAGATTTGACAATCATGACAAAGATCCTATTCTTTATACCAATCATTAACAATTAATTGAAAACACTTGGACTTACATGGAGACCACGAATTATGACAGGATTTATACCAGCCAGCATTTCCCTAGCAAATTCTTCATCTGTTTGCCATGCAGATTTATCCACTGTTCCAAAAACCCACATCATAAGAACACCACTTTTAAATAGTATTGGTTTGCAAAATGCATGATTTGGTTTGTTTTTACTTGCAAAAAACATGCTATATTATCCATTTATTTGTACTACACCTGCAATCACTTGAGGCACGGGAAATTTGAGGAACCTTTCGCCATCAGATCGGAAAATTTCCTTAAGCATCTCTGCCGGGATGTTATCCCTAACTTCAGTAAGTATACCCTCGGGCACCTCAATCCCTCCTTCATAGAGTTTGAATACATCTTCAAAACTGTCAAACTCATTAGGGGTGCTGTCAAATAGAGATTCCAACTCCGGTTTCAGAACTTGAACAATGGATTTCAGTGCATAGGCAAGAAAATCTGCCATTTTCAAGTGACCGAATCTTTCATCCCTAGGAACATAGACGTCTAAGCTTGACGCAATATTCAGCCTACTCTCACATTTAGGATCTGCCAAGAAAACAACAAAAGAAATTGACATCTCTATATACAATATTTGAAAGTTACAACAAATGAGTCCCTTTTAAGATATGACAGTGGTTAATAAATATTCAATGAATAAGAAAACAACAAAAATAAAAGCCTTACCTGATTTTGTTGGTGGTCTACCAGTTCTTCCCCTACGAGGGTAGGGGTATTCGTTAGACCCTCCTAGAGTAGGACGAGCATGTTGTGGACCCTTATCTGGATTTCCCAAATCATTGTAAACATCATAATCATAGACCCTGTCCCATTCTTGGAGCTGTCCCTTCCCGTTACCTCTTAAATTCTCCAGCTCTTCCTCTCTGTACTTAAGTAGTGGCACTGGTGTTTCACTCGGAAGATATGCCTGCAATAGGTACAAAATATGTAACTTGCAACAAGTCCCATAATGAACTACAATGATTACTAATAAAAATGTGACATGCTGTGTTTGTAAGTGTACCTTGTTGGAGAAGAAAATGCGATCCTTTTCATATTTATCAGCAGGGTATACCCAAGAGTTACAGATAAAGCGAATGACACCTTGGCCAGGAACATTTTCAAGTGTGAGACTTTTGAGGTAGAACTCACTGTGATGATTGTTCCTTATAATAAAGGCTCCTGGTGTTCCTATCTCCTCGTCCCACTCAAATGTAACCTTGAATGCTGTTTCTCCCACAGTCAAAGGTGCTAGTGTTGTAATCCAGTCTTCTAGAAAAGCAGGTTTCCCAAGTTTACCCTTCAAGCCATTGCTATTCCCTACAAATTATTCATAAATAACATTTCAACTTTGGAATAAATTTGTGATAAATGATAGGAGTTAAATATGATTTTATACTATAGGAGAGAGTTAATCCTTAAAAAGAGAATGATAGAAAAGTTTTACTTTTTATGGTGTAGAAGATGTAAACTGACTAAACAATATAAGATAATATCCTATCAGGTTGTTTGATATAAAAAGACAAACAATGGTTTTAGTCGGTGGGAAGTAGGATGTCATGTTCCATGGCCCAGGTCTTGACAAATGACCCTTGAGATTTCATGCTATGGAACTTAATAGATGACAACAAAGTTAACCAACAAATTAAATTATACGTGACAAAAGAATGTAAACTCGGCAAAACCAGTAGAATAGGATAGAACAAATTAATGTAAAGTTTATATGAAAAAGAGAGATAACAGAGAACAGAAACACTGCAGTAGTATTCTTGTTTTTTCTTTTTTTCTTTACTTTTTTGTCAACTTGGTGGCATTATTCTGAAAGTAATTTTCTTTCGGTCTACGTCACTAATCACAAATCCACTGTTTTATATTTTTCTTATTTTACGTTGTTTTTGCTTCCGGAAAAAGAAAAAAAAAAGAGTAACTTTGGAAACCCTATGAGATCATAGACACATATTGATATAATATTTCCCACCGTACACCGACGAATAAATAAATTTAGAAGCATATTTATTTACACCTTGTCATTGACAGCTAGGCTAGGTATATGCAAAGTTTCTAAACAAGTATTTTCAGAAAATAATCTTATTCAAACTTAAAGATTTTACTATGTTTTATTCTTTTATTTTTTCGCCTCTAAGCTAAACAATTATAAACAAGCAATTATTATTTGGTTTAAGATGAACTGAAATTGAAATATTTATAATGATATTATTAAGCACAAGATAAATTGTTATATAAAGCCATTGGCTGAAGACTACGGAAGTTAACCAGCACTACGAATCATTCTTTATTCCAGAGTCCAGCAAAATCCCAAATCCCATGCAAGCCAAACATTTTGTGATAAAGAATTATATTATTATATTTTCAGGAACTATATTATAAAAATAGTATATTTTAAGATATTATTTTCGTATAAACATACTTGTTTGGTTATTAATATACTTTCAGAGAAAATAAAAAGTGAAGAAAAGGTATTAAAAAATAAGTAATAATGTATAATTATATTATTCAAACCGTGTACTTATCCTATATGGATCTGATCTAGTGCGACCCTCTTTTCTTTAGGTAAATAATATTTTAGTTCGTTTAAAAAATTAATGTAAAAAATAAGAATTAAGTTAACAAACCTAATATTTTTTTTATAAAGATATTTGATGTCACTGAAATCGAAAAAGAATTTTTCAGTTTTTAAAATAAATATCCAGAATATTTAAAGTTTCTCTTCCTTCCTCTGAATTTCTTTCACTCGTGTTCATGCATGTACCCCACCACCACACCTAGTCATCTTTCAAATCTATAATATCTTTTATCATCTAATTCTTTTTAGAAATATTTGTAAAACATAAACACACAATCAAACCTAAGTTCCACTCACAATTTCAGAGTTTTAAACGAAAAGTCTGTTAAAAAAACAGTACTATGTTAGAAACTCTGTCATCACTTGAAAAGTATAGAGCTAGTACGAGATGTGTGTGGTGGTTCATCGAAGCTTGTGATTAAATGATTTTGTAAAAGAAAAGAAAAAGCTACACAAGATGTTTTGAAGATGAAAAGAGTAAAATTTGAAGTTAGAGATGAGGGAAATGAAGAGATCCAAGTCAAGCAGAGAGGAAGTGAACTGACCAGGGTCGACGTTGACGGCACTTACGAGCTGAAGAGAAACTCGTTTACCCACAAACTCGTGAAGACGATCGAGGAAGGAGGCACTGAAATCGTTGAAGTCCAACACATTCTTCTTCATCAGCACCACCGTTCCTTTCACCCGGTGCCGGAGTTTGTCTTCGCCGGCGAAGACTTTCACGATATTCTGAAACATTATGCGGAATCGAACTCCAAAACTAACACAAAGAAACAGTAACCTTGGAGGTAGATGTTTTGTGAATGAGTAATAATAAGTGATGTTTGCCTTTTATAGACACAGTGTTAACAAAATTAACCCACAGTGTCTGTGCTCAGAGACCATGTTCTGTCTGTTGTACAAGTTAACTTTCTTGACTCGCTAATTCACTGCTTTATTTGCCAATTATATCTATGAATAAGTGGTTTTCTGCAATTTTACCACTAAAGTTTCTATTTCTGTGAATCAATTAAAAGTACCTCTTGTATATTTTTTTAAAGTCTTACATTTTTTTTTACCTAAAATTTTAATGAAAATTTTAATTAATTCATTTTTAAAATTTTGATTCGATTTAATTCTCGAACTTTAAGACAGTGAATTTAGTATTTTTAATCAAATTTTATTAAATTTATTTAACGTTTCAAATATGTTTCATAATAGTTTTTTAGTTAAAATTGAAGTAAAAATGTGTTAAACGGAATAAACAACTCAAATGATATCATAAAATATGTTTGACATATCAAATAAACTTAACAAAAGTTAGTTGAAAGGATTAAATTCACGCAATTCTAAAATTGGGGGATTAAATTGAATCAAAATTTTGAAGAAGGATTAATTCCAATTCTCATTAAAAGTTGAAAACAAAAAACATATTTAATCATTTTTAAAATAGTTTCAGATTCCCTTTAAAAATTGTTTAAATATATTTCAAAATCGGTGATCATTAATATATTTTAAAGACACAAGAACCATACAAGAAAATCAAAAAAAAAAATCCAAATTCGAATTTATATACGGTAACATGCATAGATACACAGATAAAATCAAACGTTCTATAATCCATGAATTTATATTTTTTTTATGACTTTTTTTGTATTGTTTTCATGTTTTAATGATCATTAATTTTAAAATTTTAAAATGCATCAAAAAGATTTTTAAATTTTTTTTTAAAGTATTAATATAATATATCTTTAATGTTGAAGAGATGACAGTACCAAATAAATTCAGTAAAAATTCTGAACTCATAACTAATAACTAATGCTTTAAAATTTAAAATATCAGTACAAATATTAGTTTAATCACTTGCTTATCTTAATTTTTAACCTCGATTATAGCATTAATTAGTCTTGTTAAAAATAATATTTTTGTTGCAAAAATATACTGATTTAAAATAATCGCTTTGAAGCTTTAACCTGACATCACGTCTTTAAAATATAAACTTATTCTATAGCATGCATAATGCTGTGAAAATGCACAATGTTTTATGATAAAGAAACAATGAACATTAATTTTCCGGGCATTTTCCATAAAGTTAATGAATAGGGAGTAAATAAATTATAAATTTCAGAAGCGTACTATATAGTTTTTCCGGTTTTCGTGTTTTTTCTCCGAACCCATCAGCTAAAAAAGTTGCGATCGAGAAGCTACTAAAGAGTTACATCATGTTTAAGGACTTCAAGGCCTCCTCTGACCTTTCATTATTTATTTATAATATATATTATTTTCGAACTAAAAAGGTATTTCTATCTGAAAATAATAATGAGTTTATTAATGTATTTTTTTATATCTATATGATAGTTTAATAGCTAAAAACTATATATTAACTTTGTTTAATCATTACAAAATTTACGTAATTATTCACAAAATTTTAAGAAAAAAAAAATTCGTTGACGAATTTAATCATCATTTTTTGCAATTTATATTATAGAAATTGTTAAATTATTTTTTTTGTCTCTCTATTTGTCATAAAATTTTATTTTGGTCCTCAAAATTTCCGTTGTCTCAATTTGGTCCTCATTTTCTTAAAAATGACTCAATTTGGTCCTTACCGTTAACTTTGACCAGACGGTGTTAAGTCAACGACACATGTTAATTTCTGATTTTTTTGAATTTTTTTAATATTTTTTGAATTTTTGTTTAATATTTTTTTTTTATTTTTGACACGTGTCACTTCACAATTGTGTCACATGTCAAAGTGACTCAATTTGGTCCATATATTTGTTTTTAATTTCAATTTAGTCACAATTTTTGTAAAAATGAAGCAATATTGTCCTCCTTGAGACTCAATTTAATATTTGTATACAATATTCTTAATAAAATTGATATTTTTATTAAATATTTTTAAATAAGTTCTTTTTTTAGTTTTATTATTAAACAAAGTTAAACCCCAAACTTAATTTCAAAAGTTAACAATTTTGTCGTCATATATAAAGACATCAAGTGTATCATATTATACAAACTTAGTAAAAATTAAAAATCAAATAATTTGTCACAGATAAGTTTAAGAACTAAATTTCAAGTTCAAAACAAAATCAAAGTATAATGTTTTGTGTAGAATTTAAAGTTAATTTAAAATAGCTATAGAAATATTTAATAAAACATTAATTTTAGTAAGAATATTACCATAAAATTTATAAAAAAGTAAATTTAGTGTCAATTTAAGGAAGGACAATATTGCTTCATTTTTACAAAAATTGGGACTAAATTGAAACTAAAAACAAA
>Ga0214545_1001891_pt1 | contig 40057 bp, 26 predicted proteins | sample CNSS4metaG_FD_160064 | JGI IMG/M metagenome (GOLD analysis project Ga0214545, IMG submission 160064) | Root nodule microbial communities from cowpea collected in UCLA plant growth center, Los Angeles, California, USA - CNSS4 | ecosystem: Host-associated > Plants > Roots > Nodule | place: USA... | reverse complement strand
GGTTCTCTTCTTTCTTTCTTTTTTTTTTTTCTCTACATTTTTTATTACATCATTTTGTTGTCTTTCATTCATTCTATTTTTTTCGCATATTCTAGAATTAATTGTTCATTAAAAACCTTACACGACCTGCTTTTCTCTGAAAACCAGCTCGCATTCACTTCCTTTTTTGAAGCCCTTGTCTATTTTCTTCTAAAATATTATAGATTTCGTGCTGTGGAGAGATAGAAAACCATGACAATTGAATTCTGTAGTGGTGTGTAGAGGGTTTCAATAATGCTGTCGGTTGAATATACGAGGAACAGTGATGTCCCAATTAATTTGTTTTGGTTCAGTTCGATTCGTAAACGTTCTAGAATTACTACCTGTCTTCCTGGTCATATTTTTGGTGATGCTCTAATTATTTTAGGTTCTGAATTGGGTTGTGGTCGTAGCATTAGAAAATCCGTTGACGTTGTTCTTTTTTATTTTTTATCGAATTGGTGTAATTTTACAACGTATTTCTGAGAATGTGTAGATTCTTAAAAAATTATGGAGATGTTTAAGTTGTGCTTGATGATAAAAACTTATTATAATAGGACGTGTTTGGGGTAGATGATTTCGTTGTATTTCAAATACAATTAAGTTGTGCTTGTCTGTGATGACTTTAGAAGATCACGTGCACTTAAGTCGTTCTTTTCCCTAATGACTTCTGTATTGGACAAATGCTTCCTTGTTCACAGGCAAGCGAGATCAACTTTTGAATTTATTTCTTGCTTAATTTTAATGTTAGTATTAGACGCCAAAAGATTGTATAAGACGAGGTTAGTAATGTATAAGTTTTGATGATAACAATATCCATAATGAAAGAGGTGATCTTAGTCTAGATAATATACTTATACAAGGACGGGACAAGGAAAGCGTATACTAGATTAGGATTTATTAGAATATGATAAGTACTAGTAGACGACTCAATTGAGTAGACGTTTTAAAATGTAATTACATATTTGTTCATATAATGCGTGTTCATGAGATTCAAGATACATCAAAAGTACAATTAGTAAGTATAGAATAGATAAAATATGCAGACCGCAGTAAACAAGACAGAAAATGAAGATTAGACGAGCTCAGGGAAAAATGTTGATCAAATGAGTCACAGAGAAAAGCTGGAACATACGACAATTAAGTCACTAAATTGCTATGCTCTCTAGATGACTCAATGCTTTGAAAGGAACTTGAGTTGACCAGACATCTATCAACTTCATTTAGTTGTCCTTGGTTTAATTTTGCAGCACCAAAACAAGTTACACAAATTAGTTATACCAAAGCTCTTAAAAACACCAAAACTAACTAGTTAACTAGTCTACTTGTAGCTAAAAAGACAACTTTACTCCTAATATTCTAACTCATCTAAACTATCTTTATTTACTAACTATGACTCGAATTAAGTATAACCAATCCTAATTAAAATTTCATGTAATGAACTAAATCTATGATACTAAACTAGGACTTATGCGCCTAACATTAGATTACCTAAACTAACTAATCAAAACTAGAGTGCTAAACCTTATAAGTGCAAAACTAAACTGCTGAAAACTAAAGACAACTTATATAGACCTAAAAGGTATGCTAAAACTACTCAAGTAACACTAATTCTAAAATAAAAGAAAAATGAACTAAATAAGAGAATCTAGTCTAAAATACTAACAAGACTTTTTAACATCCATTATTTTCAGTTTTTGATGTCTTTCTAAACTCCGACGTCATATCGGGTGACGTCAAAATTGACGTCGAGGGGAAACCCCATGTCTCTTGACGTCGGTTACAAATGGAGCCGACATTCCTGAATATCAGATTATAAATGTGGTCGATATACCCCAAGTTTACACCAATATGGAAGATTAAAGAAGAATTGTTTTTTTTTTTTTTCAAAATGTTTTTCTCCGTGGTCTTCTTTTTATGTTTTCTGGACATGATGTTAATATTTTTCACTTGGTTTTATACTTCTTCACCATTGTGGGGTCTCGCCACAACTTCATCCCCAGGGCTTCCATTAAATGTTTTTTTTTTCATTCAATGGTAAGGATGATTTCGAGGAAGGAATATCTGATGTCTTGTATACACAGTTTCTGGTTGTGCTTTAATTGAATATAACACTATTTTCTTCATAAATGGGACATGCAAAATGATCTTTAACACTATAATCGCTCAAGTTTCTGTAAAACCCACTTTTGTGAAACCTTTGGGCTTCAGAAAAAACATACCCTAATCAGCCCACTTTCAAAAACACTCTCAACTTTCTCATTTTTTTCTCTACATTTTCTCTTCCCCACTTCAACTCTACCTTAATCTCCATTCTCTAACTTTGAACTTTGAACTTTTCTCTGTCGTAGAGGCTAGATTGGAGACCCCCGCGGAGTCCTCTTTTGATCCAACCGATCGTCCTCTTTCTTCGAGTAAGTTGAACTCCAACTTTTGTTCTCCTTCTATTCTTTCAGTCTTTGAGGTTGTGGTCCTGCGTTGTGTTGATCAAAGCCCATTATCTTTTTCTTATACCCTTGTGTTGTAATTTCTTAGGTTAACTTGGGGTTCTAGTGTTCTTTTTGCTTAAGCTCCCTTTAACCCAGTTCGATAACCGTTTGAAGTAAGGGAAGCTAGATTTTATGTAGTTTTGAAATGGATTGCTTGTTTTCATTCTAGATTGTGTTGGATATGTTTGATTGTTGTTTGTATTGAATAAGGGATTCTTGCATGTCTATTTTGAACTATATTATGTGTTGCATGTTGTGAGTAGATGAGAATTTGCTATTTTCGCTCTAGCGAGAGGCTCTCGCTTAAGCGAGAATAGTAGAAACTCACCTCTACTCTCTGTTCGAGTTGTCGCCTAGGTAGGGGAATTATCTCTTGGCCGAGAGTAGTCTCGCCTAATCGAGAAAACCTAGTCTAAGCGAGTACTCGTAGAGTTGTAACAGTGCCTACTATTCGAGTTCTCGCCCAAGAGAGAATGTTTCGCTTAAGCGAGAGAAACCTTGTCAATTGAGCGAGGAATTCGATCCTAAGTGAGATTGGTGCATAATTTCTTTAATTATTTAATTGATTCTATGATGTATTGATTTACTCATTGAAAGCATGAAGTATGAATCTATACATGTATTATGTGGTGTTTTGAGATTGAATTGGTGTGCTAAGCATGTGATGAGGATGGTTTTGAGATAACATGCGAAATGTGGAGGATCAAATGGTTTCAAGGGAAACTATTTGTGATGTTGGTTAGTGTATGCCTTGATATAGGAGATGTCTAGATAAGGAAGATATCCTAAACTCTAATAATCACTCACACTCATGTATAGTAGAGTGATTATGTGGTGAAAGTGGGAGAAAGTCCTAGTCTCAAGAGGTGTTTGAGCTTGAGACGCATTGGGACTAACCTTGTGATGGATTAGGTGATAAACCATTGCGGCTAGACTCTACAAAGTTTAGAAATCAACACAAGAGCATACTTCCTTAGAATTCTATATCAAGTGCATAATCCAGATAATCGAGTCAAGAGTCAGTTGAGTGTTTCATTGAATATAATTTTGTGAGTTAATGTTCCTTTATCTATGTATGTACTTCTTGGGTGGTGTACCTATGTATTTATATTTATGTAGGAATGTTTACATACACTAGTTTACCCTTCTATTTTGTGTTATGTGTTTGTTTGACTTTTCTTTTTGCTATGATCACCATTATTGATGGGAGAAGATAAGGAAGCACTAGCTGGTCAGGTGGAAGGTGATGCCGTTGGGTATTTAGGTGTTCAATTTGTTCCAATCTTTTAAGACCTTTTTTTGGAAGACTTTCTTGATGTAGTGTTTAATGATCTAAATGGGCATTCTTTTGAAAAACTTCGATGTATATTTTGGATGATTGTATTGTTATTCCACTGTACTCTCTTTTTATGCTCGATGATAATGCCTGGTGTGATGTTTATTTAATAATATTTTTTCTATTAAATGAGACGTCACAATTTCCATATGTTGGGATATCATTTATGGTGCAAAACAATATTGCACGCAAGCAGAAAGTTTATTGAGAATATGAATCATACACATTGACGCCTTCTTCCCATAATAGTTTTAAATCACTGATCAACAACTTTAGGTACACATCAACATCATATATTTTTCTCTTTATGCATAAGAAAAGAGATAGGTTGTAAATCATCAACAAAACTAGCTATGAACTATGTTTGCTACTTAAGTTACCATAAAGATTCATACCATTTATAGCAAGTCTAGGTCTTATGTTTCTTGGCTATACACCAAATTCTGGAAATGTTTCATCAATCTTCTTCCATTGTGGAGAATTATTTGGGTGTTGAAGAAGATAATCACACTTTCTTCCATCAACGTGCCATTTCAGGTTCTTTATATCTTTTCTAATGGAAAACAATCGTTTTAATCTAGGTATTATAAGCAGGTACCACATTGGCTAAAAATGAGAAAGTAGAGCACTATATAAGAATAAAGACCCATAAACCCATCGCCTTAAGGTTTTGGGTTGAGAGTGGTGTTAGTGTCTTATGTGGTTAGGCTCAGGTCTCATTGGTGTTGCCTCCCCAGTGAAACCCCCTCCTTATAAACCTGACAAGTGGTATCAGAGCCGATGATTAATACCGGCTCAGACGAGTGCAGTACTAGTATGGTCCTAGTATCGAAAGTCTTCCTGACAATGTGGGTCAGGTAAAGCGTGTCCCGTTAAGAATAACGGTGGTACAGAAAAGGTCAGAAAAGGAGTACTCGTGGTTGGGAGTACTAGTATGGTCCTAGTATCGAAAGTCTTCCTGACAGTGTGGGTCAGGTAAAGCGTGTCCCGTTAAGAATAACGACGGTACAGAAAAGGCCAGAAAAGGAGTACTCGTGGTTGGGATGCTTCCGCTGGAGGGGGAGTGTACCAATGTGGTTGAAGGGACTCACCCTTGAGGGGGAGATTGTTAGGAATCCAAGTGTGATTCTAAGTCCCACATTGGCTAAAAATGAGAAAGTAGAGCACTATATAAGAATAAAGACCCATAAACCCATTGCCTTAAGGTTTTGGGTTGAGAGTGGTGTTAGTGTCTTATGTGGTTAGGCTCAGATCTCATTGGTGTTGTTCTCCCCAGTGAAACCCCCTCTATAAAACCTAACACACCTTAGTAGGTGGACCATCTTTGTCTTCATCACCATTATTTCCATTTTTTTTAAACCACGATAAACCACATGTTGGACACACCTTCAGTGAAGCAAAATTATCTCTATACAATAAAAAATCATTAGGGCATGCATGTATCTTTTCATATTCCAAACCCAATGAACATATAATTTTCTTCACCTTGTAATTACGAATAGGTAACATGTTATTTTCTGGAAGCATCTTCTTCAAAAACTCTAACAATTCTTTGACAATTTTATCGGTCTATCCATTGCTTGCTTTTAAAATGAACAATTTCACAGTTGCCGACAATCGTGTAAATTTAGCGCATTCTAGGTAAAACTCTTCCTCTGAATCGGACTTAAAAGAATATACAAATGAGCTCTTCCAAAATTTTCTTCACCAACATCACATATATGTCTTCTAAATTATTATTCATCCATTTGTCTACATAATCTGTTTCTCGTGATGCCATAGGTGTGTATTACTTCTCCATGCCAAGTCCAAACTGTATAACTCCTCATTATACCAAAGATGAATAGATGATCTCACGTTGTGCCCAAGTCCTGACGTATTTGATTAAAACAACGAACACAAGGGCAAAAATATGTCTTGTTAATAGAGATTGCGTGTTCTTGAACATATTGCAAAAACTCAAACCCTATTTTCATACTCTTTACTGATGTGACACTCATTCATCTAGCTTCGATTTATACTATGTTCGTAAAAAAGTCCATTAATGTCAAACTTTTAACTCTCTCAAAGTGAAGCTTTACCCGTTCAAATATATATATATATATATATATATATATATATATATATATATATATATATATATATATATATATATCATAATTTGCTAACATGTATAAGAAGAAGTCAAACATCATAAATTTGATAAAATTTTGACAACATTTCACATTGGTCTCTAAAGTACACGAAATGGAAGTGATCACTCATGATCACAATCAAGTATGCATCTAAAGAACAACACGAAATTGTCTCAAGATAAATTTTATCAAATTTATGCATAAATCTTAATGTACACGTTATAGCCAATTATGAAAAATATATATTTCAAACTGTCTGATCGGATAATTCAAGATTTACTACAAACGATTAAAAGTTTAATCATTTGTACTAAATCTCAAAGTAGAACTAAGATTCGCTTAATGGTTAACAAAAATGAACAAAATGTATAAATTTTTCCAACACATCTAATAAATCTAAATTACATAAACCTATAATAGATCATAATATAAATTAAAATGCATATTAGGTATTTTCAAAACAATGAATGAGTGTCATAAAAAACAATGAAAACAATAAAATTTAACTAATAAACCAATCAAACATACCATAATAAACATTCTTTAAAAAAAGTTCCTTAAATTTTTAAACAAATTTTCCATAGTATATGCAAACCTTAAATCTAAATATTTGCCCGAGAGAGTATATGAGAAACATATAAAAAATAACATCTTTAATAACCAATCAAGACATTGCAATGTATATGAAAAACAACAAACCAACCTTTTTGTGGATTGACGTTTTCGCCACTATTGTCAAGAATGGAAGGGAGTCATCGCAAGCAAGGGAGTCTTCGCCAACGTCGTGAGTGCGGAGCTCGTCGTCATTGCGATGTTGGAAGTGGTGGAGCTCGTTGTTGGTCACACTACTGGAAGTGGTGGACCCCGTCGTCGTGCCGCACCTAGCACAAAAAGGAGAAAATCAATCAATCAAAACTCGAAAAAAACCCAAGCGAGCACATCCTCTTACGTGCATTAGTGGTTTCATGACCAGAAACTAACCTTCGTTCATCCTCCTACTCGTCAACGAAGGTGTTGGTTCACCTAAAAACAAAAGCGCAAGGGAATAATGTTGTTCGCACTGCCACTGATTTTATTTTTATAAGGTGTAACGTTAGGGTAGTGAGAAGCAGAAGTCATTTGATGTTAGAAAATTGAAAAATGGACGTCATTTGATGTTGGGGAGATGATATCCAACGTCCTTTGATGTCGGGGTGGTGAGAATTCGACGTCCTTTGATGTCTAAATTTTGCTCACCGACATGAAATTGAAAAAAAGACATTTATTCCTTAGGTTACTGACGTTAATCTTGTCATTTTAATTACAAAAATGCCATTGGTCATTTTTGACTTTGGGGCTTTCGTGGACTGACGTCAAATATGTGTAGGGCCATTTTGTGTTAGTGAAAGAAAATAATTGACCAAAATAAATCCTAAAATAAACACCATTAACTAGTAAATCATCACAAAATATGTACTTAACATATACCTAATAGGCTTTATTGTTCTCTCTTATTTGAGAGATTGTTATTGTTATATCAATTGAGAAATCTTAATCTCAAGCAGAAGTTAAGAAGGTGAAACCTAGAGAGGTTATAATTGTAAAATTGAAAGGGTGTTACTTGTGATACTTGAAGAGATTGATACTTGTTGTAACCTAAAGAGGTTGAAAGTTATTGTAACTTAGAGAGATTGATACTTATTGTGACCTGGAGAGGTTGATACTCACTGATGAGTCATTATTTTCCCCCATTTACTTACCTTTATGTACCCATCTTGATTGATGTTGAATGCTTAATTATCTATCTTTAGTGCATTTTCATCTTTTAGGCCTTATTGAGCTAGTAATTCAGATTTGTACTAATTTGGATTTACTTGGTCTAATTTTCATTCTTAATTAAGTTCAGGTTTTGTTGTGAAGCATTTTTGGGCTTGGATGTTTATTTTGTGAAGAGAAGAGTGTTGCGTTAGGGCCATATCATCTGCGCCACATCAGCCTTTGTTTCCACACCACTATTTAGGTTAGAATGGCAGTTTTGTAATTCTGTTGACCAGAATGACATTTTTGTAATTAGGAACATGTTTGTGTGATGGGACAATGAGTTTTCTTAGGGTTTTAGGTCCAGAACCTTGGGCATTCCATTCCAGCTGTTGTTTTCATGTTTTTAAGCCTTCCTTGGAGAGCCATTGAAGAAAAGCACTACTTGTTCATATTTTTATGCAGTTGAAGAGAACCTAGCTAGGGATTTTCGTTTTCAGCTCTTATGGTTCACCTTTTCTTCTCATTTGTTCATTGAATGATGTATTTCGTCTTGGTTATGTTTTATTGTAACTCCATTTCTATGGAAGGCTAACCTTATAGTTGATTCCCAAAAGAGAATGCATGAGCTTTGAGGTTTTTGTTCAGTAATAATCTATTGTATTCTGTTCTGCTTTGCTTTTCATCAATTAATTTCCTTGGGTAGTTCAAAATCTATGTATGCTTAATATGTAGTGTGTATTTTAATGGTAAGTTTGAATTCATGCTTAATGAATGTGGATTGCTTTTTTTGTGTGTGGGATTAATTGAGGTGTGCATCACTTAAATGGATAATGAAACCGCTACTAATCTTCACTTAATTGATTAAAAATGAGTGGATAAAGAGTGAACCTAACAGAGCACTAATTTCTCCAACCAATGAAAAGTGAAATTGCCTTCGAATTAGGGAGTCAATGTTTTCATTACTATTTTATTGAACGTTGTTGAACTGCATTTGAACAACCCCCCTCCTCTGTGTCTGTGATTAGAACTTTTGATTGAATGCATTAGTCACTAAGAGACGACCTTGTGTTAATTCCTAAGTACTATATTTAAACAGTTTATTTGTTCAGGCACGACCTCAATCACTTGTGCTAGTTAAAGGATTTGACTAGTGAAATATCTTAAGCATGTTCACTACAAGAAAATGCTTCATTAGTATCCAATTTTAGTGAACAAAAATTGCTAGTTACTATAATGACTAATTTAGATACAAGTTTACAAAGTAAAAAAAATTATTGGTTGCTAAAATAGTTACTATTATGAATAAAAAATTATAATTAGTCACTAAATTGGTTTTTAAAATTAGCTACCATAGTTTTGGCTACCAAAGGAAACTAGTCACTAAAATTAGCTACCTAAGTTTTGGCTACCAAAATAACTTAGTTACTAAATTGGTCTCTAATTAATTAGTGACAAATTTAATGACCAATTATAATTTTGTATTTATATTAGTGAAATTTTAGTAACCAATAAATTTTAATTTTGTAAATTGGTATCTAAATTGGTTACTATAGTGATTAACAACTTTTAGTCACTAAAATTGGTTACTAATGAGACATTTTCTTGTAGTGGTTGTTTAAGAGACTAAACATAGCATCAACACTTGAGGTGAACTAATATAAATTTTGTGTATGTAATATCTTCCTTATGCTCTTATTTTGATTATTTGATTACTATGCCAAACCTTTTTAAAATGTCTATTGGCTCTATTCATCACCCTTTCTAACATCTTGCACCAACATAATGATGTATAGATTCCAAGGTCAAATGTAGAAGATTGTACTAAAATGCATGTGGTATATGTGAATTGAAATGGGGATGATATTTTGCTGAGGCAGGAGCTTTACGAATTGGCTAAGAGACATGATAGGCTTAAGGTGTGGTACAAGTTCCAAGAAAGCATAAGAAAAAGGTGTGAATATAAGGGTGTGGGATTCACCATCTAGAGTATCTTACATGAGCATGTTTCGTTTGCATCTCTTGATACCTTGACGTTGACTTGTTGTCCACTACCTATGATTTAGTTCTCAATCTACCATCCTTGTTGCCTTCCTAACTCGTTATCATTCATAACCTTTAATCTCTCAAACATCTTCGTTCTGATTAACAATGTCAGATACACCTTGTCATGAAACTTATAACAGTAGCCCTCAACAAACAAAGCTCAACCACATAAGCTTTTCCAAACAAAACTAAGTTTTCCCTTAACTAATGTATCATAGAGGTAAACCTACGTCTTTCCAAGGAATACTAGTGGAGTGAGTTCATTAAGTACATTATAATGAAAAATTTGAGGGTTTTCAAATATGAGGACTACAAAAATAAAAAATGAAGGCTAGAGCTATTTAAAATTCAATAAACATAATGAAATGAAAGCTTTTGCAGAGTTACCACACATGTTCACAACATAACAAATATAAGCAAAATATCACATACATATATTCATCTAAGAGACTTTAAACTATTTAGCAAAGTTTGTAATCTTGCAATCATAGATTGAATTGATTTATTTTCTTCAATTGAAAAAAATTCATACCGATCTCTAAATATTGTTAGTTTATTTCTAGTTACCCCTTTAGAAGCCTGATGCGACAAAGCCAAGGTATCCCACATTTCTTTGGTTTATGTCATAACTTGTACATTTGGTATTTCTTCTTCACATAAAGCACAAAGTAAATTATGTTTTAATTTTGCATTTAGTTGGCATACATACCCTTGATCATCATCTAACTTACCTTGCGGTAGACTTTACACTTGATGACTGCCTCCTCAAGCTAGGATATACTCCGAAGCTAGAAAATGGATCCATAGTGAAGAGTAAGTGCACGAAAGTAAAGAATTGAGAAATCGTAGCTCACAATTTTGAAGGTTTGGTGAGTAGAATGGTGTGTTTTGGTGCTATCAAGTAAGGTTCTAGCCTTGACTTTAGAGACAAGTAAGAGTGTACAAACAATTTTACAGCATAACTCTACTAATCTCAAAGTGAATTTACAAGAGGGGAGACACCTATATTTATAGCCTAAGGTGTCTCCAAATTTGGAGATGCAAACTCCTAAAAACTTTAACTTGGTTAGCTTGGAGACCAAGACAGAAATCCTATCCAATAAGAGGAGGACATGTGGCCACTCAAAGAGTTAGGAAATCCTCTCCATTCCTAGAGTGCCATGTGTAAGACCCGAGAAAAATTAAAGTTAATTAAATAATTATTTAATAAATGCGGGTAATGGGAACCTTTAAGGCAATAAATGCAGAATGTTATGACATGGAAAAGTATTAGCTCAAGTGGTTGAGAGTACTTAATTGTGTGAGAGGACTTTTAGGTTCAAGTCCTATGTATGCCATTTTGTGTGTTATTAAATTAGTATTATTTTTAATATATTAATTATGTTGTAGAATGTTATAATAAGTGAATCATATTAATTAGCATGAAATATGAATTGGCATGATGGTTTAGCATTGATTTGGCATTGCATGGTTGTGGGTTCAAGTCTTGGAGAGCTCAAATTAAACTTTATTTTGGCTATTTTTAGTTTTGATTTGAAGTTGAAGGGTTAAAGGAAACCCTAGCAGACCTAGCAGCCAAGGGCAGCTGGAAAACAACTTAATTAAGTGTGCTTGAATGACAATTACACCTCTCCTTAATGCTAATTTCGTTTTAGGCTATTTAAGCTTAGTTAAAACACCATTAAAGTGACTTTTGAGAGAGAAAGAGGGTGCTCTTGAGTCTGCCACTGTTTTGCCACGATTGGAGAGGGAATTCAGAGGGAAAGTGTGTGGGAGATTGAGGTATAGGAGATGAGTTGTGAGAAAGCCAAAGGGGGAGGCCATTAGTGATCATTGGAAGCTATCAAGTAATCCAACTTTAAGCAAGGAAACCATGTTAGGGGAGTTCTATCTTGTGTTTGTATGTTTAATATATGTTTTCGTGCTATACTTGATGAATGATGTGGGGTTGTTGCGTCTCGTTGAATCTTTTCACGTTTATGGAAAATTCCCAAAAACTGTCTGGTGGCGTTGAAGGCCCACCAGGCGGCTCATGCCTCCAGAACCATTTCTTGGGTTTTGCTATGCACCGCCTGGCGGCTAAGTGCTGCCCGCCAGGCGACAGAAACTGGCCTGCCCAGTTCTCTCAAATTTTGATGTTTTCGTGATGTGGGGATGTTGGGGAGTGATTATATGATATGAAAATCATTGGTATTGTGAATTTTTATCTGTAATTGTCTAAGTGGAGCAAGATTGTATGAACTGTGTGTGAATTTGGAATTTTAGGGTTTATGTTGGGATCGGGGATGAATGACATAGCTAATGTTATGAGAGGTGCATTGGTTGCGTGTGATTGATGTTAATATGAATATGTTATGAACCCTGGATGTGGTGTGCATGCGAAATTGTGTCAGTTTTAAGGTAAAGTTGATATTGGGTGGTTGGAGAGTTATGTTGGGTGCGGGAGGAACCTGGGCAGAATCTAGTTTTTCACGCACCGCCTGGCGGCACTGAGGTTACCGCCAGGTGACCCATCAGCTCAGAAGAAAAGTTTGTTTTGTGTGTATTCGATTTATGGGAGTGGTTGATTGGGGTACCTATAGAACATGTTGTGGTGTGCGATAAACTATGTTTTAGGGTGTATGTCATTTAGTGATAATTATGAAAATTATGTGTGTGAGTTGGATGGATTAGATATTTCATACCTAATGATTACTGCAATGAGGGCCTCATTACTTAAGTATTAGTGCAATCATAGTTTTAAACTTGGTGACCTGAATTATATGAAAATTAAACTGTATGTGTATAAGGCTCAGAGTATATTGTGGATACAGGGAAGGTTTAATGCAAGTATAGATGAAGAGTATGTGTGCATGATAAATTGAATTGGCATGATTTAGGTGTGTAGCTGGAGTTTGATAAAGTATTGTACACTGTTTAATTGTGTTGTTGCAAAGGGAGAGTACCAAATGGGCCATCTCTTGATTTGTTTCATTAGTGAATAAAGTAAAGCATGTTGGGCATGTTAATATTTAATTTGGGCATGAATTAATTGTACTTGTTGTGTTTATTTGTGGTGTTATGTCTTAAATACTATGATTGATGTGCGAAAGACGAATTGCATGTTTGGGGTCTCTTAAGACCTGTTGGAAATGCCAAAAAGCAGTAGCATTGCGCTACTGGTATGGCGCCTGGTGGTGCGGGGCAAGCCGCCAGGTGATAAGTGACTCAAACAGTGGCAGTGGCCACTGGACATACAGGACGCCTAGCGGCATGGAAGTTTTCGCCAGGCGGTGACGGAGCAGCGTAACTCTTGTTTGGCACTTGGCACTTGGCGGTGGGGGTTAGGCCGCCAGGCGGTTTGCTACCAGTTTCCGCCTAGCGGTGTCTAGGCGGCGCCAGGCGTTCTGGTTGCTGTGGAGTTGGTTGTTACTTGGATCAGTGGACTTGAAGGACTAAGTTCACTCACCTTTATGTTTAGGTTTGATGGACTAAGTCCAATAGGGGTCTGGGATGTGCTTGGTGGTGGGACGCATGATGGGCATGGAACTGGTTAGTTCCCGTCAGCTACTAAGAGGCGAGGAGTCCTTAGTATGGTGATTACATGCGTCGGACGCACGATGGGCAAGGAATAATTATGTTCCCATCGGCTACTATTGGGCGAGGAGTCCATAGTATGGTGATTGCGTGCGTGCCAGGGTCTGAGCGAGGAAGGCTTGGATGTTGCTATAGGCGAGGAGTCTGTGGGGCAAGACTATGAGCGGGATAGGCCCGTAGGGTTGGACCAAGAAAGGGTTAGTTTCGTGGAAGCACAGTAAAGTCCCAAGACCTAGTTTCATGCATATGACTCTCATGAAGGACTATGAGATCAGGGATGGGTAATTTGAAGTTGACACATTTAAGTAAGATTTATTTCTTGGGATGGGTGTCATATTTATTTTATATTTATATGTGCATAGCTCACCCTATCTGTTTGTATGTGGCGATGATCAGATAACTTGTTATCCGGGAGTAGATGTTTTGACAGGTGAGCCAAGAAATGCTTGAGTTTAGAGAGCGGGATTATATGGGAATTTGAAGACTTTAATCTTTTGATATTTTCATGTTTTTGAACATTAGCTATTTTAGTTGTTTTATGGTTGTAATAAATTTTTTGATCGCGAATATTTGTAATGTATGCGATTCCATGGTTTTTAATTTTCCCGCGTTTTTGGGAAAGTACTGTTATGAATGAGATTTGACAGTTTAATAATTTGTTTATTTATTTTATTATATTTATTGTAAAAGTAATATTCCTTATGGATGTTACACCATGCCCACTTAAGAAGGTGGACAAAATCCTCTCCATTCCTAGAGTGTGATGTGGCCACTCAAGAAGGTGGAAAAATCCTCTTCATTCTTGAAGTGCCATGTGGCTACTAAAGAAAACTCTTCAATGAGAGCATGACACATGGTTACTCTCTCCCAAAGGAGACAAGTTTCTTCCTTGTTGTCCAAGCTACCGTATATGTGCATATTGACTTTGTAAAGTCAATGGAAAATATGCTCCAACTCATGGAATTTTCTATAGCCCAAAATCGTATGATACTTAGCCCTTTATACAAGGCCTAAAAGAAATCCTATACTACTAGGCCTATGATATCAAGCCCAAAAATAAATCTACACTACTAAGAGTTCTCCAAGGTGGCCCAAGAGAATAAGAGTTTGGGCCCACCCTTGATAGATGAATCCAATTCTTCTTGAATATGCTTAGTCATGTTTCTTATGGTTGGCCCCTTTGCTAGGGAGTTGCCATCAACCCTTTATGATCTAGTATAGAAGAAATTCCCTTTTCATTGATGTTAAGTAAATCAATGTTTTCTACTTCAAGATAAGACATATTGCATAAGACATATTTTTCAGCCTTGAATAGAGATGGGTAAATGTTGGTTGACCATTTCCTTCCATAGAATTTGTATGATTATTCCTCTCATCCTATTAAGGAGTTCACTCAAAGGCTACCTCTAATACTACTTGTTGGTCTAATGTGCCTCTAAAAGGGGGGATGAATAGAACCTATAGACAAATGCAAAAAATTTAAGCCCAAACAAATAATCCAAGTAAAGGCATAGAGAAGGAAAAATACACAAAACATTTATGTTGGTTCACCCGTCGCTAAGGTTACGTCTAATCACTTAAGCAACTTGTTTAAGATATTTCACTAATCAATTTTCTTTTACTAGAATGAGTATCACCCTCTCTAGAACAATGAGTATGATCTTCTCTAGATTATACCAAGTACAAACTTCTTCAGGTATCACCTTCTTAACCTCACCCCTAGATAAGAACCCACAATTGAAAATTACAAAAAACACTCTCAAAGGAAGAGAGTACAATTTGACTCCAACTGGGTACAATTTCAAGTTGTTAATGATATTACAAAGGTTACGCTTTTTAGCCAATTATCACAATTCACTATAGATATGACTTTCACAATTTTTACACTTTTGTATCTTGTGTATAAATGTCTAATTGCCAATCATTGATGATTTGAATTGCATAGCTTCATTAGAATCTACTTAATTTCTCTTAATAAGGAATGACTTGAAAATTCTTCAACTTGGTTCTACAGTGTAATTCTTCAATGTCATTCTTCGAGTCTTCAATTGTTTCTTGCTGATGCTAATTAAAATATCTTGTTTCCCTTTTAGAACGAGCACGAATTTGATTTGAATTTTGTTCTTTCTTTAATGTTCAACACTTATCATGTTAAGGAAACTTTGTGTAACTCAATTGTGCTATTGTATCATTAAAGTAATAATATTTTCTAATTGCAAATAGATTGTTCTCATATATTCATATGACTTGATTGTTTGATTCAAAAACATTCTTCTTCTAAAGTATAATTATGAAAAGATAATTCTTAACATTGTGACTCATTTAAATAAATCTTGATTTCAAATAATCATATAAATATATTAATTCAAATAATCAATTAGTGATTAGAGGAAAGAAATGACTAAGCCAAATGACACAACACTTTTAGACTCATATAACGCATGTAGTCATCTAATTCCTTCTTGTGTTGTGTTGACTCGTTTGGTCAACACAATTGTTTACTTAGTTCATTTGAGTTGTCACTATTTGAACTGTCTAGTGGCTTGGTCGTCTAGTGCCTTAGTTGTCTAATGCCTTAGTCGTCTAGTGCACTCGTCTAGTGACCTTGGTCGTCTAGTGTCTTAGTCATCTAATGACCTTCTTAATCAGACTTGTTTGGTGAACTATGACCATGGGCTTTGACTCGTCCAATGCCTAGTCTCATCTAATGCATAGACTTATCAATGTATGTATTGAACTTCCAACTTATATAAACACTTATAAAACTTAAATCACATTGATAAAATATTTGTAAAAATAATACCCAACAACTTTTTCTCTATTGTAGTGTAACTAGCTTGAGTAGAGTTAATAGTCCTTAATGCATATGCGATCACATGAGGGAATTTATTGATTCTTTGTGATAAGACAACACCTAATGCATAATCTAGAGCATTACGTATGAGCTCGAAAGGTTCATTCCAATTTAGAGGTTGGACAATGGGTGCTTTGGTATGTCTATCTTTTAGCTCTGAAAATACTATAGGTTTAAAATGTGTTTCTTAGCCAAGAAGGAGGGGTGAAGGGTTGAATTGACTGAGTACTAAAAATTATGTCCAATTAAAACTTGTAAAAATCCTTTTAATTTGAATTCAATTAACCAACAAATCAAAGTTGTACTGTTGTTTGACCATATATTTCAATCAATTAAAAAACAGAAACAATAGATTAATTTGTTCATGTAGTATGATTCAACAAATTGAAATATAGAATCAACAAACTAATATTCTAGGAAATTATGCCGAAACACGAACACAACCAAGATTGATTCCAATTGATATATCACCCTTTGTTATAACACCAAATTACATAAATGAACACGTAAACCTTAAACAGATTGATTTAATGAGTTTTCTTGAGATTTAAATGAAGAACAAGACAAGGGAAAGAAGATCACACATTGACTTTTATACTGGTTCACTCAATATCTGAGCTACATATAATTTATCAAGACAACTTGAGCCTTATCATGCACTATGTCAAAAGAATTACAAAATCCCTCAAAGATTACACTTTTGAATTAAGCAACACACAAAAATTCTAGAATCCTAGAAAAACTTTAACTCCTACATTGCAATACGACACTTATAGACCTATAATCACATTAGGAAACACTCAAAAGCACAACAACAACCAAACTTGAGTGGTGGCTCTCCCTAGCCAACCAACGTGTTCTTCAAGCTTTAATATAAGTAGAACTATGCTTCAAGATTCAAAGATCTTTAATCCACTAGCTGCACACTGTGGAATCAGATAGATTTTTCCAAATTCATTTCACTATTTTTCGCGCTTAGAAATCTCAACTGTTGCTCCACTCTCTTGAAAACCAACTAATATAGCTTGGTCATAAGTGAATTAAATATGTTGATATGTCTATACAATCTGTTGATTTCACTTGACATAAGTGAAATCAATCAATTAAATACCAATTCAATTGATTGAATTCATTCATACCAAAACTATATGCAACAAACCTTTTAATATGTGAAAACCCCTTTTTAACAAATTGAAAAGGACAAACACAAGGCAAAAGACATCTACACTATGTCATATAGTCTACTAATACAATTCAAACTTTAAGCTTTGTGATCTCCAAGTCAATTTCAAATTTAATAGACCCCTAGCTTGATCATCAACGAATCTCATCAATTCTTCAACCACACATGATCTCATGCACTCGCTTCATCAAATCCATGCACCAAGGTCACTTGTGCTAATAAATAGCTTTGTACAATCATAATTAAAATCAAAATTGGCTTTCTTTTTTAACAGTTTTGATGGTGGTAAAGCAACTTGACTAAAATACTTTATGAATCTCCGTTAAAAACCAGCATGACCAAGGAAAGATCTCACCTCCTTTACAGATTTGGGATGAGGTAGAGATGAAATTATATCCACCTTTTATTTTTCCACCTGGATGCCTTGTTCAGAGATAACATGACTGAGCATTATTCCCTCACAAACCATGAAGTGACATTTATGGAAATTAAGCATTAAATCTGCTTTCACATCTCTTAAGAACTTTCTCTAAATTCTCCATACATTCATCAAAATAGGATCCAAAAACTATGAAGTCATCCATAAACATTTCCATGCAGTTTTCTCTATTAACTTAGCAAAATTGCTCATCGTGTACCTTTGGAAAGTAGCTGGTGCATTACACAACCCATAAGGCATTCGAGTATATGCAAATGTACCGAATGGACATTTGAAAGTTATCTTATGCTGATATTTAAGGGCTATATGAATTTGCATGTAACTTGAAAATCCATCCAAGATGCAATAGAAAGGCTTTCTTGCTAATCTTTCAACCACTTGATATGTTAAAGTCAATGGGAAGTGGTCTTTTCTAGTGGCTTGATTAAGCTTTCGATAGTCAATACATACTCTGCATTTGTTAGCCTTTCTTGTAAGCACCAACTCATGGTCTTTTCTAGTAGTTATATTTTTGTTAGCCAACTGAATTATCGCATTTATAGGCATATGATCCCCTAAATGAAGCATCTTATAAATTGAATGTGGCATAACATTGATTGACGCTCCTAAATCTACCAAGGCATTGGCTATTGTTAATTCACCTATAGTGCATGGTATAATAAAATGTCATGGATATCCACACTTCCTTGGGATCTTTGATTGAGAAATGGTTGAAATTATTTTTCTCTATGGCCTTCTCAACCCTCTCTTGTACGTAAATAACTCCTTGAGGAACCTCATATTTTGGAACTTGTTTAATTTTAGTAAGAAATCTCTATTTTCTGGAATAGTTTCAACATTTGTTGATCAACATCTAATTTTCTATCAATTGGCTTCACTCGAGAAGGAACATGTAGTGGAGTCACTAATACAAAAAGCCTTTTAACATCTAATATTTTTGACCTTTGACGTTTGTCCAAACACCGACGTTGTACTAGGTGACGTCAAAATAACGTCGGAAAACATAGTAGACGTCACTTAACGTCGGGGCAATAGGGGTCCGACGTTATCCAATGTTAGGGCCAAAAGCAGCAGACATTAATTTTTGCGCTAAATAAGGCAAAAAAAAATAGAGTAGTTTGACTTCTGTTGGGCTCTGACAAACGTTAAATAACGTCGGCCATGGTAAGCTCAGACGTTAAATAACGTCTGTCAGAGCACCACCAGACGTCAAACTGCTTTATTTTTTTTTTAAATTTGGCTATTTTTAAAATATTCCCACACCTAAAAATCAGAAAATTCCCATAACAATTTCATAATATTTTCAGCACAATTCTGGAGTTATAGTTATATCTAATAACACTTAAGTTTCAACATATATTCTAAACTAATAAAAATAACAACAAACTAAAAGTTTCAACATGATATTTTTGTACAAAGTTTTTGAAAGGAGTTCTAATTCCTGTGGTATCAACTCCATCTTTCCAATAGATATGTTGCACACTCCTGTCTTAGTGTGTGGATAATGTCATCTGGTAGAGGTGATGGATTCTTGAACCGCTGAAAAAGTAATACAATTTCATTATGTATGAATATCATTCTTTAAAGTTTGATATGATTTATAATATATGAAAGATATATATATATATATATATATATATATATATATATATATATATATATATATATGTATGAATATCACTCTTGTAACATGTTTTTCAAAGCAGGTGGAATATTCCTTTGGCATGAACAAAACCATACAACCGTGCATTGTCTTGGAATGATGATACATAGTTGCCAATGATACCTACCATCAATCACAAGTACTTAGTCAAAATAATTAATAATACTTCATAAAATATTACTAGCAAAAATACCTATGCATCAATGTATGACGCAAAGTAGATCTCTCTATGACTTAACCATCCATGTTTGCAGATAAAGTTTGATGTGGTCATGTGAGTTTCCCGAAGGTTGAATGGTTTGAGGTTCAATGAATCCATAGACGGAAGATCGACCAAAAAAAAAAAAAAAAAAAATAAAAAAAAAAATAAAAAAACAAAAAAAAAAAAAAGTAGTCTAAGATAAAAAATATAATTACAAATAAAAAATACAAGCAATTATATACATAAATTGAAAAAGAGATAACAAGCAAAATAATCTCAAAATAATGCAAATGGGGATGAAAACACATAATATTCGGTTGAAAACGCCTAAAATTAATGCACTATCAAATCCCAATAAGTTTGGTGGTGAAAAATGTTCAAAACTCACCTAGAGGAGGTCAGAATAAAGGTCGTCGACAGGAAGGATCGTGAAACACTGCAAATGGGGATGAAAACGCAAAATATTCGGTTCAAAATGCCTAAAATCAATCCATAATCAAATCCCAACAAGTTTGGTGGTGAAAAACGTTCGAAAATTACTTGGAGGAGCTCAGAATGATGGCGCGACGAAACATTTAGTGTTTTTGCGGCTCGCGTAGAGAAAACCCAAAAATTGAAGTCGGGGTGCGTGGTTAGACGTTACTTAACGTCGGTGCAAAGGGGGTTAGACGTTACTTAACGTCGGAGCAAAGTGGGTCAAACATTAAATTACGTCAAGGGTAGAGAGCTTAGACGCTAATTTTTACATAACGTCGGGGTATTGTGGGTCAGACGTTAAATTACATATGTGTTGGAATGGGCAGACATTAAAAAAGTCAAATAATTTATAAAAATACCACCGGTCATTTTTAACGTGGGACTTTTTTTAGGCAGACGTTATATGGGTGACGTTATAGGGCTTTTTTGTGTTAGTGAGTTTCCTTTTTTCTGGTTCATCATCTTTTCCTTCTTTCTATTCCTCTTGTTGTTGGATAGATTTCTCCCGAACAAATTCTTGATGTTTAATATCCTTTCCACTCCCTAGAGTAATAGTTGTAACATGATTAAAGTATTTTCTCAGTGGAGTGAATTTTTTTAGATTTAGAAACTTTGCTCAAATCTAGGGGGTATGTACTTCCTTTTTTTGCATATAGTTTCTGATGCATTTTCCCATTAATTTGATTATGCCCTTCTACTGATTTCATGATGTGAGTTATGTTAACTCAAGGCTCTTGAACATGTTCATGAGAAGGTCGACTTGCTTCAGCATCTTGTAAACTGGTAACATGCTCACTATAAAATTCCTTCTCCTTCCTCTCTACCCTCAATCTTAATTAAGCCATCGTTTATTTGGACTGGACAAATTCACTATTGAATTTTTTTTCTTTATCTCCATGACTTGAACTTCCTTAAAGTCATATTATTACAAATTTTCTTCTATCTTTGAAATCAAAAGTCTAGGTTCAATGGCAGTTTTATCCATTAATGCTCCACCACTAAATGTAACATCCTGGTAGGATATTACTTAAAAAAAATAATTAAACAAGGCATAAATAATTACCTCATGTATTAAATAATTCATTTCCCAAAAACAGGGGAAATTTCAAAACTTTAATATTAATAATAAACTATTAATAGTCAAACATTCTAAAGTTCACCTTTACAACTTTAAAATTAATATCCAAAGCCATAAAAAGTGTGATCAAATTACATGTAAATTAAACCAAAAATAGTTATAAAAATTCCCTCGTACTTAAAGCCCACTCTCCGTCACTAAGCGTCTCTTGGCTCACCTGAAACATCATCTGCTCCCAGATAATAAATTACCCGATCATCGCCACACACAAACAGATAGGGTGAGCTATGCACATAAACATAAATAAATATGAAATAATTCCCCAGCCCATTCATAAATATTCATTGGTTTCCAAAAACACCCACTTTTGCCACAATCATAACCAATATGAGTTCATGCATGTACTCTAAATATGGGATTTCATGTGCTTCCATGACCAACCTCGCTCGTGGTCCAACCTACAAGCATATCCCGCTTGTAGTCCTGCTTCACGGACTCTCTCACCCGTTCATCCGAACTTCTTGCTCGGACCCGGACACGCATACCCGCCTTTCCTACTATGAACTCCCTCGCTCATAGCATTCTCAAGTTAAGCATTAAATAAAATCCCTCGCTCATTTATCCCAACAAGAGTACCTATGATGAACTAAATAGTTCACGTTCCGCATACGGTCCACCCATCACGAACTCCTCACTCGTGACACAATCCAAGCACATCCCAAATCCTAAGGACTTAGTCCTTCAAGTCCAAACGCCACAACACATGCATATAGCTTCCTATACATAGGAAAGAGTAGACAAACCAGCTCATAAAGCACACACAAACATAGAATTCGCAGCATTCTCGCTTAAGCCAGGGACCCTTGCCCAAGCTAGTCCATCAGCCTCGCTCAAGCTAACCCGCCTCGCCTGAGCAAGTGTGTAATAGTGGCTGCACCATACCATCTCGCTGAGGTGAGCCTAGCTCGCCTGAGCGAGCTATACATTCGCTCAAAACACACCAACCTCGCCTTAACGAGAATTCGACACAACTGCATCAGACCACAACGAGACCTCGCTTAGGCGAGCCACATTCGCCTAAGCGAGAGTATCAGTCACTCAAAAAAACCAAAACCCCTCGCTTGGACGAGAAGTCGCACATAACACGTAGATGTCTCATCGCGACATCACTTAGGTAAGCCATTCTCACCTAAACGAGAGACCAAGTCGCTCAACCCTGACACTGATCGCCTGACCGAATTGCGCAAGCCAAAAGCCACGACGTGATTCTGTAACTTTCGCTTAGGCAAGATGGACTCGCTTGGGCGAAACTTGCAGAGTTTCGTCTCTATTCACGTGAGCAAACCATCGAGAGCATACCAAAACACAGTACAACCATTACAACACAATGTATATCAACATTACACATCATAAGAACTTGTTTTAATTCCATTTGAATTGCCAAAACTGGTGGTTTAACCATAAGTAACCAATATAGTACCAAACACTCATTCTTGACACCTAAAACATACAAAACTTTATAACAACCTCAATTTACCCCAAATTCTCAATCACATGCACAAAAGACAACTCCCCTAACCTGGACTTCTTGCAAAAATTGTAATGATATAGCTCTTCTTCTTGCCCCAAACAAATTTCTCCTCAGTGCTCCCACAATTTTCTTTGCACAAACTCTTAACTCTCTTAATCTATTGGCTGCCCTTCTGCTAGGTTTTCTTTGTCTCTTCACATTCAAGCCAAAACTAATAGTTATCAAAAAAGAGAGTTAGATTTAGGTTCACCAAGGTTTGAACGCATACCATGCCAATGTTCAATTCAATACACAACCACTCAACCATATCATGTTTCGTGATAATTCACATCAGTATAGGGTTACATTACCACTTCCATGCTCATACATATTATTAAAATTAATAATAAAACAACAACACATAATTGGCATACATAAGACTCGAACCCAAGTCCTCTCACACAATCAAAGTACTTTGAACCACTTGAGCTAGTACTTTTCCACGTCACATCAAACAATATTTAATGCCATAAAGGCTCCTACCACCAGCATTTATTAATTAATTAATTAATTAATTAATTTTCACAGGTCTTACATTCCCCCCACCTTGAAAAGTTTTCATCCTCGAAAAATAGGACTTACCCACAAACAGGTGAGGATAAGACTTCCTCATAAGATTATCCATCTCCCAAGTCATCTCCTGGGTTGCCTCGTCCTAGAGAACCTTCATAGTCTGAATCTCCTTCCCTCTGAGTTGTTTGACTTGAGAATCCAAAATTCTCATCGGTCTAACTCCTATAGTCAGATCCTCATGCACCTGGACATCGTCCTACTCCAACACATGAGTAGGATCTGCCACGTACTTCCTAAGTTGTGATTTGTTGGAAGACGTTGTGCAGATTTGCCTAGTGAGGTGTAAAGCAATCTCGTACGTTGTTGGTCCGATTCTTCTCGAAATCTGGCATGGTCTGATGAATCTAGGAGTTAACTTCCTCGACTTGAGTGTTCTCCCTATACCCGCTATCGGGGTAACCCTGAGAAATACATGATCACCCGCCTCAAACTCAAGAGGCCTCCTCCTCTTATCTGTATAAGACTTTTGTCGACTCTAAGTCGAACGCATACGATCCTGTATCACCTTCACTTTCTCAATGGTTTGCTGCAAGAATTCTGGCCCAAGCACCACTGACTCCCCATCTTGCTGCCAACACAACGGAGTCCTACATCTCCTATCATACAATGCCTTGTATGGTGCCATCCCGATGCTGGAATGGTAGCTATTATTGTACGTGAACTCCACCAATGGCAACATGTCACTCCACGTACCCAGGTGATCTAACACACAAGTCCTCGGCAAGTCTTCCAGCGAATTTATTATTCTCTCAGACTGCCCATTCGTTTGAGGATGATAAGCTGAGCTCATTCTCAACTGTGTACCCAGTGCTGCTTGCAGGGATTGCCAGAACCTCAATGTAAATCTCGAATCTCTATATGATATGATACTTGTAGGCACACCATGTAACCTGACTATCTCCCTGACATACAACTCTGCTAGTTTATCTAGGGACATCTTCTGATTGATTCGTAGAAAGTGTGCGCACTTCGTCAATCTATCCATTATTTCCCAAATGGAATCATGCCCCCTCACTAACCTTGGCAGGTGTGTAACAAAATCCATGGAAATGCTATCCCACTTCCATTGAGGAATATCAAAAGGCTCCAACGTACCACTCGGCCTTTGATGCTCGATCTTCGCTTTTTGGCACACTAAGCAGAATGCTACATAATCTACCAAATCAGTTTTCATGCCAATCCACCAAAAGGTCGCCTTCAAGTCTTTATACATCTTAGTCATACCTGGGTGTATGCTAAGACGACTCTTATGCCCTTCATCTAAGAGCATCTTCCTCAATACCCGACTCCTGGGTACACACACCCTCTCTCTAAAACGCAGGATGCCGTCTTTACCCATCCTGAAGTCTTTTCTCTTATTTGTACCCAACTCACCTATTATTTGCTACAGCTTCTGATCATTACCCTGTTCCACCCGAACCTCATCTAAGAACTCATTGGTAATTCTCAACATGCTGCACCGTATATGACTTTCCCCTATATCCAGTCCCAGATTCATGTCTCACAGCCTCTCTATCAACTCCAACTCCTTCATCATCATGGCTGACACATGGATCCTCTTCCTGCTCCGGGCATCTGCTACGACATTAGCTTTACCAGGATGGTATAATAGCTCAAAGTCATAATCCTTTAAGTACTCTACCCATCGCCTCTGCCTCATATTCAACTCTTTCTGATCGAACAAATATTTCAAACTTTTGTGATCACTGAATACTTGAAACTCTGCTCCATACAAATAATGCCTCCAAGTCCTGAGGGCAAAGACTACTGCTGCTAGCTCTAAATCATGCGTTGGGTAGGTCTTCTCATGCACCTTCAATTGACGAGATGCATATATGACTACCGTTTCTCTTGCATTAGCACGCAACCCAGCCCTTAATATGAGGCATCACAATATACCTCAAACGTCTTAGTCGGGTCTGGAATAACTAACACCGGTACAGTCGTCAACCTTCTCTTCATGTCCTCGAAACAAGCTTCACATTCATCGGTCCAAGCGAAAGGATGATCTTTTCTAGTGAGCTGTGTTAAAGGGTTAACCCTCTTGGAGAAACCCTCCACAAATCTCCTGTAGTAAGCTACCAGACCCAAGAAGCTCCTCACCTCTATAACGATCTACGGTCTCTCCCACTTCATCACCGTTTCATTCTTGGTCGGATCCATTGCTTCCCCTGGGCTGATATTACATGACTCAAGAACTGTACCTCCTCCAGCCAAAATTCACACTTCAACAGTTTCCCATACAGTTGATCCTCTCTGAGAATTTCCAGCACCACTCTTAGGTGCTCTGCGTGTTCCTCTCAGCTCTCAGAATATATGAGAATGTCGTCAATAAACACAACGACAAACTGATCCAAGTACGGTTGGAAGATTCTGTTCATGTAATTCATAAAGATCATAGGAGCATTCGTCACCCCAAACGGCATCACCACATATTCATAATGGCCGTAGCGTGATCTGAAAGCCGTCTTCTGCACATCCTCTGGCTTGACCAAGATCTGATGATACCAAAACCTCAAGTCAATTTTTGAGAACACTGCGGCTCCCTTCAACTGATCCAATAAGTCATCAATCCTCGGCAATGGATATTTATTCTTTATGGTCAACTTATTCAATTGTAGATAATCAACACACAATCTGGAACTACCATCTTTTTTCATCACTAGTAATATCGGTGCTCCCCACGGTGATGCACTCGGTCTGATGAACTTCTTTTCAAGCAAGTCTTCAATTTGTTTCTTTAGTTCAACTAACTCGGTTGGCGCCATCCTGTATGGTGCCATAGAAACTGGTCCAGCTCCAGGGATGAGATCAATAGTGAAATCCACATCCTTACTCGGTGGCAATTCTGGAATCTCATATGGGAAGACATCAACATACTCGTCCACCACTAGTATGCTTCTGATTTGCTCAACTGTGCTCTTCTTCTCTCCTTGAGCCACTATCATGAAACAAGTAGCTCCAGCTTCGACCTCCTTAATCGCCTTTTGAGCAGATATAAACTCCAGCCCAAGGTCTCTGGAAAAATCACATTGCGTCGTCCGCAATCTATAATAATATGACTGTCTGACAACCAATCCATTCCCAGAATTACGTCCAAGCCCTCCATTGGCAAGCAGATGAGATTCACTTTGAACCTGCGACCCACCACTTCCATTAAACACCCTACACAGACTGAACTGGTAGCCAGCTGACCCGAAGATGGAGTTGAAACCAGCAACTCATAGTCCAAGTCATGTTTCTCCAAGCTTAGTTTTTACACACATGCATCAGAAATAAAAGAATACGTTGCTCCAGAATCTAACAACACCAACACTGATTTACCAAACAATACACAAGGCTCAAGAATAAGATTACTCGACTGTGTAGCCTCGGTGGTGGTTAGGGCAAAGACTCTACCAGCAGCTCTAGGTCTCTCTAATACTGTAGTTGGTGGTTTCTTCACCGCATTGGTTTTCTTATCTAGGCAATGGTTAGCAAAATGCCCCACCTGATCACATATGAAACAACAGTGACTGCTCCCTTATCCACCAATCTGACTCTTCAAGTGTGCTCCCCCACATTGGAAGCATTTAAAATGTCCCGAGGTAGTAGAAGGACGACTATATGGCTTTTTCATCTGTCTGGCCTCGACAAAATTCCTCTGATGTTGGACAACTAGACCAGGGACCTTCTCTAGGTGCTCAGCACTCTTGGCCTGTTCTACCAAGACTGGGAATCTTCTCTCTCTCAAAGGTGTTACCACCTTCTTCAGCTTATGTTTGAGTCCTCGCTCAAACTTTAGACATCTCCATTCCTCGGTAATTGCTTGCGAGTAATATCTCGCCAGGTGCTCAAATTTGTTCATATATTCCTGGACAATTATGTCTCCTTGTTGCAGTGCAAGGAATTCAACCTCCCTGTCTTGCCGAGCCGTAACTGAGACGTATTTTTCCAGGAAGCGCGTCCTGAAGCTAGCCCAATCCACCTGTTCTTCTTGGTTTTGCATATGCTGTTGCATTCCCGCCCACCAATATTCAACATCAACATTCAGCAGATAGGTGGCAAAAAGAAGCTTCTGCTCACATTTTCGGAGCCATGCCTCCGCTTCATCGGGAGAGGCCTTGCTAGTGAACTCTGCTAGCTTGTGTCATAGAAAGTCCTCCATAGTTGGCACCCTGATTGGTGCAATCGCGGTTCTAGGCTGAGCTGCTACAGGTGGCTGCATCACATCCACCATCAGATGAATGGCCTTCGCGATGTCGTCAACTCCGTTTCCATTCCTTCTCCTCCTATTAGCAGCCATAGCCTAGATACGCCACATTCAACTGTTAAGAATCAATTCACTTGGTTAAGCAAAGCCACTCACTCATTTACAACATTCAATTCAATCATAAAAACAATCAATCGATAAGCTCACTCCCCCAAAGTTCAAAAATATTTAAAATAAAATAAATATGAAATAATTCCCCAGCCCATTCATAAATATTCATTGGTTTCCAAATACACCCACTTTCCCACTCTCATAACCAATATGAGTTCATGCATGTACTCTAAATATGGAATTTCATGTGCTTCCACGACCGACCTCGCTCGTGGTCCAACCTACAAGCATATCCCGCTTGTAGTCTTGCTTCACGGACTCTCTCACCCGTTCATCCGAACTCTTTGCTCGGACCCGGACACGCATACCTGCCTTTCCTACTATGAACTCCCTCGCTCATAGCATTCTCAAGTTGAGCATTAAATGAACTCCCTCGCTCATTTATCCCAACAAGAGTACCTCCAGTGAACTAAACAGTTCACCTTCCCCATGCGGTCCACCCATGACGAACTCCTCACTCGTGACACAATCCAAGCACATCCCAAATCCTAAGGACTTAGTCCTTCAAGTCCAAACGCCATAACACATGCATATAACTTCCTTTACTTAGGAAATAGTAGACAAACCAGCTCATAAAGCACACAAAAACAGAATTCGCAGCATTCTCGTTTAAGCCAGGGACCTTCGCCGAAGCTAGTCCATCAGTCTCGCTCAAGCTAACCCGCCTCGCCTGAGCGAGTGTGTAACAATGGCTGCACCATACCTTGCTTAGAAGATCCATTCTCGCCTAAGCGAGAGTATCAGTCGCTCAAAAAAACCAAAAACCCTCGCCTGGACGAGAAGTCGCGCTTAACACTTATAGGTCTCATCGCGACCTCGCTTAGGCGAGCCAATCTCGCCTAAGCGAGAGACCAAGTCGCTCAACCATGACATTGATTGCCTGAGCGAAGACGTGATTCTACAACTTTCGGTTAGGTGAGATGGATTCGCTTGGCCGAAACTTACAGAGTTTCGTCTCTGTTCACATGACCAAACCATCGAGAGCATACCAAAACATAGTACAATCATTAAAACAAATGTATAACAACATTACACATCACAAGAACCTGTTTTAATTCCATTTGAATTGCCAAAACTGGAGGTTGAACCACAAGTAAACAATACAGTACCAAACCCTCATTCTTGGCAACCAAAACATACAAAATTTTACAGCAACCTCAATTTACCCCAAATTCTCAATCACATTAAGCATATCACGAATTTCCATAGCATACAGAATCAATTGAGAAAGCCATGACACAGAACAATACACATATCATGTAATTCACACGCACAAAAGACAGCTCCCCTAACCTGGACTTCTTGCAAAAATTGTAATGATATAGCTCTTCTTCTTGCCTCAAACAAATTTCCCCTTAGTGCTCCCACAATTTTCTTTGCACAAACTCTTAACTCTCTTAACCTCTCTTAGATAATTCACATTAGTATAGGGTTACATTACCACTTTCATGCTCATACATATTATTAGAATTAATAATAAAATAAAAACACATAATTGACATACATAGGACTCAAACCCAACTCCTCTCACACAATCAAAGTACTCTCAACCACTTGAGATAGTACTTTTCCACGTCACATCAAACAATATTTAATTCCATAAAGGCTCATACCACTAGCATTTATTAATTAATTAATTAATTTTGATGGGTCTTACACTAATCATCTCAACCATCTCCATATCGTTGTGTTGAAGCCTTTCATATAAATGCAAGATTAAAATTCTTCTAAAATTTTATGATCAAGACAAATTTGATGAATCTGTTCTAGTGCTCAGACATATTTTCCTCAAGTGATTGTGCAAGGGTGTGTAAATGTTTCTCCTGATTGTGGACACCTTTGCTCTTGGAAAATTTTTTCGCACAAACCTTTTTCGCAGATCTTCCCAATTCTCTATAGGACTCATTTAATCAAAGAAACATTCCTTAGAGAAATGCTTTAAAGACAAATGAAAAAAGTCTTAATTTCAATGTCTTTAGATGTACCGACATGCTTCATCACCGCACATATCAAAGTAAACTGCTCCAGATGCTGATGGGGACTCTCATCACTTCTGCCATAAAATTTTGGCAAGTGTTCAATCAGACTCTTCTTCATCTCAAACTGATAGCTTCCTTAAGCTTGTAATTCTTGGCTTCATATTGGATGATAATCAGTGTAACACCCTAGGTGGATATCACTTGGCAAGGCAATTATAATTTAAATTAAATATAATGCTTCTGATACCATTCCCAAACGCGGGAAAATTTAAAACTTTATCGATGCGCTTTATGATAAGGAAAACCATAATTCTCAATATCACTTATTTACATTATTACGACTCTGAAATCTCAAGAACTAAACAAAACATATTTTCTATAAAAGGAATCCCGAGCTATCCTGCCACTTAGCATCTAAGCATCCCCATCCTCACGTGGAATCACATATGCTCCTATGTGATAAGTCACACGATCATCGTCAAACACAAACAAAAAGGGTGAGCTTAAACAAATTCATTATGTATAAATAATAAACTTAAATATCTCACACACAAGAATGTAACTTAACACGACTCCCATTCTTTCAAACCTTTACACCACGAAGTACATATGAAACCATAGTCTTATAACCTATATGAGATTAGCACATCGAATCATATCGCACACTTACTCGACCATGGCCTTGGGGATATCATATGCTTCCAGAAACCTGCCCGCTCGTGGTCTAACTCTATGGACCTCCCCTGTTGTAGTCCAACCTTTACGAACCTCCCTACTCATAGTCCAACACGGGTGACCACATCCAATTACGAACCTCCCCGCTCGTATTCCCACACAAGATTACATCTAATACGAACCTCCCTGTCTATATTAATCACGCGTTCCAACTCAATTACGAACCTCCCCACTTGTAATTATAGCTGTCAACACGGGTAACCCAGCCCGACCCGGCTCGACCCACCACGGGTTGATGATTTAGTGAGCCAACCAACCTGGCTCACTTTTTAGCGAGCCAAAAAAATTCGAACTCAGCCTAGTCCACCACGGCTTGGCGGGTTAAACGGGTTGGCTCACGAGTTCACTTAAATAAAAAAGGTTAAAATACTCCCTTGATCCACGTTTTTGTTCAAAAATCTTAAATAGGTCCTAAGATTTTTTTAAGTCTCAATTAGGTCCATTTCGTTAGTATGGTGTTAACAGTGTTAAGGATGTGCCACGTGTCAGCTCCATATTTTTTCGATTTTTTTTAATTTTTTTGATTTTTTTTTTGAAAATTATTCATGCCACATGTCACATCAATATTGTGCCATGTGTCAAGTCAGTAAGGTGACACGTGTCAAATCATTGTCTAAATCTCAATTTGGTCTATATATTTGTTATTTTTATTACATTTCAGTCTATTTGAAAAAATAAAATTAAATATATTTATTTTAACTTTTTACAAATTTTTTTTAAAATTTTATTTTTAAATTTATAAAACTGCTATTTTTAAGCCAACTCTAACATTTGTATATAAATTATTTAAAATAATTTTGTAACAAGTTAAAAGAAATATTTTATAATTTTAAAACAAAATATAAGTAAAGTTTAATGTAAAATATAAATTTAAATAAACTTAATATTATTAAAATGTTTAATAAAAATATAATTATAAAATTTATATAAAAGTTAAATTTGAAAATGAAGTTGAAAATTAAAAAAAAAAGGACTGAAATATAAAATAATACATATATGGACCAAATTGAGATTCAAACAATGGCTTCACACGTATCACCTTACTGACTTGACACGTGACACAATATTGACGTGACATGTGGCATGAATAATAAAAAAAAACTAAAATAAATTTAAAAAATTTTAAAAAAACTTCAAAAAAAATAAAAAAATTCGAAACAATGAGGAGCTGACACGTGGCACATCCTTAACATCGTTAACACCATACTAACGGAATGGGCCTAATTGTTACACATTTTCAAAAATATGGACCTAATTGAGATTAAAAAAAAATCTTAGGACCTATTTGAGATTTTTGAACAAAAACGTGGACCAAGGGACTTAATTTTTTCAGTCAAAACTAAATTGTAATTCTAATTAAAATTTAAATAAACTTTAATACAATCCAAATACAAATCAAAATAACAAAAATACAAATTATTTATGGGTTGGATAAAAAAACAACCTATCATGACCCTAATGTAAAGCCAAACTTAATAAAAATAAATAAACAACACTTGTGTGACCCTTTTATCTGCGGGTTGGTGAGCCAACCCGGCTCACCACGGGTTCAATCCGGATGAGCCGGGTTCTAATTGAGCTGGGTCAAAAATCAACCCATATTGAAATAAATTTCAACCCAACCTGGCTCGAACCTGTGGTGAGATGGGTTGGCTCGCGGGTTCCAGCCCATTTTGACAACTCTACTCGTAATACAAGCAAGCATATCCCAAACCCAAGGTCAACACCACTAAGCATGCAAAACACACCAAAAAACCACAAATTGTCCTTGCACCATCGCTTGGCGCAGACTAAGCGCCGCCAGGTGATGTCGCAACGTAGACTGCCTGGCGGTTCCAAATCACCATCGGGCGCAACACGATCCAAGACCCCCTATTGTTAGTTGGCGGTTCCAAATCATCATCGGGCGCAACACGATCTAGGACCCCCCTATTGGTAGTTATTGCCTGGTGGTTCAACCCGCATCACCAGGCGCTACACTATTAACGCAAATTGTACTGGTTTAGGCACTACAAAACCAATTCTAACACAACAATCATCAAAGGCACACGTCCATAATACCAAATTGGGTATTTTTATAATTCAAAATGCCTCCATTTGCATCATCACAATTCATATGCATCAATTATCACTAGTGTAGAATTCTCATTTTACCTCGCCTTATATGCCTCAGTTGGCCAGGAACCGAAACTTATAATGGTGCGGTGGCATTTTTGTAATTAGAGCCAAGTTTTAGGCCTCGGTTCTCCAAATACTCGACGCCAAAAAGGGGTATAGACCCCGGTTCGTCCAAAACTGGTGCCAAATAGTGGTATAGGCCTCGGTCCAGTAAGACCTGAAGCCAAAAAGTGGCTGGACGTTAGCTATTTGGCCTCAGTCCAAGGAGACCCGGTGCCAAAAGGGGGTCTATGGCTTCGGTTCCCCTAACAATTGAAGCCATAGGGTTTATTTAGGGTTCAAATTTCGCGAACCATTCTTCTTCCCCGCCGCTCTCAATTTCTCTCTGAAACTTCATTTCTCTCTTCTCTCTCCCTGTAACTCTAACTCTTCCACGCTGCACCTCCACTGAGATATAGCATACACAAGATTTGTTCTAGTGGTTGCGTTAACGGTTTTCGGAAGCACAAGGTTGGAGGGAGCGTGGCTTCTATGTAGGTGAGTTCGTCGTTGAAGGTTGTGTGAGGGAAGGGCTGTGACAGAGGGAAGATGAAGGTTCCGCAAGTGTAGCGGCAGGAGGAGAGCGTGAGGCCGAGGTAGGTGTGGGCTTAGAAGATCAATGGTGTCATGGATTTGAGAAGTTGTGTGGTCCTGCACGTTTTGATTATGGTCTTTGTTGGGTACACAAAGAGGCTCGATTCTCATAAAACATAAGTGTCGAAGTAGGAGTTTCCGACGGCTAAAACCACCATGCATTAAACCTCTTGCACTGTTAAGGGTTTTGTTGGACTAGGATAAGTTGGGTGCCATGAATCTGCTGCAATCCCATTTCAGAAGAAAGCGTAGAACAGACCTCGGTTCAAGCGTGACCCGAGGCAGAAAAATGCTTTACGACTTCGGTCCACACCCGAGGCCAAAAGCCATCCCTTTTGGCCTCGCCCCAATATGCTTCGGTTCTGGAATCGGGGCAGAATATAAAAAACAACCGAGGCCAAAGGCCCTTATTGTACTGGTGTATGTATAAGCACTCATGCATTCACAATTTGAAATCATGCCACGACTTGAGTTTGGCCAAAAATACACAATTCGTATAGGAATTTATAAGGCAACAACCAAATCATGTATATAATCATACAAGGTCTCAAACAATACCTACAAGAGTCCATTTATTCCAATGCTTCACATAGAAACCAATATTTAGCATTCTACATGGTGATGCATCCATACATAGGCTCACATTAATAAAAACTTTAATTAAATAAGAGATTATTCATGCTATTAGAGACTTCAAAACCAACAACCTCCTAATAGTCATAATTCATGCAAAATCATATAATTATATCAGACAACAAATTCTTTAATTCTTTTATTCCAATAACTCAAAGTAATTCAAGTTTTGTGTTATTACATGGCCATAATTCATGCATTAGGCATACCATTGTATAATTCTGCACATTTTATCGCTTGACGGTGCTTGGGCAACGCCAGGTGATAACACTGTAGGTAGTGGGTTCTTGCTTGCATTTTGTGTGTTGCGATGTGAGACTTGGATCAGGAGATGTTGTGCCATGAGCAGGTAGGTTCATGGCTGGTGATGAACATGTGATTATATGAGCGAGGAGGTTCATATCCTGATACTCTCGTGTGGGGATTGGAGCGGGGAGGTTCATATGTTCCATGCTCACACTTGAGAGATGTTGCGAACTGGGAGGTTCGTAATTGGTGGATCACGTGTGTTGGACTAAAGGCGGGGAGGTCCGTAGAGTTGGACTACGAGCGAACACGTTCATAGTAGTTGCAAATAATACCCAAATTAAAAGTAGGACTGCCCAAAATAAAATTGAGGGGTGCACGCAATAAAAGTTTAATCTGCCGAAACCCTAAGTCATATCAAAATGCAGTACTTGAAATAAAATTTTCTCGAAACTTCATATTCTTTAAAACAACACTATAAAAGAAACATTCCCACTGTTCATCTTCTACCTCAGCTACCACTAACCATAGACGCTACTCACTTTCATTGCCAAACCGTCGATGACACAACCAAAAATGCCACTGACCACCATCGTCATACCACCACCAACGACCTCCTTTCATTACTCTCAATAGTGCAGAAAATGATAAAGTAACTCCTTATTTTGACCCCTTTCATTACTCCATGAGGTGGCATGAAGATGTGGCTTTTATGTTTTAAATTAATATAAATTTTTTTAAAAATATTTAGAGGTAGATGTGGCTTTTTACGAAGTTTTGAATTTTCATGGTGTTTAAAAAAATTGAAAAGTTTTATGGAGTGTTTCTTCGTCTCTTTCGCACTCATATTCTTTCTCTTCTGACCCCAACGAGAATGGTTTTTTGTGAAGTTTGCAAGGTTTGTCTGGTGAAGGAAGATAGAAAATGTTGTGAGCACACAAGATAGCGCCTCGTGGTTTTGTTGAAAGGGTTTTCGAGAGGAGAAAACAGACTGACAGAAAATGTCGTGAGCACACAAGATAACGCCTCGTGGTTTTGTGGAAAGAGTTTTCGAGAGGAGGAAACAGCCCGACGAATTTTCTCTCGTGGACAAACCTTGAAAGGGTCAAGGAAAAGATTTTGGTTTTATTGACGAAGGCTATTAGTCTCTCTCGTAGAGCATGAAACAACGTTTGCTGTGAAAGGGAGTTCCATCGAAATCTCTTCAATCAGTGAGGTGAAGCGACTCCTCCATTGGGTTTGGGGTGTTCGACCATTGTTTTCGAAGGTTGAAACTCTTAGAACGACGGTGATTGTACGAGATTGGAGGTATGGAAAACTTTTTTTCTATTTGTTGTGTTAAGGTGTGTTTTAGTGTTTAAAAGACCTAAAGTTTTTATTTTTTCCATTTGAAGTAGATGATTGTTGATTCTAGGGTTTCTGTTTGTTGTGTTTGTGTTAGTATGTTTTTGTGATGGAGTTTATTAGGTTTACTTTGGATGTGAAATTAGTCGAAGTTGAAGTTGCTTTTTAATAAACCAAGTACTTTCATAGGTGATGAGTACTAGTTTTCTGAATAAGTTTATTAAAACTGTCTGATTTGTTGGTGATGACCTGTGTGCCCACAAATGATGACGTCTGTTGCATTTTTTACAATCATGTGGTATCACTCAATTTTTTTAACTTTAATGTGGTTGCATGTGTGTTGATTTGTAAATATGTCTTTCATGTGGTTGCATACCCAAGTTGATTAAACATGTCTCATTTGTTGGTGATGACCTGTGTGCACATAAGTTATGACCTTTCTTGCATTGTTTGCAAGCACGTGATACTCAATTTTTGGAACTTTCATGTTATAGTAGTGACAACTTCTTAATGTGGTGATTAACTTTGGATATTTTGTGTTGATATTTAAGTATGTCTTTCATGTGGTTGCATACTAGAGTTGATTAAACCTATCTGATTTGTTGGTGATGACTTATATGCACACAAGTGATGACCTCTACTGTATTTTTTACAAGCATGTGGTATCACTCAATTTTTGAACTTTCATGTTATAGTAGTGACAACTTATTAATGGGGTGATTAACTTTGGCGCATGTGTTGATTTGTAAATATGTTTTTCATTTGGTTGCATACCCAAGTTGATTAAACATGTCTAATTTGTTGGTGATGACCTGTGTGCACACAAGTGATGACCTCTGGTTCATTTTTTGCAAGCTTGTGGTATGACTCAATTTTTGGAACTTTCATGTTATAATAGTGACAACTTGTTAATGTGGTGATTAACTTTGGATAATCAGTGTTGATTTGTAAATAAGTCTTTCATGTGGTTGCATACCCAAGTTGATTAAACATGTCTGATTTGTTGGTGATGACCTTTGTGAGTACAAGTGATAACATCTACTACATTTTTTGCAAGTATGTGGTATCACTCAATTTTTTGAACTTTCATGTTATACTAGTGACAAGTTGTTAATGTGGTGATTAACTTTGACGCATGTGTGTTGATTTGTATATATGTCTTTCATGTGGTTGCATACCCAAATTGAATAAAATTTCTAATATTTTGTTCATGACCTGTGTGCACACAAGTGATGATCTATTCTGCATTTTTTTCAAGCATGTGGTATCACTAAATTTTTGGAACTTTCTTGTTATACCAGTGAATACTTGTTTATAGGGTGATTAACTTTGGATAAATTGTGTTGATTTTTAAATATGTCTTTCATGTGGTTTCATACCCAACTTGATTAAAATTGTTTGATTTTTTTAGGATGACCTATGTGCACACAATTGATGACCTCTACTGCATTTTTTGCAAGCATGTGGTATGACTCAATTTTTTGAACTTTCACGTTATAGTAGTGACAACTTGGTAATGGGGTGATTAACTTTGGAGCATCTAAACAATTTACAGTTACATGTGTTCCTTTGCAGATATGTGTTTGATGAATTTCAATGAACTTGGTTTGTTATTTAGAAATTGTAAGTAAGATGAACTTAGTTTCAAAAGAGCAAACCATAGTTGGTTGAGAAAATGGATCCTTGGGAGACTTTTGTTGTTGATGATTCTATTTTGAAAGAATTTTTGGAATAGTACAACACCAACACAACTTTCATTCTTGGCCTTGCTGGACATGCCTAGGTTATTGTGCTCAACAGAAAGTTAAATGAAACACACAATACACAAGAGTTTCTGAATAACATGATTGTTGTCAGTCATGCACGGGATTTCTATACTAATGGATGGATATGGATAGAAAAGTTCATCAAACATCACGGTTAGCATTTTTTCCCTTACTATTCAAACACTGCTATACAAGTTTTTATAACATAATTTTAACTAATTAAAATCACATACTTTCCAGCTTTAGATGACGATGGAGACACTAAAAATATAACTCCAGCATCAAAGAGGAAATCAATGAATAAAATGGCTTTTGTGGCTTGTGTTGTCAAAGAGTGCAAACCAAACAGCCTTGTTAAGGCAAATTATTAATCTTCACACAAATATATCTTTTCTTTATTTGAAAGCATCTCTTTAAGTCACACAATATAATAATTTATGACATGAATAGGTTTTCAAGTATGACAGAAGTCATCCAACTGAAGAAGAAATTATGACTTCTATGCTTGTGGTGCGACTTAACTATGTTATCAACTAAAACGTGGAAGCCAATGCCTAGAGCAATATGAAGTCCAATTCAAACGCAAATGAAAACACAAATATGGAACCCAATGCAGCCCAATGTGCAACCTACTAACACTGCCGATGTGGAGAATATACTGTAGAGGATGGTTCCTCTATCCACCAATATTCCATGTTTTGAGGTTGGGGAGAACTCCAAAGTTTAATCTTCTAATCTGAATAATATATCACTAACGTAACTCATGACTGTTTAATGTCTTTAATTTTTGTGCTATTTATTTTTAACTTTTGTGTTTATGTTGTTAATTTTTACTTTTAATTTTCATGACACTATGTGTTTGGAAGGATGTACTACATGTATCATATTAAATTTATTTTGTGCACTTTGGTATCCATGTAACTCACTGTCACTTCAACCACAAATGTTGATCAGGTTAGTCCACACCTCCTATAGAGCATTGATCCCAACAAGGCTTATAGTTTGGGTCAACACCTAGGCCCAAATCATGCTCAAGACCCAATCCATGGCCCACATGCACATCAAGCCCAAGCCCATCAAGAGGCCCAATAACAAGGGTTCATGCTAAAAAAGATGTGAAGATTTGAAGAGGTGTATCAAAGAGCAGTAAAATAACAATAAGATTGGCCAATTGTTTAGGCCTTGTTTTCTAGAATAATAAGTCAAACAATGTGTAGTCAAATTGATAAAATTGGGCTTGACTAAACCCAATAGGAGATTTTGCCATGAGCTACTAAAGGTCCAAGGTGGACTAAGTGGAAGTCAACATTCCTTCCTACACCTCACGCATCTAAGGGCTAGGAGACTTGGCTTCCTTTTCAAGCTAGGATCTCACGGCCAAGATCAAGCCTTCTTCGCCAAGCTAGAATCAAAGGCCAAGATGCTTTCTCCTTCTCATCCAAGGGTCGAGATTCCTCATGTGTAATGGCTTGAGTATAAAAGCCTTAATTTTTTAGCATTGTACTCACTCTTGAATTTTTGTGCAATAGAAGCCAATAAGTTGAGAACACTCCTCACTATTGCCACTTGAGAGTCATCTTTTAGAGAGTTTACTCTTTTTGCCTCTAGCCCCCTTCCTAAGCTAGAGCTAATTCTAAATCACTCACTCTTTCACCTATCCATTGCAAGCAAAAGCCTACAAACTTACCTTCCACTCTTCCATGCTTCCTCCATCATTTCCGCTGCACTTGGAGCTCCATGTCTCGACCAAGCTCCATTAGTACTATTAAGTGTTAATTGTCGATAATGATTTTGCACACCCTCAAAATTTTTGTTGTATGGAATGAGTTTCAGTATGTACCTCACTTATAGTCAATCACATAAATTGAATAAGATATAAGGCATGACATTGACCATGATGAAATGAGCTCTGGGATAATGGTTGTACAAGTTGAACATGAGATACATGTCAACTGTCAAATGTTTACCAATCAAGTATTAAGTGATGAGCTCCACTAAACATTTTGCACGCCTTCAAAATTCGTGGTCTCTACTAAGCCCACTATGTTAGTTTTGAAATGGTTGAAAAGCCAAGAAGGGGGGGGGGGGTTGAATTGGCTAGTTAAAAATTTGGGCTATCTTTGCAAGCTAAAAGCCACCTTTAATTGAATCAAATAGATCACCAAGTTAGGATGCAAACAGTACTGAACTATACACTTTCTAGGGCTGGGCAAAAATAATTGTACTGAACTGAACTACCAAAAACTGTACTGAACTAAAAAACAATTCGTATGAACTGCACTGAACTAAAAAACAGTTCAGACGAACTGAACTGAACTGTTTTTCTGAAAAATAAACTGGACTGAACTGCACTGCACTATAATATGAACTGTACTGAACTATTTTATGAATTGCACTATATCAGAACTGAACTGCACTATTTTTTAACTGAACTGCATTATTTTTTACTGAACTGCACTATTCTTGAATTGAACTGCACTATTTTTTAACTTAACTACACTATTTTTGAACCGTTATTGAATCGAATTGCACTGATTTGGAATAAACTTTACTATTTTTGAACCGAATTGTATTATTTTTGAATTGAATTGCATTGATTTTGAACTGAATTGCACTGTTTTTGAACTGAATTGCACTGTTTTTGAACTGAATTATATTATTTTGAATCGAATTGCACTAATTACATATGATTGTAATACGCAATAATAATATAAAGTTTATAATTTGAAAGTGCTTTGGAAATAATACTTGAAATAAGCCTCATACTTCAATACACCAAAATCAAAATATTTATACATCTTAATACATAGGTTCTCTAGTAGGTTCTCCCATAAACAACATCAAAATGTTAATACATCTTAATA
>Ga0214545_1001886_pt1 | contig 40178 bp, 20 predicted proteins | sample CNSS4metaG_FD_160064 | JGI IMG/M metagenome (GOLD analysis project Ga0214545, IMG submission 160064) | Root nodule microbial communities from cowpea collected in UCLA plant growth center, Los Angeles, California, USA - CNSS4 | ecosystem: Host-associated > Plants > Roots > Nodule | place: USA... | reverse complement strand
AAAAAAAAAGTGGACAATGTATTTTACAACTTTCGCGAGAGGGAAAATAAATTGGTCATTTTTTATGCTGATTGATGAAATTTGAGAATTAATAAATGTAATTAAAGAAAACAAAAGTTTTTTATTGATAAATTATCCAAATGAGAAGAAAAAAAAACATTGATGTAATTTGGTATAAAAAGTTCATAGGACCAAATGACAACAATAAATAAGGCATAATATTATACAAGGAAAACAAGTTTATATCTTCTGATTTTCAAAATTAACAACTTAAACTAATAATCTTTTTAGAAAAGTTATTAATGAAGTAAGGGTATTTAGAATGAGTTACTTTATAATAAGCAATGCAAATATGTATTATACACTCATATTAGATAATACTTCAAAGATACATGACTAAAGTTTTACTACAATACGTACAAACTAGTTAATCCACTTGCACAACACTTAAATTCTTTCTTAAATACATGTTTCACCGTAGTTTTAACACGACGGAAACAAATCTAGAAGAAGAAACATCAAAATCACTGAGTGAATTTCACTCGAACAATATTGTTTGTTTAAAATTTTCTTGCAAAACTTTATTTTGATGCGTTACATATTTACACAAACACGTACAAAAACATATATAGGTTTTAGGGTTAAATATGATTTTACTACATGAATTTTAACACAAAATTGAAATTTGTCTCCGTCTAAAAGTTTTGACGATATATATTAGTTTCAAAATTTTAAAAATAAATGATTACATACCAACAAAATTTAAAGTAATTATGTTAAAGGAACTATATTGATTCATTTTTAAAGTTTAAAGATAAAAATATATCAAAATTTCACTGCCCATACTGAACACCAACCCAATCTCAAAGAGAATCAGTACACGAAACTACATATCCGTTTATCTATATGTCCTGACGTGAACGACAACTTTCAGTGAGTCTTAGTTTGATGATCAAACATTCTTTCATAACACACCATCATAGGTACTCAAGATATTGTGTCTGGAGAGGTGGATAGATAGGACTACGTCTTGCTCGATTAGGACGCTAGTTTTATTGCGAGCAAAAATGGAATAAGGACGAATTGTAATTCAAGGTTCGGAACTAAAAATATACTTAATCATAACTTTTATGGACAATGATATTTTTGACAACTAAATTTTGAAAATTTTCTCTTATAATCTGAGCTAGTACCTTCTGAGTGATTTTGGAATATAAAAAAATGAAAAAGTAAGATAATAAAAAACCACCTAGAAGATGTCATTCCATATTGTAAGTAAAAGTTGTCAGTAACAATTAAAAAATTATTTTCTAATTTATATTTAGGTATACGTTTTAGTTTATTAATAGCACATATAATCTTGATGGGCTCGATGGATCCTAACATTATTTGCAAGGAACGACAATGATTATGATTACACAAACAAGTTGTTGTGCTGCGTACATGTTCAATTGCCTTTTTGACTCTTGTGACTAAAGCAAAATTTTCGCAATTTCCATTTTCCACTCACTTTGCAGCTTTAGCAAAATCTTTTATTTTTTTTCTTTCTTTTTGGTTTTTTGTTCCACACCGAATAATGAGACAGAAAAGGAGCTAAGGATTAAGATGGAGGATATAAGTCAATGGTGTTGCTGGGTTGCTCCATGCATGCTCCATTGCAACTTTCTTCAACTTTATCCTATAACTTTTCTTAAAAGTTCAAAGTTCAGATTTTTCAATGATCTCATTCACATAAACAATAACAATAATAATAATCACACTAATTAATAGATGGGGCAATGAATTTGCATGCTACTTGCCTTGTCTCCATAAACCCTTAACTACCACCCATCATATATGGACAAAATAATATTTCATCATTGAAGTGCAACTTTACAAACACAATCTAAACGTAAATCATCATTCTAAAACTTATTAAGAATTCAAAAAGTTTTTTGGTTAAGAATTCATTTTTGTTTGAAAAAGTAAGGATAAGAGAAGGAAAAAGTTATAGGTTTGGAAGTAGGGGAAAAGATTATGATAAGATTATAGTAATTAATTAGATTAAATTAAGGATTAAAAATTGATGTTGAGAGAAAATGAAGTGTGATGAAAAGGTTGAGAAGGCAATGTTCCCTTAACTCCCAACAAACTCTCAGACCACGCCACACTTCTTCTGTTTTCTCTGTTTCTTCTGTTTCTGCTTTGCTTAGGTTCCATCACACTCACTTTTTGTTTGGGCTCTGTGCACTCTTTTTCTATTCTCTCTTCTCTCTTCTATTCTATCTTAAGGGTTTGGACCCAAAAACCAAACCCTTCATTCTTCTCACATGCATCTCACTCTTACTCTTCTCTCCACCATTTTTAAATTCCTTCATTCTCGAACTTATTCTTAATTCATATACTCTTTTATCACTATATTTTATCACCTACAATCATATTTTATCGTTATATATGGGATAAGAAAGTGTGAATCTAAATTTTATAGTAAATAGAGATTTTGAGTTAGAAATATATTCATTTTTTATGTAAATTTAACATAGACTATGCTTGTTTCCAGCACAGAGATACACAATCATGGCAAAAATGCCATGATTTTTGCATATAACGTGACAAAAAATCATAAAAAATCGAAAAAGAAAATTTGTGTTAGACTATTTTAGTAAAAAACTCATAAATGTGAAGAAAGTGGATTATTTCAATTTTATATTAATTTTTATTTACAAAAAAAATTTAGATTGTGTTAAAAATAATAATCAATTAAAATTAAATAAACTATTTAATATTTTTTCATTATAGGATTAAATATGTTTTTGTCCCTTAACTTTCAACTCTCAGTGAATTTTGAAATTAGTTCATTTTAAAATTTTGAACAATTTAGTCATTCATTCCTCGAAATACGTGAATTTAGTCATTTTAATCAAAATTTATTAAGTTTATTTGACATTTCAAGCGCGTTTCATAATAATATTTGACTTAACATTAAAGTAAAAATGTGTCAAATAGTGTAAATAACTTAAATACAATTCTAAAATGCGTATGAAACATTAAATAAACCTACAAAAATTTGATTAAAATGACTAAATACACATATTTCGAAAGATCAATAATTAAATTGGTTCAAAGTTTTGAAATGAACTAATTTCAAAATTTAAGGGAACAAAAACGTATTTAACCCTAAATTATACTTAAAACAAAAGTTCATTTTCTTTTAAAATGTATTTTATATTACAACTATTTTATTATTTATCACAAATTTTTATAAATTATTTTCTAATTTTTTACCATCTTTAATCTAAATAACTTTACATTCATTTTTTTTCCTTCGAATCTACTCATTTACTTTACGTCCTCCAAAATTCATTATTCAATCTAATTATTTATTTCTCCTATAAACCCTCTCTCTGAAATCTCATCAATCTAGGTCATACATTTTTTACAATATATTAGAATGCGTTTAAAATTACAATAGGAAAATTAAATTTTAATATTTCAGTGAATTGAAGTTGGTAGGAAAAAGTAACAACCACATCATGATTTTGCAAAGTTCTTCTTGGCTATGAAGTTTGCATTTTCAGTCTTCATTAATTATTTATTTAATTTTATTTTGGCAGGTAATTATTGGTCATGATTGAGACGCATGACATCTTCCCAATCATCATTTTCAACCTCAAACTGGAAAATTTTCGAATATAAATGTTTATGTCTACATAGTATAAGATTTTCTTGGCTATTGAAAACAAGAAAAGAAAAAAAAAAAAGTGTATATTGTTAAGTGTCTTTTTCTCCTCTTACTCCACATACTTGAACACCATGCCATTAAAAGTCAATTTAATACCTAAAATTGACATTGCTGGTTGAGTATACGTCATCTTCATTTTTTAACGTTGTTGTTGGTTGTTTTACATTTTAATTCTGTAAAATATTCCTAAGATCTTGATGTTACGTTAAGATAGTCATTTTAGTTTATTGTTAATTTCATTTTTATACTCATCTAAAAATAATTAAAGTGGGTGTAATCATACAAATTGCTAGAATGATAATTTTGTAAAGCCGGTAATCAATCGGTCGATATTTAAAATTTTGGATGTAGAATATATAGAATTGCAGTGGTTCATTACTTATGATGCATCATCGATACTTAAACTTGGGTCATGTATATGTATTTGACACGTACCCATATCTGATATTTTAGGATGTTTTATCGATACTTATCGGTGAAGTGTCTAATTTTCAAAGTCGTAGTACAGTACAAGAAAATCATTGAATAATGATCAATTTTAGTAACAAAAATAATTAGTCACTATATAGTGATTAATTTAAGTATCAATTAAAAACTAAAAATTATTAACATCTAAAATAGTTCCAAAAAAATTTATAATTAGTCACTAAATTGATAATTAAAATAATGTTTCTTATGAATTGATTTCTAAATTGGTCACTAACATTAGTTACTAAAATTTTGACTACCAAAATAATTGGTTTATAAATTGGTCACCAACATTAGTTACCAAGATTTTGACTATCAGAATAATTAGTTTATAAATGGATCTCTAATTAAGAGACTGGTCTCTAACATATTTTTTTATTACTAAAATTGATCATTATTTAAGAGTTTTCCTACCATGGTACTTTTATGATCACAATAATTTAAATTTTTTATGTTGATAACTTTAGTACATATAATTTTAATTTGGATTAACACAATATCAATCATATATTTATTATGGTTTTAAGAATTATTGTACCCATTTTTCAATATTCATATATCTCGTATCTATCACGTATCATGTCTTAATGTCTTATTATTTTTAAAATAAACGTATAGACATATCGAATATGTGTCGTATCTGATAAACATATCTTATCCGTATATCATACTTCATTCCTAATTATTTTTATTATTGACGTTGTTAAAAAATATTGATTATCTTTCGTTTATTATAACAAAAGTTTAATTAGTCAATTTTGTAATTTTTGTCGAGTTCAATGTCTGATTTTTAAAAAGCGTTAGAGAACCAAAGTTCAATGTTAACGCAATCTATGATTAAAAATTGATTAGAAAGTTTTATACTTCAATCACTTTATCAAAACATATAAATACTTAAAACACGAATATGTCTCCAACAATATTAAAAATAAAATACTGAAAACATTAACATTTTATTTTATGACAATCAGTAAGTAAACTTTGTTTTATTCAAATAAAAATAATAAAAAAAAATGTCAACCCAATTCCACATTAAAATAAAGGTAAGTAATTATATTATTTTCTTTAGACGTATTAAAACTTAGAACTTTCCAAACCAAATAACCTATTCTATATAAGTTAATCCAACAAACGAAATAAAACAGTTTTTTCACAACATATTCTACCTTCCTTTACCGAAAATATATTGCAAACAATCCTAGTTTCATAACCTGAAATTAATTTATATTAAAATATATCATACTATTTTTTTCTATAAATTAACTTTTTAACTTTAAAAATCAGTTTCTTTACTTATTTTCACTGTGGAAATTTCCTACAAACATAACCTCACACTGGTTTATCTAAAAATATGTAAGAAATTTTCTCTCATAAGTATTTCGTTAAGTAATAATAAGTTAAATAGCTTCCTAATAAAAATATATATATATATATAAATAATCCATTAAAAAAAACAATACTAAGAGGGAGTTTATCTCCATATTAGGTAGGGAATAATATTGTTATGATGGTAGCTAGGTAAGTAGCAATGGAAGAAGATAACAATAGCATTAAAAAAGCAATGATAAACATGGATGCATTTTTAGACATTTTTTTAATGTTGTTTTACGACACAATAGTTAAATTTAGAAAAGAGGAGCAAAAGCTATGTTAGATACGTGGATTGTGAATAGATTAAGTTGTAGTGGTGAGAATTGCCGTAAAAGATGGACATAGTCAAAAATCTTAATTAAACACAAGTTGCATTACAAGATAATCAATGCAATTCTTCACACACAAGTCACTTAAAATAGCCTAGTAAGTATAATGTCATTCTCAACAAACCTACAATAACTACATACTTATTCCATTTTTCTTTACCAGTTTTATATATAATCTACATTTTAATTTCACTTATAATATCTATCTTACTAAAGGGAAAGGAACATATTTTATAAGTGTGCATTCTTTGTTTCTTTTTCTCGTTGTGTGAATTGGATCAAGGAGAATATATTACATGATTGAATATGTTTTTTGTCTCTTAACTTTTATTAAATTTTGGAATTACTTCATTTTGAAACTTTGGACTAATTTATACCTTAATTATTATGTAATTTACATACATAACAGATTATGTATTTTTTCTTGTTCTTTACTATCATTTTTTACTCTAATAACAAACTATTAGTATTACAAATAGTGAATAAAATAACTAATAACTAATAAATTTATTTTTTAACTTTCTTACAACTTAGATATCTCCATTTTTTTTTACTTTTTTTCATCAAAATTTTGACACTTTCAAAAATAAAGAAAAGTTTGAAAAAAAAATAATATTGGAGTACACAATTTATTGTTATTTTTGGTTTCAGAATTTCTTTTCTTCAAATTCTAATTTTCTTTTCAAAAGATTTACGTACTGGGTGTTACAAAATAGACATATGTAAGAGTAATATTCTACTATTTATTTTTTGTTTAATGTAGGGTAATATTCAAGAAATTAAAATGATAATTTCTCAAAATCTGGTAGACCAAATTATAATTATTTTTAATTCGAAAGATAAAAAAAAACATGCCAAATTTAAAAACCACAAAAATATTATTTTTTTACAAAAATACATGTTTTTTTTAAAGCACAAGTCCTTTTCTACAGCAAATAAATAGTAATTGTTTTAAAAATAAAAGGAAAAGCAGGTCAAAAAGAGAGTGAACGTAGAATGTCAAATGTGGAAAACGGCGCCGTGAGTAAATAGACAGCACATTGACACGTGTCATTCAAATATTGATTTTGTTTTCACACTCTCACCTCATTAGTTTGTCGTGAATCGCACGCGTATGATCGGTCAAACATCAGGTGCTAACACTACTTTCTTCTCTCTCTGTTTTTTTTTTTCTATTTTCTTTTCGTCAAATTATATTTTTTATTTTATGAATAGAGTAGAATAGACTTCACATCATTTCATTCTTAGAAAACCACACAAATTTTGTTTTTAGGAAATACCTGAGAACTGTAAATTCTGCCAGTTATTGACTATAACATCAATCAATCATCATTTCACTTCATCATTTCTACTAATTCTTTTGTTGTGTGTTTATTTTCAAATAAAAACATTTATGTACTTGGTTAAACATTAAAAAAATACTAAACTAATATGATTATTTGTCATTAACTTTTAATGCATGAAAATTAGAATGAACAGCTACAAAATGTCATAAAAAGAAAGAAAAGAAAAATTGATTTAATGTTCACAGGACAGGTACAGTGCACTCTATGATTTAGGGTACCCAACACTTGGAAGAATTTAAAAGGATTAAAGTACATAAGACATTTAGAATAATAGAATATAGTAAGTTAATGAAATACAGATAAAAGAGAATAAGAGAAAGAAGTTAAAGAAATGAAAAGAAATATTTTTTATTTATTTATAATAATAACAATAATAATGATAAATTAAAAATATACACCCATATAATGAAGGACCCATGAACAGTAAAATTTCCAATAATCATATTTTACCTTTCTTTTCTTCGACATTAATAAAAAAAAAGTTTAACCATTATTATTACCATTATTGTTTTAAAACAAAACATAATATACCAAACTAAACTTCCTTTATTATCAAATAAGTGTGTGGTGCATAATATTAAACCACAGAACAAGAACAACACACAGAGATGTCTCTGTCTCTGTCTCTGTCTCAAAAGAAGAAGGTAACGACGGAAGAAATAAATAAAAGAAGTGTTTTTTTTTTTCTCGTAGATTGGTGGCGAAATAATGTGGTATTATTAATAGAGAGATGGCTGAAAAACTAGGTAGAATCAAATCAAACGTAATCAAATGTTAAAGAATCTGAATAATGTAAAAGGTAGTGATTACATATCCTGTGAGCTAAGGTGAGGTTGATAGTGTGTACTGTTTTGTTTTCGTGTTGTTATAGACTAGCTTCACTTTTTCTGATTTTCATTAAATACAAGTATACTAGTTCTTTGTTTTGGTCTTAATTATTTAAATGATATAAATAGCTTAAAGCTGCAAAGGGTAGGACTTGGTAGCATGCACACTACTTGCTCTTAGAAGCAAAGAGAGAGAAAGAGAGAGAGAAAGAGAGAGAGAAAAAAAGAGTGAGAGAAGAGACAAGGAGGTTTTGGTTTTTGGCATTGGTGCTTGTGCTCGTGCTTGAGAAATGGAAAAGAGAGAAAGAAAGAAGGGAACAGTATCAGCGTCAGTGTGATGAGTGGTTTCACTGAAAGGTTGGTTTCTTTTGAAAATAAAAAAAAGGAAAAAAAAAAAAAAAGGCACGCACAAGTAGTACTCAAATCAAACCCAATAATACAAGCCACACTCATGCTTAGGTCCGCGTGCTTTGATGGCCTTTAATTCGGTGGCTTTGTGTCAAGCCCCACCCTTTGAAAGAAAGATCTGCACTGTGCCTTTTTTCACAGGTTTTGCTCTGCTTTTCAGCTTGCTTGGATTCTTTGTTTTCTCAACACACATCAACGTGGACCCTTCTTCTTCTTCTTCTTCCTAATGGCATGGTGAGTCAAGGTTGGAGAGAAAGGAGAGTTTTTGTTCGGTGGGTATGCAAGTTGTGAATTGAAGACGTAGAAACACAGGTTCCTCTTGTGGTTTGAGTTGAAGACGTAGAGAGTGGTGCAGCATAGGAATACAGCATGATGACTTCCGTAGAAGAAAAGCTTAAAACTGTTGGAGTTGGAGCTGGAGCTGGAATGGTTGTTGGGGGTCAAACTTTGGTGGCTGAGATGAAACTGTTGAAAGAAATGCAGGAACATTCTGGTCTGTTTCATTTTCCTTTTCGGAACATCATTCTTACCTTTTGGTTACATTTTAATGACACACATGTTTGATGCTATAAATTTTTCAGGGGTCAGAAAGACTTTGAATTCCGAGTTATGGCATGCTTGTGCAGGCCCTCTTGTTTCATTACCTCAGGTTGGAAGTCTTGTGTTTTACTTCCCTCAGGGACACAGTGAGCAGGTGAATGAATGAATCTCTTGTTTTCTTTTGTATGTTGAACCGAGATTGTTTCTTCGTTTGTTTTGGTCGGCTGAAGCATGTGTGTCTGTTCTCTTTCTCTGAATATTTGAACAGGTGGCGGCTTCTACCAGAAGAACAGCAACGTCGCAGATTCCAAACTACCCGAATCTTCCATCTCAGTTGCTGTGTCAAGTCCAAAATGTCACACTTCATGTGAGTGTTGTATGCTGGTTCAGTTCACCACTTCTTGCATGAGTCCTCAAAACCTTATTTCACATTCAAATTATCATTACCTCCAAACAAAATTTTCACCTTTTTTTTTTCTGTATTTTATGACAGGCAGACAAGGAGACAGATGAAATCTATGCTCAAATGAGTCTGCAGCCACTGAATTCTGTAAGATTCAGTCTTTGAGTTTATTTTAGTGAAGGTTGATTATGGTGTATCGTTCGTTCTTCCCAGTTTGAATTTGGATTTGGATTTCTCTGTGGCAGGAAAAAGAAGCCTTTCCCATATCTGATTTTGGGCTAAAGCCAAGCAAACACCCCACTGAGTTCTTCTGCAAAACTTTGACTGCCAGTGACACCAGCACACATGGCGGCTTTTCGGTTCCACGCAGGGCAGCAGAGAAGCTCTTTCCTCCATTGGTATGGCTGCAGCACCAGCTGATTGCAAATCATGCTTTTCTTGTGCTTGATAAAATTCGGTGCCTGAATTTTCATTTCATTGACTCATCTTATTTTTCACTTCAGGATTACACAATTCAACCCCCAACTCAAGAACTTGTTGTTCGAGATTTGCATGATAATACCTGGACATTTAGACATATCTACAGGGGTGAGTATGCTTTTTGTTATTGAAATTTGTTATGAAACAGGAATGAGCGTTTTTGTTGTTGATTATATTTACAATTTTTTATTAGGTCAACCAAAGAGACACCTTCTCACAACAGGGTGGAGTTTGTTCGTAGGCTCAAAAAGACTCAGAGCTGGTGATTCTGTTCTTTTCATCAGGTAACTGCTGCATTGTTGGCTACAATAAGCATTCCTTCATAACTTTGTTGATACTAAAATGATGTTATTGTTACTAGGGATGAGAAATCGCAACTGCGAGTTGGTGTGAGGCGTGTTAATCGTCAACAAACAACACTGCCATCATCAGTGCTTTCTGCAGATAGCATGCACATTGGTGTGCTTGCTGCTGCAGCTCATGCCGCTGCCAATCGAAGTCCATTCACTATTTTCTACAATCCAAGGTATATATCTCACGTTGTGTACATAGTTTGTGTCCTTTCTGTTGTGTATAATTTAGTTCTACTTTGCAGGGCTTGCCCTTCAGAATTTGTTATTCCGCTGGCTAAATACAGAAAATCTGTATTAGGGACTCAGGTCTCAGTTGGCATGAGATTTGGTATGATGTTTGAGACTGAAGAATCGGGTAAGCGCAGGTAATTTTCTGAAAGCTTGGATCTTGCTATTGCCAAATGTGCCTTCTCAGCTATAAATACCAAACAAGCATGAAAATTTGATACATACTTCACCTTTCTGCAGATATATGGGTACAATAGTTGGCATCAGTGATGTGGATCCTCTGAGATGGCCTGGTTCTAGATGGAGAAATATTCAGGTACAATAATTTTTGCTCATGTTCTATCATTCACGTATTCTTGTATGAAGGCACAATGATTTCTCTGCAAACAGGTGGAGTGGGATGAGCCAGGGTGTGGTGATAAACAGAATAGAGTCAGTGTTTGGGAGATTGAGACTCCTGAAAGCCTTTTTATCTTTCCTTCTTTGACTTCAAGTCTGAAACGGCCATTGCAATCTGGGTTTTACGGCAAGTCTCTTTTCTTATGCTTCTTTTCCTTCCTTGTAAATGAAAATCTTCTATTTGATGACTAGTTATGTTTATTGTTGCAGAAAATGAGTGGGGGACTTTGTTGAGAAGACCTTTTATGAGAGTTCCAGAAAATGGAACTATGGAGGTAGCAAACTCAATGCCAAATCTCTACTCAGAACACCTGATGAAAATGCTTTTCAAACCCCAGATGATTAACAACAATGGAGCATTGTTATCCGCCATGCAACAAGAATCTGCAGCTGCAAGAGGTCCCTTGCAAGAGATGAAGACCACATTTGCAGCAGATAATAACATGCCGCTTAGAAATCTACACTCTCAATCAATCCCTGACCAACCTAATCCCTTAAACATGCAATCACTGTTGAAAAGTGATCAACCTGAAAAGTTGCACACTCTTCCTTCTGGGATAGTCACTGAGAAGCCAAAATTAGAGCCTGAGGTATTAGCACCTGATCATATGCTTGACTATGCTTCCACTTCCATGGAAGGGTGCAACATTGAAAAAGTGGCTACAAATCCTGTTAACCAGCAAGGCCTAGCAAACCAATTGAGTTTCCATAACCAAAACCAGAATCCTCTCACTCAATCTAGTCCATGGCCTATGCAAGCTCAGATAGAATCATCATCCATGCCCCATCCTCAAATGATTGACATGGCTCAAGCTGAAACTGCTATGGTAAATAGCCTTCTTCCTCAGCTAGACATTGATGAATGGATGGCATATGCAAACAGAACAACAACTGGACCTTTACCTGAGTTGCAAGAACATAATTCACTTCAACCTCAAGTGTTGAATCCCCCTTTACCTAACCATGAAGTGTGGGATCATTATGTCAAGAGTTTGAAGTTTTTGTCTCAAACAGACCAGCAGCTAGCCTCCATCTGTCAGCCAGGGACGTTCAATGGCATCAATGGCATGCCAAGTCCAAACAGTCTGAGGGACCTTTCAGCTGAGAGCAACAACAACCAAAGTGAGATTTGTGTCAACGTTGATGTTAGCAACAGTGTAGGTACAACCGTGGTTGATCCTTCCACTTCAAGCACCATTTTGGATGAGTTCTGCACAATGAAGGAGAGAGAGTTTCAGAATCCAAATGATTGCATGGTGGGAAACTTGAGTTCAAGCCAGGATGTGCAATCTCAAATAACCTCTGCAAGTTTAGCTGAGTCACACGCCTTTTCTCTCAGAGACATCCCTGACAACTCTGGTGGCACTTCTTCAAGCCATGTTGATTTTGATGACAACAGCTTTCTGCAGAATAACTCTTGGCAGCAAGTACCTGCTCCCATCCGAACCTACACAAAGGTTTGCATTCATACTATATTACATACGTTAGTCTTATTTTTGTCAAGATTCATGAAATTTAGTCACCTACTAACAACATCATGGTTTTTTGTTTGTGACAGGTACAAAAGGCTGGTTCTGTCGGAAGATCAATTGATGTCACTACTTTCAAGAACTATGAGGAGTTGATCCGTGCAATTGAATGCATGTTTGGACTTGATGGTCTTCTGAATGACACCAAAGGTTCTGGATGGAAATTGGTGTATGTAGATTATGAGAGTGATGTTCTGCTAGTTGGGGATGATCCTTGGGAGTAAGTTTCTTACCTCTCAACACTTTGAGTTTAACAATTAGTTATCTGGTGTTGGAATCTGATACACTAAAAAACGCTATGTGTAGGGAATTTGTGGGGTGTGTTAGGTGCATCAGAATTTTATCACCAACAGAAGTTCAGCAGATGAGTGAAGAGGGAATGAAGCTTCTAAACAGTGGAGCTTTACAAGGGATGAATGTTTGAATCATTCAAAAAGCAAAGGTTAATGTTGTTGAAGAAGTCATCATCATATAATGTTATGAACTAAAGAACACTCCTTGTTGGAACATTATTTGGTATGAAACAAACCTTGAAGATGGAAGAGTTTTAGTTTATTATTACAGGTCAAAAGTTGTAATATGTTCCAATGAGTCAAGGGTGTTTTGTTTACATACCTAATGTTGTAAGACATTCTTGGAGGCAAGTTCAAATATTATGCTTTACTTTTATTACTATCATCACTGTGCGTTGGAACCTTTTCAAATGATGAAACCATCGTATGCTATGATATCTGCATATATGATTAGAAGAATAAAAACCGAAAAACACTTTTTGTGATAAAGACAAATAAGGGTTCATGAATTAACTAATATATGAAGTAAAAGAAATCTAATTTAGTTGGTTAAGCAATATATAAAAGGAGTTAAATTCTTATAGATAAGAAAAGTTCTAATTGATCAAAGCATATATAAATACTTCTAACTTATATATAGATTACAGCATATTTTTTTTTTGTTTAAATTTAAATATATATTTTTAATTTAGTTTCCAATTAAAATCACCACAAAAGTATCAGTTAAATTTAGAAAATAAAAGAAACACGTATTTATGTCTATGATAATTCAAACCTACTAGAGTGGTCACAATGAATTGAATGCGTTCTTTATTTTAATTCAAAACTTATTTCAATTATATCTTATTTTAAGTATATTTCTGAATTTCGAGGATGAATGTGAGACTGCTGTAGACACGTGTTGGAAAATAATTATTGAAAGGGTAACAATTTCAAGGAACCGAAATTACTTCCAATAATTTTATGTCAACGACAAACAAAGAGTTCACAAATTGATAAAATTAATTTTAGAATTAATTGATTTGGACCAACAATCTGACATAGTTCATCACAGACAGTAGTGTTCACATTTATAGATGTTCTGAGCATTCACATTATATTTATAATAATTATAATTATAGCTAAATATAAAACTTTAACAACTACAAGGTTTCATCATTCAAAAGAAAACTTCAGCTTCAAGTTATATATATTGTATTATACGCATATATAATTCAAAACATTACAAACTTTGACAAATTGTAATCAGATTTATAAGTTTAAACCATAACCTTAAACTGTTCAATATTTATTTTGTTTCTTAAAGTTTATTGACGCGTATAATCAATTCCCAACAGGTGAACAAAGACAGAAATTTTGTAAGCAACTGGTATGCACCGGTGTTTTTTTTTTTTCTTTGAAAAAATAATAAAATTAAAAAATGTATTTATTACTATAAATTTGAAAATATATGTTTAATTTGTACACTTAAATAAACAAATGTGTTATAAAATATAAAACTCAATCATGTAAAGAAATAATTATATTATTCGATGATCATATATATATATATTAAAATAATAATAATAATATCATACTAATGATACAGATGTTAATAATAATAATATAAATATACAAATAACAAATAAAAATATTGTATAGGAGAATAAAGAGGTGAACAGGATAAAGTGTTAGTAAAAAAAAAAGGAAGAGTGCAAAATTCCTAATAAATAAAAATAAAATATATGTAAAAAAGAATTGTAGGTATATTATGAAATAAAGTGTAACTAATTAAAATATGATTATATAACAAATAAAAATTAAGTACATGTAAGAGAACAAAATTAAGATGTAAGTGCATATTATGAGATATGAATGATCCGGACAAAATAAGATGTAAAAATAAATAGAATCTTAGTAAATAAATATAAAATATACGTATAAAACAAAACAAAAATATATATGATCTTGTATAAAATAAAAATAAAAATAAAAATAAAAATAATAAAAATTTTTGACTGTACATCAAAATAAGATATAAAAGAAATAATGAAAATGTAAATAATTAAAATATGATATCATAATAAATGAAAATAAAATGTATGTATAAAATAAAATAAAAATATAAACATAATGTAAAATACAATCTCAGACAAAATAAAAAAATATGTTAAAGTTTTTAATAATAATAATAATAATAATAATAATAATAAAAATAACTCGCAATAATAATACTAGTACTAATAATAATAATAAAAATATTTTTAACTATACCAAAACTACTACTACCATTATTAACATTGATTAAGATTTGATACTTATATTAATTCAAATAATAATAATAATAGTAATATCAATATTATTACTGATAGTAATTCTACTACTAGCTATGTTCATATAAATTAAAATAATAACATTAACCATAATAGTAATAATAATTAGATAATATTAATATTAATACTAATAATAATGGTTAAAAATGTTAAAAAATAAGTTAGATTAATAATACTAACCATGATACTAATACTAATCATAATTAGATAATAAGAAATATATAAAATTTTCTAAATGTTAAAACTGAGTTAAATTGTTATAGTTAGGAAGAGTTGTAATTTATCAAATTATATATATATATATATAAATATTTTTAATTAACAATAAATCATAACCTAGATATTCCCTTGATATAGTTTAAATTTGGTTAGATTACAACATATTTTTTGTTTAAATTTAAATACTATTTTTTTAATTTAGTTTTCAATTAAAATCACTAAAAAAAATATGAGTTAAATTTAGAAAATAAAAGAAACACATATTTATGTCTATGATAATTCCAAACCGAATAGAGTGTGGTCATAATGAATTGAATGTGTAAACTATCAATTTTTTATTTTATTTCAAAACTTATTTCAATTATGTCTTATTTAAATATATTTCGAGGATAAATTTAACTTTGCTGACACTGTATAAACACGTGTTCGAAAATAACTCCCAATAATATTATACCAACGACAAATAAAAATTATTACACCTTTGAGAGTTTACAAAAGATAAAAGTAAATTCACAATTAATTGATTTGGACCAACAATCTGACATAGTTCATCACAAAAGGTCGTGTTCACATTTATAGATGTTCTTGTTTGTAATTATAGTTAAATATAAAACTTTAACAACTACACCGTTTCATCATTCAAACAAAACTTCAACTTCAAGTTATATCTTCTATTATATGCATATATAATTCAAAACATTACAAAATTGCAAGTTGTAATCAGATTTAGAAGTTTAAACCATAACCTTAATCTAATCAATATTTATTTTATTTCTTAAATTCCATTAACACTTGAAGTGCCAAAAACATAAGTTTCAATTCCCAATAGGTGAACAAAGACAGAAATTTTGTAAGCAATTATTCACCATCCAAGCTTCATGGCCTAAGAGCCCAATAGAAAAGCAAATACACTAAAGCAATTTGGGTTTGGGCCTAAAGAGATTTGGGTTTGGACTTAAAAAGGAAGTGTTTTCGTTATGTACCCATTTTGAAATATGAGGTTTTGGAATTTTGGAATGTATTTTCTACATTAAAAAAAAAAGTTCATTTCCCAAGTGAATGGAATCATTACAAAAAATTTTGTAGGGTGTAAAAAGAAAAGCCTCCCATACATTTTTCAAACCCTTCATTTCTCTCTATTATTTTTTTCTTTTCGCACCACATCTCTATGACATTTACACCTTTCTGCTTTTTCTATCTCTCTGTGTTCATGAAACATTAACCAAACTGAAAAATAACAGCTACAGATTCTCTGTCAAATCAGAGGTGAAATTCAATGTGGATTTTATCGACTTTGAATCTCATTTTTTTATTTGATAAGATTTATATGAAATTTCAATTAACAAGAGAGAATGAATTGGATTATTAAGCTTCCTAAGCTTCCTAAGCTTCAGCTTTTCTTGTTAAAGCCATATTGCATAGATGTGATTATACACAAACATCACATTCAATCAGAGTTTATAGCTCTGTCAAGTTAGATCAAACAATGAAATGGTTTATAGATCATCACAACTCTGTCAGCAATATTAATCAGCTTCAGAGAAGGAATGTGTAATTAGCATATTCATGACATGTTGCAGAATCTAATAAATGCACCTTGCATTATGAGAGAAACAGTCATTTGAAATGAAATGACTCATTAGAATCTTTGGATTAGAGCAATTAGAGGGATGAACAAGATGGTTATAGAGCTAAATGACAGATAAAATAACACTTTTGTTTTCTATACCTGAGATCAAACCCAGGTTCATGACTTTATCAATGACAATGAATGATTTCTTTTAAATGTGAAACAATCCATAATGCTGAAGATTGTTTGTCCCAGTCCAGCATATGATGAGTTATCAGGTTCAGAAAATAGAAAAAAAGGCACCAATTAATCCAGAGAAACACATATGTTGGATCCATCACATTCAAGAAACTAAAAGTATAGTCTTCTTCAAATATAAACACTAAAGCTGGGTTTATAAGATCAAAAAATGTAATTCAATTTTCATCTTTCTAATAATTTATCAAAGTACAAGACAGTTGATACAGAATGAGATATAAAACAGAACTTGAAATACAAACTATATGTCACCTCAAAAAAAAGCAAAGCTGGTTTACAATTGGTAAGGAAATAATAATTCTTGTACTTATTCCAATGGAACCAATTCATTCAGAGATATAGCAGAATCTAGATTATTGATCCTTCTTGCAGTTGCAGAATCTAAACTCTAACAGGTTTCTGAAGCACTGCAGATAACACCACTTCAGGTTTGCCAGACCCAACACTATCAATCTTCTCTCCCACAACCCATTTCAATTTCTTATATCCAAACCTTTCAATCAACCGAGTCAAAGATTGCTTCTTTTCTTCATTTGCACAAAACAAGTTATCCAGCCAGAACAAACCACCAGCCCTCAAAACTCTATCAATGTCAAACATCAGAAACTCCAATTTCTCACTCTTCCCTCCAACATCTAACCCACTTGAAGCATGAACCAAATCAAACACATTATCATAGAAAGGAAACCTATGATCCAAGCTCAAGTAAAGAGGAAAAAGCCCTCTTGCAGCAATGAATTCACTGAATGGAGCATCAACATTGAGAGTGTTGGTAACCACAGTAACATTCCTATCAGCCATTCTAGCAGCAAAGGAACCAGACCCTCCACCAATGTCAAACCCTATTCTAACCCCTCCACCTCCCAAGGCCAAAACATCATCAACCACAAAATCGTTCTTACTCTTAGCCTTAACAAACTTAGCATTCTCATTGCCATGGACCAAATCAAAGCAACCAATGCACTCCCTACTCAACTTCTTACTATTCAAACACTCAAAGTTCTTGCAACCAAGACCACTCCAGTTAACAGTCTTATTAGCAACAGGCTTCCAAAGAGAATCTGGAAAAGGGTACAAACCTAACTTGGAAACCGTCTTTGCAAAACACCTCCTCCTAGGCAAAGGCTCACACCCTCTTAAGATCAGCTTCTGTGCCACGCTCCAATCATCAGGGCAAGCTCCGAAAACCTTGTAACTCATGAACTGAGACAGCAAGTCTGAATTTTTCTCACAGGTGTGACCCACAGATGGCACCATCTCAGTGATCCCAGTTCTTGAGTCTTTCCCCAGAGGGAGCTGGTGGCGCTGGAGGAAGAGTTTGAGCTCGGATGCAATGTTGGGCCTTGAAAGATCAATGCTTTCGTACCCCAGAAGCTCTTTTTCCATCTGGGCCAGTTTCTTCTGGGACAAATCGATCTCCCTGAGAATGAGCGAGACCTGCTCCGAAATCAGAGAAATGTTCTTGTGAGCATGATTGTGGAGAAGGTGTTGGGGGTGTTTTGGAGAAGCAGTGAAGGCGTAGAGAGCAAAGAGGTTGGTGGTTATGACCGAGAAAATCATCAGAATGTTAACAGCTGAAGAACACAGTGTTGCTCTTTGGAATCTCGCTGTTCCATCTCCAATTTTCAGAGAAACTGAACCCATCTTAGTCCTTTGGAACACTGAATCAGAGAGTGAAGTGAATTATTAGCAGATTTGTTTGGTTTGGAGTAAGTAAAAAGCTTAGTTTCAAAGATAACCAAATCCGAATGGAAACCTTGTCGGTTGTGTTTGTAATGTTTTTTCCTTTTTTTCATGTTACTTTTTTGTGTGGCTTGTGTCTCATCAGATCTTGCTCATTGTTTACATGGATATTAAATCTAAGCTAATATCATAATTTATTAAACAATCTTTATGCACAAAGATTAAGAGATCTATTGTCAACATGCAATTTTTTATTGGAAAATAAAACAACATCTTCTTTTAACAAAAGAGAAAAAAAAAATGTTAATAACCTCGTTCTGGCTTGTTCTAACAAAGTGATATAATAATACCTTGGGGTTTTAGAGTTCAACTTTTATTTTCACTTTCACTTATGTTTTCCGTTTTCAATAAGATATAAACAAATTTATTTCGAACTATTTTAAATAAATTTAACCAATTTATTATATTTTTAGTATTGTGAATACTAATTTTTCAACCATTATCGTTATCACTCAATAGTTATAAATAATATATTTATTATTGAAAGTAAACATTTTAGTAGAATTATTTATTATTATACTTAATCTGTGTAAAGATACCTTGAACATATGTTATTTTGTGAGAAATTGTTTTTTTCTTTCTAAAAGGAGTGTTGATGGTTAAAATTGTTATTGTAGATCGAGAATAAATAACTTTAATATTCTTTTTGAATGTCAGTTAAAAGAAAGCATGCCATTTATAAGTTGTTTATATTAATTTAATAAATTACTTAGAAAAGTGCTGGGCAAACCCACGAGCACAACTCGTAAAAGATGAATGCAAAGAGTGGAGCTAAAAGTTCAAATAATGTAGTTCATAATTTTAGTTGACCTGTGTTTCATTTGATTAATTTACGAATTTTTGTTAACAAAGACAAAACTATTTAAAAAACTATTTAATTTCAAAAAATCGTAACACTTTTCCCTTATATTATGTAAAATAATTTCTAAATTTATAATTTATTGCATCTTTCTTTCAATTTTATTATTATTTTTAATAATTTATAATTTACTATTTTTTATTATAATATTTAAAAAAATATTACTTTCTATTTTAATTAATACACAAATTATATCGCCTATTCTTAACTTAATAAAATATATATCAAATTATTTACATTATTAATGTGGATGGATTGTAATTTTTATATTAAAACATAATCCGAAAATTATGTCAGAATCCGGTAGAGCCTAAAAAAATTCTTCATTACTCTCTCCTTCTCCCTGAATCTCAAGTATATTTCATAAGATAAAAAAAATAAAAATCTCATAATTTATTAACTTATTTATTTAACTAAAAATAAACTTGTTTGGTGAACAGCAATTACAAATAATATATCTCTTATTAGTATGTTATGGTAGTTTTAATATTTGTAAATTGTAACTCTACATGCTCATTCGTGTATTTAATCTAAAAATCCTTTGAGGAAAAAAAAAACATTACACATGTTACAAAATTAAATTTCTAATTCCACTAGAAAACACTCGAGGATCTTTGTCTAAATTTTCTCCTATCTAAATGCTATCGCTTGTATATTTGTTTCTTCAGTTTAACAATCCGAAATCAAAGAATAAAATACATTAATTAAAAAATGCAACTGTAAATTCATTAAAAGACTATTCAATGATTTTACTCGTATAAAACTTTCAGTTTTAATTGGAGAATAATAAAAAACATACTAAAGAGGAACCGTCGTTTATACTTCCAGCCAACTGGAGTGTAAATAATTAAAGGTTGTTCAATTTGGTTTTTTATACTCATAATTTGAGTACAAATGACAAAATTCAAAAGAGAAATATTCCAAGAACTGTTTATAACCTTCCATAAACAGGAGAAGTGAAGTATTATTAGCTCAGGCTTTGAAAAATCAATTACCTCAAGCATTCACTGAAGGAAACAACACACACTGCAATGAGGAAAGGAGAGGGAAATCAAAACCAAACCACAAAGCATGACAGAAACACTTGAAAGTAGCATAACAAGTAAATGATATCAGCATCCATGACCAAAAAGAGTAGCAATAAGGGTCCAAAACTATAACAAATAAAAGAATCCTTTACCTTCAATTTTGAGAATGGCTTAACTGGTTTATCCAACACGACTGAAGAAGCAGAGTTCAATCACCAAGCTTCCTCATATTGGTTAGTATGTATGCATGAAACCAAAGCCAATCAGTTTGAATATAAAAACCAGATCATTTCTTCTATGCAAAACCGGTTCGGATTTTATGTGAACCAGTTTGAAAAGGTGGTTTTGAAAGTGTCTTAAAAACCTTTTTCTATCCTTAAACATGTTTTAAGATGATTTTCTTTCAAATCAGTTTTTTAAAATGTTTGTTTTAAAAGTAAAAAGTGGGAAAACATGCCTTGAATTGAATTATCCATAAAACCAACATATTCTATTTTTTCAATATACCAATAATTTAGTCACAAGTATCCACCTAAATACTACAATTAGTGGTCTCTTTCCTATCACAGCCTACAAAACAAAAGCTATATTCTTGTCAGTTTTGCTCTATCAAAATAAACATATGAAGCAAGAAATACATCACATGTTCTGAACCTGCCTTCTTTCAAAATGAGCCTCAAGCAACCTTTCAATAAAACTATCAAACTTTTGTAATCAGTAGGTAACTAGTAACTGGTAACTAACCAGCAGTTACCTCCAATTACAAACAACGAGTTTCCCAATAATACATCAAACGAGCAGCCTGTTCTAGTAACAGATCATGCCACTGACAGGTAGGTTGAGAACTTCATGTCTGCAATCAGATGACCTGCTGCCTTTAATGTTAAAACATTTAACAGCATATTCTTGATGTACCAGTGGAAGTGCACCTTTAAAGCCACACTCCATTTAAGAGTATTTGCACCTTTCTCTCAATTCTAGCATACAAATTCTGCAGACAGATTTTCTTCAGGAATATCTTCCCTTCAGATGCACAAGATGGATGATGGTAGAACTTAATCTGCAGACAAGAAAGTGAAATTAAATTAACAAAGGATATGGTGGAGAAAAACTAATGATTGACATGAATGAATAAAGGTTAGTACGGTTATTCATGGATCAAGGTCAGAATAAAAGAATTGCAATAAAACAGAAAGAGTTCAAGAATAATATAAAACATCAATATCTTCTAGGTGATAGACAGAATTAAAATTAATGGAAATAGAACCACTCTAAGTTTTGTATCCAATACCATGCTTTAAAAGGACATGCATCAGTGTGCATATGTAATTTGAATTAAAAAAATATGGCAACTGGGAATTGTGTTTAAGTCACTAGCCTAGAACTCAAATTTAGATATTGAGACCGCAAGAATGTTCTGGTTTATTGATTAACCAATGGGGTAACAGCTCATTTTTCAGAACAAAGCATGGTCGAAGCCAAATTTTGATAAAGATACGGAGTTTTATCTGGCACACCACAAGGGGAATTTTGAAATTACAATCTGCAGAAGAGGGCATCTCAAGTTCAGTAGTGTCATATTTAAACACTGACAGACGCTTCTATAAAATTAATAGGTCATAAACATTAGAATAGAAAAAAATAATGCAGCAAAACCAACAAACATCAGCACTAAATGATGATAACTAATTAATCATCTGGGATTTCAACATCTGATGTTAAACACTGACAGACGCTTCTACAAAACTAATAGATCATAAAAATCAGAATGGAAAAAGTAAAGCAGCAAAACCAACAAACATCAGCACAAAATGATGATAACTAATTGACCAACTTGGATTTCAACATCTGATGCTAGAACAAGCACCAAATCAGAAACTTTTATGCTATCAAGGAATCAAATTTGAGATATGAAGAACTCTCATTACAGAGTATTTGATACTTATATAATTTTTGGAAGCCTCTTAATCTAATTTACATAGGTTGAAAGGTTCAAATACAAGTACAGAACCATGTGTTAATTCCCTTTTTCTGGTAGAGTGTGTTATTTCAGCCAACAATAATTGACTCAATTTTTTGTTTTTGTTTCTGAGATCAATTATTGACCATGTGCATGAGAGACGATGCTTTGTTAAGAGGCAAAAATAATTATATTCTGTTTGATATGCAAGTAATAATGATCATTCAGTGGAGTTAATCTGACGAATCAGTTCAATTCCAATAGAAATAGGCCACAGTTTTCTTCTAACATGTACCTCCATCGTGTCTCAAACTGTAAACACACTTTGATTATTGTTTTTCAATAATAACTTATATTGAAAAGTGATGTTGAACTTATTGTTTGTTGCCATCACTTCCATGTCTAAAGCTTTCCATTAACAATTTTACTAATGATTATTAAATAAGAGATTGTCTCATCCTGAACCTAAAAAGAATCAATATCTCTATTCTTAACTCTTTATTAGCCCGTCATTTTGTAGGTCCCCCAATACATAGCCTTTTATACATTACAAACTCGTAGATTAATTTTGCATCACTAATTTTTATCAAATCACCATCAGCAACTAACAATACTGTGCCTCTAGTTTACAATATAACCACATAAAAGGAACAGGGTTGTAAACAATCATGGATATCAACATTTAGAAAACATATAGACAACTCAAATAGGAGTCCTTCTAAAGGACAAAAGAAAAAAAACAGCTAAAGCTGCCAATAATAAATATGTTCGAAATATAATTCTTTATAATTATTTTCCTTACCCAATGGAACTAAGAAGTTATGATTACTGATATCTTAGAACATTATACAACAAATAGATTTTGTGCCTCTGGCAATTTATTGAGAAGAGAGTATTCTATCAAGTTAAGCTTCAGCAGAACTAACCTAATCAACCAGAGACATAGAAGACTTGGCAGTTCTACATTGTATATTGTTAGTAATATCTTGGAAACGTAAATATATGCAGAAATTAGTGATTAGGACTATACACTCCTACCAAGAACCTAGAATTCTTAAAATTTAAGCCTTCCTAAGAAATAAAAATGAAAACATGTCTAAATTTCCATTTAAATCATAGTGTAAGGAGAAAATAGACATTTAAACTAAATGCAACATATGAAAGTATCCAAGACATTGCATTGAGAAGAAATGGATGAATTACATATCATGCACGACGTTTACTCAAACGCCATGAATTTGGCTCGTGATATCTATCATAAAGTGGTTCAATTCGCTCTTGACGCTTCCGCTTGCTCATCTTTGTAGGATCTGCTACTTTGAAAAATCTTGGAGCCAGTTCAACAAGCCATTTGGGGTCTATGACAGTGACCTCACGCATATACTCCTTAGTTGTCATCACAAGCTCATGGTATATAACCCAGTCTGGCTGCCTCTGGAACAAAGCAGAACTTGGATGGATATACACAGGTTGGTTCTCAACTAGAGTTCTGTATCCTTCCTGGGGATCCTTTCTGGCAGCGTGAAAAAAGAATCCAGCAGTGATAGCCTTCCTTACTTTGGTGAAGTTTTTTCCAGCACTTACAACATCCAATTTGTACCTGAATATCCATACAAGTGATTTAGATTGCAATTTAATATGATTTAAATAATAATGCAAGGAACTCTAGTCAACACAATAACTATCAACACAATAAAATGTTGCTTACAACAAGAACATGAAGCCTGAAGTCAAAATACTTGAGGTATCCCTTAGATAGAGAGAAGAATTTCCAATTTCTCTATACAAAGAATATAATACTAAAACAAAAACATTTATAAAACCATTGGGAACCTGAATAACTCTGCATGGTAAAAACACAAAGCAGCATAGCAAACAAAATATTTAAAAGAATAGATAGATATCATACTTATCCATAATGGTGAGAAGTTGTTTCCTGACATCCTGTGCTCTTCTCAACGATCTAGATTGCACAAAATTCTCAAAACACCAGGGCCCAGAAAAATTCTTCGCTTTCCAAGCCTCATAAACAGCAAGTAGTGTCAGATGATCACCCTCTGGCTGGAAAAACTTTGCCCTCTTCTGATCTGCTTGGGCTTGCTTTTCCCTTGGCCTGTAAAAAATATTACCGGTCTGGATCATGGCAATTATGGTCAAAATCTCATCACTGCATCCAAGGTCAACGCTGGCAAGCAACATCTTGGACAAAGGTGGATCCAAAGGAAATTCTGCCATTTTCCTCCCCAATTTGGTCAAAAGGCCCTCTTCATCTAATGCTCCAAGACTGTAAAGCTGCTCCATGGCAGAAATCAGTGCTTGAGGTGATGGTGGATCCATAAAATCAAAGGACAGTAGATCATTTATCCCCATTGCTTTCATATTAAGTGTAGTCATCCCCAGATTTATCCTTTGAATCTCAGGAATTGTAGTGGGAGACATCTCATTCCTATATGCACTCTCAGTATAAAGGCGATAACACTTCCCAGGTCCAGTACGTCCTGCACGTCCAGCTCTTTGTTTGGCTGATGCTTGTGAAATTGGAGTTATTACCAAAGAATCAAGACCTTGCTTTGGGTTATAAACATTTTGCTTAGCAAATCCAGGATCAATTACATAAAATATCCCATCAATAGTCAAAGAAGCCTCAGCAATGTTAGTAGCCACAACCACTTTCCTTTTCCCTGGAGGAGCAGGTTCAAATATCCTAGACTGCATTTCACTAGGAAGGGCACTATAAACCGGTAAAATGATCAGCTCTGGAACATTCTTACCTAATCCCTTCATTCTCTCATATAGAGATTGGCAAGCAAAATCAATCTCCTCTTGCCCGGTCAAAAAGAGAAGAATGTCTCCCTCAGGCTCTGTCAAGTGTATCTGTAGGACAGTTATTAAAGATGCATCTAAATAATCACTTTCCGGCTGTTTGGTATAAAGTATCTCTACAGGAAAAGTTCTACCGGGAATTGTAAAGATGTTACAGTTAAAGAAATATCCTGAAAATTTCTCAGCGTCCAGAGTAGCAGAAGTGACAATCAATCGCAATTCAGGTCTTCGCCTCACTAGCTGCTTGAGCAGTCCAAAAAGAACATCAGTATGAATAGTTCTTTCATGGGCTTCGTCAAGCATTATAACAGAATACTGTGACAGATTGTCATCGACCAATATTTCCCTAAGAAGCATACCATCTGTCATGTACTTGATAACAGTATCTGGTCCAGTGCAATCCTCAAACCGAATGGCATAACCAACTTCTTCTCCCAATCTACAACCAAACTCTTCTGCTACTCTCTTTGCAACTGACATTGCAGCCACCCTACGAGGTTGAGTACATCCAATTTTTCCTCTTGTGGTATAACCTGCTTCGGCAAGATACTGTGTGACCTGAGTAGTCTTACCTGAACCAGTTTCTCCAATAACAACCAACACCTGATTATCATGCACAGCCTGAATCAATTCTTTTTTTAACTTGTAAATTGGCAAACTCTGCCTCTGCTCTTGAATAGAAAGCTTTGACCTTTGCCCAAAGGTAATTGTTTTTCCATATGCATCCTTCTTCCATTCTGGCATATCATAGGCTGATAAACCAACACCCCTAAGCTCCTGGGCAAGATGCCTTTCACCTGACTCTGGCATAGGGTCTTCCCAAGGCCGATTGAGATCCTTGGGAATTGAATCAAGCATTGTCCGTTGTTGTTGTTCTCGTACTTCCCTACGCTCCTTTATAAGTGCAGACTGGAGTGCAGCAGCTCGACCCAGAGAACCTTCGGGATTCTTAAAAATCTTAACAGGAGACATATCCATTGAGTATCTGCTCTGCCCTTGCAAGAATGCGGGTTCATCCTCATTCAACTCAATCTCAAGCTCCTCCTCAGCTCCTTCCTCTTGGTACAGCAACCCATCTCCCTCTTCGTCATAAGTTGGATACTCTGAAACACTCATCACACCTGAAGCAATCAACTGTTTTGCTTCCCATTTCTCCGGTGAGCTCATTCTCTTCAGAGGTCTCCGTGAAGAACCAACATCATCTTCTTCTACAATCCTGATACCTGAAAGACCTGTCCTGGTAACCGGCCCATCCCTTGAACCCTGCGGATTCATCCTCAAGGCATCGTCCTCGGAGCTCTTCTTCAACGGAAGGAGATCCTTACCTGTGTGCTGATCAACGTCCCTCATGGAAAGAGACAACTTCTGACCGGAAACTGATATCACCTTTACATAAACCTCCTGGTCGCGCTTAATAATGTCTTTGGCATTTGTGATCCTCCGAGTGGCTATCTGTGACGCATGGACCAACCCCTCCTTCCCTCTTATGTCTTCTAACTGGACAAAGCACCCAGTTTCCATTACCCTGGACACCCTCCCTTTGTAAACGGCATATAATTCGGGTTCACCAGAAACATGCAGTGTACCCTTCCTATTACCATCTCTATCTCCATTCTCCCTTCCACGACCATTCTCTTCATAATCATCTCTCCTGCGCCTCTCATGCCTGTCACCATCTCTATCTCTATCCTTATCATTTCTATCTCTTCCTCTTCTGCTGTAATCCCTTCTATCATCTTCATCATCTCTATCTCTACCTCTTCTGCTGTAATCCCTTCTATCATCTTCATCATCTCTGTCTCTTCCTCTTCTGCGATGATCTCTTCTATCATCTTCATCATACCTATCTCTGCGCCTATCTCTTCTATCTCTGTCTCTGTATCCATCATCTTCCTCAATTTGCTTACTCTGCTTCTCCCTTGCCTCAGATTCTATCTCCTTCCGAAGCTCCTTGGCCCGGTCCCTGTCGTCTGCGATGGCCAGAGCCTTGAACTTGGTCTTGCCATTGGCACTCTCTTTCTCCTTTTTCAAATCCTTCGGCTTGGGAGGGAGAATCGCGTGAATAATAGTGAGGAGCGTTCGGACAAAGTAATCCGGCATTTCCGCACCATTCTCCTTCAATTTCGCATCAAATTCCTCAACATTCTCCGACGATCGACCCAACTCAGTGATGAACTCCGCCAGAACTTTGTCGCCGGTGCCCGTATGGGACTCCAACTCGGTGCAAACCTTCGACACAAGAGACAAGTATTCCAACTTCTTCAATCCATCCTCAGGATTATCTACCGCCATCTATCGAAACCCTAATTATAATAAAAAGGAGAAAATATTCGTCAAAATTCGTTGAGTTCAAAACAAAGAAGCGCTGGAAAGAAGGCTCGGTCTCTTTAGCTGAAACAAAATTGATTACGATGTAGAACGTAGGGTTCAGAAGAGCGTGACACTGTACGAACCTGCTGAATGGGAAAACAGGGGTGTGTGAGCTTCGCGTGGAGACGAATGAAGAGCGATTGAAGTGGCTTGTTTCTCCTCCGAGCACGAAAAAACTTGTTCCTCGTCGATTGCTTGATTTCGCAGAAGCCTGGTTACAGGGACGATTGGATTCGAGGTACAAACCAGAACTAACCTAATGCAACCGAAGCATTCATTCGCGGGACCTGAATGAATAAGATGAAAAAAAAACAGTAAATGTCTTTTAAGTAAAAAATTGAAATTATTGCATTTTAAAACTTTTATCTAATTTATTTTTCTAATTTTTTAAAATGTTTGAATTTAGTTTCTCTGACAAATTCTATAATTTATCTTATTTTATTGTTTTGAAAAAACTATACTTATTTTTACCGATGAACAACACGATTTGTTTTTTATTATTATTCAACCATTAGTAAAGTTTTTTCTTCTGTTCAATATAATCTGATCAATTCATTGATCGTTGACAAATATGATTGTCTTAATGATGATTTTACATGTGTTTCATGTGTATCTTACAGGTGAGATGTAACATGAAAACCATTTTGATCCTCTAGCCTAATTCTTCCTTGAGGGCTTCAATTCTTATATAGTTATAATTTTGGTAATTCAAAAATTTGGAGACGAATTTGTACTAATAAGTCAATACTCAAACTTATTCAATTCTAACACTTTTTCTCTATCAAAACATTGGATTCCTAAATTTTCACATGATCTGTGTGGATGTCTTTTCAAAACGTGTTGAATAATTTTTATAGATTTTATTATTTCATTATTTCGAACTAAAAAACGAATTAATGAATTTTTTTTTTTGGTTATTGAACTTTCTACTAAAATTCTTAGTAACATTTATAATTATCTACTTTACATATATCTCATTGTATTTCAAAAGCCCGATGCATCGATTTTGATAAACCTCCATTAATAACTTATTTTACATTGACACCCTTAACCCGTTATAATATTCATCTATCAAACCACGAGGTAAATAAGTCGCTACTTCTCCCATACAAGAAAAACTATGCATCATTATGATACTTGTGGCAAGTTCAAACTCTGAAAAATACAGAAAAAAAGATGTTTGTGCTCCAATATTTATAATAATCCTATCATAAATTGAAGCTCTAAAACAAATTTAATAAACTTTTGTTAAAATGATTAAACTCACACATTTTTTAAAAGTTTGAGAATTCAGTTGAAATTTTGAAATGAGACTACTTTTATTTTTTATTAAAATTAAAGACCAAAATTACATTTAATAAAAAAATTGTAGGTTATTTATGAATAAAATAATGAAAAATATGTATATATTTTTTAAATATCTGACGGTTATATTAGCAAAAAGATACATAGTTTTGTAAATTTTTCACGTGATTGATATTGATATTGCAAAAATATGATATATTTATAATTGTTTACACTAATGAAAAAAAAAAATATCAATGGACTCACAGTGACACATTCAGGACATACACACCTTCGATCGAAAATCCAACCTACTTTGTTGTCAAAATCGTATTCTCGTAGATAAAGAAACCCTATTCCAACTTGTTTTTTAATTTCCTTATTTTTCTTACTAGCCTAAATTTCCTCATCATAAATTACTTATGTGTCGGCATAATTTGCCACTAAACCATGCTTAACTAGTCAACCGTTAACGATTTTAATGACATAAACCGAAAATTGACTGATGCACATTAACAAATTTGAGAACAACTCAAAATTAAAACCTAGAATCAAATTGATACTTTCCCATTGAAATAGAGATCACGTGATTAATTAAGTGAACTTCTTAATAAACACTTTGTACAGGGATAAGGCAAAACACAAATGAGAACGACATTAAAATATGAATCAATAAAATTGTGTCATTAATTTAATAAAATAAAATTAAGTTTAAAAATTATTTTTCTACATATAACACTTTACAAATAAACTATTAAATATAGAATATGTGATAATAATTTCCTTTTTTTCATTGTCTAACAATTTTGTTTTAAAAAATATTTATCATTTATTTATTATATATATTATTATTATTTTGGATCGATTTTCTCTTTTAAAAAACTAAAAAATTGGCGTGTACTCTAAATTTGAACAACTAAGTAAGAAAAATAATCAGTGTTTTAGTGATTTTGTATAAATATAAATTTTGTTTGGGGTTAAACTACTAAGTACAAATTTTGTATTAATAGTTATTGTATCTGATTGAGACCGAATGACAACAAGACATATTTTGATTCTTACATGTAACTAGGATTGCGTGTTTTAAAAAAAGTCTAATAATTATAGGATTATGTTTTCTTATATTAATTTTACATTTTTTAAATCATTAGGATAGAATATAATGATTTTATTGTTATGTGTAAGTTAGATATACACAATCGAAAAACTAATTAAAATATATAACAAGAACACTTGATAATACCTAATAATCTAATATATAAAATGTTTTAGTACATTTTTAAAATAGTTAATCAATTTATTTATTTTTATTACATTAATATGTCTTTTATTTTCTTACAGTATCTCTGAATATTATATATCATATATAAAATTAATTTAGAATTTACATTAATAACTATAAAAAAGTTACATCACGTAAAGAATAAAGACTCGTGCATATACATTATCATAGATTAGTTTTAACCAAATGAAAGCTAATTTTTAATTAGTTTATAATTACTTATATTGAATGTTGAATATATATATATATATATATATTTCATTTTTTACATTCATTTAAAATTATAATTACGGGATAATACAGGTTTAGGTCATATTAAGTTAATTTAAGTTTGAGGTAAAGTCAAATAAACTAAGTCAACATAATTTAGTCTTGGTTTGAATTAAATAGAATCCTCGATGTATTTTTAATATATTTAATAGTCAAATATATTAGATCGGATTTTTGCCGGATTTAATCTAATTAATAGAATAGATTGAATATAAATTTAATCCATTTTAAATTAGATTAAAAAGAAGTTAGTTGATATAGTTAATATGGATTATATATCTAACCCATTTTATTAAATTTAGGCTGAATTTTGAAAAATTTATTCCATGTCTAACCTTATCAGTTACCCATATAACTGTGTGACAACTTCATTTAATTCATTAATTATTCATTTATTTATATGATAATATTAATTTCATTTAATTCATTAATTATTCATTTATTTATATGATAATATTATTGTAATATAACTGTTAGATGGTGGTTCCAGCTCTGATAGTATAATTGTCCTTCAATTTATGCAACTACTTAGATAAAAAACATTCTAAATCCCACAAGTAAATGTTGTTTATCCGCACACGATAAACCAACTAAGTTCTCATCCCACTAACCTACGCCGCTGCGCGCACTACCGCCCAAAAAATCAAGCCCCACATCGCTCGCACGGGTGCGCACCACGCTTCAAGCTCACGTTAAGCATGGAAGAGTTAAAATGGCAGTGAAGTTTCACTCTCACTATTTAACTAAAAAATCAGCTAACAAAGCCAAAAACCCTTTTTATCTGCAAAAAGCGCAAACCTCACATTCACTAACTCACTAACTCACTGTTTGTTTATTCATTTGTTAAGTCTCTCTCTAAAACGCGAAAAGCAGATTTAAATCGCAGATATAGAGAGAGAAACAAACAAGACAAAATAAACACAAGGAGAAAGAAAGAAAGGAAGAACCAAAAGTATCTATTTCTCTCTCTCTCTTCATCTTCTTTTCCCTCGTACTCTCTATTTCTCTCTCTAAAACCACCGTTTTCGAGGTCGCGATTTTCTGGCTCTATATATATGGTGTGTAATCCGTGTTTCGTTGTGCTTGCGTGCGATTTGGAATCTGGTGGTGGGAGCAGTTGAATGTGAGTGAGAGAGAGGAGTTCGATTTTCGGATTCGCGGTTAGATCGGGGATGGCGGAGGTTTCCGGCGACGGCGCGGCGCTGTCGGTGTCGGGATCATTCAAGGAGGGGAGAGGCTCGGCGCGGCGCCGCGGAGGAGTGAGGCCGCCGAGCATGGACGCGGACGAGTTCATGAACCTGCTGCACGGTTCGGATCCGGTGAAGGTGGAGCTCAATCGCCTTGAGAATGAAGTTCGAGGTGCGGAAATGCAGCTCGATCTGAAGAGTTCTTCGCCGTGATTTTTTGTGGTTTTTGAATTTTGAGTTTTGGTTTTTATGTGTTTGGGTTTGCAGATAAGGACAGGGAGTTATCGGAAGCGCAGGCGGAGATCAAAGCCTTGAGGCTTTCTGAACGTCTCAGAGAAAAGGCCGTTGAAGAGGTTACCGCTAATTTTTTTAGTTGTTGTTCATTTTTGCTGTTCTTTGTTGTGTTGATTGGTTTTTGTTTTTATTTATTTATTTGAAGATTGTAATAAATTATCCATCTTTGTTACATGCTAGTAGGCTAGTTACTAATTTCCAATTGATTGCTGGCTGGTTGTGGTGTTGGTGTTAAGTACGAAGGTCTAGTGTTATTTATTTCCTAGTGTGCGTGAACATATTGTTGGTTTTTTTGGAAATGTTTCAGTGTGGTTACTAAGTTTGGGTGTTGGAGTTATTGCTGTAAAAAAATGGGTTCAATTCTTTCCGTTTATTTGTCCCGATTGCATTGGAGGATGCTCTTCACGTTCAACCAACCTCTTTTGGTTTGCATTGATGCTACCTTTCCTATTTTGGCTATGTGTAGCAATTTCTCTAGCATTCTGTTTCTTTTAGTAGTTTTCAAAGAAAGTGTCTTGCACCCCTCGTTCTGTTGTCATTGTGCTGAACTCTCTCTTTTGTTGGTCACATTTGAAAAATCTATTACCCAATACCACTAATGTTTCAGGATAAATTATACACGTTCACCTCTCCTAATGGATGCAGGAATTACACTTCTCTTTGTATTTTTTGGGTTACATTTTCTTCTCTGTAGATATTTTTAGTCCATTAAAATATGTAGAAGCTTCATAGGGATGATTTTGTTCCTTTGAGTGTCTCTTACCATCATTGGCATCTTTTGAATCCCTATTAATAGTATCAACTCTGGGAAGGTATAAAGACGAAATGAAGATTTTTGGTAAAGTTTCAAAGCTGGAAGTAGTAATATTTAAACCATCATTTCTTCTTCTAAAGTCTTAAACTCAATAATAGAATGTTCTAAATTAGTGTTAGTCTTACTGAAAGTTGTAGAGAGAGGAAAAATGGCTTAGGAAGGCTTGTTTATAGTTATTCATGTCACTAAGAAGTTCATTTATATTAAGATGCACTAAAGTGTTGCACAATTTATATCTTGGGTAAGGGGAGTGTACTTCTTAAAATTAGGAGAGGAAAATATAATTCAAGCATCCCTTAAGGAAGGAGGTAAGTTTATTCTGTCTTTTTTCTCTCTCTTTAGTTTAAGTCATTACTAAATAATGGATACTTGTTTTACAAAATGGCAGGAGAGAATGTTCTTCGTGTCAAACAATCCCCTATTGGCATTTGCATTGATACAACTAGTACTACCCTTTAACATATTTTTTAGGTTAAATTTGGTATTCACTCCAGTCCATAGTCATTGTGTTAGGCGGGGAAGTAATGAGAGGGAATGGAAAGTCTATTAGATAAAGAAATTTAAAAATATAAGTAGTTAAGAAGTTAGTTGGGGTTAGACTTTTTTAGAAAGTCTATATATTGTCTTATTTTGTGGGGTGTGGGTTAAGGAGAGTTTTCAGTTGTTGGGACAAGGAATGCCCTGTGTGAAAGGAAGATATTTACTTTATAAGCTGATGTTTGTGTTCAGAGTTGATGACTGCTGAAATAATACAGAAAGAAGTTGGTTGTGTCTACGTTTTTTTTCTCTATCTTGTTTCTATTCTTTGAGGAGCCGTGTAACACATTGTAATAAACACTGTTGACTTGATTATTACAGAAATGTATTGCTCAAAGCCTATTAATGTTTTTAAAATAAGTACCATACAATAATGAACATTACAACGCTTGGCAATGCCTGATCAATTAACCATCCCGTGTTTGCCCATTGAAGTATCTTCTCTCGTAACTCAAATCAATGTGGTTTGCTAAACTGTCTAGGCTTTTACTTTCCATTTTCCAGATTGAATACCTGATTCATTTAATGGGGTTTGGTTCGCAAAGAGTTCCCTAAGACACATGTGGAGGATAAAAAACAAAAGTAGTTGATGAAAAGCAACACATTTACATTGTTAACTTCAAAAGCTGTGCTTTTCATTTAATACTTTCCATTTTCTTTAGTACCCCCAGGACACTCAGTAAAATAACCTTTATTTTATTACGTCTCCATATCTTTTGCTTAAGATTTTTTTGTTTTATTTAATTTGTCATTTGAAAAAACTATCAAAGTATTAAATATTTTTTTTTCTATTTTTTCCCTTTGTATTAATGAGTGAGATAAAATTTCAATAGATTGATGATAGTATTTAGAGTATTTTAACAAAGGATAACTCTTGCTATTTTTTCTTAATATTGAAAGTATATATTATTAACTATTGTGCACTATCTTAAATGTAATCTAAAAATGAATATCAAAGCAAACATTTCAATTTTTTTCTACCTTGGTTAATGGATGCTATATTATTTTTAATTTTCTGTTCACTTCTGGATAATATTGATTTTGCATTTAATGTGTTTGTTCTATACTGTAAATGAAGTCACGAGATTTAATAGTTTCATTGTCTGATTTTATTAATTTATATGTTTTTTATTTTTGGAAGCGAAGGGACCTAGTCGAGCTATTGTCAAGTTAAGCTGAGTTATTAGTATGTTATTATGTCCTGTTATACTTTGTTTGCATAATCATATTTCTTCTATAAAATACAACTTAAGTCGATTCCAGTTGGTATTTTTGGGTGTTATACATGTTTTTTCTCTTTCTTTTGCAGTTTAAGCATTCTTTACATCATTTTTCACGAGGCTTCTTAAGCACATTGCAGCTTTAATCTCTGCCATGCTTTGTCTTGTTCATGCTTTATCTCAACTTGAAATGTAACTTTTCTCTTCCTTTTGTTTGTATTTTAGCTGACGGAAGAACTATCAAAGGTTGAAGGGAAGCTAAAACTAACAGAATCTCTTTTAGAAAGCAAGGTATTTTATGAAGCCTCTATCAACCTTAGTAAACAGTCATTTTCCTGGGTTAGGTGGTATGTTTCCTGAATATAATATTTCTGGCAGAATCTTGAAATAAAAAAGATCAATGATGAAAAGAAAGCATCCATGGCAGCTCAATTTGCAGCTGAAGCCACTCTTCGAAGGGTCCATGCTGCCCAGAAAGATGATGACATGCCTCCAATAGAAGCAATTCTTGCTCCTTTGGAGGCTGAACTGAAGCTTGCTCGGCAAGAGGTATTACCTTGTTAAAGTTCATATTGTAACCCGTCAGAGAAAGAGCTGATGGTAGTACTGACATTGGCTTATAGTGACTGATTGTTTTATATGTACTTCCATTTATTCCTTGCAGATTGCTAAACTACAAGATGATAACAAAGCTTTAGATCGCCTTACCAAATCTAAAGAAGCTGCACTAATTGAAGCTGAGAGGACTGTCCAGTTTGCCTTGGCTAAAGCCTCAATGGTGGATGATCTGCAGAATAAAAATCAAGAGCTAATTAAACAGATTGAGATTTGTCAGGTATTCAATCTTGAATGATTATTCTCTCTCTTGCTGCATCAGAATCATACAATGTAATTTTTACCTTCTGGCTGTCATCAACTTTCCCAGGAAGAAAATAAAATTTTGGACAAAATGCATAGGCAGAAGGTGGCAGAGGTTGAAAAGCTCACCCAAACTGTTAGAGAACTAGAAGAGGCTGTCCTTGCCGGTGGTGCAGCTGCAAATGCAGTGAGAGATTATCAGCGGAAAGTTCAAGAAATGAATGTAATGTGTTAAAATCTTCAGCAAGTTCAGACTCCCAGTTGTTTTATTCTTGATTATATTGCCTGTAGTTAGGATAGTATTTATTTTTGTTTGGTTTATTTGACACTCTTTAGGAAGAAAGAAAAACACTGGACAGGGAGTTGGCCCGTGCCAAGGTAACAGCAAACAGAGTAGCGGTAGTGGTTGCAAATGAATGGAAAGATGCTAATGATAAAGTGATGCCTGTCAAACAATGGCTTGAAGAGCGACGATTCTTGCAGGTACTTTTCTTTGTTCTACTCTGCCAATTCATCTAAATTTAGTGGTTGAACTTTTGACTTTATTTACTCTATATTTCTTTGTTATAAAATTCTCACATTTGGTTTTGATTTGCATTTGTATAGGGAGAAATGCAGCAACTTCGTGACAAGCTTGCTATAGTTGAGCGTGCTGCAAAATCTGAAGCACAGTTGAAAGTAATAATCTGGTTATTATGTATTAAACTAGGTGATTAGTTCTTCCATTATTCATGGTAAACTTTTAAAAATTTTCAGGAAAAATATCATTTACGGCTTAAAGTGCTAGAGGAGAGTTTGAGAGGAAATTCTAACAGCAGTATTCGTGGCACCCCAGAGGGAAGAAGTGTGAGCAATGGTCGTCGTCAATCCCTAGGAGGAGCTGATAACTTCTCAAAACTATCCTCTAATGGGTTTTTATCTAAAAGATCACCATCCTCTCATATGAGGTCATCCCTATCCTCTAGCACAGTATTGAAGCATGCTAAAGGAACTTCTAAATCTTTTGATGGTGGTACAAGATCACTGGAAAGGAGTAAAATGCTGCTGAATGGAACACCTCCAATTTACTCATTCAATCAATCTCTTGAAGAAACCAAAGAGAGAGAGCCAAGTGATAATTGGAAAGGAAATTCAGATGATAAGCAAAATGACTTCCCAACGGTAGATTCAGTGGATAGTGTTCCTAGTGTTTTATATGACCTGCTGCAAAAGGAAGTCATAGCCTTGAGGAAAGCTGGTCATGAGAAAGATCAAAGCCTAAAAGATAAAGACGATGCTATTGAGGTAAGTGTTTGGTCCATTTTTGTGTTTGGATGTAATCCTTGACCTTCTTATTTGTAAATGACAGTTCTTGCTAATTGTTTCCAATGCCATCATCTACCAGATGTTAGGAAGGAAGGTAGATACATTGACCAAAGCAATGGAAGTTGAGGCAAAGAAGATGAGAAGGGAAGTGGCTGCTATGGAGAAGGAGGTAGCTGCTATGCGCGTAGAGAAAGAACAAGAGAACAGGGCAAAGCGTTTCAGCAATGTAAAGGGTTCTGTAAACAGTGCTCATCAACAGCTAATTTCTGGAAGGTAATTGCTATTTTGGGGATTCCTTTTACCGGGTCATATGCTCTGAATGCACTTTGGTTTCTGGCTGTTCTTTACTGGTTCTGACAAAATATTGGTTACTGGGTTTGGGATACCATTATATTTTCTTCCGATTTCTCCCTATTAATTTGGAATAACTAATGGGGTCTTTAATTTTCACAGGAATGTGACAAGGGGTGGATTAACACGCAGCACCCAATGACAATTAGTGTATTACAGTGGCGCTCGGGAGTAATATTTGATAGGCATCATTATTCTTCTGGCCTTCTCTGTTTTTTCCCTTGTGTTTTTGTCCAATTGATTGTAAGATTGTAACTGGCATGCAGAGGACCAGTGTTACTGATATTAGGCATGGATTGGGGACAAGAAAAACAATTGCAGGATTCGGTATGCTTCTGACCTAGTGTTGTTTACTCTGCTTAGAGAGAGAGAGAGAGAGCGGCTAAGAAGGCAGGCAATGGAAGGCAATTAACTTGGACTAACCTTTCACTCTTTCAGCATTTCTGAGTGGTGTGGTGTATAGGTAGCTCTTTTCTCCCCCCTTTACTCCTTTTTGCAGTTTATATCTGTAATACGCAGATAGTGTGATTGTCTTGGTTCAGGTTTGTTAATATATATACTAGCGGTTGATCCGTGTGATGCACGGAGTATATGTTTGCTTCTGAAATTATATATCTAATCTTGTTACAAAAATACCTTCAAAATAATTCTTATATACATATTCATTTATAATTATAATTTTTTTGGATAATCTGTCCAAACTCAATTTTTCATACAAAAGACTGAGTTTGGTCATTATTTTTAATGAAATTGAGTGAGACCTTGAATATGATGTAAATTCTATTTATTTAATGTTAACACCAGCTCGCACAAGCCACTTTCTGTGACAAAATAAATTTCCTGCATGTTAGTTGGACACATTTCAACCTAGTTGGCCATCTAAACTTTTATTGGCTTTCTGCACCTTATCATTATACTATTACCACATATTAAAAGAAAAAGACTAGAATATCCACATTCACTGCATCGTAGTTGCCGGCTGCCACTGCCATCATGGCTCCTGCTGAAGAGGAAGAAGAGAAGGATAACGTTACAGAGGAAGAAGAAAAGAGAGAAAATGCATTGCAGAAAAAACTTGTTCCAGAAAATTCTTTTTGGAATACATAAAATGTGTTTTGAACATCTTGTTTCGGAAAATTCGCTCTGAAATGCATTTCCATTCGTCTTAAAATTCCCATTTTGAAAATCTTCAGAAATTTCATTTTGGAAAGCTTGGTTTTATATATAACAAGAATAACCAGACAATAAAATATTGAGACTGAAATGTTGTAGAGATTAAACAATAAAAAAACTAATATGAAAAAAATAAAAGACGCCCACCGTGGGGCTCGAACCCACGACCACAAGGTTAAGAGCCTTGCGCTCTACCAACTGAGCTAGACGGGCATTTGCTTTATGGATGTGTAATTCGTATATTTATTATTTGAAATTATAAACAATACTATAGCTTAACATTAGAATCTGAGCTCACTTCTCTTATGTCCCATGCAGTTGCTGTGAGACAAGAAATTTCAGATGAAACAGATCGTAGAACTGGGAAAACAAAGGCAATTTCAAACGTTCCAATTCAACTCAGTCAGCATATATTCTGCACATGGTATTTATTTCCATCACCTTATTTAACTGATTTAATAACTTTGTAACGTTGTCATTTGTTTCTTTTTACCATCACCCCTTGTCATTCAAAGCATTATTTGGTAATTAATTAAAGCAAATATGGTTTAAAGGTAAGGCTAAATTTTGTATAGTTCAACTATATTATAAAGGGAGGTTAGGTTTTTATCATCTAATTCAGTGTGGATTGCTAGATTATTACATGAATTCCATGCAGAACATCGTAGAATGGCACAATCTTCAGGTCTGTCTCTTATATTTTAAAGAATTTTTAACGCTGACACGGTTTCCTATGATCATATCTTCCTTTATCGTTCCTTTTTTCAGGTGAAAGGACATTTGGGGTGTTGAAAAAAACTTGATCTTATGGATAAAGGAGCTAATGCAGTTGAGGTATAATTCAGTAACGAGTTAAATATGTTTTTCTTTTTTAATTTAATTTTGTTAGATTTATTTAATGTTTTGTATGTCTTTTATAATTGTATTTGAGTTGTTTATATTGTTTGACACATTTTTTTCTCGAATATTAAGTTAAATATTATTATGAAATGTGTTTAAAATATCAAATAAACTTAACAAAATTTAATTAAAATAACTAAATTTATGTATTTTAAAATATGAAGGATTAAATTGGTCTAAAATTTCGAAATGAACTAATTTTAAAATTCAATTAAAGTCAAAAGACCACGTCCATATTTAACCCTCATGTAATAGCTGCATGGTGATTATGTTCTGTTTTTGATGGAAAGTTGTGTTTATGTGACTGATCAATCATCTCGATGGTTAGAATAATGACATTTGACTTTCATGTAATTTACTTTCTGTTGATTAATTTTATTTGTTAATTGGATTATGTATCCTTTATTGTTTTCTTAATTATTGATGTTTAAAAATATAAGATTTTATAGTTAATATAAAAATATAAGACTTTATTGATGTTTTCTATTTTTTTCACTTCTAATCAATCACCTATGTGAGGGATGTAACTGAATTATTTTTTTGTGAACCTTACCCTAGTCTTCTCAAAGAATAATTGATGCAGAAAAAGTTAACAACTGCTTGTGGGAGAAGGAGTCGTGCTTGATTGATCAATGAAAAAAAAACCCTCAATAAAGTGAAGATGTACGGATTAGTACTTATATGTGTATTTTATTATCGGATTATTCAATTTATTATTTAATTATTGTTTACTATTGTTCTCCTTTTCTTTCCTTTCGATCCACTTATATATATATATATATATATATATATATATATATATATATATATATATATATATATATATATATATATAAAAAAAAATTTATATATATATTTATTATTTT
>Ga0214545_1001884_pt1 | contig 40190 bp, 26 predicted proteins | sample CNSS4metaG_FD_160064 | JGI IMG/M metagenome (GOLD analysis project Ga0214545, IMG submission 160064) | Root nodule microbial communities from cowpea collected in UCLA plant growth center, Los Angeles, California, USA - CNSS4 | ecosystem: Host-associated > Plants > Roots > Nodule | place: USA... | reverse complement strand
TAAACCATCTCCATAGTCGTTTTTTTGCGATTTAAAAACAACTCGATGAAAAGAAGAAGATGAACAGAAGAAGATGTTAGAGAAGAAGCTAAGAAAGGCAGAGAAACCATGATGAACGCGGAGAAACAGAGACAGAGAAAGAGAGAGAAAGAAGTGAGAAGGCGGTGCCAGAGAGAATGAGAAAGAGAAAGAAGAAAGAAGGCGGTCGTAGAGAGAATGAGAAAGAGAGAGAAAGAATTGAGAAGGAGGAAGGTGAGAAGATTGAGGAAGAGAGAGAAAGAAGTTTTAATTAAAAGTTTCGGTTTTCAATTTCTTTTCCATTTTTTTTTCTAACTTCAAAATGCTGAGAGATTGACACATCAGCGTTTTTACCTTTTGTAGATAAAAAATTGAATTGAGAAGTAGGTCAGATATATTATTCAATTGAAAAACTTACCTTTTGTTAGTTCCCAATTGTATATAGTATTAGATATCATGAATCATATAGTCCTATGAAATTGTAATGAAAACCTTGTCCTCACTGCCTTTTTCTTTCTTTATATATATAATCATGCAGGAAGATATTCAAAATTGTTAACAACTTTCAAACAGAGAGAGGAGTTGTTGTGTATCTGAGTTTTCAAGGATGAGACTCTATCATTCTCGTTACGCTGCCTCCATTTTTTGGCTTACTTGCTTCCTGTTATGTTGTATTGTTTCATCATTTGTTACCTAATGACCTCTGTATAAAGCTTCAACTGTAGAATATGCACCATGCAACATTTCAAGCTTTTTGTTGTCGTTTGACATGTGCCCAGTAGTAAGTTCTTATTCCGCACAAAATGTACATTTGCGATTGGATAAATAAAAGAAATGGATTTTTCTAATTGTTATACTCTCAACAGTTGTAATATGTAGTTAATAAATTCCTTTAGTTTTGCATTCTTCAAGTATGATTTATGGTTAGTTTTGTTAATCCATGTTGTTAGTTTAAAATTTTGTAAATGGGTAGCTGAAACTTGAGTTTATATTTGGAATGTTGTTGAAAAAAGGTTTTTCCTTTCTGCGCCCCATACTAATTACATCTGGTATTAACAGGAAAATAACAACAAAAATAACCTCCTTCATCGCAAATAAACTCTTCCATGATAGGAAATCTCCATATTGATTGAGTATAAGTACGGATGTGGAGAATTTTTGACTTTTTCAATTGGGTATGCGAATGTACATATTCTGCCATAATACCTGTTCCCGTTTAAATTATTAAAATATTTATAATTAATTAATTAACTATATATATATACTTTCTATTTTTTATTTTTTTAATTATTTGATTTGTCAATTAAAATTTTTTATGTCTCATATTTGAATATTTTTATTATTTTTATTTATTATATATTTTTCTATCACGTGAAAATATTTAATATTTTCAATTTAAGTGTATAATAGCACAAACATTTCATTTATTAGGTAATATAAAAAAATTACTTATTATTATTAATTTTTGTTTCATTTGAAGAACTTTTTTGTTTTGTTAAAACAATTTTTGTTATTTTTTCAACCATTAAGTATATATGTTGATATTTGAAAAGTTTTCTTAAATCTCTAATGTATTTTTCATCTTATCATACCCTTAATTATATATTTAATTTTCCTTTGTGTGATTTCTTTCAATAGTTTCTCAAATTGTTTCTAAACATTTGTTAATTTGTTAATATTTTTATTTATTGTTTATTTTCATCATATAGAATACTATTTTGATATATTTTATCTAATTATTTTTTATTTTCTAACTCAGTATCAATCATACTATAATTTTTTTAATATAATTGTATAAATAAATTTTATTTACTATAATATAAAAATTTAATGTAATTGCCATAAATATTTTTCTATCACCATCAAGATATATATTGGAGTTCAAAAGATACAAGATATATGCTAAAATTTTATTATTGTGTTTATTATTTGTTCTTTACATCATTTTGATCAAGTGATGTATTATAACTTTTATCAGTGTATATAAAAGAGATTCATTAGAATTTAAAAAAAATTGAAGTAAACAATCATTTAAAATATATTTTAATTTGAGTATTTGTTTTCATTTTATATATTTTTTTAAATATTTTAAAATTTAATCAACTAGGTTTGTTTGCAAATTTAATAGATGTTTTGGTTCTCATGAAATTTTATTTGGTATTATAATCTACAATGTAAACAATTATAATTTATTTCAAAATATTTGATATCTTTATCGTAATTTTTATTATTTTATAAAAATTAATTAAAATTAATATTGAAGTAATAAGAAAATAGGTATGTATATGGGTATGAGATTATACCTTTTATTCGGTGGGATGAGGATGAGACCAAAACTTGATACCTGTTGAATTTGAATATGAAGATAAGAATAAATTTTTTTTTTCTACGAAAATGTATATGAAATAGCGAAACTTGTTTTCATCCCGTCGTCATCCCTACCCACACTGCAAAATAAAATAAAAAAAAAACCAAAAAAGAATGTCTTGCAGTGAAAAGCTAGTTTTGGAAAGTAATTTTTCAAAAGCTCTTTATATAACTCATTTTATATATTCTGGAAAGTTTGTTTCAAAAAATTCATTATTGAAAACTTCTTCCCGAATGTTTATATATATTCCGAAAAACTTGTTCTAGAAATCACAATCTAGAAAACTTTGTTTCGAAATGCATTTCATAAGTTCGGATATATAATCTTATTTTTGAAATTTCATTTTGTTCTGAAAAATCCTGCTTTAGAAATTATGTTTCAAAAAAAAATGTAAAAGTTGTTCTACAACCCAGAACAAATAATTCCAAAATCACTTTTACCAAGAATAAAATAGTCATTTAAAAAATTGTATGTGCACAGAAAATATATTGGAATGTAATTAAAATAATACCCGATCACAATTGTATCCTCAATGGACATGAAATTGTGAATAGCTTGGATAACAGCTTTTCCAAAGCTAGATTGTTGAACGGGGCTGTTTCTTATTGCAGCTCCCTTATTCCCACAAAACTCATAAGTCCCGAATTATTCCTCCTTAAAGTTATAATAAAAAAGTAAAAATTCTTCTCCTTCTCTCCCCTTACCCTACACTTCTTATTCTTCTTTCTCCTAATTTTTCTCTTTTTCTTCTCTTTTTCTGTAAGTGGTGGATCTAGCGGTGGCAATAGAGATGAAGAGATTTGTCGTGCTAGCATAGGACTGGACTGGACACAGGAGAAGAAAACGAAAGTAAATCTGTCATTTGTCACCTCTACTATATTAATATCTTTTTTTAAAATTTAGTATCTAACAACCTATAAGATTTTGGTTTAAACTCTTTTAAATAAATATTTATATGTATTTTCTAATATTACTTGAATACGTTAACTTATTCCTTAAATATTTTTAACTTTTTTTTTAATTTCTTAACTTGTTTGTTTGTCCTATGATGATTTGTACTATCAGTCAAAGAAAGTAATGTACATCGGTTTTAGCATTTTAAAGTGTGTGATGTTTGTTCCAACTTAATTGATCCATGAATATTAAAATTGACATAGATAATAAAAAACACTTGGATCCTGCTGTCCTAAGGGTACTGATTAAGGATAGTTAATATACACAAAATTTTACAAAAATACATAGTTAAGTGTGATATTAATTAAAATTTGACCTAACAATTATTAATACAATTTTATTTTAATTAAAGGACAAAAATATCCATAAATGATGTATATATGTATTTAATATTTATTAATAAAAATAATAAAATAAATGTATTTTAATGTTTAAATATAATTAAACATAAAAAAGTTGAAATTAACAAAAAAATCAGGAAAAAAAATAGTGTTGAATCTAAAATTATAAAAAAAAAACAATTAAAGTATCAATTTTGAGTAGAGACTTTAAAAATTCCAAAGTCCTAATTGTATCAAAAACATATTGTATAAAAATTAAAAGGATATTTTTGTCTTTAAAAAAATGTAATATACATTTATACTATTTTAATTAATGTATTTATTATTTCAGTTTTCAATATAAAAATTATAGTACTAATACACATTAATGATTCCTCAACCAGTGTCCTAAGGGCACTGATTATCGTTCTCCAAAACACTTCAACTAAAATTTGTAATTGATTAAGTACCCAATTTGAAAAAAAAAAAGTATTCAAAGTAAAATTTAATATACATTGGGAAATTAAAACTTATTTATGTTGTTATTTAAATTATTCTGTATTAGAATTTACCTTATTAAAATATGAAATAAATTATGTTGATTTTACATAAGCAAAATCTATAAAACTGTACATATAAATTTTACCCCTTCTTTTCATATGTTGTACAACACTTAGCCTCATTTTCTTCAAGGTTGCATACTTTTATTTGATAAATTTAATATTCTTCAAAATAAAAAAGAACTGTTTGATGAGAAAATCGAAGAAAGTTCATAAATATTCCTCTTTTTTATGATATTCTGAGATGTTGCATATGATTGATATTGCTTGTGGTGCCAACATATTTGTATATATTTATAACATAGTGAACAAAACAAATTCAAGAAGAAAGATAACTAGCATTCAAGTTGATAGGTGTATAGATTTAAGCAATGTACATTTGTATTACACATTTCCAGCTATCAATCTTAAAAACAACTAAATGTAATGTGGCGATTCATAATAAACACTCTTGTATATATCACACATCTAAATAAAACTTACTAGACTATCTAATTGTGCTTTTTTCACAACTGCAAAAAACAAACTTTATTAACCAGACAGGATCATATACGTTAAAGCTGATAAAATAAACAAACTTAATCTCAATAAAGGAGTCAAACAAATTAAGAATAAGAAGAATGTCCTCTCTCCATAAAGGAGTCATACTTGTTTCCATATAACTTTTTTTATACTTGTTTATCGTGTATTTTGTGGTGTTTGCATTTATTTTATTTTCTTTTGCAATGATGATTTAATTGTGTGAATAAAAAATAATACAGGTAAGATACTCTTATAATATAATGAGATTTCTAAATAATGTCAGGACTTCTTGCAACTGTTTAATTTTTTTTTTAAACTTAATTATTTTTGTTTTCTAATTTATTTATATTATATTTCTATAGTTATTTCTTCTGAATAACTGTACACTCATAATTATTTATTTTTCTTTATCACAATTTTAATATTTTATTTAATAATTTTATATTATTAAATAAGACATTACACTAATATTTCTAATAAATAAATTAAAAAATTATTATATTTACATATTAAATAATTTTATTATAATTATTAATAATTATAATTACAATATCATTATATATTTATATTATTAAAATAACATAATAAAATAATAATATTTTTAATTACTTTTATTTTAACCTTTAACTAAAATTAAAAAATAGGTTGCGGATCAATCCTATCTTATCCTGTAAGTCTGCCGGCTAGACAAAGTGGAGCAATGGATGAAGACCCATTTTACAATTCTAAAATGTATAAGACTTGATGAGTAACATATATCTTAAGATAACGCGTTATCAATCTCTTTCATGATTATTTGTGCAGCATTAACAAATTGGTATTGCTTTAATTTGCTTTTAATTCGTTTACGTATTTGATTATTTTCAATCAAATTTGTATTAAAATATATATTTATGAAGTGATTAAAATTTTTATATTTTTCAATTGAGTTATTGCCATTTAATTTTGTTATAAGACTGATCGTTATTTTATATCGTAATTATTTATGTTTTCCAAAAAAAAAAAGAAGAACTGACATTAAATTTTAAATTTCTCTTAAATTTGAAATGTTTTTCAATCTACGTTTATAAAGATTTCAATTAATACCGATGAAAATATTATTTTAATGTTGATATGATTTTATTTATTTATTTAAATTTATAATGTGTTATGAATTAATAAATTAATGATTGTCCATACATTTTCTCATATGATTGATTATGATTGATATGATACTGGTATGATTCATTACTCTTCATGGTTTATGTCAATATTTGTAAGTTTATTTGATTTGTTATTGATTTGCTTTATGGAGTATATGTTCTATTTATAAATAGGACTCTTCCTATCAATAATAATTATACACACATTAATTATTTCCTAATCTCTCATTCTTTATTATCTATTTCATAACACAAGTTATCAGCACGATGCTCAATCAAGGCAAGCTCTTTCTGATCCTTTCTCAAACTATAATTTTACCTTATATATATTTGACTTTATCAATTTTCATCTACGTCTTTTTATTTTTATTTTTATTATGACGGTGATTATTATTATTATTATTATTATTTTGATGATGATTATTATTATTAATATTATTATTTGATGTGTCGGTTCTAAACACATGGAAAGTTGTAAAATTTGGATTTGTGACTCTTGATAAGGAAGAATTCCTTATATTGGTTTCTAAATGTTAAAATACATTTATATGCAATGGATATTGGGATAGAAATACCATTAAATAAAGAAATAAAGTATCTAAGCAACTAATTTGCTCATGCGAACAAAAATATTGTGAAAAAGATTTCACAAATATTATGAATTTATTTTATGCCTATGTATGGCTAGCTGGACAAAGCAATAAAGTTTTTCATGAAAAATCATGAGATCCGCCAAATCTGCTCTATTCCCAAAAGTGAATACAACAATAAATATTATGAATTTATTTCATGCCTTTGTATGGCTGAACAAAATGTATGGCTGAACAAATAAATAACCTTTTGATAGAAAATCATGAAACTTGTCCAAATTGGTTCTGCTCCATTTCTAGAAGTGAACGCAACAACATTTGATTTATATCTTTATGATCGTGATCGTGATATTGATTATGGACATGGTTATAAAAAAAAAATTCAAAGACACATTTTGTCACTAGAAGTGACACAATAATGTGAAAAAGGGAAAAAGAAAATGTGAAAATATTGACAAAAGGATGAAAGTATATATTATCATTACGATGGTAAAGGCCATTTTAGTTGTACACCAAAGCAAGCATCTTACAAATAATGAGAAGAACATGGAAACACACTTTGCTTATGAAGATGATCATTCTTATTATGGCCATATGGATGCTACTCATCTTGATATTATTATTTTCTTTGTTAAAGCAAATGGAAGCATTGATCACCTCATTGATTATGAGAGTGTTAAAAAAAATCTCATATTGATATTTACGTTTATATGATTAAAAGACACGTTTGAAGCGTGATAGATCTATTGGTTCCAAAGATAAAAACTCTTGAATGAGAAAGGGAGCTAAAATGCAAAATGACCTAATCGAAAAGGTTGAAATCCCAAAAGATTCATTTGACATAATTAATGGTTCGGTTCCAAAAGACCTCAGATACCTGAAATTGTTGAAAATGATGAGATCTCAATCAATTATGTCATGAATCATATAATATGGAACCAAAATGAAGTTAACATTGACGCAACTTTTACTTATAACATAACGATGATGTTATTAATGACAATGAGGATCAATAAACAATGATCATTGAAGATTGTCGGCAAAGAAAAGATTGACCAAAATGAAAATATGCAATGAAACATAATTATTTTCTTGCTAAACGAAAGGTTTTTGGACGTATAATTCGCACACCTAAAGTTGTGAAACTCGTTGGGTACACATAGATTTTTGCGCAAAAATCAAATTAAGAATGATGAAATTGTTAGATACAAAGCACAATTGGTTGCTCAAGGTTATTCACAAAACCTTGTATTGATTTGTGAAAAAACATATTCACTAGTATTGGATGCAACAACATTGCAATATTCGATTATCCTAGTTGCACAACAAGGTTTGTATTTACATCTGATGGATGATGTTACAACATGTTCGTACGGTTCTTTTGAGAATGAGAATCATATTTATATGAAAATCCTTGAAGGATTTTATTTGCTCAACAAGACAATTTCTAAAGAGGGTTATTCAATAAAATTGAACATGCTCTTTTATTGATTAAAGCAATCAGGACATGTGTGGCATAACTGTCTTATTGAGTAATTATTAAAATAAGGATATAGAAATGATCCTATTTGTTCTTGTATTTATATGAAAAGATCCAAAAATGAATTTGTTGTCATAATTATTGTTTATGTAGATGACATAAACATTGTTGGAACTCTTAATGAGCTCACAAAGGCGATTGATTACTCAAAGAAATAATTTGAGATGAATGATCTTTGAAGGGCAAAGTCTTATTTGAAATTAGAAATTGAGTATTTAAATAAAGTTGTTTTTATACGTCAAGAGACTTATATAATTAAGGTGCTTAAAATGTTCTAAATGGACAAATCATGTCTATTATGCATTCCAATAATTGTGAAGTCTTTAGATGTTGATAAAGACTTTTCTTAGACCTCAAGAAAATATGAAGATCTTATTAGTCCAAAAATATCATATCTTAGTGTCATAAAAACACTAATGTATCTTATTAATTATACTCGATCTAATAACATAAATTTGTCATAGAAACTACCTTAAAGCAATAGAACCAAATATAATCAATTGAAATTATTCCTGTAATTAAAGTAAAAGCTTTGAAAAATCGAGCGCGCGGATATATATATATATATATATATATATATATATATATATATATATATATATATATATTCTTCTTGTTTTTCACCTTTATTACTTGGTACAACTGCCACTGAAAATACAATTAACATTATTTAATCACAATATCACTACTTGTTGTACTATGGCAAATTAAATAAAGAGAAAAAAAACCACAACTTGCTCGCAAAATATATAAGGAATACTTGGGAAGCTCAAAGTCTTCGTCTCCGCATAGAAAATTATTGTGCAGACATCACATATGCTTGCTTGATTTGAAAAAAAAAGGCAATACAGAAAAATGAAAAATATTATAATAACTTATGGATTTTTGGCTAGCTACAACTATTGGCTATATTTAGTGTTGAAGAACATAAAGTTTTACAATTCCCACTACCACAAAGCTCAACAGAGAGAGCTAGACTAAAAATGCAAGAAACTGCAGTGTCTTTTGCAAGTCAGCATGTGCTTCCGAAGTTTCTGGAAGCTATAAAGATGGTGAGAGATCTCCGAAAAGAAGTTGCAGAAGTAACAGATGAACTAGAAAACATTCAAGATTTCATCCACGAAGCAAGTAAAGTGGCTGAAGCTGGAGAAGATAACAGTAGGCGCGATAGAATAAGAAAAAGATGTCAGGTTTTACGGAGAGGGTTTTATTGGGGAGAACAACACTAATGAGATATGAGCCTAACCACATAAGATACTGACACCACTCTCAACCCAAAACCTTAAGGCAATAAGTTTATGGGTCTTGATCCTTATATAGTGCTCTACTTTCTCATTTCTGGTCAATGTGGGACTTAGACTCACACTTGGATTCCTAACAAAAATTGATGAGGCTAAGAGAAGCATTTTTCGCATGGAAGATGTCATAGATGACAATGTGATATTCTGACGAAAATCAACCTGAAGAAGATCCTCGATGTGGAGCTTTACTCTGTAAGGCTGTTGAGTTCATCAAAAGTCAAATCCACCGCCTTCAAATAGCGTATGAGATTCAGGATGTTAAGTCACTTGTTCGTGAGGAAAGGGATGGCTTCAAAAACCATTTTCCTATTGAACCAAGATCAGACAGTTATAGAGGAAAAGAAAATTTAACATGGCATAAATTTCGAATGGATCCTCTCTTTATTAAGGAACATGAGGTTGTTGGCCTTGAAAGCCCTATAAAAACACTGAAAAAGTGGTTGACAGAGGGAAGGAAAGAACGCACTGTGATCTCTATTGTAGGAATGGCAGGATTAGGAAAAACCACCCTTTCTAAGCAAGTCTTTGACAGGGTCCGTAAAGACTTTAAGTGCCATGCATTGATCACAGTGTCGCGATCTTATACTGTTGAAGAGTTGCTGAGGACTATGACGAACGAGCTTTGCAAAGAAAGAAAGGAGGATCCTCCTCGAGATGTTTCAACTATGAATCAATTGTCGTTGATAAAAGAAGTCAGAAACCGCTTGTGCAATAAGAGGTACATTCTCTTGTTTGATGACGTATGGAATGAAACATTTTGGGGTGACATTGAATTGGCTCTGATTGATAATAAAAATAGAAGTAGGATATTAATCACTACCCGGGATGAGAAGGTTGTGGAGTTCTGTAAGAAATGTTTATTTTTTGAGGTACATAAGCTACAACCATTAAGTAAAGAAAAATCACTGGAGTTGTTATGTAAGAAGGCATTTGGGTATGGTTTTGATGGATGTTGTCCAAAAGATTATGAAGAAGTAGGTCTAGACATTGTTAGGAAGTGTGGATGTTTACCTCTTGCAATTGTAGCTATTGGTAGTCTTTTGTATAGAAAATGTAAAAGTCCATACGATTGGGGCCTGTTTAGTCAAAATCTAAGTTTAGAATTGGAGAGAAATTCGGAGTTAGACAGTGTAAAAAAAATTTTAAGTTTGAGTTACGATATATTTGCCACAGAATCTCGGGTCATGTTTGTTATATTTTGGAATGTATCCTGAAGATTATGAAGTTAAATGTGGATAGCTGAGGGGTTTGTGAAACACGAACGTGGAAGAAATTTAGAAGAAGTTGCACAACAACAATTAATGGAGTTGATCAGTCGAAGCTTGGTACTAGTATCATCATTTACCACAGATGACAGAGCTAAAGCATGTCGTGTTCATGACTTAATACATGAAATGATCCGTCAAAAAAATTAAGAATACGGGGTTTTGTCATTATATTGATGAGCATAATCATTTGGAGTCAAGTGGTGCCATTCGACGCTTAACAATCGCAACAAGTTCCAATGGCTTAAGTGAATCTATGGAAGAATCACAACATGTTCAGTCAATTCTAATTTTCATGAACGAAGTGTCATCTGAAGACTTCACCAGCCGCTGGCTTGCAAAATACAGGCGGTTGAAGGAGCTGGATTTTGAATTTGCTCCCTTAAATTATGTTCCTGAAAATTTGGGTAGTTTAATCCACTTAAAATATCTAAGCTTCCGGAATACATCCATAACAAGCCTTCCAGAATCGATTGGAAAGCTCCAGAACTTGGAGACATTAAATGTACGAGTACGAACATATATGGAGATTGAGGTACCAAAGGAGATTACGAAGCTGAGAAAGCTACGTTGTCTTTTGGGTAACCGAATGTCTGCCATTGCAGTGAAGGAAAGTCTTGGAAGCATGGCATCCCTCGAAAAGATGTATATATTGATTGTAGATCCGGATGGTGTGGTGATTAGAGAGATTGGAAAGCTAAAGCAATTAAGGAATCTGAGGCTTTCTAATGTTATGGGACATCATTCTGATACTTTTTCTTCCTCAATAAACTAGATGCAACTCTTGGAGCGACTAGATATCTTAACACAATATGAGGGTGAAGTAATTGACTTGCATATTACATCATCCTTGTCTAAACTAAGGAAGCTTCAACTACATGGCAATTTAAAAGAGTTCCCAAGCTGGATTTCGTGGCTCAAAAATCTTGTGAAATTGTCATTGGTTGAATCCAGGTTAACTAACAGTCCATTGATGTCTCTGGGAAATATGCCAAATTTGTGTATCCTCTCTTTCCGTTCCAATTCTTATGAAGGAGAAACTTTGCATTTTGAAAATGGAGGATTTCAGAAACTAAAGGAACTAGAGCTCCAACGTTTGCATCAATTGAGTTTCATCTTTATTGATAGGGGAGCACTGCAACCTTTGGAAAACCTGAAGTTAATACATATTCCACAACTGAAGGCACTACCCTCTGGCCTTCAACACTTGAAGAAACTCAAATTTATCGACATCTTTAATCCGTCGAGTGAACTTAGGCAGAAGTTTCACCCCACTGAAAGAGATCACCCCATTGAAAGAAAAGACCGTTGGATCATCATTGCAGAAGTGAGCTCTTTATCTTTATTAAATAGTTCATAGTTTGATATCGAAAAATTATCATTATTTTTATTTTATTTAAATATTTCTATTAAAATTATCATAACCTATAAATATTATTAATACATTTATATGAGCATAATATCATATATTTTATAAGATAATTTTATATCATAAATAAATCAAGATACGTGACGATAAATATAAATTATTTTTATGTTTATTCAATTAATAATTATTTTATTAATATAATTATTATTGTTTTAGTTCTTGCACTCTTAAGACTTCAATTCAAAATTACTGAAACTCAAAACCTACAGAATCCTGAAACCAGTACAAGCTCATCAATCACCAAGCGAATCTACAGCATTTATCACGGCTAGAACCATCGCGAATATTCTGCAACAGTAAATTTTCAGTCTCTTTGCCTCTTTTCACTTTGTTTTAGCTCTTATTCTTCCTCTTGTCGCGCGCTCTCTCTCTCTCACATGCTTTATCGTGTTTGTGATTCACAGGTTCAGTGACACCATTGTCGGTGATTTGCACAGGTTCAGTATTGAAATCGTTTTGATCTGGCATTCGGTTATCAACGGCTTGCAATCAGGTAGGGTTTTCTCTTGTTTACTTTGATTTTATTTGGTTTTCGTTTTCATTTGTGGTTAGACTGTATTTGGTTTTTCATCTGAGTGCATCTTTGGTCAAATAGAATTAAGGTAGAGAAAGATTTCTAGTACCATTCAGTTATATTTTTTTGTTTCAATTTTGGTGGAGAAAGAGTTAAGCCCAGTATTGACATGAAAGTAGGAACCTGATTCATAATTAGAGGACATAGCAATGAAATGCACATCACCTATTAAATGTAGTGCGGAAGACAATATAGACATTATTATTAGAATGAGGAAATCTTCATATTTGGGTCTTGTATATAATAAGGAAAGCACAAACTCTTAAAAATTACAATTGTCTCATGTAGGTTTTGAACATTTCGGGGTTACATTTTTATATTGTTTTAGTTTTTTTAACTTTTATAGCAGTGCCAAAATATCATAATAATTTGATGGGAACAACAATTATAATAACAAAAGTCTTGCGTGTATACAATGATTGGCTTACAAATACAACTAATCCATATTTTGAATTAAATTTTCACTCTATGCTGAAAGCATGTGTTGTATTATACGTGTCATGTTCAGCTATTTTTTGTTTCATATCATATGTTGTATTTGTGTTTTCTAGCTCAAAAGACAATTTGTGCATATTACATATACTATAGACAATTTCCATGTTTTTTTATTGTAGGTGTTGTCTTGACTGTAGTATGCAAGCAGAAAATCTGAAATCTAACATCTGTTTCCTTATAACCTAAAGGAGAAGGACACACTAGTTATATAGTTCTTTATTTACCACTTTGTTGAAGCACAAAGCAACTCTGCTTCAAAGCATCTAGTTATCTAGCTCAATGGAGGTGAATCACATTAAACTTCGTCTACCAAACACCTTTCTTTGTAGTTGTATTAAGCTAATGCATTCATTAGACTGTAAGTGTGTTTTGTAAAGATGGCTTATGTCAACTAGGATTGTAACGAGCCTTAGAATTTGACACTTTGCAGAGTTTATGTTTCTTTTGTTTTGAGTTTCAACTTCCTTGTAGCCTTTGTAAGGCGTGACTGTACATCTGTTGGAATTGGAGCCCTCAACGAACATGGTCTTTTTGTTACAAATCAAGGAGAGGCTATTCAGGAAAATCAGTATAGTTGGAACAAAGGTGCTGCAAATTTTTACAACCTTATCTATAACTTGTTAAATAATGATCTTTTCTAAATAGAACATATACTTGTGCAGTAGTGTGCGGACAAGTGGGGAGTTGAATACCACTTTTTTACACAGGATGTTGTCATGCAAATTGATTGTCATGAGTCTCTCTGTGCACCACCCATCCCACAATGAACTTGTTTTAATTAAGATAAATCTTTATATTATTTCAACCCATTGAAAATGAAAATACCAACCATGCAGTGACAGATAAGTGGGGATTTACGAGCAAACATATGGGAATTTGAAGTGGACATTTTGTACAAAGGTTGTGGGAACTACCAAATATTATCCCAGGATTTTATGGCCAATTTTATTCAATTGTACCTAGTCCACACAGGTCATAACCTTAGTAAAATTGAAGGCCTCTTAATGTGCATCACTTGTTAAATAGTGATCTTTTCTAAGTAGAACATATGGGAATTTGGACTGGATTTTCTGTACAAAGGTGGTGGGAACTACCAAATATTAACCTAAGATTTTATGGCCAATTTATTCAACTGTACCCAGTCCACGTAGGTCATAACCTCAATAAGATTATCACTTGTTAAATAGTGATCTTTACTAAGTAGAACATATACTTGTTCGGGTTGTGTACGGACAAGTGGGTAATTGAATACCTATTTTTGTACACAGAATGTTGTTAAGCAAATTGATTGCCATGAGTATCTCTGTGCACCACCCATTCTATAATGAACTTATTTTAATTAAGATGAATCTTTACATTATTTCAACCCATTGGTAATGAAAATGCTAACCATGTAGTGACAAATAAGTGGAGATTTACGAACAAACATGTGGGAATGCAGTGACAGATAATTGCCATGATTTTATTTATCACCATTCAACATATATTGAAGTTCAAAAGATACAAGATCTACGTGAATATTTTATTATTATTATTATTATTATTATTAGTTTACTCTTTGTTCTTTGTGTGATTTTGATCAAGTGATGTATTATAACTTTTATTAATGTATAAAAAGGAGATTCAATAGAATTTAAAAAATTGAAGTAAACAGAAATTTAAAAAATATTTTAATTTGAATTTTGTTTTCCTTCTACATTTAAAAAAAATATTTTTAAATTTTATCAACTAGGTTTTATTAATGTTTGCAAATTTAATATATATTTTTGTTCTCATGAAATTTTATTTGGTATTCTAATTTGAAATGTATACAATTATAATTTTTTTCTAAATATTTGATAATCGAATAAACAATCATCTTCTTACTATTGAATGTTTGAAATATTATGTTTCCTTTATCGTAATTTTTTATTATTTTATAAAAATTAATTAATATCGAAACAATAAGAAAGCGAGTACAAATATGGATACAAGTATATACCCGTTACCCACTAGGATATGGATGTGATAAAAGTTTGATATTCATTGAATTTGGGTATGGGAATGATGAATTTTTTTTCATGGGTATGGGATAATGAAACCCGTCTCTGCCTCGTTACCATCCCTAGCGAGGATCAAATTGAAACTTTCTAACCAAAGTGGAAATTAAAGGACTAATTAAGTCTTTAATTTACTTAATTGATTGGGTTGAGTTTTAACCTTAATTACATGCTTTGGCCAATCGTGACTAGTTTAAAGTCTCTTAAAATTTAAAATTATTTTAAAATTTTAATTAAATATTTAAAATTATTATTTTTAAACCAATTCAAACATTTGTATCGAAATTATAGAATTTTATACATTTTAAAAATATACAATTATATGAAATACAAATTTAACAAAAAAACAATAATCAAATATCGGTGCAAATATAATTGCTAGAATTAATTTTGTTAGTTGAAATTATTTTAGAATTTAGAATTTATTTTAAATTTTGAAATAAATTTTAAACAATTTTATAGCAATTTAAAATAAATAAATTTAAAATTTAAAAACAATTTTAATTAAAATTCAATGTAAAATATAAATTTAAATAAATTTAATCTTGTTAAAAATATTTTATAAAAATATAAATTTTAATAAACATATTTTATATTAAAATTAAATTTTATTTCAGTTTAGAGATTAACACAATTGCTTAATTTACAAAAATTAGGACTGAGACAAAATAAAAATACAATGACCAAATTGAGACTAAGGCAATGACACATGGTGTGACAGTTTACAAAGAAATGAATTCAAACAAAGTCCAAATAACCCATTTAAATAATGTTGAATGACAGTTTACAAAGAAATGAATTTTTTTTAAACTAATTGATAAAAAAATAACTCATTCAAAATCAATATGTTAATATTTTAATCATGTTTTTTATTGTTTTTAATTTAAATTAGATTATAGCGGGTTCGGGTATCCACATGTACAAATACTATGATACCTGTACCCGCCCCGTTAACATGGGGGTATAAAAAATACTCGTACCCATTACCTACGGATATCCATTTACAATATTCATATCCTACCCATTATGAGTTTTATCTGCAGATATTCGCGGGTACGAATTTTTTTGACATCCCTACACACAGACAAGTGACACCTATTGAATGTTGTTAGTACAAAAGGATTTCTGATTGCATCAAAATTTTCAAAATAAAAATCAAATTGAGATGTATAAAAAAAGAGAGGATCTAATTGAGATTTCTTAACAAAATTGGGAGTCAAAGGCATAATTTAACCCTTTTCTTTTCTTCATTTGCAAGTATAATGAAAAAGGGTATTTTTTATTTTTTTTTCTATACTAATACGTGATGCAATTAGTAATGATAGTTGCAAAAAGCAAAAACTTTATTTCAATGACATTCCAAATATAAATGAAGTTTCAGCTACCCACTTACAGAATTTTAAACTAAGAACATGGATTAACAAAACTAAGCTTAAATCATACTTACAGAATTTTAAACTAAGAACATGGATTAACAAAACTAAGCTTAAATCATACTTGAAGACTGCAAACCTAAAGGAATTTATTAACTAAGACTACACATCACAACTTGGGTGTTAGAATTAATTGACGAATTAATTCTATTATGTGACTTATTTAAAATATTATGATTGCATAATTGTGATTTAATAAAATATAAGGACCTATTGGTTATTATGGACATTGGCTTATAAACAGATATTAGGGTTCTGTCTCTGGTCATAAGGTTCTCTCATAATAAGCCATCAAGAAAGAAAGTGTGAGAGGAGTAACGGAGACAAATAGATAGATTAGGAAAAGGAGATTGAAGAACATATATTGAAGAACGCATTATTATTGAATCTCTCATTGATCAAGGTTAGTATCCTATTATGATTTATGAGCATGAATGTGTGATTATCTGCGTGAACATGTGAGAATCATGAATCTTAAGATCCTATAGTAGTTTTCTATAATCAAGTATAAATTACATGGAAACTACAAAATTAATTTACGTGTGGTATCAGAGCCAGTGTTATTAGATTTATGATTCTCCAGTTATGATGTTTTTCCCAAATTGTGTTCTCCTAAAATTATTATACACCCTAATTATGAATTTAAGAATTTTATGCCATAACCCTAATTATGATTTAGGGATTTTATGATATTATAAACTCTAATTATGTTTTTAGGGACTTTTGAAATTAAGATAAACACTAATTATGGATTCAGGGATTTTGAAATTTATTTTCTTTCCCAAATTTATAAACCTTAATTATAAGTTTTAGGGATTTCATTGTTATGTTTCTTTAATGTTTTTCTTTTATGCTTTAATTGAATTCAATGGCATGATGATGAAAGTTTTGTTGATTGCATGTCCTCCATGGGCATCAAGTTTAATGATGAATCAAACAAATATTTAATGTGCAATTGTATTGTTTGTTTACGTTGTACGATTGTCTGTTCACCAGAATCCTCTGGCTCTTCGAAACCACTTTCAACTACATCCCATACGTCTTGGAATCCGAGGTAGGCCTTCATCTGCATACTCCACTTATCGTAGTTGCCTTTTTGTGTCAACTGGGGTAAGGACATATTGTTGGCTATCACTCTCTCTTACTATTTGTTTCACTCGGGCAACTGACTCTCTCTAACACTCAAGAACAACCTAGCTTTCTCTAACTCCTTGGTTGTCTACCTATCTCTTGATATCACTTTGTTAGGAGAAAGAGGCTCTTGGATGGAAAACTTATTCACTTTTTCGTTGTGTTTATTCATGCCATCAACAATACAATTTATATGCTTACAATTTTCATCTGTTGTACTCCCAACGACTATAAACGACTAGTACATTAACTACCCAACGGCTAGTGCATTAACTATCCAATGCCTAGTACATTAACCACCCAACGACTAGTTTCTTACGACGGCTAGTTACCCACAACGGCTAATACATTTAAATTTATTAAAACACCAACATTGAACAAGGATATCAATAAGAAAGGGTCCAACATAAGAAGCACACGTATTCAGGAATGCATATAAACTTGATAAGAAGATCCCTTGCCATGTCGACAAGAGTAAAACCTTGGCCAAGAGTGGTCCCGTTCCTAACACTGCCACACTTTGACTCAAGATTATTTCTGAAAGTTTAAAAAATCCCATAGGCACTGTCACCAGTACCAAGACGAGGGATGTCCTCTATTGGTTGGTTTAGAAGATATTTTGTTTTATGTAGTTACTGTTATGTTTTTGTGATAAAATAAATTTATTTAATGTGCTATTTATTAGGGATAGTCGTTTGAAGTCTAAGTCAGTACCCACCCATGGATTTAGCATGAAATCGTGGGAGTGGAGTTAAAATCTGTAATTGCTGTGTATGGCTTTAAAAGCCAATCTTTCCTGTTAATAAAAGATGAGTTCACAATACATACAAATATATTTCTCTATTCTGCTTTGTTTAACAATTAGTATCATAGCTCCTACCTAGGGGCCTGATCCAATATTTCCTTGAGTGTGTCAGAGAAATAGTCGATGAGGAAGTGTGTAGAAAGAGCGTTGTGAGTATATTGAAGAGAGTGAGATACAGAATGACAGACAGCAACACCGACAAGTAAGTGCAACCTGCGATCCCAAAATTTTATGGTCATTATGACCATTGGGCGAAATTAATGGAAAATTTCTTACGTTCCAAACAATATTGGAATTTGGTGGAACAAGGGATCGCTAAAGTAGTGGATGGAGCTGCATTTTCTGCGGAAGACGCTAAATTTCTAGAGGAGCAAAAACTGAAAGATTTGAAGATAAAAATTATCTTTATCAGGCTATTGATCGTGAGATTTTGGATACTATTCTTAATGACGAGACCTCTGAGGATATTTGGGATTCAATGAAACAAAAATTCCAAGGTTCTACAAGGGTTAAAAGAGCACAGCTGCAAGCATTACGCAGAGAATTTGAAATGTTACAGATGAAGGAAGGAGAGACCGTCAACTCCTATTTTGCTCACACTCTCAAGATTGCTAAAAGTATGAAGGCATGTGGTGAGAATATAGGTGAAAACAGTATCACTGCAAAAATCTTAAGGTCCATGATCTCTAAATTTAATTGTGTAGTTTGCTCAATTGAGGAGTCCAACAATTTAGAGATTATGACAATAGATGAGTTACAAAGTAGTCTTCTTGTTCATGAGCAACGAATGAACGGTCAAGAAGAAGAAGAAAATGTGTTACAAGTTACCAATGAAGACAAATGATGGAGAGGAAGAGGAAGGGAACGTGGAAGAAATTTCAGCAGAAGTGGTCAAGGGAGAGGAAGAGGCATGCAATTCTTCAACAAAGCTGAAATTCAATGCTTTAAATGTCACAAGATGGGATACTTTCAGTATGAATGTCCCACTTGGAAAAAGAAGGTCAATTATGTTGAAGTACATGATGAAGATGAAAAGGAAGCGGAAGATGAGATCTTATTAATGGCCTATGTTGATCTGAAACAAGGCACACAAGAAGAGTGGTTTCTTGACTCTAGATGCAATAATCACGTGAGTGGAAACAAGGATTGGTTTGCCGACATAGATGAAAGCTTTAGACACACGGTAAAGCTCGACAATAATACCAGAATGGTTGTGATGGGGAAAGGGAATGTTCGGCTGCATGTTAATGGCATTACAAATGTGATCTCAAATGTCTATTGTGTTCCTGATCTTAAGAACAACCTCTTAAGCTTAGGGCAACTTCAAGGAAAAGGACTCACCATTTTAATTGAGCATGGGAGGTGTAGAGTTCATCATCCTGAATGTGGTCAAATTATGGAAATCAAGATGAGTAGCAATAGGATGTGTTCAGTGATCGCTACTTTGATGCCTAGAAATTCTACATGTCTTCAACTAGAATCAACAGATGAATCCCACCTTTGGCATCATCGATTTGGCCATTTTAACTATAATGGCTTGAAAATACTCTCCTCGAAAAAGATGGTCAATGGGCTACCTTTTATATCGACTCCAAAGGAACTTTGTGTACAGTGCTTAGAAGGAAAGCAACGTCGAAACTCTATTCCAAAGAAAAGTAGGTGGGCGCATCAAGCAAACTTCAACTTGTGCATGCAGCTATACGTGGGCCTATCAAACCCACTTCAATCAGTAACAAGAGGTACATTTTAAGCTTTATTGATGATTTCTCTCGTAAGACTTGGATTAATCTCTTACATGAAAAATCAGAAGCATTCTCTATGTTTAAAAATTTCAAAGTTTGTGTTGAAAAAGAAATTGGAATGTATATCACTTGTTTAAGGACAGATAGAAGTGGTGAATTCATCTCTAATGAATTTAGAGAATTCTGTAGGATTCATGGCATAAAACGGCAATTGACAACAACTTACACCCCTCAGCAAAATGGAGTGACTGAGAGAAAAAACAAAACAATAATGAATATGGTGAGATCCATATTGGTTGAGAAACAACTTCCAAAGATATTTTGGGCAGAGGCTGCCAGGTGGTGTGTGCACGTTCTCAGCAGGTGTCCTACTGCAGCAGTACCAGATAAAACCCTTGAGGAGGCATGTAGTGGAGTCAAACCTATAGCGGAATATTTTCGAGTCTTTGGATGCGTAGCACATGTTCACATACCAGATCAACACATAATCAAATTAGACAACAAAAGCAAAAGGTGTATCCTGTTGGGAGTAAGTGATGAATCAAAGGCCTATCGCTTGTTTGATCCAATCTCCAAAAAATCATCATCAGCACAGGTGTAATTTTTGAAGAACAAAAGCATTAGAGTTGGGAGAAAAATGAAGAGTATACAACAAAAGATGCTTTAGATGTAGAGGCTGAAACTGAATGTGAAGAGCATGAAGAAGCTGATGAAAATAATGATATTGATGAAAGCATGCAGGCTGCTACACATCCTGGTGATTCCAACAGAGTTGATACAAGTATTGGTGAACCACAAGCCCATGACAATCCAATTGAAGGGAGGGTTAGGAGAAATAGACGAGAACCCAACTGGATGCTTGATTATGAAAGTGGTGAAGGCTTGTCTGATGAAGATACTTTAAATGTTATGATGATAGTAACTGATACTGATCCAATGCCATTTGAAGAAGCCGCTAGAAGCAAGAAATGGAGACATGCAATGATGAAAGAAATGGAGTCAATAGAAAAAAATAAAACCTGGGAATTGGTTGATGCACCGAGTGGAGTGAAGCCCATTGGAGTTAAATGGATTTTCAAGACAAAGTTCAAAGAAAATGGTGAAGTGGACAAATTTAAAGCAAGATTAATGGTGAAAGGATATGCTAAAGAATATGGAGTTGACTACACAGAGGTGTTTGCCCCTGTGGCCACACTTGATACCATTTGCATTATACTTGCTATGGCAGCCCACTATAATTGGAAAGTTTATCAATTAGATGTGAAGAGTGTATTCCTTCATGGAGAACTTAAAGAAGATATTTATGTACAACAGCCCACTGGGTTTTTGAAGAAAGGGAAAGAAGACAAAGTTTACAAATTAAAAAAGGCGTTGTATGGCCTTAAACAGGCTCCAAGAGCATGGTACAACATGATAGAGAGCTATTTCTCTCGTAAAGGCTTTGAAAGGTGTGTATGTGAGCACACTCTCTTCACAAAATCAAAGGAAGGAGGTAAAATTTTAATTGTAAGTCTTTATGTTGATGACTTAATTTATACTGGAAATGATTGGAGCGTGTGTGATGAATTTAAAGAATCAATGATGTTAGAATTTGACATGACTGATTTAGGCAGAATGAGGTATTTTCTATGAATAGAAGTTGTGCAGAATTCAGAAGGTATTTTCATTTGTCAAAGAAAATATATTCGTGAGATTCTAACAAGGTTTGGCATGGAGAATAGTAATGCAGTAAAAAATCCTATTGTCTCGGGTACAAAACTATCAAAGAATGATGGAGGAGCCACAGTTGATTCAACTATGTTCAAGCAACTCGTTGGAAGTCTTTTGTACTTGACTGCAACCCGTCCAGATATTGTGTATGCAGTAAGTTTAATTAGCATATTCATGTCTTGTCCTTCTGAATCTCATTGGCCGACAGCAAAATGCATATTAAGATACCTAAAAGGTACTACCAAATTGGGCATCTTCTACAAGAAAGGTGGTGGAAGCACTAATGTTGTAGCTTATTCTGACAACGACTTTGCTGGAGACTTGGATGATCGAAGAAGTACTTTTGGATGTGTGTTTTTCTTTGGTTTTGGAGCAGTTTAATGGGCCTCGAAGAAACAGCCTGTAGTTACATTATCTACAACTGAGGAGGCTGAGTATATAGCAGTTGCATTTTGTGCTTGTCAATGTCTGTGGATTAAAAGAGTATTGGAGAAACTTGATCCTAAGGAACACAAGTGCACGTTAATCTTGTGTGACAGCAACTCAACCATAGAATTATCCAAAAATCCTGTTTTTCATGGAAAAAACAAACATATTGATATAAGGTTCTATTTTTTAAGAGACTTGGTGAAAGATGGAGTTGTCAAATTGAGTTACTACAAGTCAGAAGTTCAAGTTGCAGACATTATGACTAAGCCCCTCAAGCTGGATCAATTTGAAAGGCTTCGATGTATGCTAGATGTATGCTAGGCATGACTGAAGCTTCAAATATAAACTATATATCATAACGTAACGTGTTTAGTTTAAAAGAGGAAATGTTGGTTAGTTTAGAAGATATTTTGTTTTATACAGTTACTGTTTTGTTTATGTGATCAAATAAATTTATTTAATGTGATATTTATTAGGGATAGTCGTTTGAAGTCTAAGTCAGTACTCACCCATTGATTTAGCATGAAATTGTGGGAGTGGAGTTAAAATCTGTAAGTGCTGTGTATGGCTTTAAAAGTCGATCTTTCCGTTAATAAAAGATGACTTCACAGTACATACAAATATATTTCTCTATTCTGCTGTGTTTAACATCCTTGTAAACAAAAAGATTTATTATTAAGGACCACGATATTTTGAAAAACTTTTCTTTTTACAAAATTTCAAAAAATTTGTTTTTCAACATACCAAATCTTTTTCTTCTCGAAGTCACATCAAATATTTCTTTGTTGTTACATGTGAATTGTTAAAAGATGGTCGACAAAATTTTGATAAAAAATAATTTTCCCATTATTAAATAGATTTTTCTTGTTGAAGGATAGTGGTCGACTTGTTGACTTAAGAGTTCTTTAAAGAATAAAAAATCATCAAGAAACAACTCTTTGAACCAAACATTAATAATACACTAATACATAAAAAATATGATACCATATTGTTATGACAATACAAGCTATTAAAAGTATATACAAAAATTAAATCAAATATAGTGTATTATTTAAGTGAATGTTTCAATATTTATTACGCTTATATTTAAAATAAAAAGAAACTAATAAATTTTTTTGGTTTTTCTATTTTTTTAAGAAAAATAGAATAATATTGAATTAAATTTATTGATTTGTTATAAAGTAATATTTTATCGATTATTTAATTTATTTTTATTTAATGGATACGCTGAATATTAATACGAGATGCAATTAATTAGTAATGATAGTTGCAAAAAGAAAAAAATTTATTTCAATGACATTCCAAATATAAACTGAAGTTTCAGCTACCCACTTACAAAATTTTAAACTAACAACATGGATTAACAAAACTAAGCTTAAATCATACTTGAAGACTACAAAACTAAAGGAATTTATTAACTAAGACTACACATCACAACTGTTGGGAATATAGCAATTAGAAAAATCCATTTCCTTTATTTATCCAAAACGCAATGTGCATAGCATACATTTTGTGCGCAATCATTAACTTGCTACCGCGCACATGCCAAATGTCAACAAAAAAACCTGAAATATTGCATGGTGCCGGAGAATATTCTACAGTTCAAGCTGTATACAGAGGTGATCAAATAATAAATGATGAGACATTACAACATAACAACTTACAAGTAAGCCAAAAAATGGAGGCAGGACGCATATGTAACTTGTAAGAATTGACTTGCCATTTTACCAAGCCGTTGTGCTAGCACGTAATGAGAATGATATATAGGGTCTCATTCTTCAAAACTCAGATAAACAACAACTCCTCTCTCTCTCTCTCTCTGTTCGTAAGTTGTTAACAATTTTGAATATCTTCCTGCATGATTATATATATAAAGAAAGAAAGAAAAAGACACAGTGAGGACAAGGTTTTCATTACAATTTCAGGGGATTATAAGATTCATCACATGAAGTTAGACAAATGGAAACAAGTTAATAGATAGAATAGAAGAACTATCTGCAAAGTGCTTTTCTGACGAAATCATATTAGTAAGATCAATCAAGATTGACCAATTATTTCTTTATTGCTTCAATGAAACATACCAATATTTATGTTATTTTTCCAAAATCATGTGAGAGGTATCTTTCTAATTTCTAGTTTTATAATGATGAGTGTCTGAAATCAGTAATATTAGAAACAGCTGCTTAAATTTTCACTTGGAGCTTTCCCAAACATTTCGGATAGCAGAAAATAGAAATAAAAAGGTAAAATGAACCACTTTAGAGATTAGAAAACTGTTGCATCTTGAATTTTATGGAAAGGAATTAGTCCATATATATTCTTGTGCAAAGCTATAAATAGGACGAAGAGAAAGCACACCTTTTATTTCCCATGTTTCTTCCATGTAGCGGATAGTCTAGGTCTGGTCTTATATTGTACGACGCAGTGCTGTTGTTCTGCAATGGGAACAATCTTCTTCTTAAATTCAGTTGGCATAGACGTGAGTTCGACAAGTTTCAGATTCCCCAAGTGTTGAATGCCATCAGGTACTGTTTTGAGTTTAAGGAGGCCTTTTAACCTCATGTGTTCCAAAGAATGCAGTGCTCCTCTATCAATAAGGATGGAATTCAGGTTACTCAAATAATTGAGATGCAGTTTTTTTAGTTTCTGAAACCCTCCACATTGAAAATGCAGAGTTTCACCTTCTAAAGCGAACCATAAGTGGAGGACCAACAAGCTAGGCATATCTTTTAGTGATTGCAACTCATCATTAGCTAAGCCAGTGCGCCACAAGCTCAATTTCACAAGCTTTTGGAGTTGGGGAATCCAATCTGGTAATCCTTTTAACTTCATGTCGAGGAAAAGCTTCCTAAGTCTAGCCAAAGGTGATGTAATGTTCAAATCAATCACTTCGCTGATATAATAATCTACTGCAATATGTAGTTCCTCCAACTGTTGCATCTCATTTATTGCAGAACACAGACTCTTCACGAGATTTGTATCTGAAACAAGCACCCTCAGAACCCTTAACTGCTTTAGCTTCGCTACCTCTCCAATGTCATCTGCATGATAACATCTAGACACTGGAGGTATCGTTTGTAGGGATGTCATGCCTCCAATATACCTCCATTCAATTTTAGATACTTTGTCAGCCAGAAAATGACGTAACTTACTGAGTTTGTAAAAGTCCCTTGGAATATAATGCACATCTGTCTTCCGTATATCCAAGGTCTCCAAGTTCTGGAGTTTACCAATGGATTTTGGAAGAATTTCTAACCCCGTCCCCCTGAAGCTTAGATACCTCAAGTGGATTAAATGCCCCAAATTTTCAGGAACACAAGGTAAAGAAGCACCTTCAAAGTCAAGTACCTTCAATGACGTGTAATTTTCAAGGATTTTCCATACCAAGTCCTCACTCAATAATAACGTGTAATCTCCAAGGAATTCCAATACGAAGTTCTCAGTCAATTTCCTACTCCTTCCTTCATTGATAGCAATTGATTGAATGAGTGAGCTTTCAACACTTCCAATTAAATCATCCTTTGCAATAATTATCAGACGTCGAACAATCCCACTTGACACACATTCATCATTTCTACCAATATACCCACAAAACCCACTATCCTTCGCTTTTCTGAGGATCATGTCATGTATTAAGTCATGTACACGACATCTTTTAACTTTCCCATCAATGCTAGATGAAGATACTTGCACCAAATTTCTACGGATCAACCCTAATAAATCTTCTTCTGCAACTTCTTCTAATGTTTTTCCGGTTTTATGTCTGACAAATCCTTCAGCCACCCACTGCCTAATCACCCTATCTGATTCAATTTCGCAGTCTTCCGGATACATTCCGAAATACAATAAACAGGATTTGAGATTTATGGGTAAATCATGATAACTTAAGCCTAATATTTTTGTTATAATGTTCAATTCTGAATTCCCCTCCAAACTTAGATTTTGATTAACCAGTTTCCATTCATGTGGGTTTTCATCTTTCTGGGCCAAGACTCCACCAATGGCCACAATTGCTAGAGGTAAACCTTTACACTTCCTAACAATTTCAAGAGATGTGTCTTTGAGTTCTTCTGGACAGCCTCCAGAAGAACCATACATAAATGCCTTCCTACAGAACAATCTGAAAGATTCATCTTCACTCAAAGGTTTTTCTAGCTTATGCACTTCAACAAAAGAAGATTTCTTACAGAAGACCGCAACCTCCTCGTGCCTTGTTGTGATTATTATTCTACTTTTATTGTTATCATCAATTAGAGCAGATTCAATGTCATTCCAAAAATTTTCATTCCATAGGTCATCAAACAAGACAACATACCTCTTCTTGTGCAAAAGATCTTTTACTTCCTCTATCAAAGAAGCTTGGCCCATCTCAGAAACATTCCGTCGAGGATCTTCCTTACTTGCCTTGCAAAGTTGGTGAATCATATCCCTCAACAGTTTTTCTACATTGTAGGATTGAGAGACTCTGATTGATGCATGGCAGTCGAAGTCGTTACGGACCTTGTCAAAAACTAGCTTGGCAAGAGTGGTTTTTCCAACTCCTGGAATGCCTACAACAAAAATCACAGTGCGCCCATTTCGTCCCTTTGTCAACCAATTTGTCAATATAGTTCTTGGACCATCAAGCCCCACAACCTCATCTTCCTTAACATGAAGAGCATCCTTTCGCAGTTTCTGCCAATTGCCGTTTTGGTTTCTTTCAGAATTGCTTGGACTTTTTTTTGAAGGAAAATGGGTTTCAAAACCATCTTTTGCAGCACTAGCAAGTGATTTGACATCTCGAATCTTGTGTGCTATTTGAAGGCGAGAGATTTGAGTTTTGATGAACTCAACAGCCTCACAGAGTAAAGCTGCACATCGAGGATCTTCTTGAGGTTGGTTTTCGCCACATATCACATAGTCATCGATGACATCTTCCATGCGGAAGGTTGCTTCTCTCATCTTCATCAACCTTGTACTCATTCTATCACGCCTATTGCTATCTTCTTCAGCTTCAACCACTTCTTCTGTCTCATTGATGAAATACCGAAAGGTTTCAAGTGCATCTGTAAGGTCGTCAACTTCTTTTGGGAGATCTCTTATCATATTGACAGCTTCCAAAAGTTTTGGAAACACATACTTACGAGCCAAGGACAAAGCAGTTTCTGCCATTTTAGTATCTCTCTTGCTCTGTGGAGGTGGTGAGTGCAAAACTTTATGTTCTTGAACCTCAAATACAGGGAATAAATCTAGGTAGAATAGTCATCGCTAATTTGTCTTGGTTATCGGGTTCTGTCTAGTATATCCTCTTTATTTTTATCGTTTAGGTACCGTATTTCGTGTTCACACAAATTTAGTGCATTGTCTATGTGGAGAAGAAGACTTTGACCTTTTTAAAGTCTTTCTTAAATGTTTTGCCAGCATGTTGTGGTTTTTTTTATTTCCTTTTTATTTTGTCGTACAACATCTAGTATTGAAAATGTGATTAAACAATGTTAGTTGTATGTATCAATGCTACTTGTACAAAGAAAAAAATAATAGAAAACTTATTCAAATTGTTTGTTTTAATATCAGTTTGTTTATTCATTTGACTTTACAAGCTAATACTTCTGTAAACCACTATTCTCCTTCAACAGTCTTGTTCTGGTGCAGATGTAAAATATCCATAGATCGAAAACAATAAAAAAGAAGTATTTTAACTTTAGCTATTTCCATCCTTGATCATGAAAGTAGCACTCTTATTTATAAGGTTTAAAATTGGTTACAACTGCTACAAATATATAGATACCCAATAATATTTCTAAAAAATAATCTAACAAATAACAAGAGAAACACTTCTTCGAAAAATACTTATAAAATCTTCTTAAATAACAACTAAGATATCTCATTTACATAATCTAAGATTCTTCCGGCGTCAATCTTGGAGTGACCTCACCAATTCTGTTAACAACTTCAGTTCATCATTATTATGGCATTGGCTTTCTAGTGACGCAACTCTACATCTCTATATATCACTAATCTCGTGTCAACTTTATGACGACGCAACTCTACATATATGCATATCACAAATCTTGTGTCGGCTTTCTGGCAATGCAACTCTACATATTTGCATATCTGCACATCACCAATCTTGCGTCGGCTTTCTGGTGGTGCAACTCTACATATCTGCATATTTGCACATCACCAATCTTGTGTCAACTTTTTGGCGATGCAACTCTACATATCTACATATCTGCACATCACCAATCTAGCGTCAGCTTTCTAGCGACGCAACTCTACATCTCTGCATATCACCAAGCGACGCAACTCTACATATCTGCACATCACCAATCTAGCGTCAGCTTTCTAGCGACGCAACTCTACATCTCTGCATATCACCAAACGACGCAACTCTACATCTCTGCATATCACCAATCTCGCGTCAGCAATGTATCAACGTGATGTTTCTAGACAGGTACAAGTGTGTATGTGGGCCTTCAATGATAAATGTATGTAGTGGCACCAGAACCATACGAAAAATAACCCCTAAACTGTAGACAATCCTAATCCAGATGTTTGAAAATTAAAAACTAGTCCGTGTAGAGGTGTCTTGAAATACACGGCAGAAACAATTTTTTTAACAAAACGTACCAATCTTCTGGTCGAGCTCGATGAGACTAAGAAAGCCTTGAACACTGGTGAATCACATGTTATTTATTCTTACATGGACTAAATATATTTTAAGAGACAATTTTTTTATTGAGGTGGAGATATCTTAAATCCACTTGGATCTACTCTTTAATTTTTCCTTCAAGGTATCAATCCTCTTCACGTTTTCTTATCGATGTATTCTTTTCTGACGAGAGTCTGTCCTCGGCACAACTTTTATAAACTTGGCATGAAGGTGTCCATTTCAATCTAGGCTTAAAGCATCTTAAGAGAGACCTAATTATCAAAAGGGAAATATGTATTAAATAAATTACAGTTAAGTACTGGTTATAAAAACATATGATAGTTAATATATTATTTTATATTCCTAAAATAATTTTTTATATATACATATTTATTGAAAAAGAAACACTTAAATTAATTATACGAAAACAACATATAACTAGTCAAATTCTTATGTTTCAAAAAAAAAAAAAATTACACGAGAAACAACAAGCAAAAAAAAAAAATTATATAGTGAAATTAATAATTTACTATCACACGGATCAATAAAGAGTTACCTCCTTTTTCGTAAATGGAATTGTGAGAATTTAATAGAAGAAACAACCATGAGTTTTGTTTCTTCGTTTTTTCAAAAACGGAACACAATTAGAAATGTAAGAAAAAATCTGTGGATAAAATCCGTAACGGATAAGAAATGAATATTGAAAATAGATATATGTGGATAACTGGTGCGGGTATTTTTTATAATTGCATGTTAACGGGCAGGTACGGGTATCATAGTATCCGTACCCGTGAATATTCATACCCACTATACTCTAATTTAAATTAAGAAAAATGTTAAAATATTAACACATTTATTTTCAATGGATTATTTTTTATCAATTGGTTTTAAAAAATCTCCAATTATTTGTAAATTGTCATTCAACACTATTTAAATTGGTTATTTACACTTTGTTTGAAATTTATAAATGTTATGCATTGTATTTTTATTTGAATTTATAATTATAATTCGTCGTTAAATATTAAGTTTTTCTTTTTGTAATACCCGTGAAGACCCGTGGATATCCATGGATTTTAAAAAAATATGCGGGTACTCACATATCGACCTTTTTTTAATTTCATTAACTTCGGTAGACTATTAATTTTATTTTTCAAACTAGACCCTTTTACTTTTTTTTTTCTCAAATTAGACTTTTTTATTATTTAAGTACAATTTCTTTTCTTTTTTTTGCAAGAGACTAAACTCTCTTTAAGTTTTTTATTTTTTAATTTTGCAGGTTGTTTGATGTTAGAATCCTATTCTTTGAAAAACGAATTCTTAAAATTATTATTTTTCTGGTTTTATAATTTCTATATTTATTAATAATAAATTACTTTATTAAAAATTTAGATTGTTTTTTATAAATTCATGTGAATATAAATTTAAAAAATATATTTACTTTAATATTTATAAATTAATTGGAAATGTACAATTGAAGAGTGATTATAATAAACAAGATAATTTAAATATATTATAATTATGATAATAAAATATTGTAATTATATTTGTTTTTTTAAAATTAATTTTGATATCAGTATACTTATTTCGTTAAAAATATAATTTGTAATATTTTTTAATAAGTTAGAAAAATAAAATTTTGTAACATTTAATGTAAAATTAAAAATGAGTAATTTGAATGTAAAATAATTAGATTTATTCTTTAATTTTTTTCTCCATCACATATTGGTTGTAGTAATTTCAGTAGAAAACCATGGCTAATAATTAAAACATGTACATCATAACTAGTTGGTTTCTGTTTCATTAACATGGACTCTAATGGCTTATTGGTTAATTACTTATAAGTTTGATTTGAGGTGGTATATGTAGGTAGCCCTTTTAATGAACCATATCTGCAAATTTTGATTTGCACCTCCTCTTTTGATTAAATTTTGAAAACCACCCTTGAATTTTAGCAAATTCTTAATGAATTGTTTTTGGACTTGTCATAATGCTATATATTTTTTACCATAGTCATTTCTGTTTATTTTCCTCCTAGCATAATTTTTATCTTTTGTTTTCCCTTAAGTAATTATTTTCGCGTCCTCTCCCCTTTTTAATTGCTTCTAATCTTGTGTGGTTCTTTAAATTAGATTGCCAAGTTGCAAAATTAATAGCAAGTAGATTAGATTGCTGAATTTTCCTTGTGTAGCGTGTACTAGAGATTTAAGCTAAATTTTTAGTCCATAAAAGTCTAGATATCTGTTCATATGCAAATGTAAATTCCTGTCTACAGACTCTACTGGAATATTGAACATGTTTACAGTTCAATTCTAGAGTAGACATTGTTGTTGTCAACTATTGGGTAGTCTTTACGAAAACCTTTATTAACAGTTTACATTGCTCATTCAATCTTATCACATGCAAAACCTATATTAATAAATATGGGCTAATTATGTTTTTTGTCTTCCAACTATCGACGAATTTTGGTTTTAGTCCCACATTTAAAGCTTGATCCATTTCAGTGCCTGACATTTTGAATTGCATGGAATTGGTCCCCAATTTTAAATTTCATTAGTATTAATTGAGACCTGACCAACGGATGACCACGTCAGGATCCCGTTTAAAGGTTTCTCTTTAGTTACAATAAAGTCGTGGTTTTTGGTAGGAAGTTTGTGGGTAATTTATGAAACCCTAAAATTTTAATTTCAGGATTGGAGAGGTTGGAGAGATTGCATATCGTGTTGGTGTGAGCGAATCTTAGGCAACAAAATTCAATTTTGTTCAACGTTCTACAGTGATGAATAATAGAAGCAAAGGATTGGATTGTACGCAAAGGAGTAGTAGTTCCAAAATATGGAAAAGTTGTGCGTCCTCTTCATAAATAGCATCCAAAGTGTGTGGGTGTGGGAAAAAATTGTTGCTTCTAAAGGCAAGTACTGTGAACAAGGGCAAATTATTTTGGAGGTGTAGGAATTGGGCTGTAAGTGACAAATTCCATCACTTTTTCTCAAGCTTCACTTGGGTTTCTTTGTAATGGTTTCCTTTTTTGTGCAATCCAATTCCCATTGTAATTATTTTGAATGGGTTAATGAGTCGGAATCTACATTTGAATGGAAAGAATCTGAATTTAAATCCAGCGGAGGAAAAATAGTTGAAGAAGATAAAGGTTGTTGTTTGGAAAAGGACAATGTTATAATGGACTTGATAAAGAAAAATGAGAAGCTGAAGAGGAAATTGCAACAAGAGAAAAAATTGGAAAATTTCTGCAACTTTTATTTGTTTTGTCGTGGGTGGCAACTGTTGTTTTGGTTGTTATAGTGTTGTTGAAGGTTAATTGTAATTAGTTATGTCTTAGCTAGTTGTAGTAGTGATTACTTATGTATTAAACTTTGTGGTTAATGTTGTGTGAGGTAAGTTTCGTGAGGAAGTGTTTTGCAGGTCAGAATATGAGAATATGAAAGTATTAGAATATGATATTTGCCATGACCTTTCTGATATTTGCCATAACATTTTTTATTTAGCTTATAAAGCACTTTAAGAGCAATATAAAAGTAATCAGTTCTGATAATTATGTGCATAATCTATGAATGAAATATTTCAGTTTGGAAAAGGTTTGGTAATAATGGATTCCATGAATTATTTTTTGATTTGGTCTCCTATTTTACCAATTTCATAGTATCATAAAGTAATTTTGAATGAAAAATTATGACTGAAAAAATGGTAAATACAATGTATGGTGAATAAGGAATAGAAATGTGCGTTTCATTCAAACCGTGCATCACCAACGTCATTGATCAATAATGCAAAACAAGTGGTCCAAAGCAATAGCAAAAGTGTTTCCTTGAATTGAATACAATAATGCAAAAAGTGTTCCAAAGCAGGCAAGTGGTCCTTAACTTTAGCTAAATTATTGAAGTACGACTGCTACAAAACAAAATAGTGGTCCACTATCATTATGCCTAATGTTATAGAAGTCTTAATCTATTACAAATGTCGTTAATAAAGCAACAAAAAAGTAGGATTCTTCATTCATTTTCACGTGTTGTTGGTGCTCTCTCTCCTTGGTTCACGTTTGCTACAAATATGGGTGTGGATCTCGTTCTACTACAGGTTTGGTTTGATGGTCCATTAGCGTTGGTAGCTCCAGTGGCAGTTCGAGTCCGTTGTGTGTTTCCTTGTCAATTCAGTATGTTTTCAACTTTCAAATTTGTATTTTGTAAAAGAAAAATCATTAAAAAGTAAAGAACACGATGTCTTACCTTTCTTGATCTCATCTCCCTTCTACAACTTCTGATTTTATGTCCTATTTGTTTGCACCTGCTACACTTCATGATGAGATTTTTCTTTGAAAGTTTCGAATGACTAACATGTTCATCAGGTTCTCTTCTTCTAAGTTTTTTGGGCCTACCAGGTGGTGTTTTGTATATGGGTGGGAGTAGTTCAAGTTGATTTCTTTTGGACCAAAGTTGTTGTCCATTTATTGGGTAATTTCTGGGTTATAGCAAGCGTGATAAGCTTCTCTTTTATAGCATGGATGAATGTACGTCTCAGGATTTTCTATCTTGTAGTTAATTGCAGCCACAACATGTCTACAAAGAATACCCATCAAATCCCAAAAATAACCAGTGCAACTATGCTTACTTAGATCAACTACAAACTTCTTCATAGTGAACCCTTACGCGACTTCAAACTTCGAACCCCCAGCCCATACTGGAAGCCAATTGCCACTTTTTTCCACTTCCCTGTCAACCTTTTTTGAGGCTTAGGCATTACATTACCCAGGTATGCAATCAACTTTTCTCTAAGTGTAGCAAATCTACTCATTATGTCAACTATTTGTATTTGTATGTCACTACACTCACCCGTTACATTGTTTTTGGTTGTTCTTGTTTCAGATTAATGGGTTAGGTCAAAACCATCCTACATTACTAACATTGAATAGTGTGGATCTTTCTCCAGCAATAACAATTTGTTTTAGGTAACTGAACTATCATAAATGTCTTGTACTATATACCTTTTCTTGCCCAAACCTTTGATCAATTACAATTGTGTATTTTGCTACTTTTTGTACTTGTTAGTTTTAAAGAAGAATTTGTACTATTAAAGGTGAATCCCTTTCTTCATGATTTTGGTTGTGCTCACATTAAGCTTGCATTGGTTAAACTAGTCAAACCTTAATTGATTGGTACTCGTGTTAGTTCAGTTCACTTGGAGTTTAGCATGTTCAAAGTTGGCTTTTAATGTTATTTAGCATTGATTAAACTTATGGTACCCTATTCTTCTAAATTTTATGATACAAAGTTTTGCATCTTTGAAATAGTACCAACATTTTATATTTTCAATTTATTTATTCTGCTTCCAATATCAAGACCCAAGTCAAAATAATTAAAGTTTTGAATTCTGACTTATGATATTTGGGTTGTCCATTTGAATTCTAACTTCTTGAGTTGAAACTTTTTTAGTTTACTTTGCTCTTTATATCATAACGTGTTATATAGAATTCTTTTTTATTTCTTTCTAATTGTTGTTATTTAAATTTTGTCAAGTTTCTTCTTTAGATTTCACTATTGAACTTTATTATTGTTTTGTGTGTGTGTGTGTGTTTTTTTTTAAATTACAGGATAGATCAAAATTTCAAAATGTGTACTATTCTGATTTCTAGATAGATAAATTAGTAAAAATTTTAAAATGTTACAAAAAGACAATTCGTAGCAGTTTTTAATTATTACAAAACTAGATAATTGATAACATTTATTTAAATGTTAGAAACTATATGGGTAAAATTATTTTAAATGTTAAAAAATGTATTGATAACATTTTTCAAGTGTTGAAAAAAACTAAACTCGTAACATTTTTATAATGTAAGTAAAGACGCTAATTGATAACATTTTAAAAAATGATGCTAATAATACATAAAAATGTTGCTAATTTTGATAATATGCATTATATTGAACATGTATAAATGTTACCTTTGTAAATGATAACATTTTTTTAGTATTTTAATTAAAATTATATATTTAATCTTTTTAAATATTAGAATATTAAATTTTATTCTAATAGTTTGTGTTTTTAACTTCTTTTTTTCAATTATTTAGGTTGATACTTTGTTTTCACTTAATATTTCTATAATAATACTTGATAAAATAGATAAAAGCTTTTGATGTATGTCCACGAGTCAAGTCAATTGCATTTGTATCATCATATTCTAACGATTAATTAAATAATTAAAAGAAAAATCCAACAAAGAAAAGATCATTTTATAAAGTATTTAATGTTAAAAAGATATAATTTTCTTTTCTTTAGTGCCAAATATATATATATATATATATATATATATATATATATATATATATATATTTTTTTAAAAGTAAGAATGTGGTGAGAATGAAAAATAACTTTTTATGATACTTTTGTTTTTATTTTGTCCATCATTTTATCTCTTCCTTGCAACAATCTTTGTTTGTTTGTTTTTCTGTATAAATTTCTAGGGATGACAATTCGGTCGGACTGGTCCGCAAGCCTGCATAAAAAAACACGGGACAGGTTCAGATGTTCTGGTTGCACAAGCCCGCCCCGCATAGGTCTGAACCCCGTGCGAACTAAAGGTCGGGCGGAGTAGGCTCCCATTGGTCAATTTTTAGTTCTTACATTACTCATCAAGTTGTTTCTATAAGTTCTTCTTCTTATTATTATTATTATTAGTATGTTTATGTATAATTATTGTATATAAGATAATGATTTTAGTTCTTGAATATGAACTATCTTTTTATACATTTTTAGGTACCTGTCTTGTAGGGTAACCTATTGCTATATTACTCTAACTATAATCTTTGTTATTATTGTTTCTTGTCTTTGATTAGTTAAAGTAATTGAAAATGGATATCAATTATTCTGAAAAAAATAAAAAAAGTTTTTATTTTTCTCCTCACAAAAAAAAATATTTTACTTATCAAAAATGCGGGTCAGCAGGCCTGCTGGCCAACCAGCAGGACAAAACGGGTCAAAAAAGTGAACACGATATTAAACTACAAGGTGGATTAACCCAATCCACACTTTGCGAGTCAAAACGGATCAGACTGACCCACTTTGCCATCCTATAAATTTCGCCAAAGGTGATGTTTCCAACGAAATATGGAAGAATGGAGGAATGATAATACTAAAATTTTGTTATCATTATTTCACTATATAGATTTGATCCGATTTAATTAAGGACAAACTATTGAAATTTAATCTCATGTCTTAATCAATGGAATGATAGATCCAATTTCTAAAAGCATATCAGATTAGATGGTAAATGTTTGAGCATTTGTCAAGTATTATGCAAGTCCCAAGGAAAGTATACTCAATTCATCATTCTACTTAGTACACTTGCACATAAACAATCACAGTTTTTCGGAATACGAGAATGAACAAATTTAAAGAAGCTGATTTCATATTAAAATGGTAAATTTTCTAATCCAATGCCGCCAACGCAACCTGGTCGGAGTAAATATGTATCTGAAAAATTCACTTCATAATTTGATCTGTAGAAAAGAATAGAGACCAAGAATCAATCCATAGAAAGATTAAAAAGGCGGAAAAACACCGTTTTGATCTTCTCAACATTTTTTTTCACTTCCGAAATTCAATATAGATTCATCCTAAGGAATGAAAACATTTTATATATGCTAACTCTTACCAGAACTTCAGAGGACATTAAAACTATTCCAGATATTACTCAAATGGCACGCATTAATATTTTCACACAAAAATCTCAGCAAACTCATCGTAAAAAGCTAAGGATCAATAAAAAATCGAATCAGAGGATATGTCTAGAGTGAACATTGGAGGGTATGAAAATTCTTCCAACATAATCATCATGAAAATTTCTGCAAATTGTGTGGTGTATTCCAGAATATATTTAAGATAAAAGATAATGATATTTTGATCCATATTTTTTTATTTATTTTTAACCCTCCATTTCAATCACTCTTAGATTATCACATCACTAAAAAAATCAAAATAAATAATTAAAAAGTAATTAGAATAGTGAACTAAAAATAAATTAAAAAAAATGATCAAAATATCATTAAGATAATCAAACAAAATGGGTAGTTCTACTAAGTTCACCGTGGCCTTCTACCCCAAGAAATACGAGCATCTCTTAAAGTAAGCAGAACAAAATATATAAACATACAAGTTACAGAAACATCACACAACAAAACCACAATTCCTTCATCCAATTCACAAAACCGATTGCTTGTACGTACACTAAATTCTTGATGTGTTTGGATGGAGTAATTTAAAAAAACAATTCATTGATTTAAAGAATTTAAAATTTTTTCAAGAAAAATAATATGTTTGAATAGAAAATTAGAAAGAAATCGAATTTTAAGAATTTTAAGAATTTTAAGAAGTATTTTAAATAATTAGAATAATATTAAAATTTACTATAAAAAGAAAATTGAAAGATAAAATTAAGTTAAAGTCAAAGATAAAGTTGAATTTATCATAAAATTAAATTAAATTGCTTTATTTAAATAAAAAAATTAAATTTAAGATATTTAAATTGCTTCACTCGAATATTACTTAAAAAAAGAGAATTCAATCAAAAATAATTTAATTATTAAATATTTTTACTTTTTAAAATAATTGAAATCTCTCGTTCAATAAGACAGTTAACCTTGTTTACTTACTAAAATCGACAACTTATACAAACATCAAACCCTTAATGCTATCATTAAGTATAGATTTATGATAACTTACGACTTCACCTTTTAAGCCAAAAACCCGGACAACTTTAATCAACAATCTAATTTTTACTCGAAATTTTTTCTAAAACAGTAACGCACCTACACTTATCAGAAGGAAACAGAAACACAAACTAAAAAATGAGCAGGAGTAGCATCAAACGTGAAAACTCATTCCGAGAAAATTTCAATAACCATAACTCAAATCCTTAAGAAAAATATATACCTGGAATGGATCATCCCCACCAACAACTCCACTGGCACTCGATGCAAGAACCTCGATCCCATCAATATACCGTAAAATGTCGGCCACTCCCTTTGCAAAATAAAACAATTTATCATTTAATGAAAAAGGAAATAAAAAATTTAAACCAAAGATAAGAAAAAATAAAGAAAAAAAATCACTTTTACCAACATGGATGTGCATCATTTCACAATAGTATGAATATGACATGTCCATCAAAATACCAAAAATCAGAATAGAGGCAAACTTCTCCTAAAATGCCCAAATATCATCCCAAAAGCAATATGCAACATCAATTGCTCCCATACATAAAAAACTATACATTTAAATGTTTGCTATCAACGGAAAATAAAATTAAGTTTCATTTTTATGTAAGGGAATGGAAAATTTGAAGACGTTATATATTAGATAATAGATTTAATTTCTTCCTTGGTTCCTATAGTTACAAACACGTCAACTTATTCTTTTAAAAAAAATAATTTAATTCATTTTGGTATGATGTGAAGGATCATATAAAAAGGTTTAAAGCTAATTTGTATAGAACTAAAATTAGATGTTCTTAATCATTGAGATTAAAAAATATAGGTTTTAAAATATCAAACAGTAGAAGCAGTATTAAAGATTAAAAAAACACAACTTGATATGTATAGATACGTACCTCCATAAAAATATTTTTACTCAAATCGTACATTAGCTGATTCTTGAAATCAGACCCAGCAAGTACATCGGCCACGTGTTTGACCATCCAATGGTCTTCTCCTGTTTCGGGTTCAATCCTCTGGTGAAATTCAGTCGGCATATGAAAGATGTCGAGAACGTGGAGTTTTTTTAAGTGCTGAATGCCAGAGGGTACTGCCTTCAGTTGTGGAAGATCAAACATATGAAGCTTTTCCAAAGATTGCAGTGCCCCCTTATCAATAAAGATGGATCTCAAATTATACAAAGCTCTGAACCGTAGCTCCTTTAATTTCTGAAATCCTCCATTTTCAAAATGTAAAGTTTCTCCTTCATAAGAACCGGAGTCGAAAGAGAGGATCAACAAATTTGGCATATTTCCCAGAGATTTCAATGGAATGTTATTTAACATGGAAAGTTTCAAAGACAATTTCACAAGATTTTGGAGCCGTGGAATCCAACTTGGAAACTCTTTTAAAATGCCAAAAAGGTGAAGCTTCCTTAGTTTATACAAGGGTGATGTAATGTGCAAGTCAATTGGTTCACTCATATATTGTACGAAGATATCTAGTCGCTCCAAGAGTTGCATTTCGTTTATCGAAGAAGAAAGAGCATCAGAATGATCTCCCATAAAATTAGAAAGCCTTAGATCCCTTAATTGATTTAGCTTTCCAAGCTCTCTAATCACCACTCCATCTTCATCTATTCTCAATTCATGCATCTTTTCAAGCGATGTCATTTTTCCAAGACTGTCCTTCACTTCAATGGTAGATATTCGGTAACCGAAAAGACAGCGTAGCTTTCTAAGCTTCGTAATCTCCTTTGGTACCTCAATCACCCTATTTGTTCGTACATCTAAGCTCTCCAAATTCTGTAGCTCACCAATGGATTTTGGAAGACTTCTTATGGATGTATTCCGGAAGCTTAGATACTTTAAGTGGATTAAACTCCCCAAATTTTCAGGCACATCATATAATGGAGCAATTTCAAAAATGAGCACCTTCAATCGCGTGTATTTTGCAAGCAAGCACCTGGTGAACCCTTCAGATGACAATTCATTCGTGAAAATAAAAATTGACCGAACATATTGTGATCCTTCACTACTCCCACTTAAATCATAGGAATTTGTTGCTATTGTTAAGCGTCGAATCATACCACTTGACTCAAAATCATTATGCTCATCAATATAGTGACAAAACCCTGTGTTCTTCATTTTTTCACGGATCATTTCATGTATTGAGTCATGAACATGACATGCTTTCACTTTGCCTTCTGTGGTAAATGATGATACTAGTACCAAGCTTCTACTAATCAACTCCATTATTTGTTGTTCTGCAACTTCTTCTAAATTTCTTCCGCGTTCTTGTTTCACAAACCCTTCAGCTATCCACTGCTGAAATAATCTACTACATTTAACTTTGTAATCTTTAGAATATATTCCGAAATACAACAAACATGACCTCAGATTCTGTGGCAAATCATCGTAACTCAAACTTAAAATTTTTTTTACACAGTCTAACTCCGAATTGCTCTCCAACTCTAAACTTAGATGTTGACTAAAAAGG
>Ga0214545_1001873_pt1 | contig 40239 bp, 34 predicted proteins | sample CNSS4metaG_FD_160064 | JGI IMG/M metagenome (GOLD analysis project Ga0214545, IMG submission 160064) | Root nodule microbial communities from cowpea collected in UCLA plant growth center, Los Angeles, California, USA - CNSS4 | ecosystem: Host-associated > Plants > Roots > Nodule | place: USA... | reverse complement strand
TATGATAGGAAGAAAATTCACATGGTATAGATCAAATGGAACTGCAAAGAGTAGATTGGATAGAGCACTAGTATCACAAGAGTGGTTAGATTTGTGGCCTGAATCTAAGCAGTATGTGTTAGATAGATCAATTTCTGATCACTGTGCTTTAGTAATTAAACACTCCCTCATTGACTGGGGACCTAAACCTTTTAGATATCTAGATGTATGGCACACAAAAGCAGGGTTTATGGACAAAGTTAAAGAGTGGTGGAGGAATTACGACATAAATGGAAATGAAATTTGGATTTTAAAAGAGAAGTTGAAAAGGTTAAAAAAGGACTTAAAGGTTTGGAATAAGGAGGTGTTTGGACATGTAGATAGAAGTAAAGAAAATATAATGTCAAAAATTAGTGAGTTAGATAAAAAGGATAAAGATAATGGCTTAGAGGAAGAGGGTAGGAGTGAGAGAAAACATCTGTTTGCAGAACTAAAAAAGATAAATTATAGATAAGAAGTGTTACATAAACAAAAATCAAGAGTGAAATGGTTGGAGGTAGGTGATTTAAATACCAAGTTTTTTTATAGGATGATTAAATGGAGAAGGATGAAAAATATGATAAAGGGCGTTAAAATCAAAAATCAGTGGAGTGAGAAACCAAGGAAGGTTAAAGAAAACATTAAAAGTTTCTTCTGAAAAAAGATTTACGGAGAAATCAAATATTAAAGTCAGGTTAGATAATGTACAATTCACAAGTATTAATAGGGAGGATAACGTCTCACTAATAAGTAGATTTTCAGAAGATGAGATCAAGGAAGCAATATGGGATTGTGATAGTAGCAAAAGCTTAGGACCTTATGGTTTCAATTTCAATTTTATCAAACAATTCTGGGACACTGTAAAATTGGACATAATAAGGGCTGTGAATAGTTTTCATAGTTGTGGGAAGTTGGCTAAAGGGAGTAATGCTTCATTTATTACTTTAATACCAAAGACAGAGGACCCACAAGGTTTGGAAGAATATAGGCCTATATCTCTAGTAGGAAGTGTCTACAAGATAATATCCAAAATTTTATAAAAAAGAATGCAAAAAGTCTTACATAAGATAATTGACCAAAAAAAATCTGCATTCATAGAGGGCAGAGGCCTATTGGATAGTGTGGTCCTAGTTAATAAAGTCATAGATGAAGTTAGGAGAATAAAGGGTAAGTGCACCATTATAAAGGTCGATTTTGAGAAAACATACGATTCAGTCAATTGGGAATTCCTTTTGTACATGATGGCTAAATTGGGCTTTTGTGATAAATGGATAAAATGGATAAGGGATTGTTTAGAATCATCAACCATTTCAGTTTTAGTCAATGGTAGCCCAACAGAGCAATTTTCCCCTACAAAAGGCCTTAGGCAGGGGGATCCACTAGCTCCTTTTTTATTCCTCATAGTTGTTAAAGGGTTAGCAAGAGTAGTTAGACAAGCTGAGTATAAAGGTTTATTAGAAGGAATAAAGGTGGGTAAGAAGCAAATACCAATTAACATGCTACAATTTGCGGATGATACAATATTTGTTTGCTCACCTAAAACCCAAAACATAGTGGTCATAAAAAGTATTCTTAGATGTTTTGAAATAGCTTCTAGACTAAAAGTTAATTTTCATAAGACCAAGCTAGGAAGTATTGGTATGCAAAATAGAATGATTGAAAGATTCTCTATAATGCTAAATTGTATGACTATGAATATACCTTTTCTATACCTAGGTATAAAGGTAGGGACAAATCATAGAAAGAAAGTTTTTTGGAATGATATGATAATAAATATAAGAAAGAGGTTGTCTAAATGGAAATGAAGACATCTATCTTTTGCAGAAAGGGTAATGTTAATAAAATCTGTAATTTCTACCATTCTTTTGTATTACTTATCTATTTTCAAAATGTCTGTTAGTGTTGGGAAAATTATTAGAAAATTACAAAGGGAGTTCCTATAGGGATGAGGCCATGAAGGTAGGAAGATTGCATGGGTTAGGTGGGAACGTATATGTAGAACTAAGGAAGATGGTGGGTTGGGAGTACAAGACTTGGACAAGTTCAACATAGCCTTGCTAGGAAAATGGAAATGGAGACTAGGTAAGGAAGAACCTGGACTTTGGAAAGATATTATGCTATCCAAATATGAGTCTTGGAGAAAATTAGACGATAAAAAAGTTTGTAGTCATGACTGATGGTGGTGGAGAGATATTAGGAAAATATGTGGGGGAGGGTGTAAGGAAAATTGGTTTGATAGAAATATAAGATGGAATAGAGTCCGAAATTTGGCAATATTCGGATGAGTCGGGCACGATCAAAATTTGATGAAGGATTGACCCCAACCAAGGATGAAGGCACATGCTTAAGAATACTAAGCATGTTTAGAAAGGAAGTTCATTAATCCTTCATCCCTTTCATTTGTGTTTGTTATTTTTGATTCCCTAAGTTGACTTAGTTGAATCAACTTTAGTTGATTTTTTGACCTTTAACTAGGTTTGACTTGTTGACTATAGTTGACTTGACTTAAGCCAATATGGTAATCTATGTTTATTTACTTTGTAGGTTAATTAGGAGTAAGAAAGCAATGCTAGGTGGCACATGGTGATTGGGGAGCATAAAGGATGTGGAGGAGAGAGTAAAGCAAATGCATAAAGCATAAAATAAAAGGCATAAAGTAAGTGTACCTATGTACCTTTGGTCTCCTTTGTTTTTAGCACACTTTGGCCACTTTTGGAGGCATATAACACACCTTCTTGGTCTCCTTTAGTGCTAGAACGAAATTAGCTTGCACACACCATAGTTAGCTCTTTTGTCTCTCATTTTGTAACCTTATTTGACCTAGTTTCTAGAAGCTAGGGTTAGGTTTTTGAAGAGACATCCTTAGGTATCTTTTATTTTCTCAGAGGCCCCTAAACTCTTCTATTTAAGGGGTGCTTTACCACTTGTACAAGGGTTGAACATTTTGACGTAAAAACACTCTTGTGTCTCAACCATTTGTGAGAGTTTCCTCCCTAGGGAGTGAATACTTTTAAGCCTTATCTTGCATAGCAAGTGGCGACACACATCCACTCATCTTCAAGGTTGCCATGGCTTCTAGCCTAGCCTTGTTGTGGCGTGCTTCTCACATTTTTACCATTTCTTTCCTTTCCATTTTATGTTTTCTTCTTCCTTTAATTGTTCTTGGTTTTCTATGATTTATGTGCTTTCCATTTTCTTTTCATTTTGAATCAATCCATCATCTTTTTCTCTTGAGCTTTGTGAAAGAAACCTTCACATCTAGATAGCTTGCTATCTTAATGTCCAGTGGGGATTTCACTTAGCTTTCTTAATCAACTCACACCATATTCACTAATCTTAAAAGAAAACAACATAATCCCTCATCAAAATTTGGCTGCACTCAGTAGAGTCGGCACTGATTGAAATTTGGCCAAATTCAGTCGAGTCGGCCATGATCAAAATTTGGTCGAATTTAGTCAAGTTGGCCCAACCAAAATTTAGTCGATTTTAGTCGAATTAGCCTTGACCGAAATTTGGCTGAGTCGACCTTGTCTAAATTTAGCCATATTCGGTCGAGTTTGTAAAACCCTGAAAAAATTAGAATAAAGAGAACCCAATGGAAAAAATTAATGGCTTGGTTAAGATTGTAGATATATTTAAATTAATCATTTTATTGAATTATGAGATATGGAATAATTATTTAAGTAATGTAAGTTATTTTTTATTAATTTTAATTTTTAAAATTATATTTAATGTTGTAGATATATGTATATAATTAAGTGGTTTTTGTTATAAAATTAAAAAGGATGTGGTTCAATGGTTGATTGTGTATGTTTGGAGCGTGATGGGGTGCTGGTTTGACCTTGACTATTAGCAGGATGGGGTTCATTTATTTTATTTTTTTCTCTCCTTCTTTATTTTTTTTATGGGGCCCACAAAATTTATTTTAGTTTCGTCTCTCCTTTTTTAATCTTTGAAAAACGCTGGTTTCTTTCTCTTTTCCATTTTCATTTTTTTGTTGCTGCACCTGTAACATTATAATCAATTTTTATTTTTTTAAAACACTCGTTGCTACCAATGTTAAGAAAAATAAAAATGGCATAGTGAATCTAGGGATTTTTTTTCACTTAATGTGCAAATGCTAGACTCTCTAGGGTTAGGGTTCTTTTTTAAAGAAAAAAATGGGGACTTAGAAAGGAGGGGGGAAATGGGAGATTGGGAGACTAAGAGAGAACAATGGAGGCAGAGAGGAGAACGCTTTGGAAAAACTGAGTCAGGTAGGGGAAGCTGACTTTCCTTCTTTTTCTCTTTCGTTTGAAGCTTGATCTTAAATTTGGGTTGTGTTTTAAGCTTGACCTTGTCATTTTTTTTCTCTTTATATTTGTGCACGTATGTAGCTATGTTGTTTGTTTTGAAATCTATAGCATGCACAAAAAGGTTCCCTCAATTGCGATATATCACCAGTGCAGTAAGGGCTTTTGGCCCCGATTATTTTTGTAATTCTGCCTCGGTTTTAGAATTGAGGCATATTGAGGCAAGGCAAAAAGTCGTTTTTTGCCTCGGTTGTAGTGGGACCTGAGGCCATAGAGTCGTTTTCTCTTTGCGTTTGGAACATCGTGGAGATGCTTGGTTCTGGTCTGGTTTTCTTTGCAGGTCTGTCGTGGTGCCTACAACACAAGGTAGGGTTGTTCTTTCGCCTCCATGGAAGTGTCTCCATCTACGTCGAGCTACAACTCCAATGGCTGCGTGGTTGCCGACATCGCAGTGGTGGGGTTTCGTGGTGCGTCCGCTATAACGGTAGTGACCAGTGGTGCTGCTGCTTGCTATTGGTAGTGGGAGGCGTGCTACTCCTTTCTTCTTCCTTGGTAGAGGCGTCATGATAGTAGTAGTGGTGGTCTCTCTTCCTATAGCAGTGGCTCACACAGAGTTCGCATTTTGCGGTTTCGTTCGCGTCTCCAACGAGGGTAATGTGCTAGTTGCGACCGTTTCCTGTGAGTTTGCTGCTACTCGCTAGTGGTGGTTCTCGTTTTCGCACGGTGGAGGCATCCTCGTCTTCGTTTTCGTGCAGCAGCTTGTAGAGAGAGAGAGGAGAAATGTAGTGCGGGGAAGGAGAAAAAGGGCTCGCGAGTTTTGTGCCCTAATTAAACTATATGGTCTCGGTGCAATTAATAACCGAGGCATATAACCCTATTTGGCCCCGGTTTAGTGCCACTTGAGGCCAAAGATGCTACGGCTAGTGCATTTTTGAAATAACTAGGCACACTTTTAGCTACGAGTCAGTGCAACCGAAGCATATAAGCCACCTTTGGCATCGAGTTTTTTGAACCGAAGCATATAATTCTTTTTTGCTTCGGGTTTTAGCTGAACCGAGGCATAAAAGTTGCCTGGAATTGCAAAAATGTCACCGCACCATTATATGCTTCGGTTTCTGGCCAATCGATGCTTATAAGGCGAGGTAAAAAGCAAAATTTGCACTAGTGTATTCACGTTTTCTTTCCTTCAGCATGGGCATAATCGTTTTCTTTCCTTTGGGCTTGTAGTTAGGTTTTGACTTTAACATGATTATGACAACATTGTTTGTTTCTCTTTCTTTTCCTTGCAGACCATATGTTTTGGCTTTTGTCAAATGACATGAACTCATTAATGTGTAATAAGTTTTTAGCCTTGGGGCCCACATGCTTTTATTTTTTTTAACCATGTAAATGTATCAAGTAGTTTGGTGCTCTTTAAAAGTCACTATCACAAGATTAATCGGTGGGTGGAAGCCATAGGGTTCACGTGCAAAAATTATATTTTCTTCCCTTGGTTTATGAGTGAAGCTTTACACAATTCCTCTGGTCTCTTTTCTTGTGCTACTTGCTTCTTTAAAATAGCTTTTGGTTAGTTGACGTGCATGTTTGAATGGTTGATTATTAAATAACAAAGTTTGGTGTAACCATTCTTATCTTCCTTTCTTATTTTCTTTGATTCTTTATGTCACGGGTTGGAGTGGTTCGTTGGTAGGGGTTAGATGGTGTTGTTCGATGGTGCTAGGGTTTTAGTTAGTTTTATTCTTTGGAAACCCATAACATGCATGGCAATGCTATTTATTTTTACGGTGCAACAATATTATTCTTTGAGAAGCATATTTCTTTTTCTTTCTTGTAATTTACAACTCTTAGTTAGGTGCTTATGGAAGACCATGGTCACATATAGATAGGTTTTTCTTCTTATGATTTTGGGGTGCAGACTACACATGATTTCATAATGTATCTTTCTTAAGGTTTAAGACAATTCTTTAATGTTTTGATGGGACATTGGTGCTTTTTGAAAGGTTTGGTTTATATTTTCCTTGTTTTATTTTGGGTTGGGATGCGTGAGCATTATTTGTGGATCATGTAAATGGGTGGTAGCATCATGCAATGGTTTTGTGTTATTCACATGAGGTTATTTGGGTGCAGCTTTGGCATTTTTAGCAACAGTGATAGTGCATGTGAGAAGTCTCGTATGAGTTGGTGGGGCATGTTTGTTGTCTTCTTGATTTAGTTATGTCACATGTTTATTGCTATATTTCTTTTATATATCATTGTTTATGATTAGCTTATCCCTATTTGTTTGTTTGTGTGTTTATTGTGTGTACAATGATCGTATGACGTGTGTGTTATATGGGAGCAGATGATAATGCATATGCTTTTGGCATGGAGTAGATTGATGAGAGACTAGGGTGAAGTCAGGAGTTCTTATAATTTATTTAGTTGTTTTAAATTTGATACTGAAGACTATGTAATTTTCTTTTGTTCGTAATTGTTATTTAAATTTTTTCGAACAAATTGACGTTTTGAACTATGTAATGTAAATCAAATTAAAAGTTTTTTTATTAGTACATTTTCAACGATAATCCTTTTTCGCCAAACACATTCATTTTCTAACTTTTCGTGACTTCCCAAGATTGGAGTGTTACTGACTTAGCCTTAGATGAAATTTTGTCATTTCGGAGGAGCCGACCATCAGCGAAATTTGGCAGTATTCAAATAAGTTAGCTTTGATCGAAATTCAACCGAATTTAATCTAGTTAGTCTCGGTCAAAATTTGGTTGAGTCGGCCCTGACCCAAAATTGGTCGTATTTTGATGAGTTAGCCCCGAATGAAATTTGTTCGTTTCAATCAAGTCAGTCACGACTAAAATTTTGTTGTATTCAACTGAATCGGCCTTGACCCAAATTTGATGATATTCAACCGCGACCCATTTATTTTTATAAAAAATGGATTCTGAATTTTGAACTTGATCTAACTATTTGGATCTGGATTGAATTCTTGTTCCAGATATTTGTTTATGGATTTTAAAACAATCCAATCTAATTTTATAAAAAAATGAATTTAGATTAAAAATCTAATTAAATTATTTAAACCTAAAATAGACGTGGAGCGGATCATTAAAAATTCATGATCACCCCAATTATGATACAGCCATGCATAAAATTGTGGTCTTGATAGTTTATTTGGTCTTAATAATTCAAAGCACATTTGTTTTGTCGTGTGTCATGCGTTATGTTTGGTGGATTGTGGGGTAGCGCTTTAAGAGAGTCATGTTTCCGTGGTCTTTGCTTTCTCTACTCTGCCACAGTTGTTGTTAAGTGCAAGGTTACATTATTGGCTAAGGTGTTAAAAATCTTGGGTAGTGATGGGACGTGTTTTTGTGGCGCAGCCTTGCACTACATTCTTTTTGTTTCTCTTCCTTTGTAACCATTATGTCAGGTCCTTCTGGATTTGAAAGACTTGCGAGATGAAGGTGTTCGCGATTTCGTTCGAAGTAGTAGGAGGGTTTGTGAAGAGGTAAGTGATTGAAGCCTTGCTTTGTTGATTCATAATAGTTGCTTTGGATCGAGGATGAAATTATTGATTTTGTAATGTTTTCATCGCTAAGAAATATCTCTATTAAAGGCTAAATATTATATGTGTTGCTGTTAGTCGCATAATCCATCTTCTTCTAACTTCTCATATCAACAACAAGAGCTTTTTCATGACCAAATCTCAAACTCTTTATGTTTTCATGTAAGCAAAAATATGTATTGAGTAATGATGTAGTTGAATGAGGTACAATATATGCTCAATCTCAGACATAAAATATTTAACTGATTCAAGGTATATTTATGGATTTCTTTTCAATAAATGCTTTTTTTTTCTCTGTTATGGTTTGTGACCCCTTTGATAAGAGATGATGATGACTGCACATTCCATATACACATTGAATTCACTATCAACATTAATTGAATTGACTTGAGTGGAATTATCTTTTTTCTTTTCCCATTGGTTTGTTTCTTTTTTCTTATCCATGTCTCTTTTTATATCCCTTTCCCTACATTCATAAGTTTTACAATTGTTCCCCATCTTTTTCAAAAAGAAATTCAATCAATTAGAAATAACTAGAGTATAAAGCATTTTTAACTAATCGTAATACAATTAATCTCATGAGCCATATTGTGTATGGGGGAGACTTTTGTCCGATTCCATTAAATTATTGTTCGTCCGGAATCTACTATGAAATTAATTATAAGATGTTTAAAACTGAAATTTATAATTTAGGAATATGAAATAACTATAATTAGGACTAATTAATTATTTTAGTCCCTTTGAGTAACTTAATTATTAAGTCATTAAACTTGTTTATAAATTTAGTGATTAAATTATAGGTAATTTAAGCAATATATTTTAGGGAAATTGGAAATTGTAATTTAGATCGATCATAGTAAAATCAATGAAATAGATGAGTAATTAGTAATTTATTATTTAGTTTTTCTTTGGGTTGATTACGTTATTGATAGAGATGGAAAATAAACCCGTCCCCGTGGGTATTGTCTGAATCCGTCCCCGTTTTGACGGGAAATTCCCACATTGACTGGGTATGAGTATCGGTATGGGGAATCCCCGATTTTTTCAATTGGGTATGGGGATGAGGATGTACATATCCCCGCCATATCTCCATCCTCGGTTAAATTATTAAAATATTCACAATTAATTAAGTAACCCTATATATACTTTCTATTTTTTATTTTTTCTAATTGTTTGGTTTGTCATGAAACTCATTCGCATCTTCAATATATTTTTTATCTTATCATAACCTTTATGTAATTATGTTAAAATGATGTATGTCAATTAAAAAAAAATTATGTCTAACATTTGAATATTTCTATTATTTTTTAATATTTTTAATTATTGTATATTTTCCTTTCACATGAGAATGTTTAATACTCTCAATTTAAGTGTTTAATAGCATAAACCTTTCATTTACTAGGCAATATAAAAAAATTCTTTACTTTATTATTATTAATTTTTGTTTTATTTGAAGAACTTTTTGTTTCGCCAAAACAATTTTTGTTATTTCTCAACCATTGAGTATATATGTTGATATTTGAAAAGTTTTCTTAGATCTCTAAGATATTTTTCATCTTATCCTACCTTTAATTATACTTTTTTTTTCCTTTGTGTAATTCCTTTCAATAGTCTCCAAATTGTTTATAAGATACACATTTGTTAATTTTTTAATATTTTTATTTTTTGTTTATTTTCATCATGTAGAATACTATTTCTATAAATTTTATCTAGTTATAATTTATTTTCTAACTCATTACAACCATACTTTAACTTTTTCACTATAATTGTATAAATAATTTTGGTTTACTACAATATAAAAATTTAATGTAATTACCATGAATACTTTTTTTATCACCATTCAACATATATTGGAGTTCAAAAGATACAAGATCTATGTTAAAATTTTATTATTATATTTATTATTTATTCTTTGATCAAGTGATGTATTATAACTTTTATTAGTGTATAAAAAATAGATTCATTATAATTTTAAAAATTGAAGTAAACAAACATTTAAAATATATTTTAATTTGAATATTTTTTTTCCTTTTATATTTTTTAAAAATATTTTAAAATTTTATCAACTAGGTTTTACTAATGTTTGCAAATTTAATAAATGTTTTAGTTCTCATGAAATTTTATTTGGTATTCTAATCTAAAATGTAAACAATTATAATTTATTTCAAAGTATTTGATATCGAAGAATGAATCATCCTCATAATATTGAATATTTGATAATTTTATGTTCATTTACCATAATTTTTTATTATTTTATAAAGAATAGTTAAAATTAATATAAAGTAATAAGAAAATGAGTATGGGTATGAGTACGAGATTATACCCGTTACCTGATGTGGATGGAAATGAGACAAAAGTTTGATACCCGTTGGGTTTGGGTATGGGGATGAGGATGAATTTTTTTATGGAAATGGGTATGGGATAACGAAACCCGTTCCCGCCCCGCCCCGTTGCCATCCCTAGTTATTGATTAGTTTTGGCTTTGAACCAAGTGTGATACTTGAATGCTTGGCATTACTTTGGTAGAGTGTGATATGCATTGTAAAAATAAGAGGAAAATGTTGACTGTAATGTGTAATGTGGCTTGATAGAGTGTGATATGCATTGTAAAAAAAAGAGGAAAATGTTGATTGTAATGTGACTGTAATGGCAATAGACTTGTCTTATTTTGATCTTAGATTTATGGACTTTGTATAACTTGTAATTTGATCTCATTTAAGTCACAATGTTCTTAACTTTGATTGCAAATAATTGGATGTGCTCGGATGCAGTCTTTAAGATGCTTGAGATGATACTGGATTTCGGGATTGTTGTCTGAATGTAGGTTTTCAAACTGGATGCAGTCTTTAGGATGTGCCTGAAAATAAATATTTCTTTTCGAAATTCGTAGACATTTGTGTGGGCCAACTCCTTACTAAACCGACGCCAACAATTTAATTTAAATAGTTTGCGTTGGCTGAGCCCATACTACACCCACTCAAAGCTATTTTAAACTTTTTTTATTTCCATTTTGCGTGGGCTTAGCCCACGCACATAAAATGATTATTATATTTTGATGTGTTTTCTTCGATTAAGCTGATACGAATTGAGCCGCAAATCTTCGTCCGCTCTTGACCGACGCAAATAGGCTTTGAGTCTAGGAAAATGGCATGAAAACCGTGAAATGAAAAATAGAAAATAGTTAGAATACGGGATTCAGGAGAAAACATAAATGGATTTACCAAAAGAGTGTGCTGAAATTCAATACTTCTTTTACCAGCCGTAACAGCAGTCCATCCATCAGGCCACATGCGATCACACCAAATACCTATTAGAAAATAATATTAGAACCATCATTACCTAGTTAAGCAATTTTAGGAAGTGTAATACCAACATTGATCATTGGTTCAATTATATAAAGGTTTGTCCCTTCATCACATCATCTGCTCTAGAAATCGATCACGTAACATTTTTTGTTTTATTTATTGTTATTGTTATTGTTATTTTTATGTATATGATGTGAAGAAATTGACAATGAGAGAGATCGAGACTTTTATTGTAGATACTGGTTAATATAATTAATATACATTAAATTAAATATTGTAAAAATTCATTTTTAATCGTAATATTAAATAAAATCTGACATTATAACCTTTTATGTAGTTTTATTTTATTTAAAGGACAAAAAGACCCATAAATATTACCATTATGATTAATATTTTTATTTAATGTTTAGGAATAAAAGTTAAAAAATAATTAAATAAAAAAGGAATTATATTTTAATATTGTTAAAATTTAAAATATAATTAAAATATAATTTACATGAATTATTCCTTAACTAATACCCTAAGGGTAGTGATTAGCATTCTCACTTATTTTTATTTGTTATTGAAGGTTCCAAAATTAGCATTTTAATTAGAGCTGTCAACTTTATTAGCAACCCTAGGACTGGCCCTGACCCCACACAGAGTTAGGCCCCATTTTGTTGGCCCATACATTAGGGGCTTTTCCAAAGCCCCCAGCCCCAAAAGCTCCCAGGTAAAAGGGTGGGACAGGGTTAGGGTCGGGTTAATCCCCTTCTCCTTCCATGAAAATCTAAATGTTATCTTTCATCTACATAGAATTTATGATAACACTTGAGAAAATCTCCGTTCAACATTTCCTATACCACCCTTTTTTTCTGACGTGTTCTTCTAAATTAAAGCTTAACTTAAGAGTTAATGACAGAAAAGCTTGAACATTTTACTCGAATTCAAAAACATTATATTAAAAACATGACTAATGTTTTCATACACTATAAATTTTATAATTTAATCATTATATATAATTGATATAAAATTCTAACAAATCTATTGCATGAAAATAAAGAGTTCTTTTAAACTAATTTTAATAAATTTTACAAGAAAATTTTTCAACGTATAAACATTACATAGCAAGAGTTTTATGTAATGGTAGTGGACACACAATCATTGAATTAGGAAAATTAATGGCTATACTAATTATGTATATATGGTAAATAAAAATATAAAAATTGGGTTGTACACACATAACAGTGGACACACAATCATTGAACGAAGAATTTTTGGAATGAATTTTATTTGATTTATGTACAATTTTCAGTGAGTGATGCTTTTAGTTCTCTTACAATGGCTAGTACAATTAATTGGGTCAAGAAGCTTTGAATTTTTCTCATATAATTTTTTTTTTTCATGTTTAGAGAAAAACCCATGGGCTGGCCTGCTTTGTGGGCTTTTTGTCCTATGGGCCTTTTTAGTGGGGGGCTTTTTTGGCCCCAACTCACGTGAGTCAGGGCCAAACCCTGTAAGTTGGGTTAAATTGATAGCTCTAATTTTAATGTTGACCAATAAATTTGGAATAAGTTCTACTCGAAGACTTGAATTAGACTACATGAAACTTTTCAACATTTATCTGAGTAAACTATGTTAATTTTTATAGAAATCTTCTCTAACTTCGCAAATAACTAATTATACAAAAGAACTTTAACTTTTTTTTTATAAGTTTAATTCATCTTAATCCTTTTAATTTTTGCAAAAATGTTTATACTGAAATTTATTTCATCAATACCAAAATACTTATCACATATATGTTTACAATGTAAATATTAACGCATAAATTATTTCTATTATTAAAATAAAATAACAATAAAGTGTTGCATTATAATTTATAATGACAACCGGAAGAAAAATAGTTTATAGACATGTTTATAAGTTATTTCAAATATTTATTCTACCATTATAAAAATTATTATTTTTAGTTGGAGTTATTTTTGCGTTTTTAAAGATTTTAACCCCATTAATGATTTTATCCACAATTCCTCTCTCATCTACAAGAGCCGGCATAATCATGAAATTATCGAGATTCTCAACAACTCTGGGTAACAATAATCCTTTACTGCCAAACACGTTCATTTTCTAACTTTTTGTGACATTCCAAGATTGGAGTGTTACAGAGTCGGCCTTAGATTTGTCATTTCGGAGGAGCCGACCATCATCGGAATTTGACAGTATTCAGTCAAGTTAGCTTTGATTGAAATTCAGCCGAATATAATCGAGTTAGCCCCGGTCGAAATTTGGTCGAGTTGGCTCTAACCCAAATTTAGTCGTATTCGGACGAGTTAGCCCCGAATGAAATTTGGTCGTTTCAACCGAGTCATTCATGACTGAAATTTTGCTGTATTCATCCGAATCGGTCCTGACCCAAATTTGACAATATTCGGCCGCGACCCATTTATTTTTATAAAAAATTAATTATAGATTTTGAACTTGATCCAAATATTTGGATTTGGATTGAATTCTTGATCCAAATATTTGATTCTGAATTTTAAAACAATCCAATCTAATTCTACTAGAAAAATAAATTTGGATTAAAAATCTGATCCAATTATTTAAACCTAGACGTTGATTGAATCATTAAAAATTCATAATCACCCCGGTTGTGATACGGCCATGCATGAAATTGTGGTCTTGATAATTCAAAGCATATTTGTTTATATTTGTTTTGCCGTGTGTCATCCCGTTATGTTTGGTGGATTGTGGGGTAGCGCTTTAAGAGAGTCATGTTTCCGTGGTCTTTGCTTTCTCTACTCTGCCACAGTTGTTGTTAAGTGCAAGGTTACATTATTGGCTAAGGTGTTAAAAATCTTGGGTAGTGATGGGACGTGTTTTTGTGGCGCAGCCTTGCACTACATTCTTTTTGTTTCTCTTCCTTTGTAACCATTATGTCAGGTCCTTCTGGATTTGAAAGAAATTCATAACCATAACCATAGCTTTCTCTCGTGGGGCCGCGGTGGACACCAGGACACATCGCTGCAGGGTGTGGTCCAAGGGTAGCTTCGGATTTTTCTTTTGTTTTAGCAAACCACATGAATAACATATACTCTATTATTGTATCCTAGGGGTTGATTTTTTTAATACGTTTACTTTTTTGGAAGTCCTGAATCTTGCCGAACAAAGATTTTTTGTTTATTCATATGAACAGTACGTACCCACCACACATCCAATATATATGTATATAAAAGGATAGTCCCTTGCAATGATCTACAAGCAAATTTCACTGAACTTTTGATTTGCTCAAACCATAATCTAGAAGCAAATTTCACTTAACCGCATGGCTCCAAGTTTGAAGTCCTCAAAATCGCTGTATGATTTTGTGGTGAGAGATGGCAATGGTGTGAAGGGTTTGGTAGACTCGGGCATGTCAGAGGTGCCAGAGAGGTACATACAACCTCCAAGGGAACGAATCAACAAGGAGGATTCAAGGGCATGTGATTCTCCACCCATTGACTTGTCAAAGCTGAATGGAGCAGAGCACGAGAAAGTGGTGGATGAGATTGGTAGGGCTGCCGAGACTCTTGGTTTCTTTCAGGTGGTGAATCATGGGGTGCCTTTGGAGTTGCTGGAATCGCTTAAAGATGCAGCACACACATTCTTCAGTTTGCCACCAGAACAGAAAGCTGTTTACTGCAGTGGGGTGAGCCCATGCCCCAGGGTAAAATATGGGACTAGCTTTGTGCCAGAGAAAGAGAAGGCTTTGGAATGGAAAGACTATATCAGCATGACATTTAGCAGTGATGAAGAAGCTCTTCAGTGTTGGCCAAATCAGTGCAAGTATATATGATTTTCCTTCTACTACTCTTGTCTCTTCTTTTTGACCCCTTTTTCATTCTCTCTTGGTTTGTTTTAGGGAAGTTGCGCTTGAGTATTTGAAGCTATCAACTAAGATTGTTAGAGACATTGTGGAAGTGTTGATTGGTAAGCTCGGGGTTACACTAAAAGATTCAGAAATGGAGGGCCTTCTTGGGACGAAGATGGTTAACATGAACTACTATCCAGCATGCCCAAATCCAGAGCTTACGGTGGGTGTTGGGCGTCACTCCGATATGGGAGCTATCACAGTGCTGCTCCAAGATGGCATTGGAGGTTTGTATGTCAAGGTGGACCAACAAAATGATGCTCACAAAGGACAATGGTTGGAAATTCCACCAGTCCCTGGAGCTCTTGTTATTAATATCGGTGATACTCTACAGGTTTGCAACTCTCATAAATTTTACAAATAATGAAAATTACATGTTCAGTATATATATTAATCGTGTTTTGTTGATCTTAATTAATGGAAGATAGATACTGAGCAATGGGAGGTATAAGAGTGCTGAACACCGAGTAAGGACAACTAGCAGCCAGTCCAGGGTATCGGTTCCGGTGTTTACAATGCCAATAGCTACAGAAAGGATAGGTCCATTGCCGGAGGTGGTGGAGAAAGATGGGTTGGCTCGCTACAGAGAAGTTCTGCTCCAGGACTACATGAACAATTTCTTTGGGAATGCTCATGCTGGAAAAAGCTCTCTTGATTTTGCAAGGATCAACTAGTATCAATAATAAGTTGTAGTAACCTCAATCAGAAGTTTCTTTCCTTCTTCATTTCATGTTTCAGGAATAAAACCTTCAGCTTTAACTATTAATTAAGGCTATATTATAAGGATAAATATGGTTTGAAACACCTTAAATGATATATAAACTTTCTATATAAACCATCAAACAAAGAAGACTCATGACTGGAGAAGAGAACATATATGTGATGAGTGACCGAAATGTACAATTTTTAGAACACAATATTCTGATGAGTCGGTTCACAACCCACATTGTGTTAAAATAATCAGCACAAATAAGAATCCCGTCAATAATGAGACTTAATCTAAATAAAACTGGATACTATTTCACTGTTAAAAGAAAACAAAATAAAGGCCAACAACATTCTTTTGAAACTGCAGAATATTATAAAATTTTAAAGGCTGTAACAATTACTTTTGTTATCAGGAACAATTTTGGATAAAAAATAGATTTACATAACTTTTGTGTTTTTAATATGTATATCATTTACCTATTCAGTTCCATTGATTTTATTTTTCAACAGTACCTTCTAATTAAATATTTTAATTTTAGGTTTTTTTACCTATGAATGAATATTAATGTATTTATTAATTTCTTTTAATGATATTTATGATACGTAGAACAATCAAGAAAAATTATTAATCATAAAATTATAAATATATATTATATTTATAAAACATTCTACCAGTAAAATAAAATTTGAATAAAAATATAAAAGAAATAAGAAATAAGTAAATAATATTAATTTAGATAATCAAACTCACCTTTGAAATGTATAAATAATCCATACACATTGACCTGATAAAACTATTTATTACGAACAACTTTAAATAACTTTACATATATTTCTAATAATGGATTATAAGGTTATGGAAAATAACAACACTAAGTCGTACTAAATAAAAATCTACATCGCTAACATTTGGTTAAGACTTCTGATACATGAATACTTCAACTTGAGTCACGTATCCGTATCCGACACGTATCGTGTATAATATTTTACTAATACTTATCAATGAAGTATCTAATTTATAAAGTCATAATACAATATAATAAAATTTTTGAATATTGACAAATTTTAGTGAAAAAATAATTAGTCACTATACAGTTACCGATACTTATGAATGACTTAATTGAATATTTTTAAAAATCAGATAATTTAATTACACCAAAAAGGAATTACGAGCTTTTTTTTTTTCAAACAAATTAGAGATAAAAAATGTAATTAAGCCTAAATAATAATAAAAGTTACACTCCCTTTGATAAGTTTCATATTTTTTCTAACCGGAATGTGCATAGTCAAATGGATTCTAATATTTTAAAAAGATTTATGAGAAAATGTCTTAAAATAAAGATTGTACTTTTTAATAAATTTAGAATCTCTCTATTACATAATTTTACAAAAAAAAAAATCATATATTTTTTATTAGGTATATAATTTAGAAAAAAATTGAATATTTGAAAAATTCATATACTTGGAACCTAAAATTTATTTAAGTCTAAAAAGATATTAAAAGTGAAATTCATAATATATATTCCTTCTTATACTAATTATTTTATCATAATAATAAATCCTTTTCATCGAAGTTTGTAAATTATTTTTTAATTAACATGTCCAACTTTTATTAGTGGACTTGATAACACAGGTTCAAATATGTAACAAATTTTTTGTCTTGCTTGTATCAATCTACTGTATATGGGTTTTGATCACTTTTTTAGTAGAAATGGTGAAAAAGTGATGCTTGAGAGATATGATTGGAAGTGAAAGTTATCTTTAAGAAGAAAAATGTTTTCTTTGCTCTTAATTGATAGTCACACTCACGTGTTTATGAATCATGAATTTTCTCTCTTATTGTCTAGAGGTGTTAATTTGTTAATTTGGTAATGGCCCATGGACCAGTTCTAATCCACATTTAAACAAGTCTCTTCTTAGGAACTTCTAAATGAGGACTAAAAATAAAATCTCAACCTCCAAAATCCATTCTCAAACGGATTATGGTCAGAATTAAGGTGAGTATAATTCTATTGAAAAACTTTAATTAATTCATAAAAAAAAATATCTTGACTCTAAATTAAAGATTGAGTCAACTTGTATCGGGTCGAAGATCAAGATGGACAGACCAAGTCCAAAGGTGAAATGGGTCATTTTGATGGAAATTCAGAATGAACACTCATGAAAATGAGTTGTCTTTAATCGAGGATCGAGATAGGTTGGTCAAGGCCAAAGATTGAGACAAACTGACAATTAGGATGCGTTGAACCAGACAGAAGGTTGAGAATGGTCGAATTCATCTAATTAGTCCTCGACAAAAAAATTGGTCAAGTCTTACCAAGTCAAATCCGACCGAATTTGGTCGATTCAGTCTTGACTCAAGCTGAAGGTCGATATTGGTCGTCCTGGACTAAGGTCAACTCTAGCTGGTTTGACTGAAGGTTGGGACAGGCCTATTCAAACTAAAAGTTGAAACTGATCGTCCTAAACCGAAGGTCTAATAATATAGTTAAAAAAAGTAACTTTTTTTCATGTTTAGAGAAAAAGTCCATAGATTGGCCTTGGCTCACACAACTTTTGTGGACTTTTGGGTTTTGTGGACTTTTTCACGGGAAGGTGTTTTTATTCTGGTTTTTTTGGTTTCAGTCCACGTAGATCAAAATCAAATCCTATATAATGGGACAAATTGACACCTCTACTCTTATCCTATACGCATCTTATCGTTATTTTGTCCAATTATATTGATTACATTTAAATTATCCCTTTGTAAGCGCCGACTAGTTAGTTAATGTAAAAACAATGGATGTGAGACTTTTCACTGTTATATAAAATATGATACCATGCAAGATTTCATCTTAAAAAAAAATGAGTGTTTGTAAAGATGATCAATAAATATATATAATAAGTTGTACTCTTAGACTTAATATGACGACATGGGACTTCTTAACATTTCTCTCTGACCTTTGGATAATTTTTATAGAAATCTCCTTAATTAACTTCATAAATAACGGAAGTACACACATGAACTTTAACTTCTTCCATATAAACTCCATTCATTTTAACTATTTTATTTTGTTATAAATATTCACTAACACAAAAAGTCCTTATAACGTCTCGCAGTTAACGTCTGTCAAAGAGAAAATAGAAGTCAAAAATGATCGATGGCATTTTTATAAATAATGCGTCAATTTTAACGTCTGTGCAGTAATTACCCGACATCCCGTAACGTCGGTTACTGACGCGCCCAACGTCCCCAAACCTTGACGTCTGTTCCACACGCTCCCGACGTCCCGTAATGTCAGTTTCTTCACTAATCTGACGTCCCTTAACGTCGGCTACTACTAGAACCGACGTCCCCCTTCATAAAATCATTCTCAGCGCCACGAAAACCTAACTTTTCTTCTTCTCCGCGAGCCATCTCCGCCATCCGTCGGTCAGCACAACCTCTGCAGCTGAGTTTTCGATCTTTAATCTTGTTGGGTTTTCATTTGTGCATTGATTTAAGCATTTTGAACCGATTGGATTTCGTTTTGGTCTCCATTTTACATAAATGCAGGGTTTTCCTCTTTGCACCGTGAAGCTTTTTGCCGGTAGCCCACCCTCCTCCATCCGCATCCTTGTTTTTGCTACAAGAGGTTAGTTTTAATCTTGTATATTTTTTATTACGAAAATTATGATTTTTGATATATTTGGAATAATTACGAAAATTATTATAAGATGTGTTGCATGTTAAAATGATTTTAATGTATTTTGTTAATTTTTTTGGCTTATTTTTTTATTAAATTTTATGATAGTTGATAAATTTAATTGATAAATTTGGAATAAAATTTATATTTATTATTAGATTTGTTGCATGTTAAAATATTTTTATTTTTATTTTTTAATATTATTATTGCATTGTTATTTTATATGTGAAGATTTATTATAATTTTAGTTCACAATTTTGAGCGAACATTAGTTTCCATTTGAGATCTAGTACAAATGACTAAATTTTGAGATCTAGTACAAATGCATAAATTTGATAAAATTTCAATTGAGGCAATTTATGTTGTTCTCTAGATGCATACTTGATTGTGATCATGATTTATCTCTTTCATTTCGTGTACTTCAAAGACCAATGCGAAATGCTGTTGAAATTTTGTCAAATTTATGATGTTTAACTTCTTCATCTACGTGTTGGGAAATTATGAAAAATAATTTTTTTCAAATGCGTAGGGCCTTACCTTGTGAGAATTAAAAATTTGAGATTGATGAATTTTTTTACAAAAATAGTATGGATCGAAGCTGGATGAATGAGCGTCGCATTAGTGAAGAGTATGAAAAGGAGGTTTATGACTTTTTGCAATATGCTCAAGAACACACAATCTTTGTTAAAGGGACATATTTTTGTCCTTGTGTTCATTGTCTTAATCAAATACGTCACGACTTGGACACAATTCGTGATCATCTTTTCATCTTTGGTATAATGAGAAGTTATACACTTTGGACTTGGCATGGAGAAGTATTAGACAAGCCTACGACATCACGAGGAACAGATTATGTAGACCAATGGATGAATGATCATTTAGAAGACATGGTACATGATGTTGGGGAAGAAAATTTTGAAAAAGTTCATTTATTTAATTCTCTTAAGTCTGATTCAGAGGAAGAGTTGTACCCTGGATGCACTAACTTTACACGATTGTCGACAACTTTGAAATTGTTCAGTTTAAAAGCAAGGAATGGATGGACCGATAAAAGTTTCACAAAATTGTTGGAGTTGCTAAAGGAGATGCTTCCAGAAAATAACATGTTACCTATCCGTAATTACGAGGCAAAGAAAATTTTATGTCTAATGGGTTTAGAATACCAAAAGATACATGCATGCCCCAATGATTGTGTTCTATACAGAGACGAGTTTGCTTCACTAAAGATGTGTCCAACATGTGGTTTGTCGCAGTTTAAAAAAAATTGATAAAAGTGGTGATGAAGACAAAGATGGTCCACCTACTAAAGTGATGTGGTATTTGCCTATAGTACCTAGATTCAAACGATTGTTTTCCATTAAAGAAGATGCAAAGAACCTGAAATGACACATTGTAAGACTCGAGAAAATTAAATAGTTAATTAAATAATTATTTAATAAATACGGGTAATAGGAGCATTTAAAGTATTTAATGCAGATTGCTATGATGTGGAAAAGTACTAGCTCAAGTGGTTGAGAGTACTTTGTTTGTGTGAGAGGACTTGGGTTTGAGTCCTATGTGTGTTATTTAATTATGAATTTTTATGTTATATATTTGAAAGAGTAATGTGATCACATAACCTTAGAATTGAAGGAATTAATAAAATTGTAAATTGGTTGAGTTGGTTGTGTACTTGCTTTGTGATTGAAGGGTTGTGAGTTCAAACCTTATTGAGAACTAATCAATTTTCTTTTTGCCAATTTTTTTGTTGGCATGAATATGAAAGGGTTTAGGAACCCTAATAGCTAATAGAGAGGTAATTCAGAGGGCTGGAAACATCATATTAGGAGACTTAATTAACCATTAACCCTTTCTTTTATTAATTTTCGTTTGGTGGAGAAAAGGGTAATTAGAAAGGTAGTAACTCGGGAAAGAGAGAGAATTGGCAAGAGGAGAGGTATTAGGATTGGAGTGTGAACGTTGGGTAGAGAAGGTTTGGTGTTTGGCGTACTGCAGAGAGGAGTTGGAGGGGGAAAACAGTGTTACGGGTGCAAACAAGAGAGAAGAATGTTTTGGTTCGAGGCACACTCACCAATTCGAGTTTGAGAGCGGGAAAATCCAGGTAAGGGGAGTTGTTCTGTGTGGTTTTTTTTCTGGATGATTTACAATTCCTCTAGAAATGTTACATTAACAGGGAACTAGAAGGATTGAGATCCTATGTCTTGATATCTGCATATCTAAGAAAGAAGAAACACTACATTGGAATGGAAATGCCTTTGGAAAGATGAAAAACCTTAAAATACTTATTATTGGAAATGGCAAATTTTCCAGAGGTCCCAATTGTTTTCCAGAAAGTTTGAAAGTACTGGAATGGCATGGATACCCTTCAGATTGTTTACCATCAAATTTTGATCCCAACAAACTTTTGACATGCAAGTTACCTAAGAGTCGTTTTACATCATTTGAAATGTTTGGCTCATCGAAGGCAGGTTTAAAGAATATATTCCTTATCTTGTAAATTTGTAAACACACTTCAAATTTACTCATTATATTCTTATTTCTTTTTTCCATTATTTTCTTGGCAGAAGTTCGAGAATGTAACCGACTTGAATTTTGACTACTGCTAACTTTTAACACGGATACCTGACATATCTGATCTCCCAAATTTGGAAAAGCTTTCTTTTGAATGTTGTGAGAGTTTAACTGCAATTGACGACTCAGTTGGTTTTATGTCTAAACTTAAATTATTGAGTTCGCAACACTGCAAGAAGCTTAGGAGATTTCCACCTCTCAACTTGCCCTCTCTTAAAAAACTTAAACTTTTATACTGTTCAAGTCTTGAGAATTTTCCAGAAATAATAGGAAAGATGTGAAACATAAGGAGACTTCGTTTGTATGAACTTACCATAAATGTGTTGGCTAAACTTAAATGTGGGTAGTTGGAAATTGCTATATTAATTGTCCAGGAGATTGCAAAAGGTTGAGAGTGGGTCTAGCTATGATTAAGCATGCAATAGAGTTCATTAATTGTGAGTTAGGTAATGGTTATATTTAATGAATGTAATTGAAGGGTCATGTCCAGAGGCCTATAAAAGGACCATGTAGTGCTTCATTTCAAATACAACAAATCTGAATATCAAAGAATGTTTATCCAGAGAGACTTGTTTGTCAAGAAATTGGCATCAAAGCTTGAGAGCCTGAGTGTTTGAGTGAGTTAGAGAGTTTGATTGAGATGGCAAGCTTAGCTAACAGCTTGCCCCTGCCAAAGTTATCAAAAGGCGTCAGCTATGATAACTGGAGCCTGCAGATGAAGGCTCTCCTTGGTTCCCAAGAAGTATGGGAGGTGGTCGAAAATGGGCATCAAGAACTAGAGGACGTTGGAGAAATGATGATAGCCCAGCTTGCTACGTTAAAAGCAACACGAGCAGAGGACAAAACGACTCTGTACGTGTTGTACCGAGCTATTGATGAGTTCGGCTTTGAGAAGATAACAAATGCTATGTCTTCAAAAGAAGTGTGGGATATTATGGAGAAGGCATACAAAGGGGATACCGTGTGAAGCAAGTTCGGCTTTAAAATCTCAGATGAGAGCTTGAAAGGATGAGGATGAAGGAAGATGAAGAGGTTGACGAGTACGTATCCCGAGTTGAGACTGTAGCAAATCAGCTCGGTAGAAATGGAGAGACGCTGCCCGCTTGTCGAGTGGTGGAGAAAATCTTGAGGTCGTTAACCGACGACTTCAAGAATATAGTTTGCGCAATAAAGGAATCCAAGGACTTGACAACGCTCTCGGTGGAAGAGCTTGCTGGATCGCTTGAAGCACATGAGCAGCAAAGAAGGAAGAAGAAGGAGGAGTCCCTTGATCAAGCACTCCAAGCAATGACAACCATTAGGGAGAAGAAGGTTCCTTATACTCAGAACACTCGAGGCCGAGGTGGTAGAGGTAGAGGAAGATATGAAAGAGGTTAAGAACAGGTCGGCCAACAAAACTGGCGTGGCCGAGGACAAGGTGGAGGTCATCGTGGTAGAGGCCAAGGAGGTCAGTCGAACAACTCAGGAGTTGAGTGCTTTAAATGTGGTAAGTACGGTCATTTTGCCAAAGACTGTTACTCAAGAGTTAAATGTTACAATTGTGGGAAGGTTGGACATTTCGCGAAGGACTGCCGATCTGAAAGCAAGAAGGAAACGAACTTCCTTTCTGAGGATGCTGAGGAAGGAGTATTAATGATGTCCAGGAGATCAGGTGTTGAGCTAAGTCTGAGCTGTTCTGACAACTTAGTTTGGTACCTTGATATAGGAGCAAGCAACCATATGTGCGAGGACGAGAATCTTTTTAAGGAGCTCACCAAAGTTGACGCTGGACACGTATCATTTGTAGATGCATCAAATCAAAGGTGGCAGTAAAAGGCCGGGGTACAATTTGGTACCTACAAAAGAACAACCGAGTTGGAGAAATCAGAGACGTGTACTATGTACCCGATCTCAAGACCAACATATTGAGCATGAGCCAGCTGATGGAGAAAGGCTACTCGGTTCTGATGAAAGATCGAGTACTATACTTGAAAGACAGGATGTACAAGCTGGACCTGAAAATAGTCCAAGAGAGGTGCTTGAAACTTGACGTGAAGGATGAAGCTATGATGTGGCACTTCCGGTTTGGCCACTTACATTTTGGTGGGCTAGCCGAGTTGGTGTAAAGGAGATGGTGTGAGGACTCTCAACTGTGGAGTTTGAAAAGAAATTCTGTGAAGAGTGTGTGCTCGGGAAGCATCTGAGGACCTCATTTTCAAGGACTGTCGAGTACCAGGCAAAGGAACAACTCAAATTAATTCACACAGACATTTGTGGATCAATTACCCCTGAATCTTTCAGTGGGAAAAGGTATTTGAATTCTTTCATAGATGATTTTTCAAGAAAAACATAGGTGTATTTTTTGAAGGAGAAATCTGAGGTGTTCCAAGTGTTTAAAACGTTCAAAGCAATGGTTGAAAAGGAGACCAACGTGCCTATCAAATCTGTTAGGTACCGAGGAGGCAAGTTCATCTCATCCAAGCTCATGAAGTATTGTGAGGAATAAGGATAAGGAGATTTTTGACAGCACCATACTCACCCCAACAGAATGGAGTAGCTGAGAGGAAAAATTGAACCATACTTGTCATGGTTCGAACAATGTTGAAAAGCAAGAACGTGCCTAAGGAGTTCTGGGCGAAAGTAGTGCAATGTGCCATCTGTGTGCAAAATAGATGTTCACATGTTAAGTTGAACGAGAAGACACCGCAAGAAGTCTGGAGTGGAAGAAAGCCGAGTGTGTCTCACCTCAAAGTGTTCGACAACATTGCTTATGGTCATGTTCCAGCTCAACAAAGGACCAAACTTGAAGATTGGAGCAAGAAGTACGTGTTTATTGGGTACGATGAAAAAACCAAGGCATATAGGTTGTTCAACCCAATAACAAAGAAGGTGATTATGAGCCGAGATGTTCAAGTTGATGAAGACAGCGAGTGGAAGTGGAACAACTCGGAGAAGGAGTTTAGAAGCTTGGAATTAGATACACCACCAACTATGAGAGATCATGAGACTTCTGATGAAGAAGATGAACCTCTACAGCCTAGAGTGCGAAGCTTGCAAGACATATACAACTCGACTGATGAAGTACATGTTGTATGTTTCTTGGCAGATTCAGAAGACTTGAGCTTTGAAGAGGTTGTGTAAGATGAAAAGTGGAAAAAGACGATGAATGAGGAGATCAGAGCAATCGAACGCAACAACATGTGGGAGCTAACTGATCTGCCCAAAGGAGCTCGGCCTATTGGCGTAAAGTGGGTGTACAAGAAGAAAACAAACGTTGAAGGAGAAGTTGAGCGATATAAAGCTCGACTCGTAGTGAAAGGGTACAAGTAAAAGGAAGGAATAGACTATGATGAAGTACTCGCTCCAGTGACGAGGATGGAAACAATCAGGTTGTTGATTTTCTTAGCAGCTCAACACAAATGGACAATCTTGCAGATGGATGTGAAGTCAGCATTTTTGAATGGAGTCTTGGAGGAGGAAGTATATGTTGAACAGCCACTCGGATACATGCGAAGAGGTAAAGAGAAGAAAGTGTTGAGATTGAAGAAGGCACTTTATGGCTTGAAGCAAGCTCCACGAGCATGAAATGAAAGAATCGACACTTACTTCAAGAAGAATGGGTATGAGCAGTGCCCTTGTGAACATGCTCTTTACATAAAGAAGAAAGGAGAATATGTGATGTTCATTGCCCTCTATGTTGATGACCTTATCTTCACGGGGAATAATGCTGAGCTGATTGATGCATTTAAAGAAGTGATGAAGAAGGAGTTCGAGATGACCGACTTAGGTCTTATGAAGTATTTCCTTGGTTTGGAAGTCATTCAAGGGAAGGAAGATATCTTTGTGTCGTAGGAAAGGTATGCTGAGGAGGTCTTGAAGAAGTTTAAGATGACGAGTTGTAACCCGGTTTCCACCACTATGGAACTAGGCACAAAACTTTCTAAATATGCAGATGGAGACCAAGTTGATGCGGGCAAATACCGAAGTCTGATTGGAAGTCTCAGGTATCTTACAAATACCAGACCAGATTTAATGCTGAGTGTTGGAATAGCAAGTCAGTATATGCCGAGTTGATAACAAGTCAGCCATTGAATTGCCAAAGAACCCGATCAATCATGAGAGAAGCAAGCACATTGATGTTCGTTTTCACTTCATCCGAGAACAAGTGAAAGAAGGAAATGTAGAGTTGGAGCACGTCGAAAGTCGAGAACAAGCTGCAAATATGTTTACAAAGCTGTTGTCATCCTCTCTGTTTGAGAACAATAAGATAATACTCGGAGTGAAGGACAAGAATAGCATTTAAGTTTACGGGAGAATCTTGTTAGATAAACTTAAATGTGGGTAGTTGGAAGTTGCTATATTAATTGTCTAGGTGATTGCAAAAGGTTGAGAGTGGGTCTAGCTATGATTAAGCATGCAATAGAGTTCATTAATTGTGAGTTAGGTAGTGGTTATATTTAATAAATGTAATTGAAGGGTCATGTCCAGAGGCCTATAAAAGGATAATGTAGTGCTTCATTTCAAATACAACAAATCTGAATATCAAAGAGTGTTTATCCAGATAGACTTGTTTTTCAACAAAAACAAAAAGAGTTGCCAGTTTCATTTAAAAATCTTACTGGGTTCCAAGAGTTATACATGGAATGTGATGTTGATGAGTTAAATAGCAGTGTCTTGACGCTTGAATTGGCTGATTTTGGTGTTAATAAATGCAAGGAGTGGAAATGGATAAATTCAAAAGATGGTGAAGAAGTGGACAACGATATCTTCAAATCTACGTGGGTTTTGGTTACCTTCTTGCAACCTGAATGATGATTTTTTTTTTCAGCAGGTTTCACGCAGTTGACCAACGTGAGGTATTTATGCCTAACGGAATCTAATATCACACTCCTTCCTGAGTGCGTCAGAGAATTTCACCACCTGGATGATCTTGATGTGAGTTACTGCAAGCGTCTAGAGGAAATTAGAGGGGTTCCACCAAACTTGAAATTTTTCAGGGCCATAGAGTGTACATCATTGACTTCCTTGGGTTCAAGCATGTTGTTAAATCAGGTTTTGCCTTGTTTATAATGAATTTTATTTGATAATATATATATAAAATGCCTTCAGAAAAGGAGTGGAAGCATGTGGAGATTACATACGAAGGTTTGTTTGATACCTCACTCATCAAAGCAATGGGAATCCATGTAGTCAAATCGGAAAGAAGGGGCATGGAGGACATTAGATATGATGATCCTTACACCACCACAAAAGTCTGGCCATGCAACTTCTTTATACCTTTTCTTCCTTTCTTTTCTCGCTTTTTGTTTGCCCTCATTTTATTTATTAGTATCATGGCCTACCCAACCCAACCATGACAACATTATTTGTAGGGGTGGGCAAAAAATCTAGTTTTATTGATCTAATCCACTTTTGCTCCAATCCAATCCATTTATAATCCATTTTATTAAAAATATAATCCATTTAAAATCCATTTAGTGGATCTGGATTTCAATCTAATATACATTTTATATATTTTATGGATTGGATATTCATTTTATAAATCAAGATTTTTAAATATGGATAATCCAAAAAATCTAATCCAAATTTTCAATTTAAATTTTTAGTTGGGTTAGACTAAAGGTTTAGATGGACTAAGCTAAATTCAGACTTGGACGGGCCTTGCTCGACAACCTATACGGATCGGGCAGGCTCAACGACCATAAGAGGTTGGGCGGGCTAAAGATATGAACGGGTTAGGCGGACCCAACAAACCGAACGAGTCGATCAGGCCCAACGATCCGGAAAATTCGAGTCAGCCTGATGAACCGAACGGGGTAGGCGAGCCCAATGACCCGACGAGCCAGGTGGGCCCGAAGACCCGAACGGACCAAAGGGCCTGAAGACCCGAACGAGCCAAGTGGGCCCCAAGATCTGAACGAGCCAGGTGGGCCCGATGACCCGAATGGGTCAAGCGGGCTTGAAGAACCGAATGGGTCAAGCGGGCCTGAAGACCCGAACGAGTCAGGCGGGCCCGAAGACCCAAACGGGTCAGGCGGGCCCGATGACTCGAACTAGTCAGGCTAACTCGAAGAATCGAACGGGTAAGGCGACCCCGAAGACCCGAACGAGTCAGGCAGACCCGAAGACCCGAATGGGTGACGCGGGTCAGGCAGGCCTAAAGACCCGAACGGGTCAGGTAGGCCCAAAGAGCTGGACGGGCCCGACGACCGGGACGGACCCGACGACCTACACGGGCCTTACGACCCGAATGGGCCCAACAATTCGGACGGACCTGACGACTAGGACGACCCAGACGGGCCCGACGACCCGGACGAGCCTGACGACCTACACGGGCCTTACAACCCGGATGGCACGACGACACGAACGTGCATGACGACCCAGACGGGCCCTATGACCCAGATGGGCCCGACGTCTCGGACGGGCCCTACGACTCGAACGGGCTCTAGGACCCGAACGAGCCTGACAATCAGGACATGCCCGACGATCTTGACGGGCCTGACGACTTTGACGTACTTGACGACCCAGACGGCCCCACAAATCGAACGTGCCCGACTACCTGATTGGGCCTGACTATTTGGACGGGTCCGTCTGGGTTGTCTAGTCGGTCCGTGTCGTCGGGCCCATTCTCGTCGTCGAGCCTGTTCGTGTCGTCGGGCTCGTCCGAGTTGTCCGGGTTGTCGAGTCCGTCTGGGTCGTCCGGGTCGTCGGGCCCATCCGGGTCATCTGGACCTTAGTGACACAAGTTTTAAAAAATTCAATTTAAATTTCTTTTATAAAAAATGGATTCTGGATTTTGAACTTGATCCAAATATTTGGATTGGATTTAAATCTTGATCAAAATATTTGGATCTGAATTTTAAAAAAATCCAAACTACTTTTGCTAAAAAAATGAATTTGGGTCGAAAATCTAATCCAATTATTTGGATTTAAAATGGATGTAGATTGGATCATTAAAAATCCAATCCATGCTCACCCCTAATTATTTGGGTTAATACTGTAAAAAATATATTTTTGAAGTCAATTAACGTTGGTTGATAATTTTTTTTTTATTTGTTCAATCGTTCATGACTTTGTGTTTCAATCTCCCAATATATTTTATCTTGTAAATTGATAAATTCACTGTAAGATTATTCATTCAATTCTTCTCTCTTTCTTTTTTCTTTGCAGAAGTTGGTGAATCTAAGAGTTTTTAAATTTTCAAATGCAAATGTTTAACCAAGATTATCTAACATATCTGGTTAGCAGGTGTGGAGAAACTTTCATTTGAATTGTGTCAGAATTTAGTTACATGGTTAAAATAATGAGTGTTTTTGGCTGCACCAAGCTAAGAAATTTTCGACTGGTCATGTTGACCTCTGTTGAAGCCTCCATCTTTCGTGCTGTTATATCTTGATAGCTCTCCATAAATATAAGAAAAAAATGGAAAACATAAGGGAACTCGCAAGATTCACACACTGTATTTGTGCAACATAAACGGTGTATAGTTTTATGATAGTGTGAAGTTCGATGGAGTTAAAGTTTATAAGTGATACAATTAGTGTCAAAGGTAAATTATCCCGTGTCTTACTTTATCATGGTAACTCATTTTATATATACTTATTATTTTGATCTGTATAAATTGAAGAAGAGAAAAGAAGTATTAGGAGCTGAGTGATCGATTGTGGCACATGATGAATATTTTTATTGAATCCGAAATGGAAAACCTGGATTTAGTGTAAACTAGTGAAGCAGGTAAAGAATGCTGTGTCATTGTTTTCTTCCTTCGTTATTATGATTAATTTTCTTTGGTGAATCTACTTAGAAAGAGGGAAGGCAAGGACACTACGAGACCAAGAAAAAAAACAGGACAACTATAGATGGTTGCTAACCCAATTTAAAAATGTTGCTAAAATTTAATAAACAAAATATAATTGATAAGGCAGATGCAGCTAAGAAGGGATTATATGTTGTTGATAATAACATTGAAGAATTAGTTTGTGGATGTGAGACAAAAAAATGACGCATATTATAAAACGCTGAAATAGGAATCAATTCAAATTGGACAGGAAATTTAAAAGGATTTAGAAAAAAGAAAAGAAAAAATATCCAGACTGACTTGTTATGATGCAGGGTTATCTAGATCGCTTAATGCTCGGAAATTGGGTTTTGAGTCTTTAAGCTGATGAGTTAACTTTTTCTTTTGGAACTTTAAATCACATTTGAATTATTCTTAACACAAATCTACGTTTGAGAAAGAACAAAGTTACATAACAAACGAAAAAAAATGATAAATTTCTGGTTTCAGCCATGAATAGTAGCTGGATGTTCTAGTAAAGAACATTTTTACTCCACATTTAACGAATTCTAATTATGAAAAGCTAATTATGAAATTCATTTTTTAGTTTAAAACGAGAGACCAGCCGGTCTGATATTTAACAGGTTACTGAGGACACGAGGAATTGGAATTCCACATCTAAAGTCTAAAACAAACCAGATATCATGCAATACAAAGACATCATCTGAAAGATAGTGATACAAGTAAACACAAAACTATTTGTGTTCCGAATCAAGAGTGAATTAGCATCATGGTAACCATTCTCCTTATACAAAATTTTCAATCTAGTGTTATGGGAAAAAGTTAAAGAGTACAATTACAAAATTTAACTGCTTTAAGTCTTTGTCCTTTCTGATCAAATTAGTCATAGTAACAACTAGCCTCATCATCCTAGCAATTAGAACTAAACAGTTAAGCCTGCAAAAAGATGTAGTAAAAGCTGTCTGAAAACACGAACAAAATGATTAACAGATATGTAAATGGACACTATTCTTAAGGACTTAAATGTGGTACACTATGCAGGTGTGTAGACAACAACTTGTGAAAAAACTTGATTCATCCAAACAATAAAATCCTAAAGATACTGAAAGTAAGTTTCGATGCTTTGGAGGAAGAAGAGAAAAGTGTTTTTCTTGACATGTCTTTCTAATCTTATGAAAACAAAAGTGGAGATGTTGGAATCGGATTACACACATCTCTTTGATCTGCGGAGGTTTCTTTCCCATGGTGCTCTGATGGAAGTGGGTTTAGAAAATGAATGGAAGCATGTGGAGGTTACCTATGAGGGTGTGTTTGAGACCTCAGTGATTAAAGCCATGGGAGTCCATGTAGTGAAAGACAAAAACATAACAGTAGAGAATCAAGAATGATAGAAAGTTCATCTAAACAAAAGAAAGAAACATGGTTTGTAGAGAGCACACTAATGACAATCTTGGACTTTTCTTCACAAGTGCTGGTGTATTATCTCTCCACTCTTAAGGCCCTCAACAATAATGCTATCTGATGTCAATTGTTAGTAACTTATTTTAGTAAGATATTACAAAGCTTAGCAAGAGTGGTGATTTTGTACTCATATAAAAGGACTTTATATAGGACATATATTGTACTTTTAATTTGTACAAAGCATAAAAAGTGTTAGAACAATAAGAGAGCACACGAGAGAAGAGAAAAGTGAAAGAGAGAAATGAAATCTTGCTATTCACCGAACAAAATTACAAATAATGAGACTCAAGAGTTATTTGTAGAAGACTCACTAAAACAAATTCAAATAATAACCCGTAATTCATATGCTATTTGAATCACATTCTAGTATTTCATAAAAAAGAGTGGACAAAGTTCCACACAAAGTTTACAAGCAATGACAAGAGGCTTTTATTAAATCTTACTTTAATTTGTCAAAGTTTGAAAAATGATTATATGTTAGCATGAACATGGACTCAAAGTTCAGTGCTCCTGCTATTTGTTTAACGTGTACTTGCCGTAGTCGAATTCAACATTTTTATTCAACAACTCTGTTTTCTCACCGACAAAGATGGAAATTGATTACAGAGACCGTGATGAATTGATTTTTAGTTTGATTAGTATTATATACCCATATTAATAGTCGAGATAAGCTGTTTTTTATTTTCTAAAATATTATTCGGTAGATTGAGTTTTAAAATGATAGAAAAGTAATTATAAACAGTGCATAATAAATGTGTAATATTTTTATAGTACGTAAGTAAAAAGAAAAGAAAAATTAAGATTGAGAACAAAACTAAATAATAAATGTGACAAAGAAACAGTTATTCTATATATAAGTAAGAGATAGTGCAAAAAAAATATTTTAAAACCATTATGAACAAATTTGGATTAAAGAAATTCAAATTAATCATACAAATAAATTTAAACTGAACGGTTTGGATAGATAGAATCAACAGAGTGAAAATGAAGTAAAGCAACCAACTTATTTAATTAAATCTTTACAAAGCTCTTTGTGACAAGGGAATTCACACTTTCATTGATGATGACAAGGTTGAGGGGGGAGAGAAAATAACACCAGCACTTATGAAGGCAATTCAAGAGTCTATGATTGCCATCACTGTGCTCTCTCACAACAATGCTTCTTCCTCCTTCTGCTTAGATGAACTTGCAGCCATTCTTGACTGCAAGAATAAAGGGCTACTTGTTATACCCGTATTTTATAAGGTAGACCCTTCATATGTGAGACACCAGAAAGGGAGTTATGGAGAAGCATTGACCAAGCAACAGAGATGGTTCAACGATAAGGAGAAGTTGTAGTGTGACGATAAAAAAAAAAATTCTATTTATTTATTTATTACAATATACATATAAAAATTTAGAGGCAAAGATTTATACACTAATATATAATTATATTTAAAATATTCACAATTATATATATATATATATATATATATATATTTACAATACTATATACATCTTATATCTACATTGTTTAGTACATTTTATATTTTCTACACTAGAGAGGAAGAAGGGTTATTTATTTACAGTTTCCCTCTCGTATGCGGTTTATCAAACAGGTGGAGGGAAAATGTTATGGATAGGATTCACTTGGACTGTTGGGGGTAAATAAAAGGTAACTCCGATTTGTCCTTCGATGAAAATCGGTGCGTTTGGAGCAGAGAGGAAAGTAATGGTAGAGTTTCCCGTTCCCTGAAATGTTACAGAATTATTTACTGCGTTGGTCTGCCATGCATTTTCCAGAAAAACAACCACAATGTCAACGAAGAAGGGATCAGGCATGTTGGGAGCAGCCATCTATGATAAGGTTATAAAATTTTGTTTTTCACACACAACCAAAAATGGGAAAGTGAGACAAATATCACATAAAAAAATACAACATATCATAATAAAATAAAATGAAATGAAAATTCTCCCAAATCCATGAAACTAAATTTAATCATACTTTATAAAGATATTGATTAATTTTGTAGTGACTAGTCAGGATAAATGAGCTCATGGCCAACAAAGTAACTCAAGAACATCTCTTCTTGAGTAATACTAACTTATTTAAATCCCCAAGGTCATACCTCCAATTACAATAATCAAATCTTTATTTATCATAAGTTTCATTCTAATATTAAACCATATATTTATATAAATAATTAAATAGATAGGATCAATGAATAATAAATATAAATAAATAAAAAGGACCAGTACATAACTGGAGATAAATTTAAATAAGTAAATGAGAGTAAATATAAATTGAATAAATAGGACTAGTGCGCAACTAGAGATGAATATAAATAAATAAATAGGAACGAGAACTAAATATAAATTAGAATTAGGTTAGGGACACCTCACTTAAATGTAAAAATAAAATAAATTATGAGGAGATAAGAAAAATTAAAAGTCAAAAGATAGAATGATAAATGTCTCATTCCCTTACCTTAGAAATTAAAAAAAAGTATGAATAAATGCACGATTCAACTCTTATTTCTCCTTAGAGTCTCACTACTTCGTTTTTTTTTCTATTTGCCTCTCTCTAACTCTTTATTTACTAAAACAAATGAGGATAAATTCCTCTTATTTTTTTCTTCCAATTCCTATGTGGTATCTGTAACATCATCCCTGGCTACCCCTCCTCGGGCCCTAGAGGCTGTCAGGTTACTACAGCCCAATGCACCACAACCCATCACCCTTCTCCGTCCATTCATACTGGGTGGGTTGTTGCTAGTGGGAATCGAACCCCCAACCTGACCTTTAACACCTTTGGCTCACCAGCAGATGCTACCAGTTATGCTGCAGCACAACTGGTAACATTTGCTGGTTTGCCAGGGGTGTTAAAGGTCAGGTTGGGGGTTCGATCCCCACTGGCAACAACCCACCCAGTATGAATGGACGGAGAAGGGTGAGGGGTTGGGGTGCATCGGGCTGTAGTAACCTGACATGGTCTGGGCGAGCCAGAGATGTTACAAGAGTCCCTGGTGGTGCCTCACCTATTGGACTTAATTCCATGAACCTCGTGGTGAGAGTTCATGGTGGTGCCTCAACATAAGGACGTAATTCCACGCGAGTATCGTGGTGGTGCCTCATGGCCAGGACGTAATTCCATGAAGGCCACATGGTGGTGCCTCTTGTAAGGGTATAATTCTGCAAAGGCCTCGCGGTGACGCCTCACTACTAGGACATAATTCCACTGCCACGTGGTGGTGCCTCATTATGCGTATCCGGATAGTCAAGTCTTGGGAGTCTTAAATGATTTTGGTAATCCATGTGTGAATGTCTGTTATTCATGTTTGACTCTGAGATTGCATGTTGACTGTTGTGACATAAGATTTCTTTACTCGAGCTTACCCTGTTTGCGTGTTTTGTTGTCTTGTATGTGGTTCTTCTCCTATTGCGATGATCATCGATTTTATTGATGTGAGCAGATGGGAGAACTCCTGGCAGTGGTAATGATGATAGGAATGCTACAGCTTGATGGACTGCACGAGTATTGGGCCCACTCTGGGGCCCATCGCTGAAGAATTTATTTGCTATGCTTTCTTGTCTGTACCAGACTTATTACTATTAGTTCGCCAGTATTTTATGTTTTGGGCCGTGTGGGGCCTCTTTTATGTTTATGGATATGTTGGGGTACGGAGTACTTCATATCCCAAATCTTCATACCTTCTGGATATTATGTATGTGGTGTTTTTATTAAATGGGTTTCATCTATTTATTTGGAACGTTACACCTCCAAATTTTATCAAACTACTAAAATGTCAAAATTCAGTTAATGAAAATATATAACCGAATGTCGATATCCATAATATATAAATGAATTTTGATATTGGTATATATATATATATATATATATATATATATATATATATATATATATATATATATATATATATATATATATTTTTTTTTTTTTTATTGTTTCATTTTTTAGTTTATTTATTTTTTATTTATTTACTGATAGTTTCTTTAAAACTTATCTATATTCTATAACCCGCAAAACCATATCCCAGCAGCCTAAGTATCCATTCCCTCAATTGACCTAGCCCATTTCCAACTTTGTAGACAAAGTTTTTCCTGCACCAACGACAATGTTTGGTTGTTTTTTCCTACACCTCCAACAATTTCTTTAGCACCCCAAATTTTATCAAATTACTTAAAATGTTCTTTAAACTTTGACCCACTTAACAATCTGCACTCCCTAAAAATGACAATTCCGAATGTAGAAATCCTGTTAAGAAAATTATATAACCAGACATCCAGAACATATATAAACACTAGATGAATATCCAGAATATATATAAACCGGATTTTTATATTCGTGTATATATACACACACACACATATATATATATATATATATATATATATGTGTGATAAACTTTTAATACAAGTAGATGAAATTATATTTTTAGTTTTTACATCATACTAAGCTCGTCTATTTTCGTCTGCTACCCATTTGGTTCTTGCACATCATTTACAATATTAATAGAAACAAATGGACCACTTAACACAACATCCCAAATACCTCTATCAATAGATTCTAGAAAAAAGTGGATCCTAACTTTCCAGAAAGGATCATTTTTACCAGTAAATAGAGGAGGTCTGGTGATAGATGCACCCTCAGCAAAAGTTTGATTTTGTCCAACAATTTTCGAAAAATTTGAATAACTATCAAAGCAAGCTCTGATACCAATTGTTGGTATCGCGCAGCGAAATGTTTAAGCGTTTGGACAAAAACCAAGACAAGGGTGAATTGGTTTTAAGTAATAAAATTAATACTTTAAAATTTTTCCAAAATTTTATCGATTAAATTAAATATTAATTTCTTTAAACACAATAATAGATGAAATAAAGAGATAGAGAAGAAGATTGAACACAAGTATTTATACTGGTTCAGATCAAAAGATCCTACGTTCAGTTGTTAATCTCTTCAAATAAAGAGATTAACTAAATCGCTAACAAATATTAGATTACAATCAGATAATAAAAGAGTAAGGAAAGAAAACACCTCTCTTGAACATACAAGAGATGAACACCTTTCTCTGAATCACACAGAGAACATTGACCTTAGGTTTCCGAGCAACAACAACAACACTCAATCTCCTAGAAAACCTCTCAGGAAAAGTTATCGCTCTACCCACACTAGGTTTTTCAAAGCTTCTTTTGAGAACGCTCAGAGAACTCTCTTTGCAGTCACATCACTAGCACTCTAGCTTCTCACAAAGGTAAGTTAGAAGTAACTCCGATGTTCCTTAAATAGGGGTTCCAAAAATTAGGTCAAAAACTGAACAATCATGCTCAACTGACCAGGATAATCGATTATCACTAGTGATAATCGATTATTCTAGTGCATTTTCTGAAAACAAAGTTTTGAACAGATAATTGATTATCAGAGGTGATAATCGATTATTCCAGTGCTTTCCTGGAAAAATTGACTCAGCTCAGGATAATCGATTATCCTAAGTGATAATCGATTATCACATTGATTTTTCGAGAAATACCAGATTTTTATCTTTGCATGTTGATTCTAACTAATCTAATTACTATTTACAAGATAGCTTCAAACATAAAAATACATGTTCTTCAAATTGACTTCCAGATGGCTTTTAGGCTTCTTTTATCATCATCAAAATCTTGCTTCAACATTAGACTTGTATTTGCTTTTGCCAACAATTTCCCCCTTTTTAATGATGATCAAAACAATATGTTTAAAGTATATGCAATCAAAAATCTCACAAATAGATTTGTTAGTAGCACTGTTTGGTTTAAACTTTTAAACTTTTTCTCCCCCTACTTTGATCATTTGAAAAAAGTGTAAGAGAAAAGCTCCCCCTCAATCAGACAATGGTAAATAAAATGGACTTTTATTAAGAAATGAAACACTTTACAATAGCAATAAAAATAATAACAATGATATAGACATTTAAAATTCTTGACTCATGTCATCATCTACATCATATTTGTCAAACTTATGTTCTAGATTAGAAATCCTAGAATCTAGTCCTCTAATTAAGCCAATGACTTCTTCATGTCGGGTAGTGGAGATGAGAAAGAATTCTTCAAGTCTCTGGTTTAGGTTTAAAATGTGATCCTCTAAAAAGGAATAAAATGTGAGCCACCAACCCCACTTGATGAGCCAATATTGGTGTCAATAGGAGGGATAGGAGCAGTGGGAGGATTCTCTTCTTCTTCATGGTCCGAGTGAGGCATATCATCCTTGTGAATGTAAGTATTCCCAAAAGGAATAAATTTCATTTGCTTCAAGGAATTTTTCGCAATTTTGTTTGCATCAGTGGTGTTATGAGACTGTTCCTCAGAGACATTTACACCTTTGTACTCATAAATGCGAGAGACTAGTAGAGAATACGGGAGTGGATATTGAGGCAGTCACTTGGCTTTGAGCATTGTGTCAAGAATAATGCTTGGCCAATGAATAGGAATGTGATTGAGCATAGCATAGATAATCATGAGATCAGCTTCACTGCACTGTGCATGATTTGTACCACGTGGACATAAAATCCAGACAATAAGATAGTGAAGTAGACGCTTATCAACTTTTAGAGATCCTGCTAGCAATTGTCGGCCTATTTCTTGATCCGGTCTTCGCATAAATGATCTATAGGCAAATATTCTGTTGAATCCTTCAATGCCAGTAGTGAGGATTGGAGATGTGCCATCATGAATTGGAAATTGAGCAACATTTTCCCAAATATCATCATCCAGAATGATGTCGACACCTTTCACTTTTGTAAACCCCACTCCATCTCTGAATTTGTAGTTGAAGTAGAAGGCTCGTACCAGATCGGGGTAGTAGGTTCCCTGCATCTCTGTGAAGAATTTAACCCCTTGTTCAACAAGAAAGGCAGGGATCGTAAAACGTCGATTTACAAACCATTGAGATTTGATGAATTTTGGAGTGATAAGAGGCTTGTCTTTCCATAAAGTGATGAATTCAAATCTCCTATATTCATCTGAAATCCAACCTTCAATGGAGGCAGTCCTAGGTGCAGTTAAGGGTTGAGGGGCACGAGATGCAGTTCTTCTGCGGATAGAAATTTTCCTACGAGAAGCTTCAGCCATTATTTAAGTGGAGGAGAAGGAAGCTTTGAGAGTTTTTGAGAAAATGGAGGGTTCTGAAGATTGTGAGGGGTAAAAAGAGTGTAACAGCGACTAGAATGTCTTGTATTTATAGGAAATGTCTCCAACGGTCATAAACACGGAGTTTAATGCAAATTTAGCCGTTACAACGGCTAGTTTTTGAAAAAATTTGGTCCAACGACGTGTAATAATCGATTATCTGAAAGTGATAATCGATTATTGTTTCAAAAATTGTGTGAAGCATGAATCTTGATGAACTGATAATCGATTATCCTAAGTGATAATCGATTATTCCAGAGTGGTTTTGAAACTTGGCTCATAATTTAATGATAATCGATTATTACATCTAATAATCGATTATTCCAGAATGTTTTGGAATTTTGAAGAGTGGCTGATAATCGATTATTGACATTGATAATCGATTATTGACGTTGTTTTTCGAATTTTTGAGGGAAATTGAGTTTTTGGCACTTTAAGAGATCTCTAATATGCCTAAGTCTCTTCTTAGTTCATAAAATCTATCTTTAGCTAATGGTTTGGTAAAGATATTAGCTAATTGATGCTTTGTATCTACGTATTCTATCTCATAGTTCCCTTTATTTATGTGATCTCTTAGGAAGTGATGTCTTATTTCAATGTGCTTTGTCCTAGAGTGCATTATAGGATTTTTGGTTAAGTTAATAGCACTGGTCTTATCACATTTCAGAGGTATATGATTTAAAAAGATATTATAGTCTTCTAATTGTTGTTTCATCCAAAGAATTTGAGCATAATAGTTTCCAAGTGTTATGTATTCATCCTCTGTAGTTGACAAAGCCACACAAGCTTGTTTCTTAGAGTGTCAAGAAACTAATGAACTTCCTAAGAGGTGACAAGTACCACCGGTACTTTATCTATCTATTTTACAACCACCATAATCAGCATCTGAATAGCCTATCAAACTAGGAGATGCTCCTGAAGGGTACCAAAGTCCAAAACATACAATTCCTTTTAAATATTTTAAGATTCTTTTCATAGCAGTAAGATGTGATTCTTTTAGATTGGATTAAAAATGAGCACACACACATACATATTGCATAATGTCAGGCCTACTTGCAGTAAGATACAAAAAAGAACCTATCATGCCTCTAAACATAGTCTCATTTACCTATATTCTTGATTCATCTTTGTTGACATGAGAAGCCAAGGTGGTTTTCTTCTTGAAGATTTGATGAAGATTGAATGAAGCTCTTTTGAACTATCTTGAAGCCATAACCATTGGAATGAAGCCTACATTGATGAAGGAAAGGAGATTTGATGATATCCATGGTGATCAAGGCTGGAATGTGTGCTCTCCATGTAGTTACATCATTAAGAAAGTGTACTTGTAGTTTGTAATTCATATTGTAGACCTTAAAGCATTAATTAGATGTAGTTTGGTCTTTGTTGTGTTTTAATCTGTTGAATGGTTTTTCAACAGGTTAAAATGTCTCTTTTAATCTGTTGAATGACTTTTTAACAGGTTAAAAGGTTGGCTACAGTAGTCTTAAACTGCAACAAATTCAATCAGTTAATTTAGTTTTTAATCGACTGATTTCACTTAAGTCAAGTGAAATGAACGTGTTGAATTTCGTAACAGTTTGACTATAAAAGCTGTGATTTTCGAAAGAGAGGTAAGTTGATCATTTTAGAGCACGATTTGGTTCTGGAAACTTGTGGAAACTCTATCCTTCGTGATCATAGGTGTTGCAGCTGTTGAAGATTGATCTTTGCAAGAATATTAGGGTGTTTATAAGCATTTGTAACTTTTACAATAGCAATGTTTAGTTTTCTATTCACACAATTCAGTTTTTTGTGCATATTCGTCTGTAATTCTTCGATTTTTTGAGGCTTACC
>Ga0214545_1001871_pt1 | contig 40257 bp, 30 predicted proteins | sample CNSS4metaG_FD_160064 | JGI IMG/M metagenome (GOLD analysis project Ga0214545, IMG submission 160064) | Root nodule microbial communities from cowpea collected in UCLA plant growth center, Los Angeles, California, USA - CNSS4 | ecosystem: Host-associated > Plants > Roots > Nodule | place: USA... | reverse complement strand
ATAAGTTTTGGCGCGCGTTTTCATGAAATTAAATATTCCCGCGTTGGGATTTTTATCGAGACGACTACTAATATAATTATTTTCTTTTATTATTTATTTTTAAGTAATATTCCCTAGGGATGTTACACCATCCACAAAAAAGACCTAACTTTGACTACGGTTGATTATATCTAAAATGGTCTTGAAGGCAATGAGTTGGTCATAATTCAATCTGTGTACATTGTGAACATCTTCATTAGGTATCTGTATTGATAATTCTTGTATAATTCTTAGTACTGAAATAGTTTCCAAAGCATCATAAGATAAAGGTGGAAAATCAAAATCTTTGATTATTTTACCATGCTGAATTAAAATGTCATTTAAATCCCTCAATAACATAGGAATCAAGTTCTCATTGACAAAAGTGTTGGTTGAAGTATAATCTTCTAGCGTAAAGGTGTGGAACTAATTCCAAAGGCTTATAACATCAGTTGGTTTATAAAAAAATAATATGGTCACAAATAGTCTTTGTAAAGCATATGACATTTGTAAAGTTGATGCTTCAACTAAGCATTCATGAATACTATTGTCACTTTCTAAGAATCCCCATTTCTCAGCCGCCTTTTTAAATGTGTGACAAATGTTTCATTTGGTGATAATAGATACTCCCAACTGGTTGGTCCTCTTATGTGAGAAAGAAAAACCCGCAAGAAAAACTTATCTCCTTCAGGAGGAGATACAATATAAATTCGACCGATAACTTTCTTGTTTGAGTTTCTTAGGTACCATTCCTTGTGTCTATTATTCCAACAATAATGCTTTGGAATTTCTCGATACAAAAATGTTCTAGATTGGGGATCTCTTTGATTAAGGGCAAAAAATTGTGTGAGCATGATTTTGGAGTTGTTATCATCATTCATCACGTCATTGATGTTTTTGTTGCTTATAAAATTGCATTTGCTGTTGATTTGGTAAATGAATTTGCAATCTTTCAACAGCTGGATTCATTCGATAGATTGTAAATCTGAAGATTTTTCGTAAAGCCTCAAGAGCACAAATTCATCTAGCATCGAGATATTGTTGGACTTCATCTATAATAAGTCCTTTATGAATCTCCATTGCTACTCGATCTTGCCCTTTGTAAACATACTTATACAAATATTTAATACTTTTGATGCTGCTGCAGACCTCAACATTTATATGACAGTCGTATTTTAAGAGTAACCAAGGGGTATAAGGAACCATCCATCTATTGTCAACAGTCACATTTCTATTTATGGAAATTGGTTCATCAAAACATCTTCTGTATTCAGGATATGAATCATTACCTTGTCGTGTTTCTTCCAAATAAATATAAATAAGACATTATTACATTTATTTTAATTAGTATGTTTAAAAGAATAAGCAACACTTAAAAAATTGTTTTATCATACTAACGGTAAAAGTGTTGCCTATTGTTATTATAGGCAACCATTTTTTCATTATTTCCTATTGTCATATTTTAGGCATTGGTTTTAAATTTTGTAGCCTAAGTGAAAAAAATTGTTGTCTATAGTATAGCCAATGACCACATAGACAATGACTCAATTTTTTTTTCAATTCATTGCCTAAAGTTTAGGCAACAGTTTTTTCGCTTTAGGTCGTAGTTTTTTCACGATTGCCTAAGTGATTTTTGTTGTAGTGATATATTGTAAAGATCAAATTTGTATATTTGTAAAGTTTCTTTTTGTATTTTTGTAAATTCTAACTTTCCTTTTTCTATTTTGCTCTCACTCAAATCTCAAACAAGAAGTAAGTTCAAGAGTTACAATTTTTCTTGTTTAGAATTTTGTATTTTTTGTTTTTGAGAGGAAATTTCTCTACAGAAAATTTGATTTTTCATCAGGATATAGAATAGTTGAAAAGGAGAATCATGAGAAAGACAAAGAATCATATAAAAGGGAAGGTTTTCTTCAACAAGAAAGATGTTGGATCAAATAAATAAAGGAGATAATAAATTCATCAATCCTCTAAACAGAAAGGACATAAAACTGACGTGAATAAAACTTCCATAAAACTGCATATGCATAACAATTTGCAAATTTCTACGTTGGCGCTGAGCATCACCAAAGGATTGTTGGACGCCAACTTGCGAAATATATTCAAAGATCTTAAGGGTCTTAGTGTTTAGTGTCAACATTATGTTGCTACGCGATATCTCTATGCAACATAAGCACCTATTGTGGTGCTAAGAGGATGATTTGCAAGGGATTTGACTTCTAGTTATGTGAAATGTTTTCAAACACAGTGAAAAGAAAACACTCCTCTTTAAAGGTGTCAATTTGGCCCCTAGCCCATGGGCCAGCCCTAGCCCACTCTTTATAAAGCCCCATTTTAGGGGGCCCCCACATGAGGGGCCAAAGTAAAGCCCCAACCCCCAAAGCCCCCTCTCTAGTGGGTTAGGGCTAGGGCTAAGGTGGTTTAGCCCCCCAAAATAATACTACATTAAGCTAGAGTCAAAGATCAAGTCGAGCGACCCGGACGGGTCCGACGACCTGGACGGGTTCGACGACCCGAACGGGCCCGATAACCAGGATGAGCCCGATGACAAGGACGAGCTCGATGACCAGGATGGGTTCGACGACCATGACGGACATGAAGACACGGATGAGCCTGACGACACGAACGGGCCCGACGACCAAGACGAGACCGACAACACATACTAGCCCGATGCTACGGACGAGACCGATGACACGGACAAGTCCGACGACCCGAACGAGCACGACGACCCAGAATGCCCGATGACCCGGACGACCTACACGGGCTCGATGACCCGGACGACCTCGACGACTAGGACGAACCCGACGACTCAAACGAGCCTGACGACCCGGATGATCCCGACGACCTGGACGGGCTCGACGACCAGGACGAGCCCAATGACCAGAACGGGCTCGATGACAAGGACGAGCCCAACAACACGAACATGCCTGACAACCTGGACGGGCTCAACGACCAAAACAAGCCTGACAACACGGACCAGCCCAATGACACGGACAAGGCTGACGACCCGGACGGGTCCGACCACCCAGACATGCCCGACAACCCGAACAGGCCCAACGACCCCGACGACCCCGACGGGACTGACGACCTGGACGGTCCCAACGACCCTGACATAGAAGGAGTCCTTTTGTTTGTTTTGTCTCCAACTACAAGCTTCAATTGTTCATTGTTTCCAAGTTCTTCTACACTAATTCAACATTGGTATCATCAAGTAAGTATCTTTTAACCTGAAATTTATATTTGACACACTAAAGCTTATGGTTCATTCAAACAGGTGCGGTTGTTCCCCGTTCACAAACTTTGTTCATATTTGAAATGCATGTAGGTTGATGATGTTTCATTGATCAAATAATGCATTTCCTATATAGTAAGGGGACTTCAAATATGTTTTTGGTAGAAATAAAAAAAAAAAGGAAATATTTGTTCATGCATGCTCACTCTTATTATTAGTTCATCCAACATTAAATGAATTATATGTTCTGTCTTAATTTTAAATAAAATGTGATTGGGATGATTCACTAGCATGCATTATGCCCATTTATTAAGAAATATTGCAATATTGTAGTTGCACCATTGATCTCCTACATTGTTGGAAATCCTAGTGTTTAGGATAGTGAACATTACAACTACGAAAATTGAATACTACTTTGTATTTGCATTATCTTTTTTGTTTAGAACTTCAAAGTGCATATGACAGTGATTGAAATGAATTGTGAAATCACTTATGTAATGTCAATATTTAAAATTATGGTTGCTCCTATTAGGCACCAAAGAAACACAATCATGAGATTCCACTTTCTAAAAAAAGGGAGGATGTCGCACCTCTAAGACATAAAAGGCAATCAAGCCCTATGCTACAAATATCATCTGAAGACACATCTATAGAAAGGACACCCTCTCCATCTCAAGCCATGGAAGACCTTACTGGTGAGGTCATATTGGATATGTGATAACATGTTTCAATGGCAACTACTGAAATAGATCCACCACAACACTTGGTCAAACAAAATAAAGATTTGAAATTATACAAGAGGCCAGTACTAAAACTGGCCAAGCAGATCAAGGAACTATAATTGTATCAGAGGCCAATACTAAAGTTAGTCAAACACATCAAAGAATTGAAATTGTACAAGAGTGGGCAAACAGATGAAAGATTAGAAGTTGTACAAGAGGAAGAGGATTATAAAGCTTCTGAATTTTAAGATGAAGATTTCTTTAACAAAATGATTCGCTCTAAGAGCTAGTAAGTGGAAGAACTTGATGGAGAGAAAGATTCCTCCAAAAATAGAGTTCTTTTTAAATGTTTGAACATTTTAATTTTTGCCTTCAATTTTAGTTTTTAATTTATGTTTTTGCTTTTATTTATAGAGATATGAATATGCATAGACTTTTGAGTGAATATTTTAAGAAGTAGCTGATATTTGGGGATTGCATGTTATATTCTTTTAGATCTTTGTTTGGAACAAGAATTAAAAGCATAAACTAGAAAAAACTTTTCTCTTGAAGCTATAGGGAGTTGCAAAATCAAGAAAAGTGGTTAGTCTTAGTGCTTGAAAGTTTAGTTGCATTACAAACAAAATTCACAGTTTGGAAATTGACAAAATGAGTGAATACACCTAACGAGAAGAGAGAGTCAAACACTAAATGTGAGATGAGTGAGGCATCTTTACTTAGTAATTTTACTGGTTTTGTGTTAGGTGTTTGATTTATACATTAAGCATGAGAAGCACGGAAAGGATCAATGCAAGTTCCTCGTTGAATATTTTTAGCCTAGAGTCAAACAACTATCCCAACACAAACTGAATTATCCTTCACACGCACACGCACACACATACACACACACACACTCCTTACCGATGAGGAAGATAGAACAAAATATGTGTGTTGTCTAAAGAAAAAGAGGGATTTGTTATGAAAAAAAAAAGGACCAAGGTGTTATCAACCAAGTGCAAGAAAATAACAAAATAATGAAAAATAATGAAATGTTCAATTGAAAATAGATAAGTGCAATAAAAAAGACTGAGTGAAAAAGTTGATACACTTGGAAGGTAGAGACGAACACACACACAGCCTAAAAAATGTGAACAAAATGTGTGTGTTGTCTAAAGAAAAAGAAGGAGTTGTTATGGAAAAAAAAAAGGGGCCAAGGGTTTATCAACCAAGTGCAAGAAAAGAACAAAATAATGAAAAATAATGAAATGTTCAATTGAAAATAGATTAGTGCAATAAAAAAGACTGGGTGAAAAATTTGATACACCTACAAGATAGAGAGGAAATATGCCAAACATGGCATGTGCTTATTGTCTTAATCTCCTTTGCCCATGAGCTTTGATTATCCTAAAAAAACTTGCTTTTCTTGATAGTCAAACCACATTACAACCCTTTCAAAGACCTTAGTGATCAATGCTAATTGTGTGTACATAGTGATTAGAAACAAAATACAAAAACTAAGTGGAATGTTAAAAGGTTGCCTATACTTAGTTCGGAGGATAATCTTTTACACTTAAATACCAATTTTCGGGAGAAAAATTATGTTAATTCAATGTCAAAATATTACATTTGTGTTTTGATATTTTGTACATATATAATTTAGTATTGTGAGCAATACCTTGAAATTTGATATTAGTTTTGAGCCAACCAATGTGAAATTGTTTAAAAGCATTCTCTAGAAACTGACTTTGTTGGTAGAGTTGATAAGTGTCTTTTTTACATAATTTGATATATATCTTTGACACTTAAATTGAATGAAATTTATTATTCATATATAGATTATCCTTCATTTAATTTATTATTTTTGTGTATGTATATTAATTATCATATTTATCATATTTAATGAGATTTCATATTAAACTTATAATTATATTTATTGTGATGTAATATTTTATATATATATATACTACAAAAATAATATGGAATATTGCGAGAATATTTATATTAATTTAATATTATTTTCCACTTTAAACCGGAGGAAAAATAGAAAATAATAATAATAATATTTTTAATTGTCTAATAAAAAATAAATGCTTGTAAGAGTATATCAGTGAGCATTGGTTGCATATGTAAACATCAGTGGCTTAACTTTTAAATGTGGTGTGTTAATTTTTGTTTAAATAAAAGAAAATTAGTTTTTGACAAACTATTTTTATAAACTTGACATTTTCATAAATATAATTAAATAGATTAAATTTTTATTTTTTAACCAAATAATAAAATAGTACCTTTTTTTTATCTAAAGAGGTCGTTTGTGAAAATTTGTCAAATTCTTTTTTATTAAACTATCATTTTTCTTAAAAATTATAAAAAACTTAAATGTTTATCTTCATACTTTATTGACATGATTGTATGAAAATGTTATAAGAAAAATGTATATGTGGAAAAGTTTGATAAGAGGAGAGAGTGGGGAATATTTAGGGTTTGAAGAATGATGGAAGTGTGAGTTGGTGGAAATCCCCCACTGCCCGAAATCTGGAAAGAAAGGATTGCGTATGAGAGTCGGTAGTGCTTAACTGCTGTGGATAAGTTCTTCCACTTTTTATCACACACTACTGTTTCTTCATCCTCAACTTTTTCTATCTAATCTAGATTTTCATTTTCATGAGATTTTCCTTTACATTTTTATCTTTTAAACAATTACAATTTTCTATTTAATTCTTAATATATATTTATATTTATCTCTATTACGATAATTTTTTTTCACTTAATACTAACTAGTTATGTTTAATATTCAATGCTTTAAAGATAGATATCTATCTAAGGTTTTTGTTTCTTAAAGGGCAACAATATTCATAAAAGAACTACGATACCCACACATATAATTATCACAGTCCATGAAACATATAAACTCAAACATAAGCATAAATCATGCCAAAAAAGAGAGCTTTGTTCTCTTATGATTTCTTTTTTTGAATTGGAATTCTCCACTTAAAATGAAAATTATACTTAAAAAACAAAAGGAGACGTGTCTCACATTTTTTTTTTTCTTGACGACGATTCCTTACAAGAAAAAATAACAATGAACTAAAATTTTTGTAGTAACCAAAACAAGTATCCCAAGACATTAAAATCAACTAAACAATTACGATATATAATAATAATAAAAAAAAAAATTGTTTCTAGACTTCATTGTTTATTCAAGACTCACGTTTAAAACAAACAGATTCTATTAACTCATTCTTAATTTTACCAATTTCGTAACTAAAAAATAACTTATACTTCAAAATCTGAATATTAATATTCTAAAACAAGTCATTCATATAGACCAATTTAACTTCGTAATAATAAAAAAATATATACAAGTTCTAACCTCAAACAACTATCAATATCTATTAGATTTTCATATTCTTAACTTTAACCAGAAAGCTAAATCATTTTAAATCAAGCAAACAATTAATTCCTTTAATATGATTGTATGATTCTAATAAGATAAGAAAGCAAATCGGATACGATATACATATTTTTCAAGTTTTTTATAATTCTCTCCAATACGATATACAATCACCGGAAACAACACTTTTAAACAGGGAGAGACTCAATTGGAAGAAAAAAAAAATGATACAAAACAAGAATTATAGCAATTATCAGATACTCTCAAGTAGGATGTGATAAGGGTATTTTCTATTATCATCGTACGTGGAGTTGTCAAAATGGATTGGAACCCGCGAGTCAACCCGGCTCACCACGAGTTCGGGTCGGGTTGGGTTGAAATATTTTTACAAATTTCAAACGGGTTGATTTTTAACCCGGCTCAACCTGGCTCATCAGGTTGAACTCGTGGTGAGCCGGGTTGGCTCACCAACCCGCAGATAAAAGGATTACACAAGTGTTTTTTATTTATTTTTTATTAAGTTGGGCTTTACATTTGGGTCTGTTAGGTTGTTTTTTTATCCAACACATAAATAATTTGTATTTTTTTATTTTGGTTTGTATTTGGATTGTATTTAAGTTTATTTAGATTTTAATTAGAATTACAATTTAGTTTTGATTAAAAGATATAAAAAAATGTATTTGTTTTTAATTGAGTGAACCCGTGAGCCAATCTGTTTAACCTGTCAACCCGTGGTGAAACGGGGCGAGTTCGAATTCTTTTGGCTCGCTAAAAGGTGAACCAGGTTGGATTGACTCACTAAATCATCAACCCGTAGTGGGTCGAGCCAGGTCGGGCCGGATTACCCTTTTTGACAGCTCTAATCGTACGTTTTAGCTTAGTCTTGTAGAGTTGGTGTTCATAAGATGATTGCTCATTATTTTCTTTTTCTTTTTTACAAGGGTTAGAACAATCCTATTACTCCATTTTTAATTCATATTTGTTATTATTGATAAAAAAATAAAAAATAAAAAACTCTCAAGTAGAAAAGGCTGAATAGAAAGAAGAACCAATATGTCCACTTGAATGAAGCCAACACCAACATATTATGAAAAGACCAAAATAGAAGAGTATAGCCACTTCCATAATAAATGCACTTAACTACCCATGGTTGTGTCTCTTTGTCTCTATGCCTCTCTATTTTATTTCTTCTTCTCCATGCATCACGTCACTTCTTCTTTTCTACTTCACCATATTAACACCACTTACCATTCTTCTCTATCAATCCTTCACTCATATATGTACCACAATTCATATACCATAACATAGCATAATACTAGTATTTCTGATCACATTAAAGTTAAATAAAAGAAAGAGTAGAGTAATAAACTTACTGCTACTGAACAGAATAATTGGTTATTTATTGCCTAAAGATACAATCAATTATATGTATAAAAAACAGATTTATTGATATCTCTAGAATAACCAACTACCTCATCATGTCATTGATTACTTCAGCTACAAAAGTAATCAAAAGCTAATTTATTAGCTGATCTGTTAGCTATTGTTATTATATGAGTAACTTTTAATTAAAACTCTTGCACTAAATTGCTCAACTTTTTCTATTTTTATGATCTTATGGTTTGTCTTGCTTCGTCAGCCACATAATCTGTTGAACGTATACTTTAGTTTGATAATTATTTTATGGTCATTCTTACATTCAGTTTCATATGCGATCTTTGAAGAGATTGATGTTACAGAAAACAAGTGACAAAAAGACTACACCAACTCCTGCTTTAAAATGGGACTGAGGATATGAGACAACATAGTCCTGTTGATTGTGGTTAGATTCTTCTGTTTTTTACCTAATGTATTTTGTGCTGCTCAACTTCTCAACTTATGTACTTAGCTGTTATTTATTTCAACTTGCACCATACTATAAATAGAAATTGAAAAGGTGGTCAAATGTGTAGACGGCACTTTGTAATATAAAGTCTGCATTTTCATTTGCTTAAAATCTTCACTCATTACTTTAGGTCATTCTATCATTTTATAATCTAGGGGCATTTAGAAGAATTCACTAAATAAATACAATATAGGTAAAAGATTTTACTACAAGAAAATGTTTCATCATTAACAAAGTTTAGTGATCAAAAGTTTAGTCACTATAGTACTCAATTTAAAAAATAAAAAAAATTATTAATTATTAAAATAGTCACTAAATTGGTTAGTAATTAATTAGAGATAAATTTATAAACTAAGTCAATTTGGTAGCTAAAATCTAGATAGCTAATTTTTAGTGATCAATTTTTTTTGGTAGCCAAAACCATGGTAACTAATTTTAAAAACTAATTATATTTTTTTATTCATAATAGTGATTATTTGAGTAGCCAATAATTCTTTACTTTGTGAATTGGTATCAAAATTGCTCACTATAATGACTAACAATTTTTTGTCATTAAAATTGGTTACTAAAGAAATATTTTTTTGTAGTGTTTACACCAATTCTAACATAAAACCTTAAAACATTGATTTTATTGTTGGAAGTCCCACATCGACTAGAAATAAAGCAATTTCATAGTATATAAGTGAGTGCAAATCTCATTTTATAAGCTGATTTTGTGACGTTGAATTAGATTTAAAGTTCACTTTTTAACATTTATAGATATTTTTCTTCAACTATTTTCGTCTCTATCTAATATGAGATTTAAACATTTATAGTGTGATATGTGACGTTGTATAGAATTAGACATTGCAAATGCATAATGCATAGTAGCTATATTGCTATAAAGTACACAGACTTAGGATAAGTTATTAATGTAAGAATGTATAGTTATTATAAGTCCTACTAAAAGGAAGCATGATGGATGTAGCTTAGGGCATTGTAGTGGGTATTAATTTGAATAGGGAAGACTTAGTATTGGTGGATGAGGAGCAGAAGAAAAGTCAAAATAGTGAGAAGCGTTATTGAAGGATATGAAAAGAACAGAATACAGAGTGAGTAGTCTTTGTTCCCTTCAAAATGGGTAATTGTTGCCAACACAAACCAAACAAACATTATGAAAACAGATAGCTGTGGCGCCTTGTCTGACGCATAGACTAGGACAAATAATAGCTCGACATAGTGTTGCATGTGCACAAAACATGATGTTTCTTTTGAAAGATTTGGGGAGAAAGAAAATGAAAGTTCATTATGAATGAAAAAGAGAGAGTAGAAGATGAGTAAGACAGGAGTTTGTGACATAAACATCCATCATACGGTACAAGGAAGGGAGTGGAAACCAAGGATCCTTCCTCTGCTTTCGAAAGGAACTAGGGAGACAACAACAACTCCTTTCATTTTAGTAAAACTGTATAATCTTATGCATTCAAAAATTCTTCCTGCACCCTAATCCCAAGTAAAAAATAAATTTTAGATTCTATAATTAGGGAGTCATTTTATCTTTTGGATTATATAATCTGCAAGTTAAAATTACTTTCAAACTGTACAATTCAATATTTCTCTTCTTCAAAACAATAGTTTTTAAATTATACAATCCAAAAGTTATTTGGCTTCCAAATTGCATAATCAAAAAATTATTTCTGACTTTTAAATTGCACAATTCGAAAGTCAATTTTAACTTTAAGAATGTAGGGTCTAGAAGAGATAAAATGAGAAAAATATTTTGAGGGTGCAAGACAAAAGTTTTGGAGGTGCAGGAAGAAGCTGCCTAATTTACGGCATCATTGACCTGTTTCATTTTTGTACCCCTATAGTTTGTTGCTGCAGTCATGTGGGTGTCTAAAAGACCAAACTGTTTCTCTTATTGTCATCCCTTCCTGCTGCTGCCACTCCCCTGCCATTGTGGTAAAACATTTGAATTCTACTTTAGCAATCTCCTTCAGGTTATGTAATTCAGAAGATACTTCTATGTTACACAATTAAAAGGTCTTTTTCTATGCAAAAGATAACCTCTACTTATCCAATTTGAAAGTATTTTTTGGATTTCGTAATCCAAAATCTCTTATTTTATAAAAAAATAAAAAAAAATTTTGAATTGTATAAATCTAAAAATATATTCTAGGGCACAGTCTATATTCATTTTTTCAAGAAAAAAGCTTCCAAACAAATTACTATACTAGATTATATAATATAATGTATGTTTTTAGGTAGATTATTCAAATCAAAAAGATTTCTAAATTGCAAAATTCGAAAGTAACTTTAAACCATTTGTGGAGAGATAAAGAAGAAAAGCACGGTGGTGCAAAAAGGAAATTCTCCGTTTGATCTTTATGATTATGTATCTTGATTTAGTCGCAAGCCCAAATATAGAGACCGGTTCCCCATAGTAAAAGTGAGTCAAATAGATAAAATTTAGCTGTGATATGATTAGTGGATTGACATTATTTCTTGTTAAAATTGAACTTTTATTCAATTTCTACATATGGTGAAAGTAAATAGTCAGATATAATTCTTATTCCCATTTCCAAAAGTTCATTACCAGATTGAAATTTTGGGACTAGTTGTTTAGTCTTCTGTAATAAAACTGTCAAGACAAAAAGAAACATAAAATATTACTCTTTTTCTAATTTATACCATCCAAATTTATTTGTAAAGCACAAATTAAAAGTCAACCCGAATTTAATTTGGGGCCTTCTGGGCCATTGTTATGCTAAAATTAGGGTACTTTCTTCTTCTTACACACCCATAAGTTTCTTCTCGCACTTTTATTGGTGAAAACTTTCGGAAATCAAAAATAACTTTTGATATAAGTTTTTGAATTGGGCGATTTAGAAGTAAAAGATACTTCTGAATTCTATAATTTCATTTTTTTTTTCTAAAAGGATGATTTTTAGATTACACAATTCAATGACTTTCAGACTGTGTAATCGAAAAATAAAAACTGACTTCCAAAATTTGAGAGTACTTGGATTATGCAATTTAGAAGTTCTTTTAATAGAAAAAGTGGTTTCTAGATTACACAATTCAATTTTGACTTCTGGATTACACAATTTAAAAGTCAAAAAATGAGTTCCAAAAATATGCAAACTGAGAAGAGTTGTTTACCAAAGATATTTGTATGAACTAAAATTCCCATAGACATGATATATTATAAAACTTAATCTAGTTTGGGTGGAAAATGGGCAGGAACAGATTTTTCAAGAATGTGTGACTTTGTATATTATGCATATGTAATATATGAGAAGAAGCATCCTAAATACTTCGATTATAAATATATAATATAATTTGCTGATAGAAAAAGAAAAGTATGTGAACCTAACCTTTTCTTTTTCATAACGTAGTCCTAATACTAATATTAACAATAACAATCATGAGGATATAAAATGACTGAGGCTAGAAATTGAAAAACAATTACATTATTACCTGCTCATATTTTAAAATGATTGACTATGATGAATTTCATCAGTTAAAAGAATAGAAGGTAAAATATTGATAAACTACAGTGAATAAATCATTAACCTTCGTCTAAGAGATGATGATCAGAAGGAATTTGACCAAAAATGTCAGGACATGAGTTCCAATTTCCTTGTTCTCGAGCCTCCCAATACCCTCCCAAGTAGCGGTAGGAACCGCTCTCTTTATCCTTACAAAACCACCGTGGTTCCCAACCGCTCTCTTGCATTTTCCGAGCCTGAATCCCATTCAAACAAATATCAATTTTCTTAATCATTGGTTACCAATTTATTTTTCAAACTCTACTTCTCGCTTACTTTGGAAATTCAAATATATAACTGCAAATCCACTACATTTATTTTAACAATCTCCTCTCCCACAAAGTCAAGGATTGAAAATTTTATAACCTTGTCTGTTTGGACAAACTTCTCCATGAACTTTTCGGAAAAAATAAAATTAACTTTTTCACAATTTAAAATTAATTTATAAACAAGTTACAAGAAGAAGTTTTGAAGAAAATATATGGAAATGTTGTACGAGTAGGTAGATTATGCAAAAATAAATTTTAACTTAGGAAGAAGTTAATTTCACTTTTTTCTTCATATTTTTTTCATCTAAAAGCCAGATTGAAAAATAAAGAAGTCATCGAAACATACCATAGAGCTCATCCTTTACACATCTCATTTAGTTATCGTGAAAACAAAAAGTGTTAATACCATAGCACTGAGAGAGGTTGCACGATCAAAATAGGGAAAAGATCAACTTGCACAAAATGATACTAGGCCAGATAAGTGATCGCACATTCAGAGCAACTCGGTAAAAAATGTTTCTATTAAAAAGTAAAACAGTTAGTGCTACTTTATGAGCAATAGCTATCACTATTAAGGCTTTTTTCCACAAGTAGTTGTATTTGATGAATAGTCAGATTTAAGGCATTCTAACAAGCAAGTGAAGTACTAAGGTATCTTTGGATGAAATTCTTTGTAAGGGATTTATTGAAAAAAAATTTATACTAATTTTCCTATAAATAAAAATAATTTATGCATAAGCTAATTTGTGAAAGTTATCTTAATTTTTCTAAATTCTTATTTTTAAATATGTATAATCTAATTTTAACTTAAGAAACCTTGTTTTTTTTTCTTCTAAGTTCTTATGCAGAAAGTTGTCTAATCGTACCTTAAATAATCTACTCTCACCCTTGGTAGCATTTGACAGTTGACCAACCAACATCAGATGAAATTTGACAGATAAGTTCGGTTCTATTTTGTATTCTATTTTCACCCTTATCACAACTAAGATCTACTTAACATATATATTAAGATTAGCTTGCAAAGGTTAAAAATTGTAACTTTTAAAGAAGTTAATATGATATAAGTCCACTCATGTTTTAATCCCGTTTCAATTTTGTTCTAAACCAAAATATATAACACTCCATATCATGTTCCCACTCTAAAACATATCTATTCAATGTACTCCCTGTGAAGCCAACAAAGGAAACACCACAAAGTAGAATGACATAATTACCTGACGTTGACGCTGTTCAAGTCGCAATTTTTCTGAATTTGCCATCTCATACTCGCCATTTTCCAAATGCCTTTGGTCAGGTCTTAACCTGGAATCAGTTGGTGGCAGCTTATCCTATGTATGCACAAATAAGTGATAATAGATGAGTACAAGTACTCATAATATGCAAAATAATAATATGGATACTTCGGTCCTTTAATGTTAAATTTCAATTATTTCATACTTCATAGCTCTTTCATGATATATAAATGATCACAACATGTCCTTACTGAACGCAACACTCATAATGGGGTTACCGAGTTGGAAAATACGGACTATTTTTATACTATAAAGAAAAAGAATAGGAAGATAAACTGGCTATACAAGAGAAAGTATGAGTTAAAAAAGGGACCTTTAATCCAGGGGTGAGTTCATTTAATGTGATGGCAAACCGAGTGAAGCTATATCTAGTGGGGAACTTGGGTGGCTTGCTCCGCTTCCATATTAAATGGGCATCTGACATTGATTCATAACCTTTTCCCTTCCCACTATAGTCTCCATTTATATAATACATGCTGTCATCCCATTTTCCGAGCAAAGTAGACAATATTTTCCCATTTCTGTCCTGAACAATACCATGAACCTGAGAGAAGTTCACATGTCAAGTACTATATTAGAACAAATTTAATGCCAATCATAAAGTAAAGACAATCAAGATGGACTCCGTGAAACAGATATTGGGCACCTGGTGAGGGTTTCGATCAATTATAGACTGTTCCTTGAATTTCAGTTTACATGAGTAATCTTGATTTCCCTGTATCCGCATTGTACCGTAATGATCACAATACAGCTTTCCCAATATGAGATTGTATATTGATGTAGTAACCTGAACGAAAAGTTCCATATCAGTTTAGAACCAAATCTGCACACAGCATTTTCTTTGAGGCCATTGGATGCATGGTAGTGTGGAAGTAGTTAAAAATACCTTACTCCACTGGAATACTTCACCATCATCAAATTCCAAAGTCAAAATGCCAACAGGATCAAGCTGAATTGACCGACCCCAAAATTTACTCTTTAAGTTGCTATCTCCCCAAAATTTCCAACCTGTACCCTCACAGTGACATGCAACTATCATTGGGTGATGACTGACCTGAGAGAAAGAAGAAATATAATAATTTCAAAATGGAAACAGATATATTAAAAAGGCATAATCATATCCTTTGTTTCAAATTGTACTGCCTTTCATCAAGTTATACATAATTTAAGCACTCAATCACATCAATTGTCATTCATCAAATTAAGAAAGCAGTAGTTTTAAGATTATACTCGAGTTTTTCCTTCAAACCGTGCTTTGGAAACTTTTTTTCCTTTTAATCCAGAAGCAGGAAGTTCTAAGGACTTCAAATAATCATCATTAATGAATACTGATATGTAGGATTTAAACAAACAATAAGTTCAGATCAAAACAGTCACATTTCACACACACAAACACACACCCCTTGTAATTCTCACAGGTGGCCTTTCAATGATAGGTTTATAGGTAAGTCTAGCACTAAGCACTTGCTAGCCTTTACATTCCCAACATTTTTATACCAAAATGCTAATTTGATGCTTTTCACCTTCTTTGTGCAGCATTGCATGATAAAATACATACATACAGACAAATATATATATATATATATATATGATAAAATAATCAAGAAAAAGATCAACTATTCGATAATATCCATGTCAAGCATTAGCTTGGACCTTCTCTGAGAAAAATCGAAAGCCTTTATCCGGAAAGTCAGCCTCATATGTTTCCCCTAGTAATGGGTTAAATGGTTTACAGATTCTTCCTTCAGTCGAAGCATAGGCAGATACAGCAAAAGCAGCAACATTGAGAATTCTCATGAGGCTATTACCCTGCATAACATCATCAACGAACTAAAAGACTTAGAGCATTGCACCGAGAAATACAAATTGAAGAACTAACAGCAAAGTTAAAAACCGGGCAACATGACTTGGGATGCCATATTTAGACTTACCCTTCTTCCCCATTCATATGCTCGGTCTAGAAGATATGAGTATTCCATTTCTTCACAGCATTTTTGCAAAGAGGAGAGAGGCTCATTAAAATAAACAGGAAGGCAAACTTTTGTTAGATCCTTCCCAATATTATCCTTAATCATTGACCAAAGACTGACACCTTTCTCCTTTTCAACAGGATCAGGTAATTTCTTTCGTCGCTTAACGTAAGGATAGTTGAATCCAACAGATTTAATGGAAGGATCTATATCCTCCTCTGATTCAACAGCATAGAGTCCTTCATCGTCAGAAGAGAAAGAGGAGACTCTAATATCAGAAGCATTACTTTTAAAAGAATTCGACGATGACAGAAAATCCCGAGTGTCAAAAAAGGCAGTATCTTCATCATCTGTTTCTTCCTCAGCTGCATCATTTCTCTCATTGTCATCCTCCGACTCAGTTCCACTTTCTTCTGGATCAAAAAGTTTAAATGCAAAAGAAAATGGAAATAATTCATAATAAAACAGGGTATCAAAGATAATAGCATTCATTTAAGTACTTCTATTTTCAACAAAATGCACAACCAAAAACCACGCAATGAAAAGATCTTAATTAAATGAAAGGGTCAACATTCAAGCACTTACCACTAGATTTTTCCTGCCCTAATCCAGAGGAAACCTCTTGATCATTAACCTGTCTTTGGCTTTCGTCAACCACAGTATTCTCCAGATCAACCTTTTCTGTCTACAATAATGAAGTACAGAGAAATTTTTTTACTTCACATGGAGAACAAAATGCTAACCGTAATCAATATATCAACAAGTAAAAAGAAGCAATTAAAACTAAAGATCAAACGGAAACTCTCCACAGTCCGAAGAAAAATATTTTGTTTAAGCTATTGAAATATAGTAATTCAATGGATGGACTCTAGTATTAGAGATCACAAACCTTACCAATAAATATTGAAATAATTTCTGTTTCAAAGTTAACCATGTCCACTGACTCTCTCCGAATGAAAATAAAAATTGCAATTTGGAATTAAAAGGGGGGATGAGTACAATCACAGGAAGGCACATTTGTAAAAACATTAATGCAGAAAACATGGCGATCTATTATTATTTACCTTTGGAAATTTTTGCTTATACATTAAGGTAAACAGGCTAATTGGATGAACAAAAATATAAGAACAGTAAAACTTAGGTATAGCATTTTATGAATACTCAATCTGCTGCGCTCTTGCATGCAGGGCTATTAACTGGTTGAAAACTTCTACAGCCCAGAAATATATCTCGTTAGTGTCTCATTTCCAATTATACAATTTTTTTTTTATAAAGAACATTCAGCTGTGCATGTATGATATAAGTTCAACCGTCCAATGATTTATTTCTAACAGAACTCTGCTAGTAATATGATCGAAATTCATTTCAAGTCAAAGAATAAAAAGAGCCTCAAGACCTACTAACCACAACTTATATCCTTTTCGGATTTAAGATTTATAACTTAGACACTATACAATCATACCAAACCCCTACTTGAGGCATCTAACTGGTTAAAGAAAGACTCAATACGAGATAAGGAACTAATAGTCCATTACAAACCAATTCAATACGAAAAGGAAAGAATTTGACAGAAGAACACTGAATATTATTAATTGCTGTAGCACCTATGACAAATGAACTCATGAACACACCATTAGACTTAGCAGTAGATTGTGTACAGCAGTAGAAGAAAAAGCATGGGAAAACTAGAGAAATTACACATATGACATTTGACAGGAAGATAATACACAATTCTCTATTTTCTTTTAAACGAGAAGGAGAAAGACATGGCCCCCTCCTTTCTTTGCCCCTAATCTTAAGAGTACTAAGAATGACCAGCTTTCTGTGCAGTAGTAGAAATCCACCAAGAATAACCAGTTTGATTGGCTTCAAGTTTTCTACTTTTCATTAAAGGTACCTCTAATTGCCGCAAAGTGTCGATTAGAGCCACCTGTTTTTGTTTAAGCAGCAGAAGCTGGTTTTGGAGCGCAGCATACTCATTTTTCATTATCTGTTCACTGTCCCGGATGGCTTCCTCACTCACTCCTTCCTCCATAAGCCGAAGCCTCAGTTTCTCAGTCGAAACAGCCACATTGTCCACTGGAGCCATTAAATCACTGTTTGATATCCGGGGAAACATATCTTTCACTGTCTGCAAGGCCTCCATCCACGCCACCCGATCATCAGAAGTCTCTGCCCTCAAATGGAGTCTCTTAGTCCCAGTGAAGACAGAGAATCGCTTGTCATCGGACCTGCTCTCACGAATAGTCGAAACCTACACAAAAACACCGAGATGAACATAACAAACACAATCCGCCACTCACAACCCCAAGAGAAAGAAAACCGTCACGCCACCCACCACATTGAAGTTTCTATATATAAACTGACATCCCATCTTATAAATTAATAAGCAATGTTTCAAAACGGCCAAAGGGTTTACAATCTCTATGCCAGCAATAGCAGCCACATATGTCTTCATTCCAAACTCACAATTCAAAACTTTCTTTTGATACAAAACCACATGTATCCTCCAGAGAAAGCACTCCGAATAGGATCACATTATAAACTACAAATCTGTGAGGAGTGCATTTTAAAGCTTTATTAATAACTAATTCCATAGATCATCACTTAAAAACTCATCACATAAAGCGGATGTTCAGATTCATATACATACATGTAGAGGCTCAGTAATTACAACTTCTGAATTTTCAATTTCGTAACTGGTACTCTCCCAGAGTCGTAACTCAAACTGAACCGAAATTAAAAGGGGAAAAATACAAATGGAAGAGAATAAAAAAAAAAAACAAATGATGAAACTGACCTTAAGATGGATTTCGCCAATGGGCTTTCTGCGACGATCGACGTGATTCGAATTGCGGTTACGAGAGATCAGTCGCGCAGATTCCTCGCCAATGACCTTCGATCCCTTCTCGGTTTCGGAGTTTACGATGATCTTGTCGGGTCCATGAATCTTGTAGTAGGAGAGGACACCGTCTTGAAGCACGAACCAGCGCGTTCTCCATCCTTTGCCATAGTTCACCCACTTGTGCAGAATCCCGGAGATTCCGTTCCCCACAAGGTCTTTGATCCTGACATCCACCACGGCCGGAACCGGCAGGGGGTGCGCGCGGCCGCTTTCGCCACCGTTGGTGACAGAGTGAAGGGCTTGTCCTGGCCGGTGAGCGGGGTCGGATCTGGGTGCGGCAGGGATAGGGGGCATGTCGAGGGTGATCGGAGAAGAGTGGTCGGAGACGACGGAGACACAGCAGAAAGGATGCATTAAGTGGGAATGAGGGTAGTGGCGATTAAAGAAAGGGTCATGGTATGCGTGTGGTGCTTTGTTGGTGATGATTGAGAATTGGGAGAAGGCAAAGATTGAAGAGTCAAGACGAAGAGGGAGAGGGAGTGCAAGTTCGCGTGAAGGATCCGGAGATTAAAAAACGGTTACGTTTGAAGTGCTTTAACTAAAATAATTATATTTGTTCCTTTCTATTTTATTCATTTCCTTACATATATTTAATCCATAAACAAACACTGGAGTGCACCATAAATGACTTTTATATTCTTATTCAACTTCAAATACAAATTACTATACATATATTGACTTTTATATATATTATAATATATTATAAAAAATTTAACTATTTTTTCTTAACATGAAAAATACAAATAAAGCGCGAGGATCGGATTGAAATTGAGATCGGAAGTGGAATCCTATTTTATATATATATATATATATATATATATATATATATATATATATATATATATGTGTTTAGTTTATTTATTTTTAAAATGTTTATTTTAAATTCAAAGTGACTAAATATGTCAATATGCACGTTTTGGTAAATTTTTGCAAAGAATAAGAGGAAAGGAAAGTATAAAACTTTCATCAAGTTTTTGTAAATCCTTTTAGTTATTTTTTACAGTTAATATTTTTAACCAATATTATTGTTTATCCCTGGGCATGTTTATTTAAAGGATTTTATACATGATAAAGTCATATTTTAACTATATCATAAATTGTATATAATAGGTAAATTAAAACTTAGAGAATTATTGTAAAAATATTTGCAACTTAATACTTTTATTTTAAGTAAAATTGGCAATTAGGATTTACGAATTTCAAAAGGAAAATTACACATACCAAATGAAAATATACATACTGACAGCCATATATTTAATTTTCTTATCATTTTTAATAAATAATTATCTCCTTTAAAGTCATACTAAATCATATTTTAAAATGTCAAAATAGTTTCAACTTGTGAGTCAATCTGGCTCATCACCAGATTGAGTGGAATTGGAAAGAATTTTTTTTTTAAATGTGAATCAAGTTGACATGACTCACTTAATCTACGGATTAAACAGATTCCAATAAAGTTGAAGGTGAGTTAATTCACAACCTACCAACAACAACTCTTTATTAATATTTTATCATTTTTCACAATTCTTTTTATTATAATTATTCACTACTTCTAATTGTGTAAATTGACAATTTGATCTTTTTGAATAATAGAATGATGTTCATAATGTTTCAATACCCTTTATGTTTAATTTCTTTATTTACCAAATTATGTAAGTTGATACTTTAATCTTCAATTATTATCTTTATAATAATGTTTGATAAAATAGATGAACACTTTAATTGCATTGCTATAAAATAATAAGTCAAGTAAATATATAAAATAATTTAGAAAAAAAAAACATTCTTAAGTGAGTCAATTGTCTAGCCCACCAATTTGTAGTAGGTCAAGTTAGATTACAAAATTTTAAACTCACAAAAAAGTGAATCGGATTAAGCAAATTCATTTTTAACCAAGGTCATGGTGAGCCAACTTGTGTAAGTCGCATTGACTAATTTTGACATCTCTATTCCACTCACATTCTTCTTGATTTTAAAATAAATATTTGTCATTTTCATATTAGATGAAATGACATCTAATTTTTAAATTTATATTTACTTTCTTAATGTTCTTGATAGATTACATTTAGTTATTTATATTACTTAATATTCATTTATCTTATTCTACTTATTGTTAATTAAAATTTTATTTATAAAATTTTCTTTAATATTTATATTTTAAAACTTTAATTTTTAATATTTATATTATTTATATTTTAAAATTTTAAAATTATAAAATTAATAAATTGTAAAATTTTAAAATAATGTGACATAATTAAATAAAATGATGAACAAGATAAGAGACACATAATTCAATTAACACTCATATTACAATTAACATAAAAATTAAACGACAAAAATTTAATTAAAAAATAAGATTTCTCAGTACATAATTGTATTTAATAAAATTATATTTTTAATGACCTTTTAAAAAAATTATCAACATGAGAACATGAAAACTTTACTTTTCACGTACATTTCATACTAAAATTTACACGGGTTAAAAGTAAGTATAATTTTGGATATAATAATTAGTTATAATGCAACTCACTCTTTTTAAATGTTCTAGTTAATATGCAAAACTAAAAACAAATTAACAAATACTTATATACAATAAAAAAATTGATAACTACCTTCTTTAGTGTTTCAAGGCTTCCAAAAATTTAAACCAAACTTCATAAGGGTAGTCATGGATTGGATTTCTAATGATTTAATTTACGTCCATTTTAGATCCAAATAATTGGATTAAATTTTCAATCCAAATTTGTTTTTTCAGCAAAATTAGTTTGAATTTTTTTAAAATCCAAATCCAATATTTGAATCAAGATTTAAATCCAATCCAAATATTTGGATTAAGTTCAAAATCCATAATCCATTTTTTATAAAAGAAATTAAATTGAATTTTCTAAAATTTGTATCTTTAGGGCAAACACAATACAATTTGGCTAGAGTCGTCAATTTGGCTCAGCCCACAAGGCTAAGCCCTAACCCACGTAGGCTAGGTCAGAGTCTAGCCCTATGGGTTAAGGCCCGCTCATGGACTTTCTTCTTAAACATGAAAAAAAAATTATTTTTTAAAATAAATTATTAAATTTTATGTCATCGACCCATGGTCAAAAGGTTTAGGACCCGTCCAGGTCGTCAGGCTAGGCCAAGTCGACCCGTCTAGGTTGTCGGGCCGGCCTGGTCTGTCTGACTCGTTGTGCCAACCTGACACGGTCAAGTTGTCGTGTTGGCCCAGCCCGACGCGCTTGGGTTGTCGGGCCTGCTTGGTCCATCAGGGTTGTTAGGCTTGCCTAGTTCGTACGGGTCATTGAGCCTAACCCGTCCGAGTTGTAGAGTCAACTTAGTTTGTCCGGGTCGTCGGGCACGGCCAGTCGGAGTAGTCAGGCCGACTCAGCTTGTCCGGGTCATTGAGTCGACTTAGTCTCTCTGAGTCGCCGGGCTCGCCTAACCCATCAAGGTCTTCGAGCCTTCCTAGTCTGTACAGGTCGTTGGGCATGACCCATCCGAGTCGTTGAGTTGGCCCAGCCCGTCTGGGTCTTCGAGCCTGCCTCGCCCATTGGGGTCGTCGGTCCCGACCGACTTGTTCGAGTCTTCAAGCCTGACCGACTCATCCGGGTCGTTGAGCCCGCCTAACCTATTTGTGTCTTTAGGCCCACTCGACCCGTTTAGGTCATCCGACCCGATCGATTCGTCCAGGTCGTCGAGCCCACCCAGCCCTTCAGGGTCGTCGGGCCTGCCCGGTCCATACAAGTTGTTAGGCATGACCCATCCAACCTTTAGCCTAGTCCATCTCAACCTTTAGCCTAATCCAACAAAAATTTTAAATGGAAAATTAGGATTGGATTTTTTTGGATTATCCATATTTGAAAATCTTAATTTAGAGAATGGATATTCAGTCCATAAAATATATAAAATGTAGATTAGATTGAAATCCAGATCCGTTAAAATGGATTTTAAATGGATTGGATTTTAAATAAAATGGATTTTAAATGATTTGGATTGAAGCAAAAGTGGATCGAATTAAGAAAATTAGATTTTTGCCCACCCCTAAAACTTCGTAATAAAGTTTTTTTCCACTCAAATTATTGGAGTATCAAGGTTTTCATCACTTAGTAAATTCAAACTTGAAAGAGAAAAAGATATATTTACACTGAGTTAAAATATTTCAAACATCATAAAGATATAGAAAGAAAGAAACATTTATCATGTTAAAAGTAGCTCTCTTAAATTTATCCACTTTTCTACATTCATGGTTAAACATAATTTTGATGCAATTCATAGTCTTCCTGCAAGGACAATAATGTGAAATCATGAAACTGGAATCTTATCTTACCCCAACTTGAGAATCTCTTGGATGGCTACTTTTCCATTTTATTCGGCTTGTTTTCATGTTCTTTTGTTGAGTATAACATTTTTTAGGTTACTTGCAAAAAGGACTCCAACGATTAAGTCAGTGAGAACTCTCAAGTCAAATATCAATTTCTAGTATTAATGAATCGCGTACCTTTAATTTTTGGGGTCCACATGTATTTGGAGAATATTAATCACAAATTACCAAGCTTGTGGGTTCATAGAATACTCAATCTTGTTGGTCTTATCCTCCTAGTATAGTACATCAATCCCCCAGCCTTTGGCGGAATATGTCGTGCCAAAGGTTTTTCTATGTTCTGGTTCTGCAAGAAAAAAAATCCTCTTTTCTTGGTATTCTTGGTATGTCCCTACGGTAGTCCCCTAGCCTAGAGGAGTGGAAACAACGCTAAGGCTATGTCAGAAATGAGACAGGTAAGATGAAGAGACAAGGGGTGTCAGGGGTCGTGTTAGGAGAAGCTAAACAATCATCTTAATTATGAAGGTTTCAATCTTCATTAGTGTTATTTGAGTGGTAAAACTTTTTTGAGGGTTGGGTTTTACCTTATAAATAAGAATTGGGGTAAAGGTTATGCACATATTATCTCATTTGCTTACTGTGAGAGAATTGTATGGTTTCTGGTAAAGTGTGTCCAATATATATTCCCTTTCTCTTTATGTCGTCTACTTTCTACATATAAGGTATGTCTAGTGATAGTTCTTCTGTATCAGATTCAGGTAGTAGGGATAATGATTCAGTGAGTGGGTCTAGTGGTTCTATGTTTGGTGAGGGAGGGGTCCAAATGAAGGTTATTTTTGACGTTAGGGAGGATCCCGCTGAGGAAGTGGCTGAGAATAGTATACCGACAAAGACCAGGTACAAGTGGGTGGCTCCGAATGTGAGGACTTAGTACTCCTTGTTCAGATGGTCCCGATTACTTAATTTGTGGATGGGTTGTATCCGTTTTTTTTATAAGGATACTTCTCTAGATATCGTCTCTCTAGAACGGGATAACGTCGTTGAATGTGTATGCCATGATCAAGGGGAGGCTGAAAAAGGGTTCTTTTATATGTATATGCGCCACTTCTCTCAATTGCATATGCGAATTCCCTTCAATGATTTCACCATGGGCGTATTACAGCTATTGAATGTTGCACCAACCCAGTACATCCCAATAGTTGGGGATACCTGCAAGCGTTCAGGGTGTTATGCTGATCATTATACATGCATCTTTCTCCTGAATGCTTTTTGTACTTTTATGATACGCGTCTAAGAAATCTGGTTACTTGGTTGTCCTTGGTCAGCCGACCAGGAATAAGTATGTTGGATACTTTTTCTCAATCCTTCAAGCATTTTAAGGACAACTTCTTTAAAGTTATTGTGAAAGAACCAGGTCGTTCTGTATTTTATAACGAGGATGGTTGTACTAAGTTCCCATTCAGCTAGACAAATAATCCTCGGCGTTATAAGGGGATGAAGAAGGAGGAGTTGTCAATGGATGACAAACGAGTAATAGAAGTTTTGGGGAGATTTAGCGATAAGTTGTCCATTAAGGGCTTAGTTAGATTTTATTTATTAGTGCATCCACTTGTTGATTTGGAAGATATCATTTTTTATTTTTTTTCCGTTATGTTTGGTGTAAGAAAGATAACCAAGTGTGTGTTTGTGTTGCAGAACACATGGCTTAGTTGGGAAAAAAGAATCTGAACCTTTTTAGGACTTTGCGTAAAGAGAAGCTGAGAAATAAAAAAATGCGGGAAAACTGAAGTTTCCAATATGCAAGAGCCACTAGTGGAAGTTCGAGTTCATGGCAACTCAAAAAGGAAGGCGCTAGTTCTTGTTTAGAAGGGAATCGTGAAAGATATGAAGATGGTAAGGGCTAAATTGCTAGGGTTGGGTTCAACCTTGGGACTTGAAGCTTGCTTAATATAGTTGTCGGAAACATCTATCCGTCGTGATATTGACATTAATTTGGCGGAAGTTGTGCTATCTTCTATAGATAATATGGAGCCTAATGTGATGATGAAGGCTATGTTGGAGTTTAACAGCAAAGCCTTAATTCTAAGCCAGAGAGAAGGTAGCCTTCTGCAGAGGGAGATCAAAGAAGGAGGAAAAGCAAAGCTAGAGGAAGTTCATGAGGAATTGAAGACTTTGCAGGCTAAGCATGAGGAGGACAGGGCTTCCTGGGATAAGAAAGGGAGGAGTGGGTGGCTGAAAGAAAACGGCTAGGTTTGTGGAAGGTTAAGTGCTTGGACTCGGAGAAGAAAATGAAACAAAAAATTAAAGACTTGGACAAAGATAATGAAGAGTTGAAAGAAAAATATGTTGGTATGGAGAACGAGTTGGAAGATTTGAAGAAATAAATAATCCAAGAACACATCAACGACTTCAACAAAGGCTTGAGGCAGGCAACTTTTTTTTTGTAAGGAGGAGCAATGGCAGAACTTCGACCAAAATTTTAGGGAGGCCAATTATATTTTTTATATATAAATAATTTTTTTGTATTAAAAAAATATATTTTCTCACATCATTTTCTCTATTCAAAACAAACACATATGATAATAGAATCCAAAAAAAAAAAATATGATAATAATATATATGAAAGTGTAACATAAAGTTTATTATCAACAATCATATATTAAAAAAATTCAAAAGTTATCTTTAGTCATAGTGTTTTTCCATGACTTAAAATCTTAAATAATTGAATCAGAAATGAAGTTTGTTGCAATATCCCTTGCAATATAGATTATCATAGTGTTTGCTATAAAAACTTTTAAAACCTAAATCAACTCAATGCCAATTAGAATTCAATGAAAATAAACTTAATTACATGTAACAATGAAAACATTTGAGTTAGGTCGTCCGCTTGGTTTTTTACTAAAAAAATAGCACGATAAATAATATGCAACATCTTTTAATGGTGAATACCGAATACTCTAACCATGAAGGAAATAAGTTAAATCATGTGTATTGAAATCTTCTTGGATAACCATCTTTACTAGACAACGAATAATTTTCTAGATGCATTTGTTATCGACCCCATTTTAGATAAGTCCTCCGTACCTCATCAATTTGATTTGGTAGGTATTGCCAAATTTGAGGACGTTTCTCTGGATCACATTCTAAAGCACTTTTAAATTAATTATACGTAACTCTAGAAATTTTAGAGAGTTGTTTTTCATTTTCTTCAATTTTTGGATTATTGTGAAGTTTCTCAAGTTTAGATGACGTAAATGCATTTTTTCATCTTCATCACAAACATTTCTCTTGAAAAAAGAATCAATTCTTCTACTCTTTATCATAATTTTTCTAATATAAATTTGTCATCTCTCACCTATTTAGGAAAAGATAAAATTATGAATACCCCAAATTAAATCTCACTTATCTTTTGTATCTATTAAGCCAACCAAGGATAAAGAGAATAAATAAATAAATCTACAACAGTAATGTGCATGAAGCAAAATAGAATAATTTACCGCCAAGAGAACAAAAGAATAATCATATGGTAAAAATATACTTCAAAATTTTCAGCATACCTTTGTCCTCAATTTTTTTCCCAATGACTACATATAAAATGAGGTTAATTGCATGAAAACAAAAAGAGACCATTCATTTCCCAATTACAGAAATGGTTTTTATCTAGAAACTAAGAAACAAATCAATCTTAAGATTATCAATTACAACTTTTTCCTTCGATTGTCATCTTACCAAACCCCTAATCATTTTCCCTTAAATTAGATGTATCAAATTAGTCATGTCATCAAGTTTGGTTTTTAAAAGGAAATGGCAGACCAAGAGAAAAGTATAAGGCAAATCTTATGAGAAGCCTAACATAGTTATAGTACAGGGGTTAATGTGCATGTGGGTCTCAAATTGTACTTGATGCTATGAACTTTCAAACAACTTTTAAGTTATGTTAGTAGTTGAGTGTTGCCTAGTTGAACTAACTCTCTTTGGAACTAGCACCAAACTAGTTGAATTGTTCCTTGACAAAGGAGGTGAATAACCTAGCCACTTTCATCTCACCCTGTTCAATACCAACTCCTTTCCATAATGAAGATAACACAAGGCCTCATCCTTGTCTCCTTTTTCTTTTCTAGAAAAGAAAAAATTAAAAGAGGAAGAAATTGTTGCCCTATTCCTCCTATCTTTCCATAACAACCCCATTAATTGGTTTTCCCAATCAAATTATATATGACTTTCCCAATAGGTAAAGAAGGAAATTAACATAGGAAAATAACATGTTTCAGGTCCAACATTTACACAGTTGTGCATCATTAAAAGTAATATGTTTATGATGCAAACCACTAAGAACATGCCAAATTAGTGACGTGTCCTTCTCCATGCAGAGAAGCAACACCCTAAGCAACCTTCTCGTAGTGCTAAATTGGTCAAGACCATTAAGGTTGGTTTGCTTGGAAGACCTTGGCAAGTGTTATTGAATGAAAGCCTTCAAATTCTTAGCAGTCACCCACTATACTCCACTAAAGAACCTATTTTGTAAGACCCGTGGAATTTAATTAATTAATTAAATAATTAGTTAATAAATGCGGGTGGGCAAATCATTTATGACATTAAATTATAGTTGGTATGATGTGGAAAAGTACTAGCTCAAATGGTTGAGAGTACTTTGATTGTGTGTGAGGACTTGGGTTCGAGTCTAATGTATGTTAACTTTTGTTATTGTTTTATTATTTAAATTTGTGTAGTCATGTTGTGGAATGATATGATGTTTGAATTGGGTTGTTAAGCATGAAATACGATTAGTTGAATTGGTTATACTATGAAATGGTGATTGAGTGGTCATGGATTCAAACCTTGGAAAATCAAAACTAAAATCTTAATTTTTTTAGTGTTTATGCTTTGAATTGAATATGAAAGGTTGGGGAGAAAACCCTAGAGTGGACAGCAAAGAGGTGGTTGGAAAATGGCCATAAGGAGGTGGTAAATTACATTTAACAAAATTATGACTTAATTTTCGGGTATGGTAATTAACATAGTTTTAGACACCCTTTAAAAAGAAGGATTTGGCTTAAAGTTAGAGTTTTTGCAAAACTGAGGTTATACCAGAAAGTTAGGCACGAAAATCAGAGAGATTGGTGAGATGGAGTGAGGTTCTAAAGTCAAGTGAGAGCACACCAATAGAGGAGGGAACGTGGTGATCATTGGAGTTCTTTAAGCAAACCAATTCTTAGCAAAAGGATTCAGGTTAGGGGAGCTAGACTCCTTAATTTTATGCTTATTATTAATAATGCGTGATGTATGGTATATTGGATGGCTGTGCACTGTTAATTCTTTGAATTTCTGCGTTTCTGGAATTTTTCCAAAAACCGCCTGGCAGGTGATGAACCACCGTCAGGCGACTCATGCATTTTTATGTGTTATGGGTTTCTAGAAGAGGAACCGCCTGGCGGCACACTCTCGGCCGCCAGGCGACGCAAGGCGTCTTAAACAATTTCTGGGTTGGCTGATGAAACACTTGGCGGGATTGGTTGAATCGCCAGGCAGCGCGGGGCAATCTAACTCGTTCTGGGTTTTCTGGAATTCTTGGTTGAATCTGATCGGGGCAAAAGTCAGTGGTAATTCTTATAGAGTAATATTGATGACCAACGACGGGTATAATCACGTAATTAAGGGCTTAAATGAAGGGAACAATGTATATAAGTTTAGGGTTGAATGTGTGATATCTTCATTTACGATTTAAACTGGGTTACCGTGAATTGGACATAGGAATAGTTGATCAATGTAATTAAATATTGAATTGTTATGATTGTGCTTGGATGGGGATTGCATGTAGTGGGAATTCACAAAGATGGAAAAATGGTTGGGTTTTGGGTGCGGGGAAAATCTGAAAAAAAATGTCTAGATGGTAAGCACCGCCTGGCGGCACGGGGACTAGCCGCCAGGCGCTAGCGCAGTGGCAGTGCTGCTACAGGTTGAAGCGTCGTGCGCTGAGGTTGGATTCTGTTCCCGTTGGGTTAGGATCAGTAGATGGAATTTTTGTGATAGTTGTGAAGGTTTGATGATGGAGTTCGTGTATGAACTACAAGGGTGAGAATTACCTTAGGAGGTAGTGATATCAGATATTAGAGGTTTTCCTATATTATGGCGTAGTAGAGATTCTGGATACTGGATAGGTTGGGTGCAAGGGGGTTTAGAGAATTGACCAATTATTGTGAATGAGAGTTCAAACAGTGTAATAGGCTTGGCAACAACTTAATGGTAAAGAATCTAAGAGTACTAATATGTTAAGAAGGAAGGAGCTTAATGTTATAATATAATGTGTCCTGTTATCAAGCTAGGGAGTGAGGATTGAACCTCACCATTGTTAGTAACCATTTAAGTTAGATGATACCAGGGATTGATCATATGGAAATTAGGTAAGAAACTGTGCTAGACTTGAGCAGAAAAACCAGTACGCACAGTACTGTCATGGCACCTGGCGATGGGACGCGAACTGCCAAGCGGTAGCGGGATCACAGTGGGGTCTCAAGGCTTGGTGCGCCTGGCGGCGGGGGCAGTCCCGCCAGGCGATCCCTACAGCGAGAGGGATTTTAAGGCATTGTGCGCCTGGCGGTACGCGACACCCGCCAGGCGGTCTGAGAGCTGGTAGCGCCTGGCGGCACGTGTCCCCCGCTAGGCGATTTGTACTGTTGCAGCTTGAAATTTTGGTTGTGTAATCGTGATCTACAAGGCGTCTAGCGGTGCTTTAAAGGTGGGTTTGCTGGTGTTCCTTGAATTGTGGCTCGGAACGTATCCCTTGAGTTGTGGCTCGGGATAGGGATTAAGCACGTGGTATTCCTTGAGTTGTGGCTCGGGATAGGGGTTAAGCACGTGGTATTCCTTGAGTTGTGGCTCAGAATAGCATCTCTTGAGTTGTGGCTCGGGATGGCGGATGAACACGAGGAACCCTTGAGTTGTGGCTCGGGTAGACGAGTGTTGCCTGTGTGAGTGTGCTAGTTGTGGCCAGTACAGATGGGTCCAGATAGATTGCCCTCCTCAGTTGTTGGCTGACGAGTTTGGTAGTCTTGGGACGATACAGACTATGTTCGTATATGGGAACTCTACTTGGTGTTACGGTGTATGATCCGTAGCATTGTTTCCTGCACGTGCTCTATCGGTCGTGGCCGATAGGTATGGCAGTAAGTCACCTTGAAGTAATCATTAAACGATGTAGAACACGAATAATCTGATTGGGGGTCAGATGGTAGGAATTAAAGTATAGAACATTGTGGGATGCTAAGTTATGTATAGTGATATGTGTGTATGTAGATATATATATCTGTAACATTATATATGTTTTATCTGTTAAGCTCACCCTATCTGCATGTGTTTGGCGATGATCGTGTACGCGGTACACGGGAGCAGATGTTGTTGATGCAGGTGGCTCAGGTGAAGCTTAGTCGCGGAGAGGGGAATAGACTCGGGGAAATCTTATGTTTTCTTTTATTTGCTTTTGGAATCAGTTGTAAACCCTGATGGGTGATTTTATAACATTGGGTTTTTGGTTTTTATAACTGATGGTTATAAACATTATTTTGCTCATTTAATAAATTTTAAATTTTCCCGCGTTTTGGGAAAATGAGGTATTATTAAATGCGTTGTTATTTATTTACTTCTTTTATTTTATTTATAAATCCGTAATATCCTGACGGATGTTACATATTTCATTCTCCTTGTAAGAAAAAAATAAAAATCCTAGGAGCTTTTTTGTGGATATATGACAAGCTCTTTACACAATGAGACTTCCTTATCACAGTTAATGCTTCAAACATGTGACACAAAATAGATATATAAGCCATGCTAACTTCAAAAATTTAATAAAATAGGATCATGGCTATACGTGACTTTAGACACACTTAGATGTCATATCTAGATAAGTTATCTGAAAATTACGGCTAACTTAACATGTGTACATAGGGGTGTCAAGCCAACACTGTCAGGTGATTCCAATTATTTTCAAAAGTTCTAAAATTTAATGACGAACATAATTAACAAAATATTTCTTAAACTATAACCAAATATATTCATGTTTGCAGGTACCAAAAATATATCCAAGACAATTAAAAGTTAAGTAAAAACCTTTGAACTCCCTATAATGTACTAGCAACCTCCTCCATAGTGGACTCAAAGTTTGGATATTCTTGGATGCACTTATAGGTCTATAGGACAACAAAATCCAAGCAACTTTTTCAACCTCACCCAATCAAAGAAGAAAACTCGCAAGAACATATACCATCATCCCATTATTAGTTTGCAGTCAAAGTTAAAATTTCCCTTAGCCAACTCCTCAGAAGAAGAAAATTCATCAAACAAAATTGAATACTGTAATAATAAAAGTCAAAATCTGATAAGAAAACGTAAGAAGAGATTTTGCATGTTGATAAATAGAAACAAGATGGGGTAGAATTTGACGAACCCGTATAGGCAAGGATCAAATGGATTTAGGCAATAGGTTAAGGAGAAAACGTCATTAAGGTCAATCTTGCAATTTCTGGAAGCACATATACAACTTGAAGATGATGGAGAAAAGAAGAAAAAGGAGTCCACCACACTCGAAGATGAGGAAGGAGGTGAGCCCCTTCACGCAGTCGTGGAAGAGTGAATGATCGAGAAGAAACGAGTTTTAATCGAAAGAAATGGAAGAGAGAGAACAAATTGATTTAGTTTTAGGGCCAACTCCACCATAACCTTGTCCCAACCCAGTTTACATGGGGTTTGAAGGGTTGGGACTTTAGAAAAGTCTCTTTTGAGTGGACTAAAAATATAAGGTTTAGTTTTAGAGGAGAACAAGACTAACCCATGGATAAAGGACTCAAATGACATCTCTAGATGAAATTATTGAACTAAAAAATTTAATTAATATAATATAATAAATATTGACATATTTAATTCTTAATATAATAAAAAAATTATAATTTCAAGATAGTAATTTTCATTAGATTAATTTTATTTTAATTTCATTAATTATTAATATAATTAAATACATATTTAAATTTTTAATAATTGTTATTATGTTTATTAAAAAAATTAACATGAATATAAAAATATTAAAAATTTGGACTTTATAATACAAAAAGAAAAAAAATAATGAAAGGCTCTTTTCAACTTTAACTGTATATAAATGTAAATTTTATATTTAATGAATACATATAATAATTATTGAATATGAAATATATATTTATTTTAACTACTAACAAAATTTAAATAAAACTAACTGAATTAAAAATTTTGTATTAATATTATAATTTTGTTTATTATACTAATAACAAAATGTGTGAATATTTATTGTATTAAATCTCATTATATATCTTAAAAAAAAATCACATCTTTTTGCACGAAACACATATAGGAAATCAGAATGGTTGTAGCATCTTATAAAATGGGAGAAAAAAAAAGTGGATCTCTCCTTTCCAATTCGTGAGTATCAATGAAATGCTTATTTAACCTTTAATTATAACCTTCCTCCCACTTTGATAATACCATAATGCAAATCTGTGGGAGTTCACAAATTGATGTGAGTTTGGAAAAGGAGTGTACGGAAGTGTGATTGAGGATTTTGAGAGTGAAAACTATGGGAAACCAACAAGAAAGATTAATATGTATACAAAATATAGAGTGGGAGAAGAAAGTTAATTACTAAAGGTGGTTAAAGAGATGAAAGAAAGAAGATTGAGACTACAACAATAAATTAGCCATTTTGTTGCGTTTCAGAAAAATGTATGGTTGCGTTTAGGGTTAGATGTGATGTTTTTAGTATATATTTTGGATAAAAGAAAAACACATCCTTTTATAGATTTTGTTTTGAATAATCAATATAGTGTTCTAGTAGCTGACAAAATCACGAACCAAAATAAATTCCTGAGGCGTGTAGATTCACCGTCCTTAAGGATTTATCCGCAGTGTATTGTGCAAGTCTCCAAGATACAACAGGAACTTCTCGGATTTTTTGAGGATCTAAAAAACGAGCAAGATAACTCTTAAAAAGAGTAAATAAATAAACCCAGAATGAGAGAAGAAATATAAGAGAGAAAGGAGAAGAGAACTGGGGAGAATGAATCAAAGTATGGAAGTGTGTGTTTGAGGGAGGAGAATGATCCTCTATTTATAGATGGTGGGTGGGGGCATAAATGGGTCAAATCCATGGCTTGCAAGAGAGAAAAAAAATATCCACAACAACCCCAACGTTTAAAATATATGGTTGCAACAATGCACCATATTTGCATCCGAAAATAAGGGAAAAAATCACGTTCTCGGTGCAACGAACGACTTGCAATATTGTTATTGTTAACTCCTAATTTTGTCTGAGTGAATAAATTTATTTTCAAAAAAATAAAAATAAAAAAATAAATAAAGAATGTTTTTAGTTAATGGTAAATAAAAAGGTGAAATAATTTTTCTTCAAAGATTTTCAAACTTTTAGCAAAAAAAAAAGTAAGAGCTCAATTTAATTTTAATTATCACATACCTTTTCATAAGCCCAATAACCCAAGGTACCCTTTGTTCCTGGTAAAGAAATTTGTGATATGATTCTAATCATTAGAAGTAATATCTCTTCAAATGGTAAGAATCAATATTACTAATTGTGATTGATTTTGTGCTCTGATTTGTTAATGGTTAGAATCAATATTACTGATCTTGATTGATATTGTGCTATGATTTGCTGCGATTTGATTCTCATAATGTACTGCTATCATGACCAATTCCTTCCTTATATTGTTCATTACAATTAAGGCTCAAATTGCACTGATATTGCAAGGTGTGAGTATAAATACACGCTCTGTCATATGAAAAAAAAAAAAAAAAAAAAAAATAAAATATTCTCTACACTCTCTCTTTCTTTCTCATTACCACCCATACCCACATAGACACATATCATTTCTATCTCTCTCGGAAAAATTAACAAAAATATTAGAAAATGAGGCAAGAAAAAGAAGAAAGAAAAGGTGAGGACATATTGAAAATATTTGACGGTACGTCACTCTCAATTCTTTCATCTTTAGATTTAGTTTTTCCAATTTTCATTCTTTTTTTTAATCATAAAAAATATTTTTTCCCTTTCTTTAATGTCTGCTGCTGGTCGCTCGCGTCGCATGAAAAAAAAAATACATATACTTGATCTACAACTAAAAAAATTAACTTTCTTTGTTTATTTTTTGATATCTATCTGATTGCTCACGTAGCAATGACATCCACACCCACTTTTAAATAACTTTTAAAAAATATATATTAAAAATTTTTAAATTTAAAAAAATGAAAAAATAAAAGATTAAAAAAAAGAATTTATTTCAAGTGTTTGTCCGCCCGCTCGCGTCATGTGACACCAATTTTAAATTATTCAAAATACGAAAAATTTAAATAAAAAGGTTTTCAAAAATATCAAAAATTTCAAATCATTTTCTAAATAGTTTTTTAAAGAACTACGTAACTCTAATTCTCCATTGTGAATAGAGATACGTAGGAGCGATGATTAATCCTCGTTGGCCCCAAAAAACCAAAAAAAATATTTTGTTTCTTTTGTAAATTCATTTACTATTAATTTTGGGGAAAATAAATATTTTGAAAATCCACATAACTTTTCACATTTAATTAAAGGTATCGTTTTAGGACGAACGTTGTGAGGTGCTAATACCTTCCCCACGCGTAACCGACTCTCGGACCCAAAATCTGGTTTTTTAGCAGACCTTGTCTTATCTTTTTTTTTGTTTTTCCGTAGCAGACCTTGTCTTATCTTTTTTTTTTGTAGTTTTCTAGAATAAACTATGGTGGCGACTCCAAACTCTGTTTTTTCAAATTTTATTTTTAGTTCGCTGTCCCGTTGCGATTTCGGTTGCGAAAGTATATATATATATATATATATATATATATATTATATATATGTGTATATATATATATATATATATATATATATATATATATATATGTATATATATATATATATATATATATATATATATATATATATATATATGTGTGTGTGTATATATGTATATATATGTGTGTGTGTGTGTGTATATATATATATATATATATATCCTCGGTTTCATGTAGAATGTAATGCATCAGAGCTGGTATAACAAGCTATATGAACCAGTTTTAGATTAGGAAACTTAACACATAGTGTAGTTGGTATAACAAGCTATATGAACCAAGGACACTTGATGTGTGTTAGCGGTTCATCAATCATAATACACCCCCATAATTATTTGTTGTTATCATTGTGTTGCGCTTACTAGGCCATGCACGTGCCCGATGTTCATGAGTGCTCTAGAGATCACGCCAAGATCTCATACAAGCAGCCCCACTTGACACTCATATAGGTGATTTCATCAAGTGTATACTGCAAATCATACACCACCTGTAAAGGATATGAAAATCATTAAAACTTTGTTTAAACTAAAATTCTTACACCACAAAGAATTTTAATCACAAACTTTAACCTCTAAAAATGCAATTTCTAGCACTTTCACACACACCATAGGAATGGACATAATTGATTTAAAATCAATTTAGTGCTATCAGAACTAACAAGTGACTTGTTTTTACCCATATGAACCTTATTCATGGGATCTCCAATCACAAAGGTTGGGTTGCCATCACTTGTTTGTTTGCAAGTGGCTTAAGTCTCATTCCCCTTGATGTTTCTGATATCATGTTTCCTCCCAAGGGTTTAGTCAGAGGATCTGCTAGATTTTGTTCTGACCTCACATAATCAATGGAAATAATTCCACTCTTTAGTAGCTGCTTAACCAAATTATGCCTCAATTGAATATGTTTTTTCTTCCCATTGTAGTTTTTGTTTTTAGCTATAGCTATTGCCGATTGGCAATCACAATGAATTGAAACACATGGGGTTGGTTTTTCATTCCTAGAGGAATGTTTGCTAAGAAGTTTTTCAACCACTCAGCCTCACTACCAGCCATTTCGAGAGCAACAAACTCAGATTCCATTGTTGATCTTGAAATAATTGTTTGCCTGGCTGATCTCCATGTAATCGTACCACCCCCAAGTATGAATACATAACCACTAGTGGATTTTGTCTCATCTGAATCAGAGATCCAGTTAGCATTAATGTACCCTTCTAGTACAGTAGGAAATCCACTATATTCAATGACATAATCCATTGAACCTCGTAAGTATTTAATAAGTCTTGAAAGTGCATCCTAATGTTCCTGATTAGGACATTGAGTGTACCTACTCGGTCTACCTACTACACAAGCAATATCAAGTGTTGAAAAGCTCATTAAGTGCAGTAAGCTCCCAATTATCTGGGCATACTGAGGTTGAGAAACAAATTCTCCTCTATTTCTCATTAATTTAGAGTTAGCATCATAAGGGTTACTCACTACTTTGAACTAATAATATCCAAACTTCCTAAGAAGTTTCTCAATGTATTGTTCTTGGGATAGTGATATACTATCTCCCTTCCTTATGATTCTAACCCCTGAAATCAGATTGGCTTCACCCATGTCTTTCATTTCAAAATTAGATCCTAGAAACAATTTAGTTCTAGAAACTATATCAATGCATGTACCAAATATTAACATGTCATCCACATACAAACTTATAATGACATATTCACCATTTTCAGATTTAGAATACACACATTTATCAGCATCATTAGGTAAGAAACCATCACATCGTAAGACACTATCTAGTTTTTCATGCCATTATTTAGGTGTTTGTTTTAACCCATACAAAGATTTTAAAAGCTTGCATACCTTATTTTCTTGACCATGGACAACACACCCCTTAAGTTGAGTCATATAGATTTCCTCCTCTAACTCACCATTTAGAAAATCAGTCTTAACATCCATTTGATGTATCACTAGCTTATGGGTAGCTGCTAAGGCTAACAAAACTCGAATTGAGGAGATCCTAGTCACAGGGGCAAAGGTGTCAAAGTAATCTATGTTGGGTTTTTGAGTAAAACCTTTTGCTACTAACCTTGCTTTATACTTATCTATGGATCCATCTGGGTGATACTTTTTCTTAAATATCCACTTACAACCAATGGGTTTTGCTCCTTTAGGCAAATCTACTAAGGTCCAAGTACTATTTTTTTTGAATTGATTCAATTTCAGTCCTAATGGCTTTATCCCACTGTTTTGCATCAGAAACTCTAGTAGCCTCTAGAAAGCTTGTTGGATCATTTTCAACCAGATAGGTATAAAAGTCATCTCCAAAAGAAGTTTCCGTCCTTTGTCTTTTACTTCTTCTCAAAACCTCACACATGGCATCACTATTATTATCTATAGACTGTTCAGGTGTCTCACTAACCTTTAAAGGAAATATATGTTCAAAGAATTGAACATTTTTTGTCTCCACAATAGTATTATGTTCAATTACATCACTTTTAAGAACAAGAAACCTATAGGCAACACTATGTTCGACATAGCCTAAAAACATACAATCAGAGGTTTTAGAGCTTATTTTTCTTTCCTTAGGATCGAGTAACACTACCTTAGCAAGGCACCCCCACACTCTTAGATATTTAAGATTAGGTTGATAACCTCTCCACAACTCATAAGGTATTTTACCAGTTTTCTTATGAGGTATCCTATTTTGTAGAAAACATGCAGCAAGAATAGCTTCTCCATAAAGGTTATCAGGTGCACTAGAACTAATAAGCATGGCATTCATCATTTCCTTAAGAGTTTTATTCTTTCTCTCAGCTACTTCATTAGACTCAGGGGAATATGATGGGGTTACTTCATGGATGATACATTCTCTAACACAATATTCATTAAACAAAACATATTCACCACCACTATCTGATCTAATCCTTTTAATTTTCTTATTCAATTGATTTTCTACTTCTTCCTTATAGTTTAAAAACACATCGAAAGCTTCATCTTTATGCTTGATTAAGTACACTTTAGTGTATCTAGAATAATCATATATAAAGGTTACAAAATAATTTTTACCACCTCTAGACATAGTCTGTTTTAAGTTGGCTAGATAAGAATGAATTAACCCTAATAATTCAGATTGACATTCTACAGGATAACAAGTTTTCTTTGTTACTTTAGATTCTACATATATATCACATTTACCACTTTGTTTATCATGCATATTAATTAATCATAGTCGTTGTAATGTCATAACATACAGAGAATTCACATGTCCTAATCTAGCATGCCACATATCATACGAGTCAACGATATAAGCAGAAGAAGATTCATTAATAATTTATGAAATATTGAGTACAAAGAGACCTTGATCACAATATCCCTTTCCCATAAAACATTATTTTTTGTCATTACAATCTTGTCAGATTCAAATGACACTTTAACCCCAAATTTTCCCAGTAGTGCCCTAGGAAACGACCGCAACTATAGTATCTTCCCCTTAAGTTATATTTGCCCTAGGAGGATTGTCATTTCTTTCTCTACGTCGGCACTGAGCTGTATGATGGCCAAGCTTCCCACGTACGAAGCAATTTCCCTTTTTCTTAAAGATGGGATAAGATCCTTTGGGACGGGAATTTCGAAAATTATTTTTCTTATTGTGATCAGGTTTATTCTCGTACCTTTTTTGTGCAAGTTTTTCTTCTACAATGTTAGCTTTTGTAGATAATGCTTTGACCTTTGCAGTAGCACATTCCTGCATGTTGGTATCTTCGACTATGATGTGTGTAATAAGCTCTTGAAGCAACATCTTCTTGTGTCTGTGTTTCAGTTGTTGTTTATAGTCAGTCCAAGATGACGATAGTTTCTCGATCAGGAGTTCTGAAACAAACTCATCAGGAAGGACTATGTTCTCTGCTTTGATATCTTCAAGCAACTTGTGATATTCGTTGATTTGGATCTTAATGTCCTTATCTTCAATCATCTCCCAGCGGTAGTAGTTTCCTATGATGAATATTTGTCTGACTATGTCTTCAACAGTATATTTGAGGGTCAATGAATCCTAAATTTCTTTCGCTTTCTTGTATGAACAATACACATCGATCATGTCATTAGACAATGCACTAAGTAAAGTGTGTCGGCATACCTTATTTGCATGAATCCAATCTTCAATTTGTTTTGAAGGGATATTGGAGTTGGGCTTTGAGGATGTGAGAGCAGTAGCAACTCCATACATGTCTAAAAGGGTAGACACACGTTCTTGTCAGCGCCGAAAGTTTTGTCTAGAGAATACCTCGATTTTTGACACATCCGGAAAAGGTTTCGCAAAGACTGATTGAGCTCCGGAAACAGTATTTGGATTCTCCGTAGAGGATGTGTTGTTGTTGTTGTCAGCCATAAGTCCTTAAGATTGTTCTAGTAGCTAACAAAATCACAAACCAAAAAGAATTCCCGAGGCATGTAGATTCACTACCCTTAAGGACTTATCCGCGGTGTATTGCGCAAGCCCCCAGGATACAACAAGAACTTCTCAGAATTTCCAAGGATCTCAGAATTAGCAAGATAACTCTTAAAAAGAGTAAATAAATAAACCCACAATGAGAGAGGAAATATAAGAGAGAAAGGAGGAGAGAACTAGAGAAAATGAACGAGAGTATGAAAGTGTGTGTTTGAGGGAGGAGAATGATGCTCTATTTATATATGGTGGATGGGGGCATAAATGGGTCAAATCCATAACCTGCAAGAAAGAAAAAAAATATACATAACAACCCCAACGTTTAAAATATATCATTGCAACAATGCACCATATTTATATACAAAAATGAGAGAAAAAATCACTTTCTCAGGACAACGAACGACTTTTGATATATATATATATATA
>Ga0214545_1001870_pt1 | contig 40257 bp, 14 predicted proteins | sample CNSS4metaG_FD_160064 | JGI IMG/M metagenome (GOLD analysis project Ga0214545, IMG submission 160064) | Root nodule microbial communities from cowpea collected in UCLA plant growth center, Los Angeles, California, USA - CNSS4 | ecosystem: Host-associated > Plants > Roots > Nodule | place: USA... | reverse complement strand
GGACACAAAAAATGGGGATTAGTGGTATATTTTGATAAATGTAACCCAAAATGTATTTATTTACAAAAGTAAGGTAAAATTGAGGATTAAGTAGGTTAAATGCTTTGGAAGAGATGATTTTGCTAATAAAATATAGCTTGGATAATGGTAAAAATTAACATTATCACCAACCTAGACCAAAAATCGACCCAGTTTATATTTTGTACCAAAGATTAAGATAAGCTGAAGAAGGTGACCCTAAACTTTATTCAAACGTAATAAAGAAAAAAAAAACCAAGATAGTAATTAGATATGTAGACTTTATTCAAACTCCTTCGATAACCAATTGTTCCAACAAAGATTATTTCTAACCTAGTGCGCTTGGATCTTCTTAAAAAAAATATATATATACTTGTAATCTAAATTGGTTGAATAAGAAAATTGCTAAATTAGAAAAGAAAGAAAAAGTACCAAAGTTCAAATTTAACTTGTTTCTCTGAACTTAAACTTTCGTCAAGCTTAGCAAAAATAGAAGTGATTGGTGGTGGAGTAAGATTAAACCAAACATCAACTTATACTGTGCTGAGCATGTATAAGTTGTCAGTGGTCAAAATTAGTTTGAATTTGGTGCTTTAAGGATGAGAATAGAAATTGTCCATGGTCGTTTTTACAAAAATAATGATAAAAAAGCAACGTATTATTTTATTTGTCTAAAAGAAAAATGGAGTTTGATTTTACGCATCGTCCCATCTCCATCACCAACCTGTGAGGAAAGTAGTCTTATACATGCATTATGCATATATATAGTCACGTAACCGGTGAGGGGTTAAGTAGCAAAATAATGAGAAGAAGAAGAATAGTGTTGTGTACGAAGGTCAATAATGTGCAGATTCTGATTCTGATAAAATGGTCGCAGTGCGGTCCCAAGAGAGGATAACCCATGGCCATGCCTTCTGATTTTGGTCCAAACCATTAGCCATAGTTATAGGTGTTGGAGTTATCATAGCTAAACCAACACCTACCATGGGTTTTAGCTAGTTTATGTAAACCCCATAATTAAGTAAAATCCAAATTTATCTCTACCAAATAATGCTAAAAAAGTACTTCGTTGAAGGGCTAATGCTACTCCTGTGTGTCTTTTCTTATCCTAGATAGATAGAGATATAAATAATGTATCTAGTAAAATGTTTCTATATCAAAATGGTGAGAAGTTAATTAGGTTTGAGAAATCCTAGTTCTTAGCTTTTTGTTTGATAGTTGTAGAAATTGGCATTGATAAAGTTTTTTTTTTTTTGTTTCTAATTGATTTATTTTTTGTTAAAATAATTTTAGAAAGAAAAGCCAGGAGAGAATGCATTTCTCCATTGGATATAGCATGTTTGAAAACAAATTATTTTTTAAAAAAATAAAAACTTTTAGAAGATTCAAAAATTATAAATTTTTATTTAGTAAAAGCTGGCTGTTTATTTTTAATAGCGTGCTAAAATATGTCAAAGTTATGGAAATAATATATCTAATCCTATAAGTTGAATATATACTTTCACTTTCTCATTGATAGAGTTATTTAATAAAAAGATACGTTATGAAAAAAATGTGCTCTACTACTCTACTTCTTCGATATCCTATACATTAATCATACTAATGATAGAATGAAAATACGAGACTAATTAGCGTGAAGTTCGAAGGATGTCTCTTCTTTTCCAATAAAAGTTGCTTAGTCCAAGAACTTCTGACCATTTTTCCTTCTTCTGGGTTCATTAATGTCAAAGTGTGCGTTGCCCGAGGACACTGTGGCTCCATGCAAAGCAAGATTCCTATAATTGATAAATTATACTTTGCAATAAAACTTTGTTTCCTATAATTGATAAATTATTTCTTTGCAATAAAACTTTGTATGAACGAGCTTTTCAGAAAATTTGACATGTTTTTATGTGTAATAATGTCAATAGAATTCATCATCTCACTCAGTGGTTGATAATATGGTTGAAGGGGGGCATTTAATTGGGGAAGCTACTTCATCCACAACAATTTCTTTTTACAAAACTCATCTAGTTTATTTTTAGTATTTTATATTAAAACATTAAATAAAAACAAAAGTTTTTTATTTTTTACAGAAACAATTGTATAATTTCCATGGCATTATTAGGAAGTTTTAATGCAAGTTAGAATAGAATAGGGGACTAGGATCGGAAGTGTATATAGCCACCCTTGTTAGGGATTGTCTTTTAATAAAAGCAAATTCTAATGTTTAGATTTAAAGTTAACATATGCCTATGATGTTCAAGGATGACACTAAATTTAGGTACATCATTCTTTGGTTAAAGAATTCCATCTACTATCATTTTACAATCTATATCACATTCTACATTCCTATTCCTATAGTTCACAAAAAGGTAAAACATATCCGATGCCTTACAAACATAAAAAAGGAATAACATTTAAGGTAAGTAAGATGATTAATAGAAAAATGTGATAAGAAGGTTCAAAAATTTGCATTTTCAATCTTAACTTTCTCCTCCATGTCAATATCAGAGAAAAATGATTGGAAAGTTAAAGTTGTGCAATTGTGTACATGAAACCCGTGATCATTGCCATGTTTGCTTAAACGTTTGGGGAGCTCTCATCTATCTATAATAAATTCCTTGAATTGGCAATTAACTGTAACAAAATATCTGTCTGGCAATTCTCAAACTGAACCAGCCAAGAAAATTGATGTTAACGCATGTCTCTCAAAATTAAGATCTCTCCACCATTAAAATCTATGTATCAAAATCAGAGAAATTTAAAATAAAAAATAGTCTAAATTTTGATACACTTAAATTTTGACAAGGTTTTCAAACTATATTATAACGTCAATGTAAAAAACTTAATTACTGATTAAATATTTGACAATTAACTTAAACAAGACATTCTGAAACTGGACCAGCCAAGAAATTTGTGCTTGTATGGGCGTGGCTTGACTTGGTGAACTCTGATATCTAAAATAAGGTAATGGATGATTGTGAAGAATAGTACTGTAGTAGAAGAAGCAAAGGTGGTAATGATGAGTGATGAATGAAGAGAAAAGAGGAAGAAAAAGTAAGTGGCCTGGGAAGGGATGATGATGGGGTTGTGAAAATTAATTGGGAGACACAAAGGAAAAGAAAAGAAGAGAAAAAGGTAACAAGAGAAAGGCATGAATGAACAATGGAAAAAGAGGTACACCAGTAGGCACCAGCAACTCGAGGACCAAAAATGAATAGGACTGAGGCTGGGGTTGGGCCTGAAAAGGAGAGGGTGGTTTTGTCCTTCTGACACACTTGCACATGGGGATGGCTGCTACTTTTGTTCCTCTCTAACCCATTCTCTCTCATTCACAATCACAATGAAAGACAAATCTTTCATTTTATTCTCTAATTTTATATCTCAGACCCACCAATGTGGATTTAGTTCCTACAAATAACAAAAGTTGATTACTTTAAACAAGACAACACCACCCTTTACTTCATTACAATACTTACACAGGTATTTTTTGAGCTTCAACGAAAGTTATCTAATCCAAGTTTAAAAAAGAATGAAACTTGCTTTCTGGGAGAGACAAATATATTATATTATAATGATAAATTGATGAGTGAGTGAGTGAGAGAGAAGACAGGGTGTGCTGTGGTGTGGGGCTGTGAGATAGGGACTGCCCCTTCATCATTATGTTGACTTCACCCTACCCTTCACACACCTTCTCGTCAAACACCTTTCACCATAGCCAATTTTCCACCACGTCACTCTCCTCTTTTTCCTTTTTTTTTTTCTCCTTCCCCTTGCCTCCAATGATGCTAATCACCAAAAATGCACGAACCATTTCACACCAAAACACCCCATTTTCAAACCTGAAACTGCTCTCAACAAGGCTTCGTGCTATCCTCTGTCTCACCCGATATGGCTCCCTTCCGCTACTTCATTCTCAACCTCACTCTTCTCTCACTTCCAAATCATCAAAATACTAATCTTTTTTCTCTTCTCTTGTCTCTAACAATTGCATTGCTGTGTTTCTGTTAAACGGATAGAACTAAGGTCTGTGACTTGGATGGAGGGGTTGTTCACAAATACGACAATAAGTTTGAATTTAGGAAATTATCGATTCTGAGAATACCATTGTACATATATATATAACCTTTATTTTAAGATTATAGACACATGTCCTTGTCATCTATGTCTTAATCATAGGTAACATAAATACCATATTATTTCAATATAACTCCCAAGTGTACATTCTGTCTTTTCAAGGAGAATATCGTGATGGCCTTCAATTATAACTTCTCCATCTCATATCAGAACAAAGTTGATTTTTTTTTTCTTTCACTTTTCTGTGTAGACAGTCATTTATACAAGATTGTTTATTTATATGACAAAACTAAACAAACTTATAAAAAGTTCACTTTTTTTATCTTTTTGGTTGCAGTATGGTGCATGATTTATTTGGTTAGATAATGGCAAAATGGATGATGCTGGCATGAACTGGAGGAGGCCGAAAAGAAGCCATCATATATATTATGAAACATCTTTTATAGTATACGGCTATCACGCAAAGTCAATATAAAAAGAGAAGCATCATTCCCTCCTAGTAATTCGTAATGATGAGAACTCCAAAATTTTCAAAAGTGGGTCCTTCCTTCTTCTCATGGACCCTACCACATTCCAATGCACCAAAAAAACATGTTAACAAGAATTCACCACAACATTATACAACAAAAACTAACATTTTTCATTAAATCAAACACAAGAGAAACCATTGGAGCAGCGAACAATAATATACATCACATGCCTTAGCCACGCTTCAGTACCATCATCATCATCATCTATTATCTCTCTCAGCTACCACCTAACATTATACACCTCATACTGATATGAAGACAAGAAATGAATGCCCTGTGTTCCCCGTTTCCCCATCTTCCTTGCAATGATTCGTCCTTTATTCCTCTGCTGCCACTCCCTAAGACTGAGAGCTAGTGTGCTCTCTAGCTACCATTAATGAAGTTGAATATATGATGAACTGCTTCTGCAATGTCACTTGCTGAACGTAGGTTACAGCCTTCTTCAATCTGCATTATTACCACACCACGCCAAAGTCCATTATTTGTCACCCAAATTAAAGAAAGGAAAAAGTTTCAGTGTAGTACAGTCGGAAGAATATACTAATGTTAAATGAATAGTGGTTTACCAAAGGTCCGAAAAGAAATTCTCCCTGTAATTATAATTATAATTTGTAGACAATGTTGGAAATAGGGAACGCAGGTTTGGCTTAGATTGCAAGTCAGAAAATAATAGTACACTGACTTGATTCCTCTCTCTTTGTAGAGTTGACCATATTTAAAAATAAAAGAATTGAGGTGAAAAGACATAGTAATACCTTGAGATTGAGGGAGTAAAGGACAGAAGTCTCTGAGGAGGTGATGTTGAGGTGCAGAATAGTTAGCCTTAGGTCCTCCAAAGCAACAATGACCTTTATCAATTGCCCTGGTTTCCTTTGGCACTCAATTTTCAGGTTCACATGGGTTTGAATCAAGGTCACTTTTATGTCTGCTGTCTCTGACTTGTTTTCTGCCTTCATCTCATCCCCACAGTTCACTTCCTCACTGCTTGATGACCTCATTCCATAGCCATGTGGTGATGAAGATGATGGTGTTGGAGGGGGCTTACACAACACACTGGAAGAAGAACCACCTCCCTCTTCATTCTTTCTCATCCTTTTTTGTGCCTCAAGGGACTGAAGCAACTGCTCCAACTCCTTCACAAAATCTATTGCACCCCCAATTATTGAGGCTTGGTCACCCTACCCCATGAATGATGATCCAATACATCAGTATCAATAAAAAGGGTAAAAAACAAAGACAATATTTTTCAGCATCCCACACTGAAAAAGGTCGGATTTTTAGCACGGACAAAGCTAGAAAAGAGACTTGGAAAGGGAAAAAACTTTCCCAGTCTGAATTTCAATTTTACTTCAGAGATTTATGTTGTAAATCTTAAATATAAATTTTTATTATCTAAATTATCAGAATAAAATTCCAAATTATCCTGAGTAAACAAACAAAAAATTACTTTGAAAAAACGGGGTTGACAATTGGAGTCCGTATACAAAAAAGTTGCATACCCTTTGAATATAGGAAGGAGGCATGAGGGACCTTAGAACACTGAGATGATCATTCATTTGGCGCCGCCGGTTGCGTTCAACAGCAATGTGGGTCATGCGTTGGTTCTCCACATCTTCCTTGTTCTTGCTTGGCCTTGTCCTCTTTCTCTTTCGCCTTTCCCTTGTGGCTGCTGGCTGAGATTTGGGGCATGATTGTGATACTTTCTGTGGTTCCTGGTTGCACTCATAGCTCACTTTCTCAACACACGAAAGTGGGTGTTGGAGCTCATTGCTTTCTGACTTCACTGGTGACTGCATCTCCAACATGTCATGCGTCACGCAACTCTCTAGCTCCAATGCTGCTTGAACTTGAGCTTCCATTCTTGGAACATAGGTCATTTCCTCCCACGGTTTCTTAATGTGCTGCAGTCTCAGAAGTGTTTGAAAGTTTGGCTCTTTGAAAGGGAAAAACTGTGGGGATTCCACACTCTGAAGCATCTGAAGGAAAGGCATCTTGTCCTCTAAACTTGATATCAGAAACCGTTCTTCCTCCTCTAGTCTGAGGGTTTCTTCGTCAACCAGAACTTGGTCCAAACAATTCACTCCCAAGGGGTCTCCAAAGAACTGCAAGAGAAAGAATTTAGCAGATGGAGTGAGAAATAATGGCAGGAGAATGAAGTATTGGTTTCAGTTCACTCTCACACCCAAGTGAATTAAAAAGAAAGAAGGAAGGAATATACGGTCCCATTAATGGAGAAGAGGGTAAGTGTATACAGAAAAGCGAGTAATAAAAGAGGAACTAAAGAGGAATGTCAAAGAAGGGAGCAGATACATGTATTTTCAGGAAAATAGTAACGCAATGGTGCATTTAATGCTAGAGTTTTGAGGAGTAAATGCAGTACTTTTCTTGTATCCAGAAATGGGGTTGGATGAAAAGGAAAAGGAAGAAGAAAGGAAAGGTGTGGATGGGAGAGTAAGGAAAGTAAGTAGAAAATTAGAAAGTAGTAGTATTAATTAGTAGTATAATATAGTAGTAGCAGTAGAGTAAGTAACACATACACAGGAATTGAGGGGTCCTTGGAGCCTCTCCATCAAAGCTGAGCAGTGATGAAAGTATAAGGCCTTAAATGCTGCTGCTACCTTAGGCCTCTATGAGGGTGACCAACATTCCGTATGGTAGTGATACTAACAAAAGAATGGTAATAAATGTAATCCCTAAGCAGAAGCAGAGCGAGACCCCATATGAGTAACTAACACCCCCGCAATATATTCCTTTGTGTTTCTGGTGGCTTTGGTATAGCCTCTTATATATATATAGAGAGAGAGAGAATAATTATATATAAATAATAACAATAAATGTTGTGCTTGGAACAAGTTTCAGGTCACAGAACAGTAGCAGAAGTAGAAAGTAGGGGATGATATGGGAAGAGGGTTAGAGAGGGATATGGTAAGAAATGAAAGGTGGAAACTTCTCAACTGGGGTTAGAAGAGATATGCTTTGCAATGAGATGATGATGCATTTGAAACAGTGTTGTGAAGAGTTGGTAAGTGAGTGTGTGTGAGAGAAAGAGAGAAAGAGAGAAAGAGAGCGAGAGTGAAGAAGTTACTTGTCTGGTTTACAAGGTCCCAAGCATTATTGGCGGTGGCAGTTTTGTCCAGCAGCGGGGACAGACAGTTGTGGGACTCTCTCCCACCTTTCTATGTCTTTCTTCTCTCTCTTTCTCGCTCATGACATGAGAGAGAGAAAGTACGGGAAAGCCAGTGAGGATTTTAATAATTTAGAAAATGGAAAAGGAAGCAGCTCTGGAAAGGCCTTCTATGGATTGTGTGGTCTGCATGATGATCATGATGGATCATGTCCAATTTCCTATTCAGGCTAATATTAGTTACACATAAGAACAAAATCACATACCATACATCATATTTTTATTATTTTCTCAATCACTCCAATTTCAATCCATGTTTCACAATTCAAACATACTCTTAATAGCTAAAAAAGAAAGTGAGAGTCACATTCCAATGTTATAGGGTATGATACTGGTAATATGTTTACAGCATAGGATTTTAAGGTTCTCAGAAAGAGTATTACACAAGCATGAAAGAAATACAAAATTATGATACATTATATCTAAAAGTTGGAATGAACATTAGTGTTTGGTTTCTACTTAGTAAAGGAAACTTATGATATCCATTACCATCTCTCATTCAAGTCAAGAGATGTCAAGAAAGACATTCTAGTATTGGACAATTGATTGTTTTGATCTTGCTTTGATTGAACTCATACATATGAAAATAGTTTCATATTATGGCACAACATTTATTTCTAAAGTTAATATCTGCAAAGCATTGTATTCTTTTGCTCTAACCAAAGAGTTGTTGTTATACAAGTTTGAACACATAAATATTGTTGAGGCCTTTAGATAATATAGTTTGGAGGACATGATAAAAAATAATGTAAAGAATAAGTAAAAGAAATCTAAAAAATTAATGAGATGCAATACATTATTTGTTTAGTGATATAAATGAATTTTCATAGAGTTATATTATTAATGGGATTCATAGCTTATCTTTCTCTATGTTTATGATCGTTTAGTAAGAATGTCATTGAACATTGAATGTTTTAGGCATATGCCATTGTCATAGCTTGAAGTTGATCACCATGCACAAATCACTTTAGGTGGTCAAACTATAGTTTAATGAAGTATGATTGAAAAAATTATGAATGTGATTAATGTTAATGATGTCTAACAATATGATAAAGTTAACCAAAATCATCAACAACATGAAAGCCCTATAAGTAGAGATGAGGGTGTTAGGATTAGGTGACCACAAGCTCAACCCTACCTAATGTTGATTTGCCTCATAAAATAAGCGCTAAAAGTTTAACAAAATTCATCAAATATTTGATTAAATTGAATAGTAATTTGATAAATTTCAAAACTTTTTTTTAAAATAAATATAAATATGAATATTTTTTTCAAATCTTTGTGTTAATTTGATTATTATAATTTAATTTATATTTATATATTATTTTTCTTTTCTTTTTCTTGGATAATTGTAGTGTACTTCTCTTCTTTATATAAAATTCTTACTAATTTTATTTATCAATTATAATTTACCTCAATTATTTTCTATATATATGGAAATGACGTTTCTACTACTCGTATATGACTTTTTAAGTTAATTATTTAAAGTAGTATAATTATAGCAAATTATCCAACATAAAATTAACCAACTTAGAATTTTATGCTTTGTGTAACACCTTATTTTAATTTGTTGTTCCGAAATATTAATTTCCTTTAAGTCAACTTTATAAGAATTTTTTTTATTTCAACTTAAAAATCATTTCAACTTAAATTGATGTTTAAATTTTTTTACATAATGTTGTTTAAAAATTAAAAATACTCACAAATATGAAATAACAAACTATTATTTTATTAAAAACCTAGAACAAATATTTCTAGTCAAAACAAGTTACAAGTTTTCAAACCTATAACTTTTTTTTTTTAATATTTAGCTAAATATGATTTTCAATATAAGTACCTTTTCATTACTTAATAAATCTTACAATTAATACATATTTTATTTGATTATATTTTATCGTTCATAATTTTTATTTATTTTTACTTTCCATTATTTCTTTCTTAATCTAAATAATTTCATTTATTTATTATTTTTTTCTTTTGACCTAACTCACTTTTAACTTTCTAATCCAAACATTGGCTTTGAGACCAGAAGACATGGTTGGATTGAAGTTGTTGAAGTGAATTTACGTACGCATGGATAGCAAAGGGAGCAAGTACAAGGTAAATTCTCTTTCCTGTTCATGTTTTTTTTCTACGTAACACTGTCTATATATTCTATATTCATTCTTCCTGCAAATTAAATTACAATAATCCAACCAGATTCATGGTAACCTTCTGCTTAAATTTAAACTACGTGCTCATAATTAGCTAAGTAATTTTTAAAACATTTTTGAATAATATTCATTCACCATTACAGAACAGCAACATAATCATGTATTTTTTTTTTTTTTTAAGAATGCTTAATTTCAAGATGTTTCTTGCAAGCCAATAATGAGAAATTAAAATTTTATATTTCAGGAAATCATCTTGTTTACAAATATATCTAAATTGTTATTATTATTAATCCAAACAAATTCTGATAGAAGTTGACTCTCATTTACATGTAAGGGCCCACATCTGTGTATTTTGATTCAAATAAATTTTGGACTGGGGCCCAAACAGCAGCCAGCTTTTGGATATAGCATTCATTATGTCTGTACATGGTTTTGTTTTAATAGAATCCCATTTTTCAAGAATGTGTTTGATTTTTCGTTATCATAAGATTTGAAGCATCAAAAATAGAAAAACACTACTTATTTATGTCTCAACAAATGAACATTATCCAGTAGTTTACAGTTTAAAATTTCAACTCTTCTGCTTTTATATGATATTCACAATTGAACATTGTTTTGGCTATAGTTAAGTTAATCACTAATACAAACAACATTTCATAGGAAACTTTGTTAAGGTGGACCAAATGGTTGTGGATCGTTGTCTGTGTTAAGAAAATACCTATTTGTAAGTGTTTAACAAATGAGTCAGGATACTGTATGAACATGAAATGAAGCTCAAAACAATCAAAGATAATAGAACAAAATAGAATGCTTGATTTTGTTTTGTGTGCCGAAACCAATTAGTGGATAATAATTGGTATAGGAGAGACATGTAGGACTACCTTATCATTTATATATGATGATGCAAATCCTGAAGCTATGGTCAGAACATGGTTTTTAAAAAGAAACCCTAAATCTAATAGTCTAATTCAAGTTTCATCGATCGATGGGATGGAGTTTTCATTTATTTATATATTATAAATTTATTTCATTTTTAATCAATATGAAATTTTTGATTTTCTTATATTATAATATATATAAATTGAACTTGAAATTAAATATTTATAGATATTTGATTGATTGTGTATGACCCAACATAATAAAATTTAGGGTTAAATATGTCTCTGGTCTTTCAAGTTTCAGTGAATTTTGGAATTAGTCATTCTTCGAAATTTTATACAAATTTAGTCATTCATCTTTAGAAATACATGGATTTAGTTCTTTTACCAAATTTTGTTAAGTTTATTTGACATTTTAAACACATTTTATGATAATATTTGAGTTAAATTGAAGCAAAAATGTGTCAAATGGTATAAACAATTCAAATACTATCATGAAATGCGCTTGAAATGTTAGATAAACTTAACAAAATTTGGTTAAAATGACTAAATTCACGCATTTTTAAAGATGAAGGACTAAATTAGTCAAAAGTTTTGTAGATGCATTAATTCTAAATTTCACTTAAACTTGAAGGACCAAAAAGATATTTAATCCTAAAGTTTATAGAGGATAAACTTTTAAACAACTATAATACTAGTTTAAAACATATACTTTAAATCTAACTCAGTTTTACAAAATTGATGTATAAAATAAAATTTACACTTATTTATGTATTATAAATTTAATTTATCTATAATCGATTGAGATCTAACCATAACTAAGTCGTTAAAATTGAAGATGAAAGTTGACAGATAAGATAGAAAAAATGTGGAGGATAGTTGATTTAGCAAGCATATGGTAGAATGGGATAACCTGGTATTAACCACGTATGAATGTAGGAAGTGTGGAACATGGGACAACAATAGTTGGCCTCAAATTCTACATACGTTATCTGGTTTTGTGAGTGTGAAGGATATATATGAAGATCTTGCAGAAAATCTCAAACCGAGTCATAGAGTTTCAATTTGCAAAAAGAGCCAAATAAAGACAAAGCATGTGCATGGAAATCCAATGTCTGTCATAGATGCATGCTTCTCAGCCATTCATGCGAACAATCTTCAACAATGATTTATTGTGTGTCGTATAAGGCGATTTTCAGTTTTTTTCTGCATTTCCTTCTATACAGGTAACACCCTTTTACACTTGTACCATACATTTATATTGTAAAAAATGAAAACTTCAAATTATATTTATGAAAATACAGTTATATTCTTAAATATCATTTACGTAATTTATAATTTATCTACAATTTACTCATTATATTGTTTTGGAACGAAAATGATTATTTTGATTAAAGGATGAAATTACTTAGTGCTATACGTCACAATAGAAATGATATACCAAACCATAATCGTTATCTTAGTGGGTCCAAAAAAATTGACTAACATTTTTAAAGACGATAAACCTAAATATATCATTGAATTTATGTTTTCATCGACAATTACCAACATTTAACTTTTGGAAATTATTTATAGGACCAAACATATATGATAAAAGTTCCATATTAACTATCAAATCCATAAACAATAATATTTTTGTGGACAAAACTTAAGTGTGTTTGCGCTATTGATTCACTGTGTTTAGTACTAAAAAAGAGAGAAAAAGATGAAAAATTGAAGGATATATATACACACACCTGTATATAAAAGAGAATTTTTTTTTTTGTGTGTTTATATTTATTTTTCAAATTTACACTTTAATAGGATTTTTTAAATTAAAATAATTATTTTACAAATTTTACCATTTCTTTAAATTTAATCATTTTTTAATTTGATAATTTTTTGAAAATTTAACTATTTTTTAATTATAAAACCACCTATAAAATAAAATTTTTTAACATAAAAAATTATATTTAATTTCATAATTATAATAATAAAAATAATAGTTATAATAATTTTATTATCTTTTATTATCATAAACAAGTAAACACATATGATAAAGATGGTATCATTTTTTTTCATTTATAACGTTTTACACTAATATAAAAAAAAATTATGGGAACGACATCCATCTTTTAAGAATAATTTGTTTACTAAATAAATTAAAAGTAAAAAAAAATAACTACATATTTTTTCCTTCTTATCTATATTTTTAACATTTTAAGACAAATTACTATTCTTCAATTATACTCTTAGTTTAATTAATATGAAAAAAAGAAAAAATTGGTTATGATAAGAGAAGAAAAGTCACATAATGTACAAAACTAAACTGAGATATAATAAACAACTCATCTAAATTGCATTAAAAATAGAAAAATAAACTACATATTTTTTTCATGCTATTAATATATATAATGAAATCATATCATTGTCGTACGACTTCACCCGTAACTTTGTAAAAAGCTAACCCCATTGATAATTTCCAATCTTTATTAATCCAAAATGATAAAAAATAAAATTCTAAATTTGATGATTAAAGATAATACGAATAAGTTATACATTATATATTAGTATTATATATAATTAGCGAAAACACATACGCTATAAAATGAAAAAGTTACAGGTCAACAAAAGAGATAGAAAAAGTGTGGAGGGTATTTGATTACAAGAGAAAATTATTAAAAATATCCATATACAAGCTGAAGTACACTATGCGAATGTCACGAGAACATAAATTATAATTAGATTGTAAGAATTCAAATTTATGATAATACTCATTTAAATATCATGAAGAACAATTTTATTAATTATAATGTAAAAAAGTTGAGAATTAAATAAAAAATCGTGAACTTTCTAAATATTTAAAAACTAAAATTTTAGAAGAAAAAAGTAGAAAGATCAAAATCGCAGATTTATTTTCTTTTAAAAAGAAAAAGAAAACAATTAAATTTAACTTATGAGATATTATAGTGAGTTGTACTAACAACTTCCTTTTAAAAGAAAAAACATTATAAGAAAATATCCTTATAAAACTAATTTTAGAAATAATTATAATTTTACTGTAGATGCCTTGGGTCTGAGGGCGGGAACAGTTTGGGATGTTTTCCCTTGTCTGTACTGCTAGCTAAGGTCTCAATACTCAGCACATGTGACTTCTCTTCCGATAAATCGTACTTCTACCAAACAAAAAATCACTTCAATTTGTAGTTTTCTTACTCGTGCCATCTTATTGAGGGTATAATATCTTGTATAGTAATTTTACACCTTTTCAACAACAATCAATCATACGTTGCACAACACAAGCATTTGCAACATTTTATTTATTTTAACTCTTATTCAGTCAGACGTTGACTACAGAGTCTTGTCGTTGTTCACCAAGGACACCCTAAAACCTAAAACTTGGTGATTCATCAAAATACCGTGTGCTTGTTTTGAGGGAATAGAACCTATGATTCCACACACATGCTTCTTCTGCATTTTGAATTTTGCCAAAGCAAAGCAAAGTCGTGTGCTAAAAGAGTTTCGCTCGGCAATAAATTTAGTACCAACCAACAATAAAACAGACAACTGAGAAGTTTTACGGTCTCATGTATGTGAAGCACAACAATTGTCGGTAATACACTCCAAAACACAATAATAGTGGCTCATCTGTTTGGCACGGGATTAGATAGTAGCAAATAAAGTTTCAAACTACTTCACAAATTTCACATGATTTAAGTAGGGGAAAAAACAATAAAGCATTTGGCAATAATATCAGAGATATACTTGACATCAAAAATATGTAATGAAAGAAGAATAAAAGAAAGTATTATTGCCATAGAGAAATTTAAGTTTCAGAAGCATAATTCCCCAAAGTCCAACTAAATCCTTCCCATCTAATCTTTCACTAGCTATCACGAAATATTCAATGGAAAATGAAATTTAGCGCTCTATCTGTATGGTTACATGACTGATGTTATAGACCCGTTTGATGTAGTCTATAACGTTGTCCAGCACCACGTCTGCATCTGCTTCACGTCTGATTTTAACATGACATGCTAGTAAAACCTTTCCAACTGTAATGGCCCATATGTGCAGTTCATGAACAGCCACTACGTCTTCAATATCCAACAGCCCCCTTTCAAGCTTAGTAGCATCTATCTCACGAGGTGTGCTCTCCATCAGCACTTCCAAAATATTTCGCAGCATATTGATGGTTGTCACCAACACTATTACTGAAAATATTAGAGTGCAAATTAAATCAACTATTTGCCACTCGGGTTTATACCATATTACTGCTCCACCAATCATTACTCCAATACTCTGGATAGAGTCTCCAAGGACATGGAGATAAGCCCCCTGTACATTTATGTTCCATTGCTTCTTCTTCTTAGTTTTTGATTCATCAAGAAGAGATTGAGTAAGCTCTTGGTGATCATGATGGTGCAAGTGATCTTCATGAGTATGGATATCATATTTTGAATGTTTTTCCCCGTGACGGTCTGTGTGATCATGTGTGTGATGGTGCTCATCTTTTGCATGTTTTGCATCATGATGGGCAGAAACTGTAAACCCATGACCGTGGCTGTGGCTATGGCCATGTCCGTGCCCCTCGTGCCCATGTCCATGTCCATGTCCATGTCCGTGACCGTGACCATCATGTCCATGGCCATGATCATGACCCAATAACAAAGCCATGATGATATTAACCACAAGACCGAATGCGGAAACTAAAAACATTAAGAAACCATCCACGCTTTGAGGACCAGCAATGATTCTATCAATGGCTTCATATACCAGAATACCAGCAAGCAGCCATATTAATTGGATAGAAACCAAGGCACCAAGAATTTCTATTCGGAAAAATCCATATGACTGGCGAGGTGTAGCTTCCCATCCAGCAGCCCACAAAGAAAATAAGGAGATGGCAAAGGCAGCAACATCAGAAAGCAAATGTGCTGCATCAGTCAGTATAGCAAGACTGTTAGCTTTGATGCCACCAACCACTTCAACAGTCATAAAAATAACACAAAGGATCACTGCCATAAGGAGCTTTCGCATAGAAGTTGATCTTTCTTCAGAATCCTTGGAGATGGATCCGGCATCTGCAAATCCACATGGTGCTTCCCCACAAATCTTTCTTGCGCCATCAGGAAGATCTCCACTGATCTCAATAACTTGCGTTTGCTGAGAGCTTTGCGCTTCCATCTACAAAAAATATAACATTTCTTGAGTTAGAGAAAAAACATAATTCTTCCAAGCATTAAACAGAAACAAGTAAACATATCAAATATCAATAAATTTTTACAGTGCTCAGAGACAATTTGATCCCACGGGACACTACTCCAGCAGTAGAACAAGTATCTAAAAAGAAAGCTGGCCAAAAAGTAAGGTTTATTGATACCAAGCTGACCAGCTGCATCAACCATTATCCAATTGCACATCTATGACCTATATTAGTTGCAATGGAGTTATGAATCAATTAGAGCTCCCAGTGACATTCTTTAATTTTTGCAGTAGCCCACATGATCTGTGTCTCTTTGTCTATGCTTAGTTTTTAATAACTAGGCAAAAATTTAGTAGTCTGAGTAGAAAATCAAAGTCAAATATGATCATTTTGAGAGAATGAAATGTAATTCTTTTCAGTGAAAGAGTTAGATACAATCCCTTACGGGCAGAGTCAATTGAGAAAATTGCGGCACAACTCTCATATTGGCAGAGCCAATTGAGTAAAATTGTGGCACAACTATACCAACATAGATGCTAATAGAAAAAAATAGTAAAATAAGTAGACCTCAACCAACTGTGCTTAAAGAATTGAGTAATGCTTAATCCTCCTAACACATACTTCTTCTACAAACCCTCCTAATATTTTATAGATAAAGTACTAAAGGAAAACAAAAATATTCAATATTTTGGAAACAAACTGTTAATATCTTCTTAGTTAGAAGAATTGTTTGGAAGAATACGACCAAGGATGTAGAAATTTTCAAAACAATACATATTTCAAATCACCATTTGGCAGGGAAAACATTATTGACAAATAGCAAAAATTAACAAAAGAAACTGAAGGATAAATTTGACGCATACAGTATGAATATTCCCCTTTGGACTATGAATAGAACAAAAAGAAAAAAGGTATATTCCTTTTGCATTCAAAAGATATTTGCGTCTCTATGTTCAACTATAGGCAATTGAAGCTATACATCAAACCCCGGGTCAATGTAAACTGATAAGAACCTTAAGAAAAGTACACATCAAAAGTTAGGTGTTGTTTGAGAGATAATCAAGAGCTTATAAACCCTACAGTAAAATCCCCCTCTTCAAATGGGGGCTTTGGATGGTGAACACAAGGATCTGGAAGATATGGAGAAGATGCTTGAGAAATGGAGAATGGAGGCACAGAAGAGAGGGATGCCTACGAGCTACAGGTCAGGAAGACAGAGGAAGTTCACCATGAAAACTCCCTTCGTTTCACAATGATTGTTGATTAAAGTTTTTTAACACAGATTAAGAAGAAGAACAAGTATAGCACTTATTAAAACAATTTTACCGACCTAGCCTCACTTTTTCAATAAATGCATTTCTTTGAATGAGAAAGAGAGTAAATAACTTCAGTATAAATCAGGGCGGGGCAAATTAATACTTCATTGAAATGTAAGATCAAAAGAGAGTCAATTTGGAAATTTTTTACATAGCCTGGAATTATTGTGGAACAGAGGAAGTGCTTAGGTTGCTGTGTGTATTCTGTAACAGTCAGATTCTCAATCTGCTTAAAACCATGATTCAGATGACTAGTGTAGAAGGTTGCTAAATTCCAATTTGCTCAGGCAAATATGCTTCAGAACAAAGGAAATCCTTTTTAACTTGAGGTGAGCAAATAAGTATGACTGTGAAACTGTAAGGCACAAAATGAAACTCCTACTAGAGAAAGATACATTAGGAATAGGTCAGAACATACTGTGACTAAGAATGCGTAAAATCAGAAAGCCTTATTGAAATTGCAATCCCAGCTCAAATACTTATAAAATTAAGAGCTTTATGATGTAAATCTATGATTAGAAATATAAGGGCATTGATGCATGATAATAATTAGGGTGATATGATTGACTAATAAATTTAGCTAAATATATTTTACATACAGAATTTTCGTTGCAATTCCGTGAATGAAACATGACAATCTCACTACGAATGACTAATTTAAATGAACTAACATAGGAAAAACAGATTTAAAACCCAGGACTTAAGAATTTCACTACAAAACAAATAATTAAATGCAAGCAACTTGTAACATACAATAGCAACATTTTCCCATTGATTGCCAAAATGAACAAACTCAGAAAGAATGAAAACTTCAAGGGAGAAAAGCTTTAATTCAGACAGATGTTCGGTGATGTGTTTCAGTAAATGACAAGCCCCAAAAAGGTTTACATTCACACTACGAGTAGGGTTTGAACAAATAGTATCACAAGTGTAGGAAAACCCATACGCATCAATCATAAACATCAATTCCTTTTCAAATCATTATTCACAAAATTATGCAACGCACTCGTTAAGTAGGCAACAAAGTCAATGAATCACAAACATACTCCAAAAATTCAAATGAACATGAAACATAAATCTACACCAAGCACGGCAGAGCAACCCGCAGAAGACCTAGACCTCATTGCATAATACAAGGAATATCAATACAGCAGAGGGGAGGGGGGGGGGGGGAACCGGGACAGCCCTTACAGTCCTTGAAGCACAATTTTTTTGCAAAATAATCAAGTCAGCAAAGAGCAAGACTATTAAGTGGTGGGTTTCATTAGTCAACACAACAACAGTAAACTCCGCCGTCAAGAACTGAGTATATCTACATCTGCATGGAAGCACTCAAATTCTCATATGAACAGAGATAAATAAACGATGCAAGAAAACACGAAGCATTCGATTGATTTGGTGACTGAATTTCATGTACAACTGTACTCGCATCAAGTTCTGAGACGGAATAGAACCTTCAAGGAACCCGACAAAAGAAATTTGCAACAGCAAAACAACAACGAGGATTCACCTAAACCACATTAAAATTGAATTCCAAAATAATCCCCAGTGAGAGCCACCAAAATAACCGAACCACTAATCACCACGCACGCATGCAACACAGCCTCAAATCACAGGCATTGAAACAAAACCAAAACCACAAAATAAAATTCGAAAAAAAGAAAATGGAGAAAGCAAGAAACAGGTATTCACTATCTAGCTAAGAAAAAGGTGAAGACTCACTTGGCCTTGGGTTTAGGGTTCTGCCGTCGTGAGAATGGAAACGCGATTCTACGAAAATTTAGAAAAAATGAATAATGGAAGAGGGTATAAGAAAGGTGATAAGGGAAAAAGAGATGAAAAGGTTGAAGAGAAAAAGGATTAGAATAAAAATAAAGGCACGGACCCACCTTAACAAAAATGGGCGCAACCTTTCTGGATCTCTCTCCCTCTTGGTTTCGTGATTCTGATTCTGAATCCTTCTTTCTTTCCCAGTCTTATTTTAGCATGGGTTTGTTAAAAAATATCCGTTGTCCAAATTTTTCAGAAATAGAACCATAACAAATATATTTTTAATATAATTATTCTAAAAATCGATGAATTTATTATATATTTTAATTTTAAAATAAATAATTGCATAACTTTTTGTACTTATATTAATTACTCCAATTTGGTGGACATATATTGTAAATTAAAATCTTTAACGTCATCAACTAATTTTAATATAAGTTTAAGAGGATTTTGATAAAAGGAAAAATAAACTTTTTATTTTTCAAAATAATTTTAATTAATCTCCATTGTAAAAGACCAGCGTAGTGGTGTACGCATAGTTAAATATCTACAAATTATTTAAATTTTAAAAATTAAAAATTACAAAATGAACTTAGAAAATCAAAAAATCAAATGAATTTATTATATATTTTAATTTATAAATAAATAATTACATAATTTTTTTTACATTTATTAATTACTCTAAGTTAGTTTACATATCGTAAATTAAATTCTTTAACGTACTAATTTTAACATGATTTTAAGAGGATTCAAATAAAAGGAAAAAGAAACTTTTTATTTTTCAAAATTATTATCGTTATAATTATTAATTCTCCGTTATTAAAGACGGGCATAAACATAGGTATCGTAATTAGGGATATAAAAAAAATTATCCATATATATATAAAATTCGTAACGGATAGAAAATATACATGATAAAAATAGATAACAGGTATCAGATATTTTTTTATACTCGCATGTTAATATGTTAATGGAGCATGTAAGAGTATCATAGTATATAGTATATGTATCGTTATACTTTAATTTAAATTAAAAAAATTAAAAAAATATTATTAAAATATTCGCACATTGATTTTAAATGAGTTATTTTTTATCAATTGGTTTTAAAAAAATTTCATTTAATTATAAACTGTCATCTAATATTATTTAAATGGATTATTTGCACTTTCTTTGAAATTTATGAATGTTATACATTGTATTTTTTTAAATTTATGGTTAAAATATGTGGTTAAATATTAATTTTTTTTTCTAAATACTTACGAATACCCGTGGATATTAGAAGAAATGTGTGGATACCCGCATGCGGATACTCACACAAATATGAAAACGAGTATAGGACATATATTTATCCAGCGGGTAGAATACGAGCTCGTACCCTACCCTCGTTGACATCCTTAATCGTAACTATTAACACATTATTAAATATCTAAAAATTATTTAAATTGTAAAAATAAAAATTGAAAGAGTAAATTTAAAATTGAAATATATAGTCACATATATATGGACAAAATAAATTTTTATTATTGAAATAAAAATATTAAAATAATGTTGTGTAAATAATTTTTTATTATAAATAGTTATTTAAATTTAAAAAATATACAATTACTAAAATAATAAAGGAGTAAATAAATTTTTTATAATGAATAATTATTTAAATTTCAAAAATAGTACTAAATTGAAAAAATTAAAAAATATTTTTTATCATAAATTATTACTTAAATTTAAAAATAGCAATCAGAAAGAAATACCTAGACGAGACATATAGTTATTAATTATATGGTTAAATATATTTTTGGTCCCTCAAGTTTTAGTAAATTTTGGAATTAGTCCCTCATCAAAACTTTATACCAATTTAGTCCTCATCTTTTAAAATGCGTGAATTTAGTCTTTTTAACCAAATTTTGTTAAGTTTATTTGACGTTTCAAGCGTATTTCATGATAGTATTTAAATTAACATTGAAACAAAAATGTGTCAAACAATATAAATAATTTAAATATTATCATAAAATGCGCTTGAAACGTCAAAAAAACTTAACAAAATTTGGTTAAAAGAACTAAATTCACGCATTTTAAAAGATGATGGACTAAATTGGTCAAAAATTTTGAAACGGGACTAATTTCAATTTTCGCTGAAACTTGAGGGACCAAAAACATATTTAACCCTTAATTATACGTAGTTATAGATTAAAAAAACACGATTTTAGTATGCCATTAATATTTTAAAATTGCTTATGTGTATTTCTGAATAATAAATAAATTATTTATTACACTAATTTTGTTAAAATATCTTTATTAGAATTGAGAAATATTTTCATAAAACTATATTTTCCAAAATAAACTATATTTCCTAACTTCTGACTAACTTGTGAGGTACTTTAATGGAGATACATTTATTATAAATCGGAATTAAGTATAAGTTTATTATAAACGAAGGTCTTTATTTAGTATAAGTATAAATATTTATTAAAAAATAAGTATAATTATGACGGAGATACATTTATTTAGTATGTCCTTGATATTTTAAAAATGCTTATGTGTATTTCTGAATAATAAATAAATTATTTATTACACTAATTTTGTTAAAACATCTTTATTAGAATTGAGAAATATTTTCAAAAAACTATATTTTCCAAAATAAACTATATTTCCTAACTTGTGAGGTACTTTAATGGAGATACATTCATTATAATTTAAAATTAAGTATAAGTTTATTATAAATGAAGGTATTTATTTATTATAAGTATAATTATTTATTAAAAATTAAGTATAATTATGATGAAGATACATTTATTTAGTATGTCATTGATATTTTAAAAATGCTTATGCGTATTTCTGAATAATAAATTAATTATTTATTACACTAATTTTGTTAAAACATTTTTATTAGAATTGAGAAATATTTTCAAAAAACTATATTTTCTAAAATAAACTATATTTCCTAACTTGTGAGGTACTTTAATGGAGATACATTTACTATAAATCAGAATTAGGTATAAGTTTATTAAAAATGAAGGTCTTTTTTAAATAATAAGATTAGCATACAACTTATTTTGTGATAAAAGTTGAATTTGGTAAATATACATCGTAAACTTAAAAACTTAAAAGTCTTTATATTTTAAATTAATAAAAATATTAATGATTTTAAAACAATTATTATGAAATATAGGTTTATTTGTGTTTTAAATCTTTGCTAAATTTGATAATTTTCTATTCAACTAATTATAAATTTTGGTGGTATTCAATTAATTTAAATTTGTATATTAAATCCTGCTATTAGCTTTTCTTGTTAGATGGGTTATATGGGTGTTAAGTATAATCACATTACTCATATCATTTTATTATATTTTTATTTTAAAATTTAAAATTTTATAATTTTATAATTTTTTTAATTGTATAATTGTATAATTTTAATATTTTAATTTAAAATTGTATAATTAGAAAATTATGATATTATGAAATATAAAATAATGATATATTTTTAATTCGTATTCAAATCATAGAATCATAATTTTATGATTATAAAATTTTGAATAAAAATAATAAAAATATAAAAATATAAAATTATACAATTATAAAATTATAAATTAAAATAATTAAAAATTCATAATTAAAAATTAAAATTTTTTAAAATAAAACAAATAATAAAATAATATATGGTGACAACTAGTCATATGACATAATAAAATAATAATAATGTCATTCTTGTATTAATAAGCATATCATCCCATTAATAGAAAAAAAATTACATGCTGGAACTCAAATAAAAAAATTTTATTGAGTGTTCAATATAACACAAAAATTATTTAAGAATTTAATTAAAAGTTTTCAAATTTAGCATATAATTAAAATATAATTAAATCTAAAATATATTAAATTTATCTTATATAATAAATTATAATTGAATGAGAGGGTGATCACAAAACAAAATTGACCTAAAAGAAGATGATTAGGTTACAAAATTAAAGGTGAAAATGCGACGGAAAAAATATCACTGGAACATGGAGCAGCAATGAAAAACCTTAAACGAGATATTGCTTATGATCTATGGATTCAATCTCTTCTCTATTTTTTTTTTTCAAATATATAACCCCTAAGTTTTACATCATGAAGAATTAATTTCTTGAATATTTTATGAAAAAAAAAACAATATAAAACATATTTATCAAGAAAGTTAAAGTTATGTTTTTAATTATACTATTTAGCCTAGTTGACTTGGACAAATTTATTATAATAAAACTTAATTTTGTACGTTTATTTTTATATTTAATGTGCATATTTGTAAAATATTAATGATTTTAAAATAATTATTATTAAAAGATAAAATTTATCTTATATAATAAATCAAAATTGTATGAGTGTAAACACAGTACAAAGTATATTTATCAATAAAGTTAATGCTGTAATTTTATTTTAATTTTATTATAATTTATAGATTCAGACAGGTTATCTGGCCAAATTTATTATAATAAATATCAGTTTTGTACAGTTATTTATATTTGTATATTTACATGTGTCTATTTGTTTTGATTTATTTATCACAAAACATTTTTTTTTTAAATTAGTTCAGTAACTCTCATCCAACTAATTCTCTCAATTATGCCGTGTAGATTTTTCTTGTCTAAACAACTCACATGTTTGGCATGACTCTCATCCAATCAAAGTGTTTTACACTTTAGTTTTATACTCTAAATTATAACTCATTTCTACTTCCAATTTATTCGAACTCTAGAGTCCATAATTTTAATTTAACATTTATTGAATTTCTTTTAAATATGTCTTTCACTAATCATGACTATTTTTAAACACTTGTGATAATCTTAGGTAAAGGCAAACTAATATCAAGCTTTTTTTCATTAAAATTTAAAAATAAGTTTTTTTTTTATCATAATTAAAAGCTAAGTCGACAAAAAAAAAGTGTAAAACTTATAAATATTTTTAAATGTATAAAATTGAAATAAATAGAAAAGAAACATTTATAAATAAAATATAGATGTTCATTTTATTTTATTAGAAATCTCATCTTTCAAATATGTATTTATAAACTCTATTTAATAGTAGAATTTGATAAATACTTTGTTTTGTTGCTATAACATATTCATGAGGAGAGGTTGCAGTTGAAAGATTAAGATAGTTTGATGAGATTTTTTTAATATATATGTTTTCCCTTTAAATTATGATTAAGAAGAGTTTTTATAAGCATTTAAATCGAGGGAGTTTAATGAAGAAAAAGTTATTTTTTAGAATTTATTTAATTAGATATTGTTTATATACAAGAATAATTTGGTTGTGAGATTGTGTGTTTGTTAGAATATGATTATATTTTTTTTTTCAGATTAGAGAGTTGAAATATTAAGAAAAGATATTTTGGAAGGACGATAAAGAAGGATTTAAGATGTCTTTTAATAATATTAACTAAAGAAAAAGGTGTTGTCGATCAAAGTAAAGAGAGTTAATTAATTTATATATTATTTTATTGTGAAATGATATATTCTAATAAAAATTAACTAAATATTTTGTTTGGATATGATAATGACTTTTTTTTCATAATTAACTAGAATTTGTAATGAGATTTTTAGAGTTGGTTGGTTGGTATGGTAGGAGAAAGATGTACACTGGTGTTGGTTATTTAATAAAAAGGGAAAAAAATGTGGTGAGCGGATGTAAAAAAACAAATAAATTGAGTAAGTGTTTTTTTTAAACGAGTTTTGAGACATTCGTATATTATATTATAAACTTCATAAAAAAAAGCATGATATATATATAAATTTCATACAAGAAAAGCATGATATATATTATATTATATTTTTTTATTGTATGTAAGAATATGTTATTTTACAATATTATATATACTTTGTAATGAATTGGTATATACATTTATATTATTATATTAATTGGTTTTAGAAAGATGTTAGCTTAGATTTTAGAAAATCAAGTGGAAATAAAAAAGGAATGATTTTGTCATATCATAACATGCGTCGAGCAGTGATTTATTCACCAAGAGCTATCTAAGCACAGGTTTATGAAAAAAAAAGTATAAAGATAGGAAATGTTGAAGCTTTTAGAAATTTGTTGAAGCAGTATAGGTATATTGGAAGCTCCTCCAATTATTTCGTTGGTTTAAATAATATTATAATAAAAACATGCGATGCAGTTTTAACATAGTTAAATGCATGCTATGGGGAAGGCACATGTGTTGGGGTTGGGTACGCATAATTTTTATTTAGGGGCTGGATTAAATTATGAATAGGTGCTGAGTTAGTTTTCTAAGCGATGTAGGCTCAATCATGTGTTTTTTTCTTAGTGGTTAAGGTGATAAAATTGAAGAGATATTTAGTGTAGTGTAGGGGCAAATGACGCAATTTTTTTTTCTATAAAAAGAAAACTATGTGATACAAATTGGTTAGGGGGATGAAATTAATTAATGAAAAAAAAATTGGTTAAAAATTATATTTTTGTGTCAAAAGCCGTTTGGAGACTTCTGCGAAATAAGAAGGAAGAGTGTGTTTAACTCTAAAAGTGAGTTAGTTTGGATGGTAAGTTACACGCGAGGATTATGTTGACGATTGAACCTCTTCAAGTGAAATTTCACATGAGCTTGTTGTCAATGAATGAGATAATAGACATTGTGAATAATTATTTAATTATGTGATATTGAATGATTTGATAATAAATGCTTGGGTGAGGTGTGATATGATAATTTTATTAGTTATATAACTTATGTTAACTATTATGTTATTTTAAGTTAGCTCACCCTTGTATGTTTATGGTTGTGGTTTCTATCTGTGATGATCGTATAATTTGTCTTATACAATAGCATATGAGGTTGCTGATGATGTTATAGATGCATTGCAATGAGGAGCTTGAGTTTGCATTCAGAAGAAAGTTGTTTATCTCAAATGTATTTGGAATAGTTTTAATTATTGAACACTTTAAAATGTTTTTAGTATTGAATATATTTTAATGTGTGAAACATTTATTTTATGAAATAAATGAAATTTTCATCTTCAATTTTTTATGGTGAAAAATGAATATAAAAAAAATTATAAGTATTTTGGTAGCATCCTAACGCGGTGTTATAGGTTCAATGGATTATACCATTGAGTATATGTAATTTTCACTGTACTAGAAGGGTATAATGATGTTAACTAGATATCTGATTTAGATGAGACAAAATCAATCAGTGGTTAAGTATTCACACTTAGGGGTAGTGTGATTACATAAAGATAATCCAGGAAAACATTATTGCTTGATCAACAACGAAATATGAGTTTGTTGCTCTTGAAATGGTTAGTTGTGAAGTTGAGTGGTTGATGAACTTCTTAGCTAAATTCCATTAGGAATGAAACCAACCCCCTCTGTGTCAATACATTGTGATTACCAATCAGTAATAGCTAGCTAAAGACTAGAATAATTTACATTGGCTATGTGAAGTTGAAACAGAATCTAGCAGATCCCTCTGACAAAACTCCAGGGAAGAAATATGATTTTAGAAACATCAAGGGAAACGAGACTTAAGCCACTTAGAAACAAATAAGTGAGGGTAACCAACCTTTGTGATGGAAGATTTCATAAATAAGGTTCATAGGGGTAAAAACAAGTCACTTGTTAGTTCTGATAACACTAAATTGATTTTTATTTTTTAATTAATTATGTTCATTCCTATAATGTGTGTGAAAGTGTTAGAGTGCATTATTGAGAGGTTAAACTTTGCAATTAAAATTCAATATGGTGTAAGAATTTCAGTTTATTTTTTTTTAATAATTTTTATATCCCTTACAAGTGGTGTATGATTTGCAGCATATACTTGATGAAATTACCTATATGGGTGTCAAATGGGACCGCTTGTATGATATCTTAGCAAGATCTTTAGGGAACTCATGAATATTGTGTATGTGCATGACCTAGTAAGCGCAACACAAAGATAACAACAAGAATTGTAAGGATGTATGTGATTAATAAACCGCTAACACATACTAAGTGTTTTTGGTTCATATAGCTTATTATACCAATTACATTGCATGGTAAATATCTAAGTTTGGTTCATATAGCTTGTTACACCAATTCTGATGTATTACATCTTAATGATACCCATAATTTTCTTCTTTTATTTCCTTCTCTTGCCCTTTTCAATATGTGGGAGATTGTTATATATCAGAGTGTTGCAAAAGGGTCGCAAAACCCCTGCGATTGGAACAACAAAGTTATTTTTCTCTTTTCTGTTAAGGGCAGTTCTATCCGTACAAGTAGCAAGTTGTTGTGATATGTTTGCGCAATTTTGGAAATGCTCACCCGGGGAGGTTAGCATTAACTTCACATCCACAAGTCATGGGAACTTGGTTTCTCACTAGATTTTAGCTGCGAGTCATGGGTTTGGCTCGTCACAAACCCCTTTCTCAATCGAATAAGGGTTTGTGCTTCATTTAGAATACAACACATTCGAGCTTTCAATCTTCTCTTTTCTCTCTCTGTTTTCTCATCTCTTCTTACCTCTCTATTTCCTTTTTATTTCTTGAGTTTAATTATTTACTCTTTTTAGAGTTTCTTGCTAGTTCTATGATCCTCAAAAGATTTGGAAAGTTCATTTTGTATATGCAATACACCGCGGATAAGTCCTTAATGACAGTTATCTTACACAACTCATGAAATCTTTTTTGTTTGTAATTTCGTCAGCATTTACAATACCACTTTATGTACCGATTCTGAATCCAACCAATATAAATTTTTTTTGAAATTTATTACAAAATTATCATCGAATCACTATGTATATCGATTTTGGGTTAAATCTATATAGAAAGTCTTTAATTTTATTATCAAAATATCACTGATCATGTCCAATTTATATACTAGTTGAAACTATGACCCATATAAAATATCTTGTAATATTTACAAATATTAGTTCATTTATTATACCGAGTGGATTATAACTTAAATAAAAATTCATGTAAAAGGTTTTTTTGCACGTGTGATCGTGACTCTATTTATGTTACGAGATAATATAATAATAAAAAATATTCAATTATCTTAGTGATTTTCAAAATATATATACAAATGTATTCTATTAACCAAAAATACATAAAAGAAAAAAAAAACTCTATATTCATACTTAATCTCACTGGTGTTACTGATAACAGCATAATATCATAAACTACAGTGAGTAAATCATAACAATTTTTTTGTACTTAAAATATAATAAATGAATTATTTAAATATATTACACAACATGATATATTATATGACATATATCAATCAAACATCATTTTCACTCCATATAATACTGTAATATAAATTGTTTTTGGTTCACTATTATACAAAAAATACAAGAATTTTAAATTGTACCTCAATAATTAAGATAAGTTTGCGCATTATTAAACACCTTTTGAAAAACTTTTATTAACTATATCCCACTATAGACTAATAAATGACTATCATGAATTTATTAGAAGGTCGATCACCAACTTCCCAGGTGGTTTGTTGCACCTACTTTGTAATAACAACACATGCATTTCTCTCTAAATATATCATTTTACTCACTTTTTTGTATATTTTAAAAAGTAAATAGTGTGTTCATTAACACGTGAATATGTTTTTGTGTTCTTATTTAAAAAGAAATTGCTATATGTGATAAATTTATTAAATTAAATATAATTTTATGTATAAAATTTATATTTTTAAAATATACAAAGTTTAAATTCAATTTTAAATATATCTCTATTATTTCTTTTGAAATAGCTTAAATCAATAGATTTTTAAACCCCACATACAATAAAAGAATGCATGCATTATTTATGCGAATATTCAAACAATATCAGAGTGACACAGGAGACATAAATTGTTTTGACCACATATTAATTTTAGTCAACCTTGTTAGACTCAAAAATAAAATTGATGTGGAATAAACATTCCCTAAGAAGATTCAACTATATGCAAGCAAACATAAATGCCACATGCAATGAATTTTAAGATAAAATGTATATTTAAAACTTTAAAAATTTATCCTTAGAATTATTGTCATTAATTTTAAAAACTAAATCTTTTTTCAATTACTTGTATTATTTGTTTGTTTGATACGATTTTATTTTCTTGTGAAATATGATTAGTTATTATTAATTATATTTTTAAGATATAAATTCCAAATATAATTCGATCTTGCAAAAAATTATTCCTAAAGATATGTATGCACTTTTATATACTATAACTTTTTAATAAATATAAGATCTTCAACCCACCTTTTATATTAAAACATATACATATTGAGTAGAAATTAAATAATCTAATAATAGACCGAAGATAAATGACACGATAAATTCTAATAAACATATCATATCATAACGTACACGTCGTGAAATTAAATAGATATTAACCCGTTAACAATAAAATTTAATAAACAATAAATTTAAGTAGAGTGTGTTGATATTTACTAAAGAGTGTATTTTTACAGTTTTAAATAAACTTCGAATAATATCATATATTTCAGATTTATTGAATGTTTGAACACTTTTCTCATTGATATGCTCCCGTTCAAGTTTTTTTCTAATATGACATTTTATTGTCGTTAATTTTTTTTTTTCATAGTACACATTAAATATTTACGAATTAGGTGAAGATAAAATAATTAGAAAAAACAATAACTAATCTTAGTTATCTTACACTCTTAAATAAATAGATAAATAAAAACATTTTAACAGTGAGTAAATGAAAAAAAAGAAAGATATAAGTTTGAACTTTTAAAACAAGATAAGAAAATATGTTTGGATCTTTATGTCATTTTATATTCAAGTGATGTGAGTTATTAAGTCTTAGTCTGCACAACATTGATTAGTTGTCGTATTTGTCCTTTTGCAATAAATTTTGTGGTAGAAGTATATTCGAAAGGACATTCATTGTTTATTCTACCAATTTTTATTCAATATTTGTTCCACAGGATAACCACTATTTATGAGATGCAGACCTCAAAAGAAAACAAAAAAAATTATTAGCAAAAAGATATGAATTTGCACTCATTACTTAATGATATCACATGAGATAAAAGTTTTTTAAAAAATTAATTAAAAATCGATTTTAGTAGGCTAGCTGTAAAATATCACAAGAAAAAGATAAAATTATAATTGATAAACATAAAATATCACAAAATAAAAAAGTTATACAATATTACAAATTTCAATTCTTTTTAATAACCAATAAATTTGATTTTTTCTAAGATAAATATTAATAGTAACGGACAAAATAAATGTATAATTCTTAAATATTTGTTTTTATCTATGTTATAATTTCTTTAATTAATAATATCTGTCCAATCTCATTTTCTTCAATAGCTTATTATCAATTTTAGATAAATTCTCGCAGGTTTTTGAGATGAACATGACCTTTTGAAGTTCACGGACTAACCATTCTTTTCACTTGTTTTTACCAAAGTGTTGTGTTATGTGACCAATAATAATACCCTGATAAAAAGACTTACCCAAGTTTCTTCTTTTCTTACTGAACAAGTTCAATCTTATTCTCTTTCCTTTTCAACAAGTAAAGACAAAAGTTGATAAAATAATATCTAGTATATGTTCTTCTGGCTTTACAAAAGCAATAACCACTTTATTTATGTAAGATAAGGACAAGACATTTTTCTGATCTGGTAACAAGATAAGATAAAGACAATACATGACAACTTGCTACTTCTGTTGCATCAAATCTCACTCGTCCAATTTTGATTCCTCTGTGCCACTATTCAATCCAAAATCCAAAAAACCATGCCATGCATTTAATTCATAATATTTATGATTCTATATTTTATAAATCTTTCTACATCCATAACATAAACATTGTACAATAATGCGACTTTAAACAATCAAATCTCTACGTTCTATTACATATCACTCAAACACAAAACATAAGTCCCCCAGATACAAAATCCAACTTCTATACCTATTTGCTGGTTTTTGACAGAAAAATATTAAAATGTAGTAAGAATAGGATCACTAAGATACATGCATGCACACATTGTACTTTATTAATCAGACATATATGTCACTTTTCCAGCATGTTTTCAAACATGTTAGAAATCGAAGAATCGCGTCAAATGTGGAACAGAACATAGTATTCATGTGTTCACGTCGCAAACCGGAGATCCAAGAAGAGGAACCTGACCCACAATACCTTTCTTCAGACCCATCAACACATCACATTTCACATACAATCCATAATGTGCTGAGTTTATTTCACCAGCTTTCCACCTCAACCTTCCATACAACACAAGTTTCACATCCACCACTCCATAACTCTCGTCCATCACCAATCCATTCGTCACCTCCACCGACACGGGCACCGGCACGCCTCCGATCTCCGGCGACAGTGACACGGCGCTGTGCTTGTCCAGGAAGAGCGGTGGAAGCATGACATGCGGCGTGATGGGTTGGTTTCGGTAGGAAACGTAGGCCGAGAGCCTGTCGAAGTAAATGGAGACACGCCTGTTAGGGTTCCTTATGACGACGTTGAATTGCAAGGAGATGGATATGAGTGGCGGCGTTGTGGCGTTGAGGCCGTAGACGGCGGCGCTGGCCACCGTGAAACGCGGCTTGGTAGGGTGGTAGGCGAGCCATAGGATGAGGAGTATGATGCCAAGTAAGAGGAGGAAAACGGTGATGCAGATGCAGTGTTCACGTTTGGGTGCGTTGGGTTTGAAGCGTGAAGGTGTAGCTTTGTCCATGTGGTGGCGTTGATGGTGAGGAACTTTGCCAGGGAAACGGTAGTGTGTGTAATGGGTAGGGTTTGGATTAGGGTTAGGGTTATTAGGGTTATTAGGGATATGGTTGTGGTCTTCTTGATGCTGTATCTGCATTTCTGCCATGGGAGGAGTCGTTGAGACGTAGTTAAAGAAGTTGTGTGTGTGAGTGTTTGGTGTATCATATATGAGGATGGTTCTGTGGAAGTGGCAGCTACAAATGGTGGAGGTTGTGGAAATAGTGAAGAAGTGAAAAAGTGAAAGGAAATCCATATGAGACGGAATAATGAGGGAAACTTGGAATCAAAGCATGGGTGTGTTTCTCTTTTAGTTTTTTTAGATCATATCAATGGCTGATTATTGATCTCACTTGATGCTATGTGTTTTACTTTATTTTTTTTCCCTGTTTTATGCCTTGCTTTGTCTTTATCCAACTTCTTTTCTTTATTTGCTTTTACTAACGTAATGTGAATAACAAACCCGTAAGTTAACAATGAGACTCGTTTACATCTTTGTTAAAGAAAATGTTAGATGTAGTTGGATAGAAATAGGTACATATTTCATATTCAGAAAAACCAAAAGATATTGTATGGCACAATGAATAGTCTCATCATATAATTTGGAAGTTAAGATAAAATAAGTTTTTCTTTTTAAAATTTTTAAAACAGTTTTAGTTTAATAGTATTTTTTTCCTATATGTTCAATCTTCAGTCTCAATGTTCCACTTGGGTTGTCAGGTCTCGATTTTTGGTTTGGGTTGGCTTTTTTTAATTTATGACCTAGGTCCATCTCGACCTTAAATTTGGGTTGATCCGTTTTGACCTTAGGATCAACTTGATTGATATTGATCTTTGATCCGATTAATACCATCAACTTGATATACAACTTGTTTTGTCCTTCAACTAGATCGAGCCTATCTCAACCTTTAGCCTGAGAAGGCCATTTTTTTACCTTCGATTAACGATGGTCTGTCTTGACCTTTGGCTTGAGACGACTTGACTCAGGTTGAAGGTGTTGCTTTTAAGAGTTAATTAAAGTGTTTGTAGTGGAACCAAGCCCACTTTGACCATTATCCTAACCCACTTGAGAATAAACTTTGGAGGTTGGACTTCATTTTGTCCCTCATTTAGACCCCCTAAAATGGGACTTATTCGAAGGTGGGTTAAGGCTGATCCATGGATCAAATTGACAACTCTAATAAGGATTCAATTATTTCTCAATTCATTTTGACTTAATATGTTTCCTATATTATTTTAAAGAATTCAATATGTAGTATTAATAATATTATTTCGAGATGACCACTATAAGAAAATTGCATATTTCGACGGGCACTATCCGTTAGTAATAGCAAAAAAATTTCGTTACTAGCATACAAAAATCCATTTGTAAAGTGCTCATTGGTAAACTTTACCGACAGGCCACAAATCTGTCGATAATTAGTAACAAGCCACAAATCTATAATAACAATAAGACAAACCACAAATCCGTCAGTAAATAATCGTTGGTAATTACTAATAGATTCTGATTATCGATAACATTTGTTGATAAATTGCATGATCATTCTTCCTTGTCTTCTTTTTCCTTTATTTCTTCACTTTTTACTCCTCTCCTCATAGTTGTCAAATCGCCACGCCACCACCATTGGCGGAAGTACGAAGGGACAAGGGGGAGCCGCAACCATTTTTTTATATATTTTATTTTCTATGTATTTAAAAAATAATTTTTATAAATTATTATTTTATTTATATTAATTGATTTTTATTTTATTTTATTTTCTATATATTTAAAAAAATATATTTATATATTATTACTTTATTTATATATTATTACCTTATTTATATTAATTTATTTTGAAAAATCTTTTTTAAAATTTAAAAATTATGTTTTTTTCTAATATAATTTCTTAAACTTTTTTATTTGGTTTCTTTCTTCCGTGCCTTCATCTCTCTCTCCCGTTTTATTTTCATCTCAATTTTGACCATCAATTCCTTATTATTTTTAAAATCAAATTGCACTAGGACAAAATTGAAGAGTTAAGGAACATTTTGGATCGAACAATTTCTTCTTTTGAGTAAGTTCATCTTTTCCTTTTTATTTTTGAAGCAATATGTTTATCTATTGTATGTGGCTTTTCTACGCTCTAGACATATCTTTATCTGTTAGAGATCATAAAATCATGCTTTAATTGTTGATCAAACTCTTCTTTATGTAGATAGAGTTATTTTAGGCTTTGAAGTTGTGTAAGGGAAGAACAAGATTAGGAATCTACTCTAAGGTAAGGGAAGCTAATCATTTAGAAGTTATTAATTTTCTTAAAATATTGAGTCTTGCTTTTAAGATTTAATTTGGGGTATTCATAATTTTATCTTTTTGTAAATAGGTGAGAGGTGAAAACTTTATATTAGAAAAATTATGATAAAGAGTAAAATAATTGATTCTTTTTTCAAGAGGAATGCTTGTGATGAAGATGAAAAAAGTACATCTACGTCATCTAAAACTGAGAAACTTCATGAGAATTCAAATATTGAAGAAAACGAAAAATAACTCTCTAAGGTTCCTAAAGTTACATATAATGAATTTGAAAATGCTTTAGAACGTGATCCGGGAAAGCGTCTTCAAATTTGGCAATACCCACCAAATTAAATTGATGAGGTACAAAGGGCTTATCTAAAATGGGGTTCATATCAAATGCGTCTAGAAGATTATTCATTGTTATATTATTTAGATTCTATTGTTTAGATTCTATTGTCATGAGTGCTTATTTTGAATAAAAAAATTGATGTAAAGAAATTATTATTTTTTAATTAAAAGAAATTAATTTTTTTAATTAAAAATAATAATTTATATATAACAAATATAATTTGGCCCCCCTAGAATTTTTGGTCAAGTTCCACCACTAGCCACCACTATCACCTTTAGGTCATCCTCATCTTCCTCTTTCCTCTTCTTCTTCCTCCACCTTCTTCTCTATCTCTAGCAACCACCATTATCAACATCCTCCACCTACACGTTACCAACGACCCTCTGTGTCACTAAGAGCCATTGTCGCCTCACCATCTCCTCCTCCTCTACCTCCACTTTCACCTCTTGTTATTTTCCTCTTCCTCCTCCTCCTCTCTTATTCTTCTTCTTCTCATATTTTTCTCACTCATCTCTCTTTAATATACATAAAACTTCATCAAATGGGGCGAGGAAATTTGTCACCCAAATTATTGATAGATTTATCGATTAAATGAGTTTGTCGGTAATTGTGATGATAAAGTAATGACAGAACTATTTGTCAATAATAATAATTATAATTTACTGATTAATCTTTTCAACAAATTTTACAAATGAATACGAAAGAATATCAATAAATTAAAATATAAAATCTGACAAAAGAATTTGTCGATAAATTAAGTTTATCGATAAATTTATTATCATCAGTATTATTCTGTCAGTAGTGAAACTGACATATGTTAATACAATCACCCACTCTTTTTACACATTTATTGTTCAATCCAAGAATAAAATGAACTAAATGATGTTAATGATATAATATGAGCGATCACATTGAATCTTCGTTAAAAATGTAGGAGTCACAGTAAAAAAACAAAGAAAGAAAAAAATTAAATCATCACATGGTAGAAACAAAAAATACTGTTAAACCATTTTTAATATAACTTTAAATCGAAAAAAACAATCCTGATAACTTAATATTTTAATGAAAAATCATATATAAGAATATTTTTTAAAGGTTAAAATACTCTCTTAGCCCATGTTTTTGTTGAAAAATCTCAAATAGGTCCTAAGATTTTTTTTAGTCTCAATTAGGTCCATATTTTTGAAAATGTGTAACAATTAGGTCCATTCCGTTAGTATAGAGTTAACGGTGTTAAGGATATGCCACGTGTCAGCTTCTCATGTTTTGAATTTTTTTATTTTTTTTAATTTTTTTTTAATTATTCATGCCATGTGTCACATCAATATTGTGCCACGTGTCAAGTCAGTAAGATGACACGTGTCAAGTCATTGTTTGAATATCAATTTGGTCCATATATTTGTTATTTTAATTATATTTCAGTCCAGTTTTTTTTAATTTTCAATTTCATTCTTTCCAAATTGAGATCAAATTTAACTTTTATATAAATTCTATAATGATATTTTATTAAACATTTTAATAATATTAAGTTTATTTTATATTTTGTTTTAAAATTTTAAAATATTTATTTTAACTTGTTACAAAATTGTTTTGAATAATTTATATACAAATGTTAGAGTTGGTTTAAAATTAACAATTTTATAAATAAAAATATAAAATTTTAAAACAATTTTGAAAAAAGTTAAAATAAATATATTTAAAAAATTTTAAAAAAATGGACTGAAATGTAATAAAAATAACAAATATATGGACCAAATTGAGATTCAGACAATGATTTGACACGTGGCACCTTACTGACTTGACACGTGGCACAATATTGACGTGACACGTGTCAAGTCATTGTTTGAATATCAATTTGGTCCATATATTTGTTATTTTAATTATATTTCAGTTCATTTTTTTTTAATTTTCAATTTCATCCTTTCCAAATTGAGATCAAATTTAACTTTTATATAAATTTTATAATGATATTTTATTAAACATTTTAATAATATTAAGTTTATTTTATATTTTGTTTTAAAATTTTAAAATATTTATTTTAACTTGTTACAAAATTGTTTTAAATAATTTATATACAAATGTTAGAGTTGGTTTAAAATTAACAATTTTATAAATTTAAATATAAAATTTTAAAACAATTTTGAAAAAAGTTAAAATAAATATATTTAAAAAATTTTAAAAAAATGGACTGAAATGTAATAAAAATAACAAATATATGGACCAAATTGAGATTCAGACAATGATTTGACACGTGGCACCTTACTGACTTGACACGTGGCACAATACTGACGTGATACGTGGCATGAATAATTTTCAAAAGAAAATCAAAAATTTTAAAAAAAATTTTTAAAAAAATTCAAAAAAATGTGGAGCTGACACGTGACACATCTTTAACACCGTTAACTCTATACTAACGGAATGAGCCTAATTGTTACATATTTTCAAAAATATGGACCTAATTGAGACTAAAAAAAATCTTAGGACCTATTTGAGATTTTTCAACAAAAACATGGACCAATGGAGTATTTTAACCTTTTTTAAATAATAATCAAACTTGATATTGAAAAATGATCATAATTTTTAAATGAAAATAAAAACATTTAATTAAATTGAGATTAAATTAAAATAAAATAATAACTATATACTAAAAGTAAAATAGTGACAGTGACATATTCATGTGACAATTATTTGATAAAAGAAATGAACTGTTTACGCATTTGAAGGTTCAATTATTAATGCATGAAAAGAACAACTTAAACGTGGATTGATGATATACGAGATTTGCATGTAGGTTGCATTTTATTCACTTATTCTCTTGTGATCCCAAATCACAGACACCTCAACAAGAAACAACTAATGAATTTATTATTGACATTTAAAAGGCAGAATGATTTAATGTAGAAAGGACACATGAATTTAATGCATTATGCACATAAGAATCAGTTTTCCCCATTGGAAATATTTGGGTCAATATAAAGAAGTGTTATTCTAACAAATAAATGATAATGAACAAGTTTAACATTATATACCTTTGAAAGTAAGGTAAATCAGTCAAATTATTGGTAAAGTATTTAGTTACAAATTATTAATTATGTGTTGAAATTATCGTTTATTAAATTGAAAAAAAAGAGTTCAGCTTTAAGTTAGATTTTATTAATTAAATAAATTAAATTTTAATTTTAAAAATTTGTCACGAAAGATTGACATAACTAGTTTATATATGATATATTATATATTTAAATATTTTATAATATAGTGTTATTTAGGTTTCATTGAGATGGTAACACACTTGATTTAAAAATTATGTTCTTAATTGAGTTGCACTTATATAAAATACTAACTTTTTTCTAATATATGGATAATTTTTTCTGAGAAATTATACATATATTTTATTAGTATTAGTATTTAAATAATTTTTAGATAATATATTGTTAAACTTGAAAAACGATTTAATTAAGAAAGTTTTCATAAAAATAAAGTTAATTAAAGTTACAAAGGAGTTAAACCAGTTAAACTCAAGCTTAATATATTTTTAAAGGTTAAATATGTTTTTGGTCGTGTAACTTTTAGTGAATTTTGAAATTAGTCTATTTTGAAATTTCGGATTAATTTAGTCATTCATCTTTCGAAATACGTATATTTAGTCATTCATCTTTCGAACTACTTAAATTTAGTCCTTTAAATCAAATTTTGTTAAGTTTATTTGACATTTCAAGTACTTTTCATAATAGTATTTAACTTAACATTAAAGAAAAAATGTGTCAAACAATATAAACAACTCAAATACAATTCTGAAATGCGTACGAAACATCAAATAAACCTAACAAAATTTGATTAAAATGACTAAATCCACGTATTTCGAAAGATGAAAAACAAAATTGGTTCAAAGTTTCGAAATGGACTAATTCCAAAATTCACTGAAAATTAAGGGACAAAAACATATTTAACCCTATTTTTAATATATCAAACTCAAGTTCCTAATTATGATTGATTGAAACAAGTTATTTTACAAGCAGACAAATCTCAAGAAGTTGACTCGATCTGATTTGTTTGCACCCTTAAGTTAGAGAATAATCAATGCAAGATAGCATTGAAAACATTTATTAATTAACTTAAACTTGTTTTAACTAAGTAATTTTGAGTTCAATTCAAATATTAAACGCAAAAAACTGTGTTGAGTAATTTGTTGTCTATACTGGTGAGTCTCTATCAGTAGATAAGATTTAAGAATATTAATTAATTAATTTGTAAATTTTAGTCCATTAATATCTTCATGTGTAAGCATTCACTATCAGCTTTCTGGCTACTTTTATCATTCAATCTCAAAAGTCAAAACAAGCCTCATTAGATTGGAGCCTAGCCAAGACTTCACTTCTTGCTCATGTAGGCTCTTCATTGGAATTTTCTTATAATAAAAAACTTAAAATGTGAAAGGGTAAATCACCATTGTGTTTTCGTTTATGATAAAATAACTTATGCATTGGTTTAATTGTTATTCTATCACAAATTTTATAATAATTATTGATAGTGATTCTTTTTATCGGTAGGTCATATAATTGGAAATATATAATTATTATACTCTTAAAGGAAGTTTGGCAATAGATAAACTTTTCGTATTAGTTTTAGGAATCGCGAATCCGTAAAATGCTTCAAATCTATTTGGTTAATGAGATGTAGTACACAAAATATTCACATACATGATTTCTTAAATACAAGTATTATTCATTAAAATACTCTCTCCATTTCGGGTTTTTCTCCTTTGCACCTCCAAAATTTCTTTTACACCTCCAATTCCAATATATATATTTTACATCCGAAAGTCTAAAATGTAATGTCGACTTTCGAAAGTATTTTTTATTGGAAATCAACATCTGAAAACAATTTTGTTGATTTGATTATGAGTAAGAAGAAAGATCCCTCCATTTCTTTTCTTGTTAGGTCTTTAATATTATCTTGCAGGAACAAAGAAATATAATAAAATAAATTATTCTAATAAAATAGTTGTAAACTTTCTTTTTTTATCTGTTTTTCTCTCCATATAAATACATGTGTAAATTTTGGCAATAACTGTGACATTCCATTTTGATAGATTACACTACTAAATAAAGTATCACACTGTTATAATAACGAGAAGCACTTAGATGAACAAAAACGATAGAAAAGTTAACTGTTACAGTCATCCAGAAGTATAATGTGAAAACAAATTTAGGCATACCACCATGCCATAGGCAACTTAATAGAAAGTTAACAGTTCTACAAAAGGCGATGCTCCTCTAGAGCATGAGGTTACAAAAGGCACTTAGGGCCATAGACCAACCCTGAGAATCACATAGACAGATCCCTTAAGCTGCACCACTGCTACCACCGGGCCTACTCCCAGAATTTCCTCCATCTGCTCCCACCAAGGGTGATCATCGCAAAAGAGAAAACACCACAAACACAAAACAGAAATGCAAGGGTAAGCTAGTGTAATTTAATTTTTATCATGATACAACGAACAAATACTTAAATATACTTTAGCATGCAACACAACAGGCACAGAACATCATGTTATAGCAAACAAGCAGGACACTATGACTCAATTATCCGGATAAATATATCAAGATCGGATTCACTGGACGCTTGCACTTGTGGTGGCCTCTACTGCTTTGCAGAGCCATTGCCAATGGGTTTCACCCTACCACGCACAAGGTTAGCCTTTAAACGTCTAAGGCCATTATCCTGCCATAGACTAGGGCCTCCCGCTACTCTCACCACTTGGGTCAGCTTGCTCTACTTGAGACTCGCTGACCCTTTAGAGCTTCGGGATGC
>Ga0214545_1001864_pt1 | contig 40309 bp, 24 predicted proteins | sample CNSS4metaG_FD_160064 | JGI IMG/M metagenome (GOLD analysis project Ga0214545, IMG submission 160064) | Root nodule microbial communities from cowpea collected in UCLA plant growth center, Los Angeles, California, USA - CNSS4 | ecosystem: Host-associated > Plants > Roots > Nodule | place: USA... | reverse complement strand
GAATGACGACTCCGCTACTTAGCCATCTGGGCTAGATCTCGAACGTCTTTCTTTCATGTTTCTTTAGGGCTATGGCCCCTGTATTCGTGGTTATTAGATTGTAAACTTTTAGTTAAACAGCTATCCTACCTTTATCGGCATCGTGGTGTGCCTAGTTTTATAGGGGTGATGTTAAGAACCCCAGGACTGCGTTATTTTACTATCTTATGCGTGACGTTTCCTTTAATTTTATGTATTAAATTAAATGGGACGTTACACTTGATGCTTGAAAGCTCCAAAGGAACTTGTGATGTATTAATTAATTATTTTTATTGAAAGATTTTACTAAATTTTGGTGCATGTGTTTTTTCTTCGTATGGAGGCTTTCCTATTTTAAACATTTTATTATTCTGCATATATAAAAAATATTTTATCTGAGTTTTGCTTTCACTTATTTATTTGTTATTTAAAAAATAATAATATATATACCATTGTATTGCATCGGCGTAAAATGATTTTATAGGGCAAATGTTACGCGGACGTATATTATAAACAAAGAAGTTTTATCATGAACTTATAGGTTACGAGAATTATGTATGCAAGTATTTCATGAATTTGAAATAATTATACGTGTAATTTATCCTAATTAACTTCCATCGAAGAATTTGATTACTTCTAATAATGTTTTTTTTTTTCTGTCTACGATATATCAAAACTTTGCTTGATGAGGTCAGATTTTACTAGAGTCAATCTTATGAACTTGAGATTTAATGCTAAACCTTAGTAATTACAAAATTCCAAGCACGATATATATAGGCTTTTTTTATTTGGGGTCAATTTTAACTTCTATTTGTAAAAAATATGTACCTCTAATTTTTATTTTTTTTGTGAAATAAGATCAAGTGATGGAAAACGATATTAAAGGTGAAATCTTGCTCCATCAAGTCGATTTCATTTTTTTGAAAAAACAAAGTCGTTAGGAATAATACTAGTTTCTCTTCATGTGAATAGTGAAGTCATCTTCAACTTTACTTTTAGGTTTTTTATTTTACAATAAGTGATAAAAAAATAAATTGAAATAAAAATAAACATTAATATAGTTTAGCATTATTACGTAATTTTTATTAAGTCATTTTTATTATCTAATATATTTTATTAAATTAATTTATTGTACCAATAAAAAATAATTACCAAAAAAATAAATATAATCTCTACTATTAACAATTTTGTAAATATATATATATATATATATATATATATATATATATATATATATATATATATATATATATAAAAACTACAAGATTAAAAAAACTGGAAAGTGAAAATTTTGAAAAAATAAAATAAAACTGCAACAACGTTAAAAAGAAAACACTAAAAGTGAAGTCGTTATATAAGACGAAGACTTCACTCTCATATGTGCAGAAACCGTAATCCGTCTTGACGACATTATTTTTTCACAAAAAAATAAGAAACCGATTAGGGAGAGGACGACTTTACCTTTAATGTCGTTCTCCTCCGTAACGACTTAACCTAAATTTGAAAAATAAAATTCAATGGACTCTATTTTACAAATTCATGGTCAAAACAACCCAAAAATACAAAATAACCTTATTTATACATTACCACTCAATAAAAAAGTAATTAATTAGCATAAAAAATAGGCAATAATAAAAAGATTTTATTGATGTCACTTAAATAAAAAGATGATGACATCATTTTCCATCTTGATTCTTTTATATAAATATGATACAAAAATATGATATAAGAAAATTATTAAATACAAGATAAATTATAGATTCATATAAATATATTTTTTAATATTAATAAAAAATTATAAGTGGTTTATAAATTATATTTTAAATTAATCTATAATTTATAATTAGAAACTAAATTGGATTTGATAGTAACTTAAACATTGGAAGTTATTATTTGATATTAATTTAGACTCTAACTTATAAATTAGTTATAACTTTTTATTTATAATAAAAATCATTTTAAATATCAATAATTTTTAATTTATGAAATGATTTAAATTAATCAATATAATGATCAGTTATTTTTTTATAAAATTATTTGTTATTTAATGATTTTCTTAGAGCGAACACAAGTATACAATTTTTAAGAAATTTCAAGTTTCAACAAAAATGAAGGTCAACTTAAACTTCATGAAAACAGTAATATATTTTAATTTTTTTTAATATAAAAGTGGTAAGTTTTCTTTTAAAAAAGATTTTTTGTATATTATTATTTTTAAATAGAACTATAAGGTTCGTAAAAATAAGTCTAAATAATTTTAATTTTGGTCCATATCTGTTTAGTGTTTGGTACATTAAATTAAGAAAATCTTAAAATGGTTAATTTTTATAATTTTTGTTTAAAACATTAAATACATTATAGATTATTTTATGTGTACCTTGTACTTATTTAATAAGATGATGATAGTGTCATGATTCACTGGAAAATGTTTCACTTTGGTCCATTAAGTTTTTAAATGATTTTACTTTGGTCTTTTATGTTGTCTTAATGACATTCTCCCTAGAGTGTTGAACGTTAAATTAGTTCAATGTCTTGTTCTATAAGTTGTATATGGTATTGTTTTGGTTATAACATTCGTATAAAAGAAAATCGAATAAAATAATTAGAGATAAAATTTTGACCCAATTTGTTTTTTTTTTTTATGATTACTTCTTTTAGTATATATTGTATACTAGAGACTACTTTCTAGATTAGCCATAGAAAAAAAAAATACAAATTTATGGAAAAAAGGTGAATTTTGAAAACATCAAAGAGTCTTGATTGACAAATTTGCGGCATAGATTGGTGATCCTCAAAAATTTGCAAAAACTCCCATGTTTACGATTTTTTTTTATATATTTTTAGCCATTTTCTTTTAATTTTAGGTATTTATTTCACTTAGTTAGATAAAATTCTGAAAATATTTGTAATATTTTATTACACCAATTTATTATTTATTATGGCCTTACATAGTTTTACATTGATGCTGCATGCAAGAGTTATAGATGCTATGTTAGATAAAAAAATTTCATGTATTAATATAATTATGAAATGCAATACTAATCATATTTTTAAATAGTCACGACAACTAAACTTTCAACAGTCTTATTATAAAGAATGTCAACAAGTTAAATCCTCCTTTCAGCAATATTTAATGACACAACATAAAAAATATATACAAATTGATATAGATATTACTCATTGTTAATATAGTGATTACGTTTTTAATCATTTAAAATATTTAATCTTAACTAGACGGTATTTGAAATTACGTGAACTATTTTAATAAGAACTTTCTCGATTGGATTATCTAAACCTCAAATAATATCATTTATTAAAATTGGTTTTTAGCCTTGATAAACATTACAGTTTAATATGTTGAGCTTCATTAAACAATTTGATGAATCATTTATGTGCTATAAGTTTTGAGGATAAGTGACTTATATTTTTTAATGTATATTGGACACACAAAGTGTCATCCTGGCTCAGAATAAGCTAATTTCAGAACAAATGGAGGAGATCAAAAAGCAAATGTCTATATTGGAGCAGTAGTAACTAACATATCTCATTCGATTTTGAGGTGTGATTTTTACATTGGTGATCACCCAAATGATTTCAACAACAAAATTGATTCAAGAAGAATAGGCCAATTTCATGAATGGCTCAAGGAAACCAGAAAATTTAAACTTCCATCAGAACTCGAATTGGAGGAACAATCAACACCATAATTCTAGATAGAGGCAGTGGATTGGAAATTCATAAAGACATAACTAACAGGCACCCTATCAAAGCCAACATGTTTCTAGCAAGACAAATTGAACAAATTAGAGGACACTTTTTCTCAATTCATTCAGGTTTCAACAACAAATTAGAAGAACATAGAGGCCTCACTCAAAAATATGGAAATGCATGTTGGAAAAATAGCTAAACATATGGCTAACCAACAAGAAAATCATTTTTCAGCTAACACTCAAGTGAATCCTAAGGGACATTGCAAATATATCATAACCAGAGAAGGTACTATGATAGAAAATGAGATTGGAGACAATCTGGATAAAGAAAATGAGAAAGATTATGAGGAAAGAATGAATCAGAAAGAAAAGAAGGTAGATACTAAGTTGAGCTATAGAACTACGCTGAGATGTGAGGGTGAGAAAAATAATGTAGATAGAAAAACAATATATTTAGATACTATAGTAGATATAAAAATAGAAAAAGAAAAAGAAGAAAAAGAGAGGAAGAAGAAAGAAAGAAAAAAAAGAAGGATGTCGAAAAGACAAACCCCTTTTGACAAATTTGCCTTATTCTCATGCACAATCCAAGAAAGATAAAAAAAGAAAATTCATTAGATTCTTGGACATGATCAAAGTATTACCTATGCCAAATTCATGAAAGATCTGCTCACAAAGAAAAGAAGAATCCAAAACGAGGAATCTTTGTGGAATATGAAGTTGACAACAATGCCATCATTCAAAAGTCCATACCTCAAAAGTCTGGGGATCTTGGTAGTATTGGCAACCTGACAGTGGGTAAGGCATTACTGGATCTTGGAGCTAGTACCAACTTAATGCCCTTGTCCATGCTGAAAATAATAGGAGATGTCTTTGATGAGGTATGTTGGTAACTTAAAGAAAAGGTTGCAATAGCATACCCTTTTAGAAGGTTTTGACAAATCAACTGGAAGGGTCCACTAATAGACAAGAGGAGGCAATTCAAAAGTGTCTAATAGATTTATATTAAACTAGAGAAATTCCCTCTGATGCTGCTCCACAATTAGAGCTCAACCCCAAAAACAAAGAACAATAGTAATAACCACAATTGGAGTTGAAACAACTACCATCACATCTAAAATGTTTTTCTTGGAAAAAATGGTGGACAACCTGTGATTCTCAACAATACCCTCACAAGTAAGGAAGAAATAAGGTTAATGGAGGCATTAAAAGCCAACAAAGGAGAAATAGGTTGGGCTTTATCTGATTTGAAAGGTATTAGTTCATCCTATTATATGCATAAGATTTTGGTGGAGGATGAGTATAGACCTGTGGCTCAACCTCAAAGGCATCTCAACCCCACTATGAAGGAAGTGGTAAGAAGGGAATTGATAAAGCTACTTGAGGTTGGAATGATATATCCAATATTAGATAGTACTTGAGTCAGCCTTGTCCAAGTTGTTCCTAAAAAGGGAGGAACTACAGTGATTAGAAATGAGAACAATGAACTCATTCCTATAAGGATAGTGATAGGACGGAAAATGTGTAAATTGAACCAGGCTACTAGAAGATATCACTTCCCACCTCCATTACAGGCTAAATGTTGAAAAGACTTGCTGGACAAACATACCACTACTTTTTGGATGGATGCTCATGCTATAATCAAATAATAATAGACCCATTAGACCGAGAAAAGACAACATTCAGCTATCCATTTGGGATCTTTGCTTACAAAAAAAAAAAATGCTATTTGGTTTGTACAATGGTTCAACAACATTTCAAAGGTTCATGCACTCCAGCTTTTCAGATTTAATTGAGAAAATCATAGAGGCACATTCATGGATGATTTCTCTATTTTTGGATCATCATTTGACATTTGCCTTGAAAATCTTAATGTTACGCTGAAAAGATGCGTGGAAACCATTTTAGTTTCAAATTGGGAAAAATGCCATTTTATGGTAAGAGAAGGGATTGTCCTTGGTTACAAAATATCAGAAAAAGGAATAGAGGTTGATCTAGACAAGGTGGAATTGATAGAAAAACTTTCACCTCCCACTGATGTGAAAGGAATTAGAAGCTTCCTAGGGTGTGTTAGATTCTATAGGAGGTTCATCAAAGATTTTTTCAAGACTGCTAGACCTCTAAGTAACTTACTGATCAAGGACATCAAATTTGTTTTTGATGAAGAATGTGAAGAAGCTTTTATTGCACTAAAACAATAGTTAAACTAAACGCCAATAATCACTGCACCATATTCGAGTTTTAGCTTTCAGATGATGTATGATGCAAGTGATTATGTTGTAGGAGCTGTTTTAGGGCAAAGAAAGAACAAACAGTTTGATGTCATTCACTATGCCAAGAAAGTGCTTAATGAAGAACAAACTAATTATGCCACAATAGAAAAGGAACTTTTGGCTATTGTCTTTGGGCTAGAAAATTTTAGAGCATATCTCATTGTATCTACCATCACAGTATTCATTGATCACGTGACAATCAAATATTGCTTACACAATCTTATTCAAAGCCTAAATTGATCAGATGGATACTATTATTGCAATAATTTGATTTGGTAATGAAGGACAAGAAAGGAAGTGAAAATCTTGTGGCTGATCACCTATCCAGACTCACTAATTCTGAAATCACAAGCAAAGAAGAGGAGATCATGGAAACCTTTCCTAATGAGATGTTGTTGTCAATAAAAGAAAGGCCTTAGTTTAAAGCAACTGGTACGATTCGAGAAGAGTATCAATGACACTAAAGGAGAAAGCTATTAAAGGAAGCCAAGCATTATGTTCGGGATGATCCTTATATTTTCAAGATAAGTGCAGATGAAATGGTGAGGAGATGCCTATTTGGTGACAAAATAAAGGATGTACTATAGCACTATTATAATTCACCACATGAAGGATACTATAATTGGGAAATAACAATGGCCAAGGTATTACAATATGGAATTTATTGGTTCCTTATTTTCAAGGATGCTCATGAACATTACAGGAAATGTAATAAATGTCAAAGGAATGGTGAAATAACAAAAAGGAATGAGTTACCCCTACAATACATGTTAAAAGTGGAAATTTTTTATTGTTGAGGAATAAACTTTGTTGGACCACTACCAATATGCAATATTCATGAGTACATTCTAGTGGTTGAGGACTCTATCAAAATAGGTTGAAGCCGCAACAGTCCAAAGTGTTTATTCAAAAATAGTTGTCAAGTTCTTGAAAAGGAACATATTTTGTAGGTTTAGAACACCAAGAGTCCTCATTAGTGATGGGGGAACTAATTTTTGCAACTCAAAGCTTAAAAGGGTGCAAGAACCCTATTATGTGAAATATAAAGTAGCAACAACATATCACCATCAAACCAATGGACAAGGTGTCTGATAGAGAAATAAAAAGGATTTTGGAAAAGACAGTAGCTAATTCATGAAAGGATTGGTCTGTCAAGTTAGATTAGACATTGTGGGCTTATAGAATAACCTTTAAACCTTCAATTGGGCTCACTGTATTTTAGTTGGTTTATAGGAAGACATGTCACTTCCCAGTAAAACACGAGCACAAAGCATTATGGACCTTAAAGACCCTCATTTTTGACTTAAAATATGTTGGAGAAAGAAGGAAGTTGTAAATACACGAATTGGAAGAAATGAGATTGCAAGCCTATGAATTTCCAAAATTTACAAGAACAATGTAAAGAAGTATCATGACAAGAATATTCAAAGAAGAAAATTTAGAAAAGGACAACCAATTTTTTTATTCAATTCAATGCTGAAACTTTTCCTAGGAAAATTAAAATCAAAGTGTTCAGGACCTTTCACTGTCAAAGAGATAAGACCATATGGAACCATAGAGATAGAAGACCCTAAAATTAAGATAAATTGGGTAGTGAATGGACATAGTGTGACAATTTATCATGGTGGAGATTTTGAAAGACACTACCTTAACAAAACTCAAAGTTCCTTAATGAACCAGGCGTCAAGCTAAAGACGTTAAATAAACGTTTTTGGGAGACACCCTAAGTTGTTTATATTGTGAATAATTATCTTTTAATATTTATTATTAGGATGTATTTAGTTTTAAGAATTAGGTTGAGAAACATTGAGAGGAATATAAGTAGAGTGAATAAACAAAGTTTTAATTGAAAATAACAATGCTCAGGCAACAATCTTAGTGCTCAACCGCAAAACGAGGGTTTTAAAGAGACAAAGTTTAAAATTTTAAACTTAACATATATATAAACTACTACTCAATTTTAAAACCCCACTACTCTTCACCACTCACTTTGTGCGCCTTTTCAACTTCCAAACGTCATTTCCTTAAGCTTATCTCATTCAAGTTCTCAAGCCCACGTCTACATTTGCATCAACACCCATCCAGGTAAAAGAAAATCATTTTATCCTTCATCTTCAAAGCTCACATATTTTTCATTTTAACCCCTTTAAGAAAAAATGATTTGGAGAATGGTAAAACCTTAGATTTCATACTTTTAGTCATGCATGTCCATTTCTCTTTGAAAAATTTATTCTTGCATTCTTGCATGAACATTGATGAGCAAACTGCATTACAAAATACAATATAAATTAAATGAGAATTATGGGTTAATGGTTAGAATTTTGCGGTGACATGACGATTTAGATTCCTCACTAGGGCTAAGAAAATCATATTATTCCAGTTGGAGGAAAGATTTATATTGACTAAAAGAAGGTGGAGATTATTGTGGGTGAATTTGAAGAATTCACCAGAGTTATTGAGCGGAGGAGATGGCAAAAACTGATGAAACCAGAAAACCACTACAATGAACTCATTGTAAGGGAGTTTTATGTGAACATCTACCTCTAAAACAAGAAAATGAAAAAGGCAGATCATGTTGGGTCTAAGTGTAAAAAAATATGTATGACATAGATACAATAAGGGAATTTCTAGGAGTTGGTGGAGCCACATCAAAGAAGTAGAGGAAAGAATTTCAAATCTTAAGAAGGATGTTCGTCCAGACAGCCTCAAAGAATACCACAAGCTAGCATGAAGACAGTGCCCCAAATTTGGATGACATTTCTCTTTACAAATGTGACCTTAAACTCCTACGTATCAAGCCTCACCATCATACAAGTATAATTGATTTTTTGCATCATACAAGGATATCTATTAGATGCATGAGATTTTCACCTCATACGGCTCCTCGTGAATGAAGTAATTCAAATATCTATATCTATATGGATATAGATTCTATCTAATCGATAAAATAATAGAAATAGTCATATGTTTAGTAATTAACGAAATCTCGGTATTTTTTGAGATTTCATACAATCTTCGGAATTTTTAGATTTTGTTTTCAATATCGATTCTTAGAATTAGCAAAAATATAAAAAAATTCAATAAAAGAAAAATTCTCGCAAGCGAATATTGCAAACATGATTACAATGGAAATTTGTAAGATAGTTGTCTCATAGCCCACATCCAAAGGAACTGCAAAACCATTAGCTTTCCCAAGCCTCATCACTACATTGTGCAAAATGCAAGGGGTGGATATTCCACCTTATCCAAGGAAGAAGCTGAGATTGACAACCAACAAGGTATATATCCAAGCCAATTGCACAAATAAGTTGGATAATATGCAAGGCCTAATGCTAGAACCTCAGCCCAACGCAAGAGCACAATTTCAACACATATAGCTCAAGAAACAAGAAGAATCCCTATAATCCATTGATTCACATCTTTCATACGTGTAGCAGTAGTTGCAACAAGCCATAAGGCTCAAATGGCCCTTCAATTAATCCTATTTAATTTTTCTCAACAACAACAACCTAATCAACCTCTTCAATGCATGGCCCTTAAGGAATTCATGGCCTTTATAGGTTTTCCTGAGGGGGACAATTTTTTTCAAGAAGAGATGGTTGTTGGTGCGACACCAAATGCAACAACAAAACCAAAATAGCCTGAGCTACCATAATCAGAGCATGTGCCACAACAACACAATTCAAGCAACAATACAACCACTAATGTTGGTGGTTCAGAAAATGTAGAAGGCATTAATGCATATGTTGGTGCCAAAAGGCACCAATAATGAAGTTGGTGCATTTGAGGAGACTGAAGATGACCCCTTCATTGGAGGATCTAAAAATGAAAGAGAAAAAGGATATGAACAACCTTCTAACAATGAGGAGGCAACAACAACAATAGAAGGAGAAGGGCAAGGTTATGACAAGTTCTTTGACTTTGAGATAACCTTTGGATTATCTGATCTAAGAGAGCAATGAAGGAACCATCACAACCATCAACCAATAAAAACAAAGTTCATTTTAAATTTTTGCACTTTAAATTAATGCATTTGAATTTTAGTTTTAAATGTTTTTGAGACTAGTTGTTTTATTAAGTATGCATAGGTGTTATAGGATGTAAACACCTTTTTGGACATTGTTGGATTAGGAACGAGTAGAGAAAAAAAAGAGTGAGAGAAAGGACACACTCTGATAACTATTTTGAAAATCTGTGAATGCAAGAAGAGAAAGAAGGATGAATCATGAGTTCTTAATAGAAATTGACACAATGTAGGACAATTTTATGGCTAAAGCTTGACACAAAGTAGTGAGTTTGATTTTGAAAGATGAGTGAGCCAAACACTTCATGAGAGAATGAAAGAAGCACCTAAGTGATTGAGTCACTAGTTTTGTGTTGCATTTTTTATATCTATTAAGCATGAATGACATGGAAATGATCAAGGCAAGTTTTCTTGAGAATATTTTGCTAGAACCAAACAACCATCATACCTAATTTTCACTGAAAATACCATTTTTTAACCTTGGCCTAAAACACTCATCCCGAGTCTAGAATGTAGGTAATCAAACCCTTCTTAATGATGAGAAGGTTGAAACAAAGGTATGTGTACCATGAAGGGAATGATGAGTTTTGAAGTGGATAAAAAGGAACAATGTTGGGGTATGTTGAAAGCGTACCCAAAAATGCAAAATGTAGTTTGAATTGAGACACCTCAAAACAAAAGAAGAATGTATCAAACTCAATCAATAAGGGGTGTGCTCAAACGAATGTAAAAGAAAAAGAGATTGAGTTGCAAGAGAAAAGAAGGCAAAAGAAAAAGAAGATTGGAAAAGACTTAGATTCATGGCACTTGCATATTGTTGTTTTCCTTTTTAGCAGTGAGTCTTACTCGCTTTGTAAAACTAAATCATTTGATAGCTCAGCCACACAACAAGCCAGAAAGACCTTAGTGATCTTTGCCAATTAAGTAAACATGGTAGTTAAAAATGAAATACAAAGCTAAGTGGACAGTTGCAAAGATGCCAAGAGAGCAAACACTTTGAACACTTGGAAAGATACAATTCTACACTTTAAAACAGAAAATTCATTTAGAGACTCTTTGTAGATCCTTAGCTATGTATTGGGAGGATACAATTCCATGCATTTCTAAAGTTAAGGGACTAAATTGGGCTAAAATTTTGAAGAGAGACTAATTTTAATTTTCACTGAAAGTTAAGGGATCAAAAACATATTTAGCTTAAGGAATGAAAAGAAAGAAGTTTATTATTAAAAGAGAATAGTTCTATGTTCTTTATCTTGCAATTTACCCATAATTGAATATCTCAATTTTCTTTCTTCTAGGATATCCCAACATTTATGATGACATGTTTTTGTTAACTAATTTCAATATATGCTTTGATAATTACTTGAAAAATAAAAGCTAAATAAAATTTGTAAAACTAATAGATTATATATTTTAAAAGTGTTAAATATGTTTTTGAGTCCTTAACTTTCATTAAAAATTAGAATTAGTCCCTCTTCAAAATTTTGGCCTAATTTAGTCCTCAAACTTTAAAAATGTGTGAATTTAATCATTTTAACCAAATTTTATGAAGTTTATTTGACATTTAAAACGTGTTTCATGATAATATTTGAGTTAATATTGAAGTGAAAATGTGTTAAGCAGTGTGAACAACTCAAATATTATTATGAAATGCGCTTGAAATGTAAGATAAACTTAACACAATTTGTTAAAAGGTCTAAGTCCACACATTTCTAAAGATGAATGACTAAATTGGTTAAAAGTTAAAAAGAAAACCTAATTTCAAATTTTACTGAAACTTGAGAGACAAAAACATATTTAATAATTTTTATAATTAAGGGATTCAATGTTTCTCTTTTTTAAATAAAATAAAAATAAAATAGGAATATGATGTTGGTGAACTGAGTAAAGGATGATCAAAATTGCATTTCAATAAAGATAAACAATAAATATTTCTACTTTCCAAGCAAGAAGTAGTATACATATTGGTACATAATATCATAACAATCTCAATAAAACCATCTCAGATATTCTATTTAACACCTAATTTAATATCCCTTTCATAAATAATGTTTCTGAAGTTTAATCAAATGACTTAAATATATTTTATTAAAAATATTTAGTGAAAAAGTTTATAACATGTTATTAATACTTTTATATATGATCTTAACATATAAAGAATTACGAAAGAGTTTCTGTGTAATTTTCATAAATACATATAAATATATATTCTTTATTTTACTTTATTTTCTTTTTATTTATTTAAATAATAAATTTGCTTAGATTCTTGAGCTAAACAGTATTACGTATGTCATGTCAGTTTTGTCGCATGTTAGATTATTACGAGGCAAAACAGTTGACGTTTTGTGTATCTTTCGTTACGAGTTTTCTTGGACTCTTGTTTCGGTGCACCTCCTTGGACCATCTTGATTTAATTAATTGCTTCTCTGCATCAACATGTACACATTTAATAAAATTATTAATTCACTCTCAATGAATTAGCATTCATTTCCTATGTTTTATTAATAACAATAATTTATGATTCATGGAAAACATAAATTATATTCATTAATAATATAAAATAAATTCTTAAAGGAAATTAAATTCATTATAAATGAGTTATTTCCTTTAAACTGTCTGATGCAGTTAAAAATTAAAAAAATAATAAGGGGATCCCACATTGATCAATTTCTGAATACAACTAAGATTAGTACTAGAGATATTGTAAATGTATACTGCTTCTCTATTTTTTTAACAAATTATAAACCTAATAACATGTATTTCTTTTAAATATCATATAAAATAAATATACAGTTAATTATAAACAATAAAATGTTCATAGTTTACAAATTTTAAATCATTTTTATTGATTGAGTATATACTTTCATATATTTTTGTATCAAAATATCTATATAAAAAACATTTTTTCTTCCTTCATGTAAATCATACGGATGTGAAATACTCACAACATTCTTGTTATTATATACTATAAAACTAAACTGGAACCTTTTATTATTACATGTCAAAAGTTAATTATTTCTTCTGGTTTGTCATTTTTAAAATGTAAATAATTATAAAGAAAATTATAAGAAAATACTTGATAAAATCTCATTAACATAATTAATTTTTATAAAATATCAAAAACATGAACTTTTTTTATAATAAATTATAAACTAATCAAAACTTTATATTTTGCGGTGCAATTTCTTATCATTAAATAAAATGGTATCACAATATTTATCTTTGAGGACATAACCTTGTTTATTCATCATAGTAGTTCAGGATACAAAAGTGTTCAACACTGCGTAGAAAGATACTACAATGAACACAAACTGCTTTTAAACATAAAGGAAAAACATGAAACATAAACTGAGACACACACTGTCTCGAACTGAAAACACACAAACAAACTGAAGAACATAAAATAAAACACTTGAAACACTAGCATCATCTTCACGTCTCTGCATGTAGTAGTTTCACACCAGAATCATGGACCCTGTGAATGTAGCTGCATGCACAAACTCATTCACATGCAGTTATTATTATTATTATTATCATCAGCGGGTCTTGGATTACCAAACGGGTCAAACTCATCTGGGGTTGGATTAGCATAAGGGTTTGGATTAGGGTTTGGATTAGCATAAGGGTCAAAGTTTTGAACAAATCCACCTGATGATCTGGAAGAAGAAGCTATGGAGTGTGATGGATCATAGTCAAACATTCCAAAACCATGAGGAGGATAAGGATGAAAAGGTGGGTCAAGCTCCATTGGAGGAACAGAAGTAGAACCACGTCTCCCCCCAGACATGCGTTCTCCTTCACTTTGGCGATAACGATTCAGGTAAACAGAAAGAGATTGAGCATAGTCATCAAAACCAAGTTTTCCCATAGCCCACAAAACATCTTCAGCAGTCACTGTCTTACGTTGTTCGCGCTGGCATCTGTCATTGGCTTCGGCAGTGACGAAGCTAATGTACTCCGACACACATTCTTGGACGGTCTCTTTAGCTTCGTCGGAGATTTTTGCATGTTTTGGCAAGATCCTTCGCATGATCCTCAGCACATTTGCTATTGGCATGTACTGATCTTGCTCCCTCGCTCCAGCCATGGCACCTGAAATAACTAAAAAGGAACATCCTTAGCAAACATCATAGAAAGCATAGAAAGAAAGAAAGATATACATGCCATGCGACGGAAAAATAGATAATAGTACATGAAGATGAAAGCAAAGGTATCTTCGCTTACTTCACCTTCCCTTGATGTTTTTATAAACCTAAACGGTGTGAGAGGCTCTATTTATTGAGAGTTCTCTTGAACAGCGAAAACAATCATGTGGACGATGGAGTGCCAGATCAGCTTGCGAGTGGATTTATTCATCAGAAGAAACTGTTACACAATGACAAAAGATTTATGGAAGAGGTATCATTTATTGTGAATTTTCCTTGCCAATGAAATGAAACAATTATTTAATATTTCAAAGCGCGCTTAGGAAGTCATGTGAATTCGTAACAGGGAAAACATTTATTAGTCTTGAAAATCTCAAACGTATTGATGATAGTTTAAATTTTGTTTTAATATATATTAATTACTACTAATTCATTTTCATGTAGGTTACCTAACTGTGGATGATGAAATTCATTTTCTACATTTTGAGATTATTCAAATTGGACCAGCAAAGATGTTTGGAGAGAACAACTCAACTCAATGATTACTGTTATGATTATCTGTTAAAGAGCCAAACTTCAAGACATTAAGGTTAGATCCTTTTAACTATGATTTCATATTTATACTTTGTCCATTTTCTTTCCCCAATAATTGCACTCTCAGTTTACCATGATTTGGTCTTTCATTTGAGAGTAAATCTTATAAATGGAAATTATAATAAAAGATTATTAAAACATTTTTTTACTGTTTTTTAGATAGGTATTTTGACAATGAAATCAAATAAGGTACTCATAGTCACATTCCTTATATGAGAAGACGTTGCTTTAACTTGACCATGATTAACCTTTACCCAGAAATAGAATGAATATTGATAAAATGAAAAATACATGAAATATAAAGATTCTAATATGTCATCGTGTTAGAGTTTCACAGATACAGTTGAAAAAAAAAATATGACAATGGCACACATTTTAAGGAATTTAACGTACGTGGCTATTGTCTATTTCTATAAGAATTATTAGTTTTTTTAATAATAAGTTATATTTTTTATATTTCAGATAGATGTTTTCCCTTTCCAAATCCGGTCGAATAAAGACACTTTAAAATGACAACTCATATTAGGTGACATGTGAGATTATAAGTCTAACATAGATTTTTCTTTTTATAAATGTTTTTTTTTATTAAAGTAACACATTAGTATGAAAAACAACTTTTTTTAATTAGTTATTTAAAACAAATTATGTACTTTTAAAGAATCAACTTAACCTAAATGTATATAATGTTAAAAATCGTAAATCATATGTTAATTATTCATGTGATATATCGGTTGATTGAGGTGGAATCCAAGATTAAAAAACTCTTTTGTTATATGTTAGACATTTTAGATTGGTTTACTTGCACTGACTAACTAAAAATGTATTTTTTAAATTAAGTTTTTTTTTTATCAATTCAAAACCTTTGATGTAATAAAAAAAATTTCAATCACATAATTTGAACTACAAAACATACACTAACAAAATTGTGTCATTTCATGTTTGGGAATAACGCATGCATATAATAAACCTATTAACTAATAACTATCGTAGATACTTAAAAAAGGCATAAATCTTCTTGAATATAAAATTTATTAAGACACAAAAACAATATCTGATGGGTGGTTACGAGGTATTAATTTGATCTATATGTGATTCATTTTATTCTTTATATTTATTTGACTCAAGTGAGTCTTTATTTGTTAAGAAAGATTCAATTGAAACCAAAATTTTAAAACCAATAATATGATTAGAACATGTTTATAAATCAAGATTTTTATTTGAAAATTAAACGACATATGATTAGAACATGACCAACAATATGTTAAACATTTCATGTGTTGTATATTCACCTATTTATTTTGAATGGTTCTAAATACATTACAAAAATATAGAAATATGTGAGAAGAAAAGAGTTTGAACCAATAAGTAGAGGAGTGGACAGGAGTTGCAGAAATCACAAGGGCTACAGCGGTGGATTATGGAGGGCAGTGGAGGAGGGGGGACTCTGAATTGTTTTAGATTTTCGAATACACCAACTTTTTATGTTGAGTAAAATATCATATGTAAAAGACACTTTTTCGGTGGATTTCTAATTTAACCAATGTAAATAGTTTGTTTTTACACCACCACATTTTTTTTGTCAATTGAAATTGTAATATAAATAAGTCTTTTCAGTTAATTATGTGTCATAAAATAAAAAATCTTATCATAGATAAGATCCCGAGTCATGAAAATTAAAAACAAAAAATTAGCTTAAAACTTCAACAATTAAAGGAAAGGTTGATAAGTTAGTAATTTTGGGTCATGCATGTATATGATATATAATTAAATGTGTTAGGGCCATACAAATAATGAAGTGATCTGACTAAATTAAAGATTTGGCTAAAGACATATGTCATAAAAATAAATATTGTGTAGAGACCATTTAGTAATTTCTAATTTGATGAGGGGCCAAATTAGAAATACTAAAACTTAAGTAATTCAATTTATAAATGGTTGTGGTCCCCTTCTGAGAGCACACAGAGTCATAACGTACTTTTCAAGTTCCTGTTCCTTTCTCTCTATCCCCATCAAGAGAGAAAACCAAAGGAAAATAAAGGTGCTCTACAGGAGGAAGATCACTGAATAACGAAGAGAACAACATCGTTATGGCTAATTCAGGTACGCTTCCGTTTACTATTTACAACATGTTTATGAGTATGGATATTGTTTATGATTGATCATTAGAATTAATATTAGGATCATATTCTGAGTTTATGCTAACATTATCCACTGAAATAAAACTCATAAGGTGGTTTATAACTCAATAGAATGCACTGGTAAATAAAGAGTTAGTATATAAAGAGTGAACAAAAGAATAAAAGAATTAAGCGAACCAAGTTTATCTCTTGACTAATCTGGTACCAGAACTTTATTTAAAACAATATTTATAAAAATGTTAAATATGTTTTTATTCTTTAACTTTTAGTGAAAATTAAAATTAATCTAACTTAGAAATTTTGAACCAATTTAGTCTATCATTTTTATAAATGCATAGACTTAGTTATTTTGACCAAATTTTGTTAAGTTTATTTGATGTTTCAAACGTGTTTCTCAACTAACATTGAAGTGGAAATGTATAAAATGGTGTAAACAACTCAAACGCTATTGTGAAACCCGTTTAAAACTAGCCCATAAAGATTATTTAAATTCACCTAATAAGCTTCGGTTTCAAGAAAAACGAAACCTTTAAAAACGCGATCAAATTTTTGAAATTATTTGCACATTATAAGCTTCAATTATAGGATAAATCGAAGTCTATCTAGTTGTACAAATAATTTTAAAAATCGCCACGTTTTTTAAAGGCTTTACCTTAGATGTTGTCAATATCCAATTTTGTCCGGGTGAATAAATTTATTTTCGTAAAAAAGATAAAATAAAAAAAAATAGTTAATGGTAAATAAACAAAAGGTGAAACAAAAAAAATTCACAGATTTTCGAAATTTAATTTTAGAAAAAAGAAAAGAAAAAAAAGAGATGAAAAAAAAAGAGAACAAAAGGAAAAAGAAGAAGGAAGAACCCAATTTGTTTTTAATTATCACACTCCTTCTCATAAACCCAAGAACCCAATGTACCCTTTGTTTCTGATAGAGAAAATAGTGATATGATTCTAATAATTAGAAGCAATATCTCTTCTAATGATTAGAATCAATATTATTGATGATGATTGATTTTGTGTTTTGATTTGCTACGATTTGATGATTCCCTAATGTATTGCTATCATGACCAATTCCTTTTGTATATTGTTCTTTACAATTAAGGCTAGAATTGCATTGATATTGCGATGTGTGAATATGAATACGCAGTCTGTCATAGGAGAAAAGGATTGAAAAAAAAGAGAGAAAACAAAATATTATCTACACTTCCTCTCTCCTTCTCATTACCACCCACATAGACACACATTCTTTTTTTATCTCTCGTAAAAAAATAGAAAAGGAGGCAAGAAAAATAAGAGAAAAGGTAGTTATAATATACAAAATGAGAGAGTGAGATTGATACAAGAGAAGAGGCACTAGTGCAGTTTTGGCCTTTTAACTCGCGTTATAGGCATCGGTTCTCGTTAACCGAAGCATAAAATGGCGCGATAACACTTTTGCAATTTTTTCAACTTTTATGTCTCGATTCACTAGAAAACCAGTGCCAGAAGGTCTGATATGCCTCGATTTTGAAGACTCGAAGCCTAAAAGTTGGCTAATATTTCAAAAATGCCACTACAATAATGATATTTAGCCTCGATTGGAATTGAACCGCAGCCAAAAATTGTTTTTTACCCTCAGTTAAAAATTGAATCGAGGCCAAAAATTATTTTCTGCCTCGGGTGGAATTGAACCGCTGCCAAAAACTATTTTCTGCCTCAGTTAAAAATTTAACCGAGGCCAAAAGGTTCGTTAGGGTTCAAAAATTGCGAATCACTTTTTTTCTTCTTCTTCCTCGCGTGCGCGTTCTCTCTCTCAGCCACCCACCTCCATTGTTGCTGTTATGCTCCGACCACTCGCGACTACTTGACGTTTGGCTCATTCGTGTTCTGGCTTGGCGAAGTGTAATTTGGGGCTCGCGAAGTGGGCATCAGTTCCTTGTGTTGCAGGTGCGTGGCAGACTGATGTTGTGCGTGGATGGAGATCTATCGTTGATGGTGGCGAGACGTGTAGGTGGCGGCAACGTGAAGAAACTTGTCGTTGCGACGAAGGTGGTTTCGCGATTTGGGGGAGGAGACACGATTTAGGGTTTGTGATTTGCTGCAGATGGTTGATTTTTGTTTGCATTTATGCAAGTGTGATGTTCACATTTTCGCGTATGAAGAATATGGAGGTTCCATGGTGGTGGCACGATTCACAAATTGCTCTTACGATGAAGGAGAAGATTGCAGTGGCTGCAGATCTTTGGTTCTGAGTTTCGGATGTGGCGGTGGTTGATGGAGCTATGGTGGAACCATGGTGGCTGCCTAGGGTTTCTGGTGGAGAAGATGAGATGTTGAAAATGCAGAGAGGCACATATGGCCTCGGTTCTCAGCAGAACCGAGACAGAATATGGAGTTTCTGCTTCGGTTGAGATCCGAGGTAAAAACTTAACCTTTTTTGCCTCGTCCTAATATGTCTCGGTTCTAGAACTGGGCAAAATGACAAAAATAACCGCTGCCAAAAGCCCTTCCTGCACTAGTGAGGGATTAAGAAGTGTAGTAGGTATGTCATTATTATTATTATTTTTTATTTATTCATTCTCTTTTTCTTACATTATCTTTTAATATTGAATGCGTTTTTGTTTTACACCTAACTTTGGTCTTTTACTTAAGGGATATTATTTTCTACTTTTCATAAATATTTTATTCTAAAAATCACAAAAAATAGTTTTCTTCATCCCTTTTAATGTTTGTCCGGCCGCTCGCATTACGTGACATCAATTTTTCAAAATTCGTTTTCTAAAAAATATAAAAGAAAATATAAAGAACTAAAGATAAAAAACAGTTTTCTTTGTTTAATTTTTGTGTTTTTCCGGCTGCTCGCGTCGTATGACACTCATTTCCAAATAATTAAAAATTCCAAAACAATATAAAAAGGTTTTCAAAATCCATCAAACAAATATCAAATTTTTTCTCAAGTAGGTTTTTCATATAAAACTATGTAACTCTGATTCTCTATGGTGAATGGAGATACGTAGGAGCGATGATTAATCCTCATCGGGTCCAAAAAACTAAAAAAAAAAATTGTTTCTTTAGTACATCCTTTTATTATTATTTTTGGGAAAATTAAATATTTTGAAAACCACATCCTTTTGCATGTTTAATTAAAGGTACCGTCTTAGGATAGACACTATGGGGTGCTAATACATTCTCTACGCGTAACCGACTCCCGGACCCAAAATCTGATTTTTTGCAGACCTTGTCTTATTTTTTTTTCCGTAGTTTTCCAAAATAAACTATGGTGGCGACTCTAAACTCTGGTTTTGCAAATTTTATTTTTGGTTTGTCATCTCCTCGCGATTTTGGTCGCGACAAGTGTCAAAGTATAGGGTTCAATTCTAGGTTAAACCGAAGCCTATACCTTAGCTGCATGAGTATAGGTTTCGGTTATTTCAAATAACTAAAGCCTATACTCATGCAATCAGGGTATAGGTTTCACATTTTTCTAGAATCGAAGGTTATATTCATTTTCATAGGGTTAATTTATGAATTTTTACAATCTGTGAAAGGTCCTATTTATTAACGTCATTGCATTCTTCTCCTTTGTCATTGCAAATTCATGTTTTCCTACATTATAGCTTTCATTAGTCGTTTTTGTCTTCCATTTATCTCTTCTCCTTCATCACTGCATTCTTCTCATTTCAAATTTATCTCTTCCTTTCGTTCTTATTTTTCTCTTCCTCCTATTAACATGTTTTTTCTTCTTGTCTTGATGCGCCATTGCATTTTGGTGGCCATTTTCACCTTTTCGCATTGGGGCACCACAACATTGCATGTTTGTATTGGTCTTGGTCTATTGTGTTTAAGGTGTCACAACATTCTTGTTGTCTTAGATGTTTGGTTCATGTTTGTTGGTCTTTCTCTCTTACTCTTACTCTTGCTCTCATCGTCGTTCTCGCTCTCTCCCGCTCTTATGATCCTTTGTTGTGCCAAATATTTTTACATATTTGAAATATGATTTTAATATACGTTATTTATTGAAATTATTATATCCTTAATACATTGATTTACTATTCTATTTTTAAAATTGGTGAATTATATGCTTAAATTTTGTTTGTTTGAGATTGTTGTCGCATTGAGATTCAAAACGAAAATTATTTATTGTTTCCAAGTTTTTTGAAAAAAATTATATTTGTTTTTATAAAATTAACATAAATCTTGAATTGTCCGGTTGGACAGTTTAAGAAGATTAATCATTTTTAATGGTTTATTAGTGCACGGGTTATTATACTTAAATTAAAGTTCTTTTAGTCTAAATCCAATGCAACAAATTTTTGCTCAAATGGACATATGTGGAAGAAGTTATAAGTCAAACAATCAGCAATGGTCAAAGCATTACAAATCTTAATTTTAATTGAAAAACATGCATCTTAAGCTATATTTACTATAACTCATAAATTTCCAAAAATTTGCAAAACTAAGCTAAAAATGAAATAAAGAAATAAAAATTCCAAGGGAATGTAATAAGTCATAAAATGAGAGCATGAAAATTGAATTATCAATATTCTATCCATCAATAAGGCTCAAAATCTCACGAGGTCAAAATTCTACCACAAAAGATTCAATCAAATAATTTTCAAATCAACTGAATTGACAATTTTCATAAATAATTCATTCAAAAAAAATCAAGACTCCAATCTTTCCAAAATTATGACAATCCCATCATTAAAACAAATCCAAAAAATTCAATGAAAATATTTTTGAAAAAAAGAAAGAGAAAACAAAAGAAGTTTTGTAGAGAGAAACATTGTTGAAAGTATTTCGGGTAGACTCTAAAAAAAGAGACAAGTCTCAAATGGGCAAGCTTAAGAACCTAGTCTTCCCTAAATATAACAAAATAGTAATGTAGAAAAAATTCCATCACTGATGACAATTACAACTTCGACAATGGTGGCTGCCCCAACAAACGACATCTATGAAAAGAATAAAGGTAGAACTACAAGTTGGATGTACTTTAGACAAACCCGATAATCAAAGGAAATGGTGCACTTCAAGCAACCTTAAATTAAACCATAGCCAAGTCGATAAAGAATAAGTTCAAAAGAGGGACTCCCAAGTTCGGGACCTTTGATATCATCTTAAGAAGTAGACCTTTAAGTCTAACTCAACACTACAAAATCAACTTGTAAGGTAAGATTTGTATCCAGTTATACAATATAAATTTACCTTATATCTAATAGATGTAGGGTCATCAACACACCCCTCTCATGCCAAGACATGTACATCTCAAATGTAAGACAAATTATTTAAATGTATTCTAATAATGGATAACGTGATAACTCAGACAAACAACAAACTTCCTTAAAATATGTTCTAAATAATTGTAATATCAACTTGAAAAGATTAAGCTGAAAGAAAAAAATATTATGTAATTGACTGGTTTGAAACAATACATCAATTTCTATATATAGAGAACTCTAACCTTAAATCTAAAACACCAACGTGCTCGTACTATGCTTCTATTACTCCTATGTCAATTATTTCTCTTCATAACTTCAATAATTTGGTATTGCAAGTTGTCTTCTCACGGACATGTGAAAAATGGATGTTGAATCAAGTTTCTCCCAACTAGCTCCTCCTGTCCTTAATAGGGCAAACTACGATCTCTCTGGGTTATGAAAATGGGAGCTTACCTAGAGGCTTTGGATCTTTAGGAAGCCATTGAAGAGGACTACCAAGTACTTCCATTGTCCGACAATCCCAGCATGGCCCAGATCAAAGTCACAAGGAGAAAAAAACTCAGAAAGCCTGACAATCCCAACATGGCCCAAATCAAAGTCACAAGGAGAAAAACACTCAAAAAGCAAAGGCAAAATCATATCTCTTTGTCGGTGTTTCAACAACTATCTTCACTAGAATAACAACCTTGTTAGCATTGCGAAAAATTGGGTCACCCACCATTCAAATGTTGGAAAAGACCAGACACAAAGTGTAATCAGCTTGGACATGAAGCTATAATTTGTGGAACAAATTTCAACATGAAGCCAATGCCCAAGTTGTTGAGCAAGATAAAGAAGATCATAATTCTTCTAGCAACATTTGCAACATCTTTTTTAGGAAACAGTAACTCAGAATACTGGTTGATTGATAGTGGTTGTACCAACCACATGGTGTATGATAAAACTATATTCAAGGACTTAAAGCCTACTAAAGTCTCGAAGGTCATAATAGGGAATGATGACTATATTTCTACAAAAGGAAAAGGAACCATAGTAATTTCAACGAGCTTAGGTACAAAAGTAATATCATATGTTCTTTATGTACCTAACATTGATCAAAATTTGTGTAAATCAGCTAATGGAAAATGGATTTAAAGTGTCCTTTTGTTATGTGAAAAAACGGCAAGTGCACGGATCGCATGTAACAAGTAATAAATTTCATTCTCTCCACATGGACTTGTGCAACACATGACAACTCTCCTAAATCACAACTCAAATAAAAAACAAAGCTCACAAAAACACAAAGAAACTATTTTTGGTATTTTATCAAACATTTGGTGTGCAACAGAATTTTATCATAGATTATATACAATTGTCAAGACTAGATTTCATTCACTTTATTCTCATGCATTGTCAAACATCTCAATTTAGATTTAATGTCAAAAATAACTCACAAGAATACTCAAATCATATTCCTAGCGACTTTCAGTTTATGATAACTCATCAAGTTCCATTAGGTATTCAATTTCAGTTCTAGGTTCAAAAGACATTTTCCAACACCTCAAGAACCACAAATCACGCATGGGTGACCAAACCAAAGTAAGCATTAAGCATGGAAGTCAAATACTAACATAGAAATGGAAAAGCATATGGATAAACATCACACAATACACAAGAATTCAGTTCATTACATCTAATCTCAACAAATAGGTTTAGCTCTCCATGATGGAGAACCTAGGTTTTACAAATTGAAGAGATAGGGAAGAAATAGAAAGCAAAGGGAAGATGCAAGCCTAATAATGTAGATTTTTACCATTATTTTGGCTATCTTTTGTTAAGTAAATCAACTCCTCATGAGCTTTTAACCCACTTAATCCTCACTTTTACTTTGCTTTTGTTAATAAATCCAATATGGGTTACATAGATCTAATTATACCACTAATCCCAATTTTTGTGTCCAATTTAATGATAGGAAGCTTTTTGTCTCAAGCCCAAATCATATGATTCATTACTCTTTATGTAAATATTTGTATTAACTAAGTTGATTTATTTCCTTTATGGATTACATGATGTATCTATAAATAGGACTATTCCTATCAATAATAATACATAGATGAGTTGCTCCCTATTCTCTCATTCTCTATTCTCTATTGTTTCTTCTCTTCTTTGTTATCTATTATTCTCTCTGTTATCCGCTTTATTTCATAAAATGTTATCAGCACGATGCTCAAACCAATTGAGGACTAGTGGAAGATTTTTCTCTCTAACGACGGTGCTCTGCGTGTCTCAATCCAGGCTCTTTCTAATCCTTTCTTAATTTATAATTTTACCTTATATTCTTCCTCTTGTGATAAGAATTGTTTGACTTTATCAATTTTCATCTTCGTCTTATTATTTTTATTTTTATTATGACAGTGATTATTATTATTATTTTGATGATGATGATTATTATTAATATTATTATTTTATGTGTTAGTTCTAAACACGCGAAACGTTGCAAAATTTGGATTTGTGACCCTTGATATTACAAGGAAAAATTCCTTATATTGAATTTTAAATGTTGAAATACATTTAGATGCCATGGATATTGGGATACCATTAAATAAAAAAATAAAGCATCTAAACAACTAATTTGCTCATGCGACAAAACATTGTGAAAAGAGATTTCACAAATATTATGAATTTATTTCATGCCTATATATGGCTGGCAGGACAAAGTAATAAAACTTTTAATGAAAAATCATGAGATCCGCCTAAACTGCTCATTCCCAGAAGTGAATGCAACAACATTTGATTTATATTTTCATGATCATGATCGTGATATTGATTATGAACATGGTTATAAAGGAAATTTCAAAGACACATTTTGTCACCAGAAGGGGAACAATAATGTGAAAAAGGGAAAAGGAAAATGTGAAAATATTGACAAAAGAAGATGAAAGTATATATTATCATTACGGTGGTAAAGACCATTTGAGTTGTAGCATCTTACAAATAATGAGAAGAACATAGAAACACATTTTGGTTATGAAGATGGTGATTCTGATTATGGTCATATGGATGTTACTCATCTTGATACTATTATTTTCTTTGCTAAATCAAATGGAAGCATTGATCACTTCATTGGTTATGAGAGTGTTAAAAAAAATCATACTGATATTTACGTTTATATGAAGAACAAATGTTGACACTAGTACCAAAGGTTGTGTCTTATTGATAGTGCAACAACTTATACAATTCTCAAGAGTAATAAATTTTTCTCTTGTTTGATAGTGCGAGACATCAATGTTAGTATTATTTATAGTACTACAAATATATTTGAAGGCTTTAGAAAAACTATTATACTTCTACCAAGAATTTGAATAGAAACTTATTAAGTTTCAAGGATATTTGTCCAAATAGATATTATATTGAGACAAACAATGAAAAATATATGAAATATTTTTATATCTCTACGATTGAGTTGAAAAAAAGAAGTATATTGGAGAAATTATCCACATTCTCTTATGGTTTGTACTACACGTATATTAGTACAGTTATAATGCATGTCATGGTAAACCAGAAGTTTACGAATCAAAATGAATGCCTTGTTTGACATGATCAGTTGGATGATTTGTACTACGCATATATTAGTACAATTAAAATGCATGAAGCATGGTAGGCTTGTTAATTCCAAAGACACGTTTGAAGCGTGGTAGGCCTATTAGTTCCAAAGATAAAAAACTCTTGAATGAGAAAGGGAGCTAAAATGCAAAATGACCTAATAAAAAAGGTTGAAATCCCAAAAGATTCATTTGACGTAATTAATGGTTCGATTGCAGAAGAACCTCAGGTACCTAAAATTGTTGAAAATGATGAGATCTCAATAAATTATGTCATGAATCATATAATATGGAACCAAAATGAAGTTAACATTGACAAAAATTTTACTTATAACATAGCGACGAATGCTATGAATGACAATGAGGATCAAAAAGCAATGATCATTGAAGATTGCCGGCAAAGAAAATATTAACCAAAATGAAAATATGCAAAGAAGCATAATTATATTTGCTTGCTAAACGAAAGGTTTTTGGACGTATAGTTTGCACACCTGAAGTTGTGAAACCCGTTGGGTACATATGGATTTTTGTGCAAAAATCAAATTAAGAATGGTGAAATTGTTAGATACAAAGCAATTGGTTGCTCAAAGTTGTTCACAAAACCTTGTATTGATTTGTGAAAAAAACATATTCACTGGTATTATATGCAACAACATTGCAATATTCGATTATCCTAGTTGCACAACAAGATTTGCATTTACATCTAATGGATGATGTTACAACATATTCATACGGTTCTTTTGAGAATCATATTTATATGAAAATCCCTGAAGGATTTTATTTGCCCAACAAGACAAATTCTAAAGAGGGTTATTCAATAAAATTGAACATGCTCTTTTATTGATTAAAGCAATCAGGACGTATGTGGCATAACCGTCTTATTGAGTACTTATTAAAAGAAGGATATAGAAATGGTCCTATTTGTTCTTGTACTTATATGAAAGGATCCAAAAATGAATTTGCCATAATTATTGTTTATGTAGATGACATAAACACCGTTGGAACTCCTAATGAGCTCACAAAGGCAATTGATTACTCAAAGAAATAATTTGAGATGAATGATCTTTGAAAGGCAAAGTCTTATTTGAAATTAGAAATTGAGTATTTAAATAAAGGTGTTTTTATACGTCAAGAGGCTTATATAATTAAGGTGCTTAAAATATTCTAAATGAACAAGTCATGTCTATTATGCACTCCAATAGTTGTGAGGTCGTTAAATGTTGATAAAGACTCTTCTTAGACCTCAAGAAAATGATGAAAATCTTCTTGGTCCAAAAGCACCATATCTTAGTGTCATAGAAACACTAATGTATCTTGCTAATTATACTCAATCTAATATTGCATTTGTTGTAAATTTGTTAAGTAAGATATATTTCTTCAACTACAAGAAGAAAATGGTTTGGAGTAAAACATATACTTCATTACTTTAAGGGTACTACGAATATGAGCTTATTCCATCCAAATGATTCAGATTCTGACCAATGAGTTATGTATATGCATGTTATTTTACATATTCTCACAATGTCACAATGGTTGATCACAAACAAGATGTTTGTTCACATGTGGTAGCACAATGGTTTCATGAAGGTATATGAAACAAATAATAGTAGCAACATTGTCTAATCATACAGAATTAGGCGAAAAGTTGTGAATATGTTTGGCTAAGGTCTATAATTCAACATGTGCAAGAAACTTGTGACTATCCCCGATAAAGATGGAATCAACAACCATATATGAAGACAATAGTGTATTGTTCAATTGAAAGATGATATAGATATCCAAAAATTCATTCATCTGAAAATATGGCAAGTCTATTTATGAAGTTTTTACCAAGAAGAACTTTTGAATAAATGATTCACAAGTTCGGACTCTGTCACCTTAATCATGTAAGTTTACATGAGGGAGAGAAATAGAATATGTGATAAACTATATTGTATTAAAGAATACAAAATGTTGTACTTTTTTCCTTCACTAGGTTTTTTATCCCAAAGGGTTTTTCTTAATAAGGTTTTAACGAGGCACATTCTTTATCAATGAACACTCAATGGGAGTGGTTATGAATTAATGATTGTCCATTAATTTGATACACATTTACTCATATGATTGGTACTCATATGATTTATTACTCTTTATTAAATATTTGTATTATCTAAGTTGATTTATTTCCTTTATGGATTACATGTTGTATCTATAAATAAGACTCTTCCTATTAATAATAATACATAGATAAGTTGTTGCTCCCTATTCTCTCATTATCTATCTGTTCTCTCTCTAGTGTTTTTTCTTTTCCCTGTTATCTATTATTCTCTCTATTATCTGTTTTATTTCATAACAAAAAACATTTTTTACACATAAATAATAAATTACAAATAACCAACAAATATTTTATAGTTTTAATCCGTATATTATATTTATTTATATAATTATTTGTACCTTCTAAAAAATGTAATAAATTAATATCTTACGTATTATCCCTGCAGTGGAGAGTCGCGAGGTGGTGCTCACTACAACAAACAAACTTTAAACGATAACAATGGAACCCTTCTCTTTCAGCACCTCACACTTATCCATATCCACCAACACCACCCTCCCTCCGCCGTCACCACCACCATCTCCTTCTCTCTCAAACCTCCCTCAGACTCCGGCAACTCCGCCACCCCTCGCCGCCCCTCCAAATCCCTCAAAACACCTCCAACCTCAAACGATAACAAGGCGGCGATGCGAGCTGTTGAGTTTGACGGCGTAGAGTTTCACGGGAGAGTTCTAACGGTGAAGCTAGACGACGGTAAGAGGATGAGGGAGAAGAGTCAAGAGCGGGCGCGGTGGTTGGAAGGGAATGGCGACAAGGGAGAGTATCCATCCACGTGGCATGAGGAGAGGGACGGATCAAGGAAAGGGTTCCAGAAGGTTCTGCAAACCCAGCCCGAGAATTGGCAGGCCGTTGTGACAGCCTTCGAGAAAATTAAGAAGCTTTATCATTTTTTTTATACATACACATATATTTATACATGAAGCATCAAAACATAAACTGAGACACACTGTCTCGAATAGAAAACACACAACCAAACTGAAGAACATAAAATAAAACACTTAAAACACTAGCATCATCATCAAGTCTCTGCATGTAGTAGTTTCACACCAGAATCATGGACCTTGTGAATGTAGCTGCATGCACAAACACATTCACATGCGATGATTATTATTATTATTATTATTTTCATCAGCAGGTCTTGGATTACCAAAAGGGTCAAACTCATGGAGGTTTGGATTAGGGTTTGGATTAGGGTTTGGATGAGCATAAGGGTTTGGATTAGGGTTTGGATTAGCATAAGGGTCAAAGTTTTGAACAAATCCACCTGATCTGGAAGAAGAAGCTATGGAGTGTGATGGATCATAATCAAACATTCCAAAGCCATGAGGAGGATAATGATGAAAAGGTGGGTTAAGCTCCATTGGAGGAACAGAAGTAGAACCACGTCTCCCCCCAGACATGCGTTCTCCTTCACTTTGGCGATAACGATTCAGGTAAACAGAAAGAGATTGAGCATAGTCATCAAAACCAAGTTTTCCCATAGCCCACAAGACATCTTCAGCAGTCACTGTCTTACGTTGTTCGCGCTGGCATCGGTCATTGGCTTCGGCAGTGATGAAGCTAATGTACTCCGAGACACATTCTTGGATGGTCTCTTTAGCTTCGTCGGAGATTTTTGCATGTGGTGGCAAGATCCTTCGCATGATCCTCAGCACATTTGCTATTGGCATGTACTGATCTTGCTCCCTCGCTCCAGCCATGGCACCTGAAATAATTAAAAAGGAGGAACATCCTTAGCAAACATCATAGAAAGCATAGAAAGAAAGATACACATGCCATGCGAAAAATAGATAATAGTACATGAAGATGAAAGCAAAGGTATCTTCTTACTTCACCTTCCTTTGATGTTTTTATAAACCTAAACGGTGTGAGAGGCTCTATTTATTGAGAGTTCTCTTGAACAGTGAAAACAATCATGTGGACGATGGAGTGCCAGATCAGCTTGCGAGTGGATTTATTCATCAGAAGAAACTGTTACATAATGACAAAAGATTTATGGAAAAAGGTATCATTTATTGTGAAGTTTCCTCGCCAATGAAATGAAACAATTATTTAATATTTTAAAGCGCGCTTAGGAAGTCATGTGAATTCGTAACAGGGAAAACATTTATTAGTCTTGAAAATCTCAAACGTATTAATGATAGTTTAAATTTTGTTTTAATATATATTAATTACTACTAATTCATTTTCATGTAGGTTACTTAACTGTGGATGATGAAATTCATCTTTTACATTTTGAGATTATTCAAATTGGACCAGCAAAGATGTTTGGAGAGAACAATTCAACTCAATGATTATTGTTATGATTATATGTTAAAGAGCCAAACTTCAAGACAAGGTTAGATCCTTTTAACTATGAATTCATATTTATACTTTGTCCATCTTCTTTCCCCAATAATTGTACTCTCAATTTACCATGATTTGGTCTTTCATTTGAGAGTAATCTTATGAATGGAAATTATAATAAAAGATTACTAAAACATTTTTTACTGTTTTTTAGATAGGTATTTTGACAATGAAATCAAATAAGGTACTCATAATCACATTCCTTATATGAGAAGACTTTGCTTTAACTTGACCATGATTAACCTTTATCGAGAAATAGAATGAATATTGATAAAATGAAAAATACATGAAATATAAAGATTCTAATATGCCATCGTGTTAGAGTTTCACAGATACAGTTGAAAAAAAAATATGACAATGGCACACATTTTAAGGAATTTAACGTACGTGGCTTACGTGGCTATTGTCTATTTCTATAAGAATTATTAGTTTTTTTAATAATAAGTTATATTTTTTATATTTCAGATAGATGTTTTCCCTTTCAAAATTCGGTCGAATAAAGACACTCTAAAATGACAACTCATATTAGGTGACATGTGAGATTATAAGTCTAACATAGATTTTTTTTTATAAATGCTTTTTTTTTATTCAAGTGAGGTAACACATTAGTATGAAAAAAAACTTTTTTTAATTAGTCATTTAAAACAAATTATGTACTTTTAAAGAATCAACTTAACCTAAATGTATATAATGTTAAAAATTGTCAATCATAGTAGAATGCAAGCTTAAAAAACTCTTTTGTTATGTTAGACATTTTAGTACCTAAAATAAGAAAAAAAAAATTTATATCAGTTGATATAGAAAATTGGATGTAAAAACTACATCTTAGGTTGGTTTACTTGCACTGACTAACTAAAAATGTCTCATTTTTTAAATTAAGTTTTTCTTTTTTCAATCAATTCAAAACCTTTGATGTAATAAAAAAATTTCAATCACATAATTTGAACTACAAAACATACACTAACAAAGTTGTGTCATTACATGTTTGGGAATAACTGCATGTATATAATAAACCTATTAACTAACTATCGTACATACTTAAAAAAGGCAGACATCTTCATGAATTTCAAATTTATTAAGACACAAACAAATGGATGGTTACGAGGTATTAATTTGATCTATATGTGATTCATTTATTCTTTATATTTATTTGAATCAAGTGAGTCTTTATTTTTTAAGAAAGATTCAATTGAAACAAAAAATTTCAAAACCAAACAATATGATTAGAACATGATTAGAAACCAAAATATAAATCAAAATTATATTTATTTGAAAACTACACGACATATGATTAGAACATGAGCAACAATATATTAAACATTTCATGTGTTGTATATTCACCTATTTATTTTGAATGGTTCTAAATACATTACAAAAATATAGAAATATGTGAGAAAAGAAAGAGTTTGAACCAATAAGTAGAGGAGTGGACAGGAGTTGCAGAAATCACAAGGGCTACAGCGGTGGATTATGGAGGGTAGTGGAGGGGGGACTCTGAATTGTTTTAGATTTTCGAATAGAACAACTTTTTATGTTGAGTAAAATATCAGATGTAAAAGTCACTTTTTCAGTCGACTTCTAATATAACCAATGTAAATAGTTTGTTTTTACACCACCACAATTTTTTTTTCGTCAATTGAATTTGTGATATAAATAAGTCTTTTTCAGTTAATTACGTGTCATAAAATTAAAAATCTAATAGTATATAAAGAGTTAGTATATAAAAGTGAACAAAAGAATTAAGTTAATCCAAGTTTATCTCTTGACTAATTCGGTACAAGAACTTTATTTAGAACAATATTTATAAAAGGATTAAATATATTTTTCTCCTTTAACTTTCGGTAAAAATTAAAATTAGTTTATTTTTGTAATTTTGAATAAATTTAGTCAAATATTTTTAGAAATGCGTAAATTTAGTTTTTTTAACCAAATTTTGTTAAGTTTATTTGATATTTTAAACGCTTTTCTCAGCTAATATTGAAGCGCAAATGTGTCAAACAGTGTAATAACTCCAATGATATCATGAAACACGTTTGAAACTAGTGTATAAAGATTATTTAAATTCGCTTAATAAGCTTCAGTTTCAAGAAAAAAAAATGGTTAAATTATGTCTTTAGTTCCCATTTTCGTAGCAAAATATCGATTTGGTCCCTCTTTTTTTTTTCATTTCAATTTGGTCCCTGTTTTGGGAAATTTGATGCAATCAAACTCTTTCCATTAGTGGTGCAATAACAACGTTAAAAGGGGTGTCACGTGTTAGTTTCTGAATTTTTTGAATTTTTATTTTTATTTTTTTATTTTTTTTAAGAAAATTAAAAATTTTCCACGTGTCAAGCTGACGTCGTACCACATGGTAATGACAGTGTGATGTAACAGTGACAGTGCCACGTGCTACTCTCATGCCAGGTGTCATTTTCTCATTCTCAATTTGATCGCTGTATTTTTATTTTTGTCTAAATTCAATCTTTTTTTTTAATTTAATAATTTTGTCCCTCTCCAAATTGAAACCAAATTTAATTTTTATATAAATATACACAAATATTTCTATCAAAATTGATATTTCTAGTAAATATTTTTAACAAGATCAAGTTTATTTAAATTTATATTTTACATTAAACTTTATTTAAAATTGTTTTAAAGTTGTAAATAGGAAATAATGCTACCAGGAAAAAAAATTCATAAATTATATTGATATTTTATTACATCATACCTTAATATTGTTTTTTTATTTGAATATATTTTTTAAATAATTGTATATTTTTAAAATATGTAAAGTTCAATAGTTTCTAGAAAAATGTTTGAATTGGTGTAAAAATAACAATTATATAAATTTTAAAAATAATTTTAACTAGCTTATGTAATAATCGAAAATAAATAAATTTAAAATTTGAAAAAATAAATAAATAAAGTTGAATGTGAAACACTAATTTAAATAAACTTAGTTTTGTTAAAAATATATAATAAAAATATCAATTTGAATAAAAATATCAAATTTAATAAAAAAATTTGTATAACATTTATATAAAAATTAATTTCTGTTTCAATTTGGTGATGAACGAAATTGCACAATTTTTACAAAAATTTGGACTAAATTGAAACAAAAATAAAAATATAGGGACCAAATTGAGAATGAGAAAATGACACCTGACATAATAGTGACACGTGGCATTTTCACTGCCATATCACACTATCACTGCCACGTGGCACGACATCAGTTTGACATGTGACAAATTTTTTATTTTTTTAAAGATAAACAAAATTAAAAAAATTAAAAAAAAATCAAAAGTAAAAATAAAAAAAATCTAGGAACTAACACGTGACACCCCTTTAATGATGTTATTGCACCACTAACGGAAAGGATTTGATTGCATCAAATTTCTCAAAATAGAGACCAAATTGAAATAAAAAAATAGAGGGACCAAATCGATATTTTGTTACAAAAATGGGGATCAAAGGCATAATTTAACGAAAAAAAAACATTTAAAAATGCAATCGAATTTTTGAAATTATTTGTACAAATATAGGCTTCAATTCTAAGATAACTGAAGCCTATATAGGTGAGCAAATAATTTCAAAAATGGCACCATGTTTTTGAAAGGCTTTACCTTGGGTGTTAAAGTATAGGCTTCAGTTCTAGGTTAAACTGGCTGCATAAGTATAGGTTTCAGTTCTTTCAAATAACTAAAACCTATACTCATGCAGTCAAGGTATAGGTTTCACATTTTCTTGGAACTAAAGCTTATATTCATCTTCATAGGATGAATTTTTACAATTCGTGGAAGGTCCTATTCATTAGCGTTGTTGCATTCTTCTCCTTTGTCATTGCAAATTCATGTTTTCCTACATTATAACTTTCGTTGAGGTGGCTTTTGTCTTCCATTTAACTTTTCTCCTTTGTCACTGCATTCTTCTCGTTTCTCATTTATCTATTCCTTTCGTTTTTGTTTTCCTCTTCCTTCTCCTAACGTGCTTTTTCTTCTTGTTTTGTAGCGCCACTACATTTTGGTGGCCATTTTCATCTTTTCGCATTGGGGCGCCAAATCATTGCATGTTTGTGTTGATCTTTGTCTTTTGCGTTTAGGGTGTCACAATATTGTTGTTGTCTTAGATTTTGGTTTGCGTTTGTTGGTCTTGGTCTTTCTTGCTCTTACTCTTGCTCTCGATCTCGTTGTCGTTCTCGCTCTCTCCTGCTCTTGTGTTCCTTTCTCGCGCCATATATTTTTAATTATTTGAAATATGTTTTTAATATACGTTGTTTATTGAAAAAATTGTATGTTTAATATATTGATTTACTTTTTAAAAAAAATTGGTCAATTATGCTTAAATTTTGTTTGTTTAAGATTGTTGTCGCATTGAGTTAGCTTTAGTTTTCAATTTGAGATTCAATACGAAAATTATTTGTTGTCTCCAAGTTTTTGAAAAAATTGTATTTGTTTTTCTAAAATTAATATAAGAGAAGGCAATACAAACAATTTATATGTATTGAATCTTGAATTATCCAATTGAACAGTTTAAAAAAAAACTAATCATTTTTAAATAGTTTATTAGTGCACCAGGTTATTATACGTAAATTAAATTTCTTTTAGTCTAAAATCCAACACAACAAATTTTAGCTCAAATGGACATATATGGAAGAAGTTATAAGTCAAACCGTCAGCAATGGTCAAAGCATGAAAAATCTTAGTTTTAATTGAAAAACATGCATATTAAGCTATATTTACTGTAACTCATAAATTTCCTAAAAAGTGCAAAACTAAGCTAAAAATGAAAGAATAAAGAAATAAAAATCCCAAGGGAATGCAATAAGTCATAAAATGAGAGCATGAAAATTGAATTATCAATATTATATCAATCAATAAGGCTCAAAATCTCACAAGGTCAAAATTCTACCACAAAAGATTCAATCAAATAATTTTCAAATCAACTGAATTGGCAATTTTCATAAATAATTCATTAAAAAAAGTCAAGACTCTGATCTTTCCAAAATTGTGACAATCCCGATCATTAAAACAAATCCAAAAAATTCAATAAAAATATGTTTGAAAAATAGAAAGAGAAAATAAAAGAACCTTTTTAGAGAGAAACATTGTTGAAAGTATATCGGGTAGACTCTAAAAAGAAGTCAAGTCTCAAGTGGAAAAGCTTAAGAACCTTGTCTTTCCTAAATATAACAAAATAGTAATATAGAAAATTCCATCAACAATGACAACTACAACTTCAACAATGGTGGTTGCCCAACAAACAACATTGATGAAAAGAATAAAGGTAGAAATACAAGTTGGATGTACTTTAGAAAAACCCAATAATCAAAGGAAATTGTGCACTTCAGGCAACCTTAAAATAAAACCATAGCCAAGACAATAGAGAATAAATTTAGAAGTAGGACTCCCAAGTTCGGGACCTTTGATACCATAATAAGAAATAGACCTTTAAGTCTAACTCAACACTACACAATACTTGACGTTGCATTGAAGCTTTATGTTGTTGTATTATAGCATTACCCTGTTGGGTTAAGGCTGCAGCCATAGCCTCTATCACCGTAGCTATATCAGGCACATCTGGCTGAGAGGGTGGATGAGGTAGTCTAGGAGGTTCCATAACTCTGCTCACACAAGAGAAAACCATCAGTCTAACTTGAATAGACTAAGAACTTAGCTAGAACAACACTAAGAAAACACAACAAAAGCTAAGCAGGCACCGACCCACAAATTTCTAAGGAACAAAGGCTCTAATACCATAACATGTGACATCTCATTTAATAGAATAACTCTAATAAATAAAACATCACATATCATAATAAAATAAAGCAAAAAGCAAAAAGTGTATCAGAATTTAACCATTACGGTCATCCTAAAATATACTTAAAACAGAAGTACCATGGACACAGAACAATGCCATAAACATGTCTTAAAACATAAAAAGATTAGCAAAAGATTGCTCAACTAAGCAAGGAATTACATAAAATAAGTTTTTCAAAAGATGCTCAAAAGAGAAATAACCAACAGACCTAAACTACACAACAACATCTTTGTTGTCTTGATGTCACCAAGGGTCTTCACATCTACTCACACCAAAATTTGGTGATCATTGCAAAAAGAAAAACACAACAAGAAAACAAACACAGAAAGAAAGAAAGGTAAGCTAGTGTATTTAAGCATTCATATGTAAATATAGTTACATAAGTACATCACCCAAGAAACATATACATGAAAATAAAAAAAGAAACATTAATTCACAAAGTTTTTACTCACTTAAACACTCAACCGACTCTTGACTCGATATCCAGATTAAGCGCTTGATATAAAATTCTAAGGAAGTATGCACCTACATTGATTTCTAAACTCTACAGAGTTTAGCCACAAGGGGTTATCATCCAATCAATCACAAGGTAAATATCAATATGTCTTAGGCTCAAACACCTCACGTGCCACTCTCACCACTTAATCACTTTACTCTACGTGAGTGTGATTGATTATTAGAGTTCAGAATACCTTCCTTATCTAGACATCTCCTATATCAAGGCATACATTAACCACACATTCACCAAGAATTTCCCTTGAAACTCTTTTATCATCAACATTCCACATGTTATCTCAGAATAATTATCATCACAAACTAAACACATCAAGTATAGGTCAAAAAAATGCCACATCATTCATGCATAGCTTTATAAATCATATTTAACATTAACTCAGTCAATCACAAGTTAAAATAAGGAATTAAAATTCTGCAGCAATTCTCGCTTAAGCTAGAAGAGCAGGTTTTCGCTAGTTTCAGCATGCAAAAATCAAAAATCTCAAACAACAAAACAAAAAAACACAACCACGAACATCAGGACAACATTTTAAGCACGGTTCAGGACCAAAAACATGCAAGACATGTATAAAAAAGTTTTAAAGCCCTAGCTTCTCTTTTCGTCAAAACTAAAGCGAACCTGTAGGGAGAAAGCCCTAACGGAAGGAGCACCACAGCTCCAGAAACAAACTAAAGAGCTGAAAGCATGATTCACAAGGACGAAAATGAGACTCCAAAGAAAGAACCCAAGACAGAACCAACACAACCAAACTGGAAAAGAAGGAAAAGACAACAAATTAATGTTCAACATAATTTGAGGAATGAACTGTTCAGTTTAATTTGTGGAGCACGAAGCATGGACTCCAGATTCAGTCTCAGTTTCACCAAAGTTTTTCAAATGAGTTAGAAGGAAAAGAACAATGGCTGTGAAAGAAGGAAAGAGTTGAAAGAAAACAAAAGAGTAGGAAGTTGAAAAGGTTGTTGATAATGAGAAAGCAAGTAGCTGATTTGGGTCCTTGGGCCCTATAGTAAAGTGGGCCCAAAACTTTAAAATAGAAAATGGGCTTTAGATTGAATGTAATTAAATTTGATAAACTTAATTGTAGTTAATGAAAAAATGAAGAAATAAATTGTTTATATTAATGAAATTTGTTATACAATTTTATTAATATTACTTTTATGTTCAATATATTTAAATTAATTACTTTAAAATATATCTCTCCAACAATAGTATTAATAGTATTAAAAGTAATGATTTATTGATATATAGCTAATAGCTACTTTTAAACAATACATAATATTTTATTTTAACATCTCAATTATTAATTAATTAGAGATATAATGTAAAATAAATAAAAATTAAATGACTGATCTGTAAGAAAAAATAAAAGTGTATTAAAGTTTTTACTTTTATTGACTAAATAACCTCCAATAACTTATGTTTTATATATTATTCCAAAGCGGTATATCCTACACAGTATTTCTTGTACAATCTTGTACAACCATGAAATGCAGATGGCATGTGTTACCATGACAATCACAAACAAATCTAGCACTAATCACTAGGTTCCCTAACAAATAAAAAATGTATATAGGTTATGTGAGCATCTTCAAAATAAGCACAAGATTGATCCGAAATACTCTATTCTATAGATTTTCAAAAAGTTCTTCCATTGATTCAAAACATATCAAAATAAAATGATACAGGCATAACTTCTCTTAGTAAAACCGAAGTCCTAAACCCTAACTTCCAAAGTCCAACGCATTAGAAAAAAACGATTATGAAATAAACAGGAACAAAGAAAGCATTAAATAGTTATGATATTCAATACCAAAGAAAGTGAGAATAAACTCTCGATCGTGAAATTAAAATGGGAACACGAGAAGAAGAGAAGTGACCAAAATGCAAGCAAACGGTGACGTTTCTGGTGACTAGTCTGTGTGTGCCCTGCGATGAGTGGAACTGCTGAAAGAGGAGAGGAAATGGAAAGTCAGTTCCCGCCTCTTTGCCTTCCTCCTTTGTGTTTTAAACTAACTAACAAAACATGGTGTCACTTTTTATGCTTTTTTAGTTTAAAAAAACAAACATATTAAATATAATTAAAAAGAACATATTTTAAAATACTTATGTTAAAATATAAATGTAAGCAAATTATATATATATATTACACAAGGTTCAGGTTCAAAGTTGGATTTGGTCTATACGACTTTCTTTTTTTTTTACACAAACAAAATAAAACTTACGATATTTTCATTATTAATAGAAATATAAAATAATAGTCTTCAAATTATTTTAAATAGTTGAGGAATGTAAAAATTATATTCAATATATACCTTTGTAACCACGAAAAAAAGTTTAATAAATGTTTTGTCTTTATATTTATAGTGACGATTCAATATTTTTTTTTAACTAAATGTGATTTCTCTACTTTTTTTTTAAAATACTACTTATAGATGACATTCACTTTTTCTTTAACAACCATAGTGGCCATGACAAAGTTATATTTACTGAACTTCCATTTATTATAACCAAACAATTTGTCATGACCACTATCATCGAACAAATGCATAAGGATCAAATTAGAATGAACATCTAAAACATGTTTGACTCTTTTGAGTAAACATTGCACTTCCATGTTGGTTTCCAAGCAATCATCACCAACACCAACAACCTTTGACACACCATCGTTACTCATCTTCAACACTCCAAAATCACCAAAAGTGTAAGATGTGAAGAACTATTTTCTCAGTATAACATGTAGTGTGACACTACTATTGATATCCACATGCTCTCATCAAATAGGTAGATTAACAGACTCATAGTCATGAAAAAGAACAAGATCAATACTATAATAATAGTAGTAACACAATCATGATCATCATCATTATCTTTCTGTTTGTCCCTTTTGTCTTTATTCTCATTTTTCCTCTTTAACAATATTTTTGAATATGCTTAGTTTTATTACAATAATGTCAATCCATATTTTTTATCTTGACTTTGATTTGCTCCTGTTTTTCTCTCTACCACCATTCAATTTATTTTTCTAATTTTATTCATATTTTTTTGTGACAAACACCTCAAGCTAAGATAAATACCTAGGGATGGCAAACATTTCTCTACCACAATATTTCTAATTTGACATGCCCTACATTTAGTCTACAAAAAACCGACAAGTTGGCCTGTTGCGCATAAGAAATGCAGACAAGTTTCTCTAGCCTGTCCCGCATTGATTTTGGCCCACGAGTTTGTGGGTGGCTCGTGATACGCATACGAATTTTAATAACTTTATTTTTATTTAATTAAATTATTAGAAATAATAATTTATATAAGTCAATTTCTTAAAATAAGTTATATTCATACTTTTACAATCTATAATTTTTAAGTACAAGCCTACTGAAAATAGAAATGGCTTTGAATTGGAGTGAAACAAGGGAAGAAACGCAAATAAACAAGATACTTTTGGATGGACTGAACACGAATGAACGAGCTACTTTTGGATGACCAAGTTGTTTAAAATAAACACACAACTTATTGTGTTGATGTTGCTAGATTTATGAGATTTAAGTCAATGCGGGCTATGTAGACTAAATGTGGACTAGACATTCGTTGTGGGACGGGTCTAAGCAGGTCGATGGGCTAAAATACTCATCCCTACTCGTAGAGATGGCAAACAAACCCGTCCCCGTGGGTATTGTCCGAACCCGTCCCCGTTTTGACGGGGAATCCCCGCATTGACCGGGTATGGGTATGGGTATGGGGAATCCCCGAGTTTTTCAATTGGGTATGGGGATGGGGATGGGGATGAATATATCCCCGCCATAATACCCGTCCCCGCCATATCCTCATCCTCATTTAAATTATTAAAATATTTACAATTAATTAAGTAACCCTATATA